>VYLG01000034.1_pt1 | contig 80310 bp, 71 predicted proteins | sample 5114351 | NCBI WGS metagenome assembly VYLG01 (sample SAMN12291798, study PRJNA351875) | freshwater metagenome | isolation source: freshwater lake | place: USA: Michigan, Kent Lake | collected 2013-08-15
AAATGGTCGCCCTCAACGCCCTCATGCGAAAACTCATCACCCAACTCAACGCCATGATGCGAGACCACACAGACTGGGCAAAAACCACTCCATCTTAAACACGGTTGCTCTCCCCCATAGGGGGCGAGGGGATTGGTCGAACAAACCGCAAAAATCTCCCGATCAACAAAACCCCGCCTTAACGCACCGCCTGTATCATCGCGGTTATGGAAGCTACACCACATGCTCCGGGCGAGCCAATCGTCCTGTCCCAAATTATGCCGACCCCTATTCGCCTGATCTTTGGTGGAGTTGGCCTTGCCGGGACAATTTTATTGTTGGTCGGGCTTGGACCAGCCCTTTGGCCACCCTCTTCCTGACCCTGTTCTGCGGCATTATTGTGCTGGGCGGCCTGTCTGTGACGTTGGCCTTTGTGGCGTGCTCAGCCCTTGGTCCGGACCAGACTTGGGAGATAAGTCCGGGTAAACTGACCATCACCTATCAGTTGTTCAACCAGACCTCAGTCAAGACCTATGACTTACACGATCTGGAGAGCTGCGAAGTGGCAAGCTCCCTGAATGATTCTGGTGTCGAGACCTATCAATTGGTGTGTCGTTTGCCACTTGGCAAAACGGTTCAGACCGGGCTGGAGAGCACGCCGCTATTCTTGGCGATCCTTGCATTCCTAAGCGCACCCATAGCAACTTCGCAAGGGGCTTCCTATGCGGAAACCCGGCTAAGATCGCCTGACTTTTCCAAAAGAGAAGAAGCCGAACGGGCGCTTGCGCATCTATTGGCACGTGAGAGCCTAGATCAGGCGAGCTCACCCAACAAATAGCTGTCAGCGCGACCGGTCACGCGGGCTTGGATCAAGGCACCGGCTTGACCGCCGGGTACTTGGATTTCGGCAAAGCTATTGAGGCGGCCCTTGCCATCGCGCTCGATCAGCACGGTTTGCGTCGTGCCAATTTGGCTATCGAGATAGGCGGCTAGTGCCTGCTGGCCCTTGTCGCGCAACAGGGCGGCACGCGCCTTGATAGTCGCCTTGTCCAATTGCGGCATGCGCGCGGCCGGTGTTTCTGGACGGGGTGAGAAAGGGAACACATGCAGGAAGGCAAGGCCGACTTCATCCACCAAGGCCAGCGAGTCTGCGAAATGGGCTTCGGTTTCGGTTGGGAAGCCCGCAATTAAGTCGGCACCAAAGGCGATATCGGGCCGGGCAGCGCGCAAGCGGGCAGCGAGCAGAATCGCATCATCGCGCGTATGGCGGCGCTTCATGCGCTTCAAGATCATGTCCGCACCATGCTGCAACGAGAGATGCAAGTGCGGCATCATGCGCTCTTCTTCAGCAAACAAGCGGAAAAGGGTGTCGTCAATCTCTACCGCATCGACCGAGGATAGCCTCAAACGCTTCAGGTCTGGTACCAGCTTCAAAATGCGCTGGACCAAATCGCCCAACGTGGGCTGGCCTGGCAGGTCCGCGCCCCAAGACGTCATATCGACGCCAGATAACACGACTTCCGGCACGCCTTTGGCAACCAAACGGCCAATCATCGCAACCACTTCCCCGGCAGGGACCGAGCGTGAATTGCCGCGTCCAAACGGAATGATACAGAAGGTGCAACGATGGTCGCAGCCGTTCTGGACTTGAACATAGGCGCGTGCCCGGTCTTGCACGCCATCGATCAGATGGCCTGCCGTCTCACGTACGCTCATGATGTCATTGACCAGCACCCGCTCTGTCTGGCCACTTGCGAGGGCAACAAAGGTTTGGGGTTCGGCCTTTTCGGCATTGCCAATCACGCGGTCGACTTCGGGCATGGCCGCGAACATAGCGGGATCGATTTGAGCGGCGCAGCCGGTTACCACAATGAGCGCATCGGGCTTTTGCTTGCGGGCCCGGCGGATGGTCTGGCGCGCTTGGCGGACAGCTTCGCCTGTCACCGCGCAGGTGTTGACTAGCACGACATTGGACAGCCCAGCATCCTCAGCGAGATTGCGCATGGCCTCTGATTCATACAGGTTTAGGCGACAGCCAAGGGTGATCGTCTCAATCGACCCGCGTGGGTCAGAGACGGGCATGTCGGTTTCTGGCAGGACTTCAGGGGTCATAAGGGTCTGGACTGTGCTTTCTAGTCAGATGCTTGGTCGCTCAGCCATTGCGTCTGCCGTTGAGGGTCCCAATATCATAAGTCCAAGGCAAATGCAGGGCCTTGATGTAGGAGCGACTGACACATGTTCGGAATGGAATGGAGTAATGGCTTCACCTTTGGCTTCCTCTTCGCCCTAGTTCTAGGGCTCTGGGCTGTGATCAACATCCTCCAGAATGAACGGACCGGGCCTTTTGGCAAAGCCGTATGGTCGGTACTGGTAATGTTCGTGCCGTTTTTTGGCTTCGTGGCGTGGTTGTTGTTTGGCCCAAAAGCCACAAAAAACCGGATCGGCTAGACAATCGCGCCTGAAAGGCGATCTTGGTTGCTGCAAATGTGACCGGGTGCCATAGAAACGCCATCCGACGCAGCCTATGGTCTGCGAACTCACCGGGGCGGCGTTCATGCAAGTCTATCTGCCCATTGCGGAAATGGCAGTAAGCCCGTGGCTCATGGCCACTTTGGGGCTGGTGGTCGGCTGCTTGTCTGGCATCTTTGGGGTTGGCGGCGGCTTTCTGATGACGCCGCTTCTGATGCTCATCGGCATTCCCGCACCGGTTGCCGTTGCTGCCGGGGCAAGTCTCGCTGCAGCCTCGTCTATGTCGTCCGTCGTGGGCCAGTTTGAGCGGCGCGGCGTTGATTTGCGTATGGGCCTTGTGATCTCTATCGGCGGCATCATTGGCGTCGGCATCGGCTCGCTTCTGTTTAGCTGGTTGAAGTCGCAAGGTGCGGCAGAAGCCACGGTCCGTATCGCCTATACCATTCTTCTGGGCTCCCTCGGCTCCAGTCTCGTGTGGGAAAGCTTGCGCGCGATTGCCAAGTCCCGGGCGGGCGGGCCACCAGCCAGTTTCCGTAGGTCTACCAACGATATTGCCCATCTTTTGCCGTTTAAGGTCAGGTTCCCGCGCTCTAAACTGGTGATCAGCATCATCCCGCCTTTAGCGATCGGGATTGGCGTAGGCATCTTATCGGCCATCATGGGCGTCGGCGGTGGGTTCATTCTGATCCCTGCTTTGGTCTATATCATCCACATGCCGCCAAATTTGGTCGTCGGCACGTCGACCCTACAGGTCTTGATCACAGCGTCGGCTACGACATTCTTGCAATCAGCGGCCAATGGCAGCCTCGACTTGGTGCTGTCGGGGCTGTTGATCGTGGGCGGCGTGATGGGCGCGCAGGTCGGCGTCATTATTGGCCGCAAGCTGAAGGGGGAGCAATTGCGCGCACTTCTGGGTGCCTTGGTCCTGTTGGTGGCTCTGCGACTGGCGGCAGATTTGGTGTTTGTCCCCTCGACTTTGTTTGAGCTGTCTTCGCCCGGGGGTGGGCTATGATGGCGCGCTTCTCGCTCTGGATGGTCTTGCTGCTGGGCCTCATCATTGGGCCCGCTGCGCAAGCGCAAAGCACGCAAGTTTCAGCTGCTTTGATTGATGACGCGGTTTTGGTCACGTCCAGCTTTACCGGGGCCAAGGTCACAATCTTTGGCTCGGTGCGGGCGGGCTCTGTTGGTCGGACCGATATTGTCGTAGCCGTTCGTGGTCCAGACCGCCCAGCTTGGATTGCTCAGCGCAAGCGCACGGCGGGCTTATGGATCGGCAAGGATCAGATCAATTTCGCCGCCGCGCCCACTTTCTTCGGTGTGGCTAGCGCCCGCCCGCTTGAACAGATTGCCCCCAGCGACACCCTTTCGCTCTATGGGCTCAGACCCAAAGGCCAATTGGACATCGCCAAAGCCAGTGCCGACTCACCCTTGGCGGAGACTTTGATTGACGCCTTTGTGGCCCAGCGTCAGCGCGAAAAACTCTATGTGGACGATCCTAACGGCGTGAAGCTGCTTAAAGGCGGCTTGTTCCGCGCTGATATTCAGATGCCGGACCGCACGCCGCCGGGTCTCTATACCGCCAAAGTCATGGTATTCCGTAATGGCAGGCCGGCACAGTCGACCTTGACGACTTTGGTTGTCACCAAGGTGGGGGCCGAACGTGCCCTCTTTGAATTTGCGAGAGATCATGCTGTATTGCATGGACTAGCAGGGGTCCTGCTGGCACTTATAGCGGGGCTATCGGCTGCAGGGATTGTCAGGCGCTTTGCACCGGGTTGAGGCCTAGTTCGCCGTGCGTCAGATCTGACGCACATCAGGTCGATCTAGCTTTATATTTTTGAGCCTATGTGCCGCGAAAATCTGTTTCAGATTTTGCGCGCGAGGCTCTAAGGCGCTGTGATGGCGCAAGGAGACAAGTATGCGCCGTCGAGATGTTGCCCCAAAAGCCCCTTGGATCCTTGGTGTCTTGGGTTTGGTGCCGTTTTTTGGAACTTTGGCAGGCAGCGTTTTGGCCACGTCCCCCTACGATGGTGTGTCCACGACTTTGTTTTTTGCCTATTCTGGCGTGATCCTTTCGTTCCTAGGCGGTGCGCGCTGGGGCTTTGAGATTGGGGCACGCCCAGAAGCACCGGGCTTTTTGACTCTTTCCGCTGCAGTTCTGCCTTCGCTGGTCGCGGCTATGGCCATCGTAACCCAATATGTTGCCCCGCTTATTGGCCTTGGCATGTTGGCAGGTGGATTTATCCTGATGTGGGTTTGGGACTTTGTCTCGACAGGGGGCGGCACGCGGCGTTGGCCGCTCTGGTACCGGCCCTTGCGGACCATTTTGACCCTTGGTGCACTTTTGGCGCTAGCGGGTAAAGCCTACCTAACCATGCAGGTTTAGAGCCAGCTTTACTTCTTTATCTCGCAAATGCGGATGAATTGGGCTTTTTCTGGCTGATAGGGCTGGCTGCGCACGATGGTGTTCTCCTCGCAGGCCTCCTTGCGCACGGCCTTCAGGCAGGCGCGCTCGTCCGTCTTCATTGGATTAGGGCCGCAGACAAAGCCGTCTTTAATCAAGCCCGCTTCGACTTTGGCGGTCGGGCTGTTTTGCGGAAAGCGCGTCACCAAATCCTGCTTCAAGGCCAAGGTTGCGCGCTTATCCACATCCGCAGTCGCGGTCGCATCCGGGCGGGCCTCAACTTGCGCTTCGGCAGCTGGGGCCTGCTTGGCGGGCTTACAGCCTGCAAGCCCCATCAGACTAATCCCAAGTATCAGTCCAAGGGCAAAGTGTTCGCGGCGCACGATCACGAGATAAACCGCCAGCTCGCGCCATCCTTGCCATCGGTCACTTCAACCCCACGCGCGGCCAGTTCAGCGCGCAGGCGGTCTGCCTCTGCCCAATTGCGATTGGCGCGGGCTTCAAAGCGGGCTTGCACCATGGCTTCAATCTCAGCCGTGACATCGTCTTCAACTGCTGTTCCTGCCCGCGACAGCCAAGCCTGAGGCTCTTGCCCCAAAATGCCTAAGAGCAAGCCCGCACCCAAGAGCTCAGCTTTAGCACGCTTGCGGTCCTCAAACGTCTCCGCCTTATTGGCCTTGCGCGCGAGCATCGAGAGCTCGGCGAGAGCCTTTGGTGTGTTAAGGTCGTCACACAGTGCGGCCAAAATCCCCTCGGGCAGGACAGGTTCGACACGTTCGTTCCAAACCCCGTCCAAAGCGCGATAAAGCCGGTCCAGCGTCTTCATGGATTGCAGGATCAACTCATCGGTCCAATCCAGCGGCGCGCGATAATGGGCAGAGAGGAGGGCAAGCCGCAGCGCTTCGCCGGGCCAGCGTTCCACCAATTGATGCACCAATTCCACATTGCCGAGCGACTTCGACATTTTGTCGGAATTCATCGTCAAAAAGCCGTTGTGCATCCAGATCGTTGCCAGTGGCGTGCCATCATGGGCGCACACCGATTGGGCGATTTCGTTTTCATGGTGTGGGAAGATCAGATCATGGCCACCACCATGAATGTCGATGGTGATGCCTAGATTGGTTTCAATCATGGCCGAGCATTCGATATGCCAGCCTGGGCGCCCCGAACCAAATGGCGCATCCCAAGCGGGCTCACCGGGCTTAGCTGCTTTCCACAAAGCAAAGTCAGCAGGATCGCGCTTATTGCCATCGACACTGATGCGCGCCCCGGCCTCATTGTCTTCCAGATTTCGGTTTGACAGCTGCCCATACGTCGCCATGGACGGCACATGAAAATAGACCCCATCAGGCGTGGTATAAGCGTGACCCTTATCCAACAAGCGGCCAACAAGGGATATAATGTCATCCATATGGGTGGTGACTTTTGGCTCTAAACTGGGTTGCAGTGTGCCAAGTGCAGCCATATCCCCCTGATAGATTTTCGTAAACTTCTCTGTAATTTGACTAATATCAACGCCTTGTTCCAAGGCGGCAGCGTTGATTTTGTCATCAACATCGGTGATGTTTCGCGCATAAACCACGTGGTTTTCGCCATAAATGGCGCGCAGAAGCCGGAAAAGTGTGTCGAAGACAACAGCCGGACGACCATTGCCGATATGCGCAAAATTATAGACCGTGGGCCCGCAAACATAGAGCGTGACGCGTTGCGGGTCTTGCGGCACAAAGCGCACTTTTTCACGTTGCAGGGTATTGAACAGTTCTATTTCACGCATCATGTGATCCAAGACGAAGAGCCAACGTAGACTCTTCAGTGGTTTGAGTGTTTGATATTGCTCCAGTCCTGTAGACTGAAATGATGCTGACGCGAAGACGGCATAAACGGTGCGCCTATATGTTTAGACGCATGAAACGAAATCAGGGCGGGCGTTAAGACCGGAAATCCGGCTCGACCTCCGACCCCTTTGAAAGGGGCAGAAGCTCATGGACGCGATTACGGACCCGCGCCTCATCTCTGAGGTAGCACAAACCGAACGACCAAGCCGCGACGAGGCAATGGCCGCCGTGCGCACCCTGTTGCGTTGGGCTGGCGATAATCCAGATCGGGAAGGCCTGATCGACACGCCAAAGCGTGTTGTCGAAGCTTACCGCGAATTCTTTGCTGGCTATGAGATGGACCCAGCAGCAGAATTGAGCCGCACGTTTGAGGATGTCCAAGGCTATGACGATATCGTCATGCTGCGCGACATCGACCTCGAAAGCCATTGCGAGCACCACATGGTGCCGATTTTGGGCCGTGCGCACATTGCTTACATGCCAACCAATCGCGTCGTCGGCATCTCTAAGATTGCCCGCGTCGTTGAAATCTTCGGCAAGCGTTTGCAAACCCAAGAAACCATGACGGCTCAGATTGCAGACTGCATCACCGACGCGCTTCGCCCTGCGGGTGTTGCGGTTCTGTTGGATGCCAAGCACCAGTGCATGACAACCCGTGGGGTGCACCACCCCAATGTGGCAACCATTACCACCCAATTCACTGGCGTCTTTAAGACCGACCGGGAATTGAAAGACCGTTTCCTGCGTTTGGCAGGTTACAACTAAATCCTCCCCGATTTGTTGTGCGAATGCGCCGGGCGCTCACGGGTCCGGCGTTTTTGTTATGGGGCTTGGCGGCTTTGGCGGGTGGACGTGTGTCACCAACACAAAGCTCAACAGCATCAAGAGATACCAAGCGCCCATTTTGCTAAAAGGCACCATATCCCAGCCACCCTTTTGGTGCGGGTAGATCCACGTGTTGGTGAAAGTCCCGATATTCTCTGCAAACCAAATTAAGAGCGACACCAATAAGAAGCCAATCAGCATCGGCATCCAACGCGCTTTTTGAACCGGTGTGAAATAGACCCTCGTTCTGGCGAAAATCAGGATCGACAGCAGACAAAGGCCCACTCGAATGTCGGGTCCAAAATGATGGGTGAAGAAATTGACATAGGCACCAATTGCCAGAACCCATGTCGTCCAGATCGGCGGATAGTGGCTAAAGCGCAGGTCCATCAAGCGGGTTATACGGGCGATATAGCTGCCGACGCAGGCATACATAAAGCCAGTAAACAGCGGCACGCCCCCAATCTTGAAAAAGGCATCACCGGGATAAGTCCACGAGCCCATGTGGGTCTTGAAGAGCTCCATGATCGTGCCGACCACATGGAAGATGGCGATCACCTTGACTTCCTCAAGCCGTTCCAGCTTCAGCGCCACCAGCAAAACTTGCAGGGCAATTGCGGCCAAAAACAAGAAGTCAAACCGACTGAGCACCGCGTCTTCTTTCGGCCAGAACAGCATGGTTAGGATCAAGAGCGCCAACATGGCGCCGCCATAGAGGCAAGCCCAAGCTTGCTTGATGCCAAACATCACAAACTCAAACAGAGAGGAGCGCCACGCACTTCCCGTGGCCCAGATACGGGCTTGGGCATGAAGGGCGAGAGCCCCATTGCGGGTCTGATCATAGATGTGCAAGAACGAGACCTCTCCAACACCGGACGCACGGATAGCCTAGCGTCTAAACCTTGATTTGAGGCAAACATTTGGCCGCTGTTGCACCTTTCCCACAAGCTGGATCGACCCAAGAGCTAGAGCGCGGTCTTGCTTTAATGCCGCGCTTTGATGCCGATGGCCTGATCCCAGCGATCGCTCAAGAAGCTGTAACGGGCGAAGTCTTGATGCTGGCTTGGATGAATGCCGAGGCCTTGACCCTGACGTTAGAGACCGGGATCGCGCATTATTGGTCGCGCTCACGTCAAAGCTTGTGGAAGAAGGGCGAGACGTCGGGTCAGCTTCAACACGTGCAGGAATTGCGGATCGACTGTGATCAAGATGCCGTCGTGATGAAGGTCAAGGTCGATGGCGACGGTGGGTGCTGCCATGTCGGCTTTCAGACGTGCTTCTATCGTGCCGTGGCTGACAAGGATGGGCGCTTGATCCAGGTAGCACCTGACCCTGCGATTTGAGCCTCGCCTCGCACGCCAGCCTATTGCCCAAATCAGCAAAGCCGATACTGTTCTATCCATGACACAGAGATGGACCCGCCACAGGCGTGCCACCGGTCAGGGAGGAAATGATGATAAAAAGGCTCGTCGCAACCAGTGCGTTGCTCGTGGGATTGCTGGCCAGTGGCTGCGCACCCGATACGTCCAATAGTCCAGCTGCCAAAGTAGATGCCGCGCGCCTAACCGCCGCCGGGGCCGATGGTGACAATTGGATGAGCTATGGCCGCACTTATGACGAGCAGCGCTTTAGCCCACTCGATCAGATCAATCTAACCAATGTCTCAAAGCTCGGCCTTGCCTGGAGCCATGAATTCGATACCGATCGCGGCCATGAAGCCACGCCTATCGTCGTCGATGGCGTGATCTACACCACGACTTCATGGTCGAAAGTCTCTGCCTTTGATGGCAAGACCGGCAATCTGTTGTGGGCCTATGATCCCAAAGTTCCCGGCGAAACGGCGCATAAGGCCTGTTGCGACGTGGTCAATCGCGGTGTGGCGGTTTGGGGTGGTAAGGTATTCGTTGGTTCACTCGATGGTCGTTTGATTGCGCTCGATGCCCGCAATGGCAAGGAGATCTGGTCAAAGGTCACGGTCGATCAAGGTAAGTCCTATACGATTACCGGTGCCCCGCGCGTCGTGAAGGGCAAAGTCCTGATCGGCAATGGTGGCGCAGAATATGGCGTGCGCGGGTATCTCAGCGCTTATGATGTTGAAACAGGTGAGATGGCTTGGCGCTTCTACACCACCCCCAATCCAAAGGGCGAAGCCGATGGCGCGGTCTCCGACAAGATCTTGAAGGCAAAGGCCGACGCTACGTGGAGTGATGGCGCTTGGAAGGAATCTGGCGGTGGCGGCACCGTTTGGGATGCCATGGCCTATGACCCTGATCTAGACCTTCTCTATTTCGGCGTCGGCAATGGATCGCCTTGGAACCACAAAGTCCGCTCCGGTGGGAAGGGCGACAATCTGTTTGTCTCCTCCATCGTGGCGGTGAAGCCCGACACGGGCGAGTATGTTTGGCATTATCAAACCACACCAGGGGATTCTTGGGATTTCACCGCGACCCAGCATTTGATGCTGGCGGAACTGCCAATTGGCGGAAAGCCACGCAAAGTCATCATGCAGATCCCCAAAAACGGCTTCTTCTATGTGATTGATCGGGCGACAGGTGAGCTACTCTCGGCCAATTCCTTGTTCCCGATGCCCAAAGAAGCCGATGTGCCAGCTGGCATGCCGATCCCTTGGGCGCATTCGGTTGATCTGAAGACCGGTCGTCCGAACGAGAACCCGTCGGCCCGTTATGCCAAGGCGCCTGCCTTGGTGTTCCCAGCTCCATTCGGTGTGCACAATTGGCACCCGATGGCGATGAGCCCGAAGGAAAGTCTTGTCTATGTCCCAGCCATGCTGGTCCCTGCCGCCTCTGGCGATGAAGTCGGTCCCTACAAGCAAGTTGCGGGGGCGTGGAACACAGGCGTCAATATGAGTTTGGCGGCTTTGCCCGATGATGAGGGCCAGCGCAAAGGTCTGCGCGCTATGCTGACCGGCATGTTGGTGGCTTGGGACCCTGTGGCGGGCAAGCCCCGCTGGATGGCACCGCGCAAATTCCCTTGGAACTCAGGTGTCCTCGCCACGGCAGGCGGCCTTGTGTTCCAAGGTACCTCGGAAGGCTTCTTGGAAGCGTTTGATGCGGCAAACGGCAAGCAGGTTTGGTCCTATGAGACCCAGAATGGCATCATTGCCCCACCTGTGACCTACCGGATTGATGGGGAGCAATATGTGGCAGTTATGGTCGGCTATGGTGGGGCGATTATTGCTGCCCCCTTAGCCGCCCCAGATCGGCCAATTAGCCTGAAGGGCCGCTTGATGGTGTTCAAATTAGGCGGCACAGCCACAGCGGCCAAATATGAGATGCCTGAAAAAATCGCCCTTGATCTCTCTGCTACCACAGTGGCGGCTGATCCAAAGGCGGGCTTCGACATCTATATGCGCCATTGCCAAGTCTGCCACGGCCATAGCGCCACTGGCGGCCTGTTGCCTGACTTGCGCTATTCGCCAGCGATCCAAGATGCGGCGACCTGGAAGGCGATCGTATGGGATGGGGCCAATGCCAGCCGTGGCATGGTATCCTTTAGCTCTTGGTTGAACCAGAAGGAGATGGAGGACATCCGCGCCTATGTGGTTCAACAGGCTAAGGTGCATTACAAGCAAGTGGGTGCGGAGGCGAAAGAGTCTCCTACCAAATAGGGTTGACCTAGGGTGCGATGCAGTTCTTTTTGCACCGATGATGAAATCTGACTCTCAATCGAGTGCGTCGCGGATGCTGGTAGCAGCCGCGGCGATCATCGCGGGCCTTTATTGGTTTGCCGATTTGCTGACGCCTTTGGCATTGGCAATCTTCCTATGGCTCACGATTGACGCATTCGCGCAATCGCTAAGTAAGCGCGTTAAGTTCCTGCCGCGCGCTGCGGCGGTCCCTGTCGCTATTCTGATTGTCTTCATCAGCCTTGCGGCGATTGTCGCCTTTGTCATTGAATATGCGGCGGTCTTTTCGCGCTCGCTTGGAGCCTATGAAATCCGCTTGGATGAATTGATCCGCCAAGGCTATCAGCTGGTAAACATGTCAGGTGCGCCACCCACGGTGGGGCAATTGTTCGCTAACCTCAATCCCGGTGCGGTGCTGCGCGGCGTGGCTGATGCGTTACAAAGTTTTGGTGGCCAAGCGCTGTTTGTCATCATTTATGTCGCTTGCTTGTTCGCGGCCCAAGCCAGCATGCCAGCCAAGCTGGAAGAGATTTTTAAGGACGAGAAGGAGCGCGGTCGCGCTACTAAAATCGGCAAAGCTATTGCCCGCTCGATGGAACAATATCTGTGGGTGCAGACGATTACGGGCTTGATGATTGCGGTTGCAAGTTGGGCTTTGTTTGCCGTCGTTGGCCTTGAGAATGGCCTGTTCTGGGCCACAATTATCTTTGTGTTGAGCTACATTCCAGTGGTAGGCGGTGCCGCAGGTAGCTTGCTGCCCGCCATATTCGCACTGGTGCAATTCACAAGTCCTGTTCCGGCCTTGGTGATTTTGGCCGGTACACAAGGGATTGGCTTTGTCGTCGGCAACATCATTCAGCCACGTATGACGGGCGATAGCCTGAATATCTCTGTGTTGGTTGTGTTTCTGTCTTTGGTGTTCTGGGGCAAGCTTTGGGGCGGCCCTGGTGCCTTCCTAGCCGTGCCAATGACTGTGATGTTGATGATTGTGCTCGCACAATTCCCATCCACACGCTGGATCGCCGTGCTGCTGTCCAATAATGGCAATCCAGATTCTAGCGTCGATATGGATGATCCACCTCTCAAAGGCGCTGCTGTATCCAATCAGGGTGACGTTAAGGAAGAAACCACAACTTCCAGCGATAATAAGGTCTAATCAGGGCTGAGATTGGCCCAAAAACCCGCCGGGCTTTGTTCGAGTAATGAGCGGGACGTAATGTATCGCCTGCGGGACAGGCATGGGAGGATAGCGATGTCGGTAGACGCAACGGATCGGCGGATCTCACCAGATGATCTGATTTCAGCGGCACTGGCCTTTCCAAGCTTTAAGTCGGGCGACCATCTCGAGGCTGCTGCGGAATCTTTCCTCACCCAAATTGCCCAAGATGCCACCGAAGATGATGTGCAGGGCCTTACCTCGGCAGACCTAGCTGCGCTCGCCGATGGGTTTTGGCGCTGGACCTCGCACAAGCGGGCCGACGCGCAAGATATTCGCCTCATCGACGCCAAAGGGGCGCAAGGTCAGTCTCTTGGGCGGGACATATTGGAGATTTGCGGCCCGGATATGCCGTTCTTGGTTGACAGCGTCATGGGCGAAATTGGGGCCCAAGGCGTTGAAGTGCGCGCTATGTTCCATCCGATCGTGTCCCTGAGCCGCGACCCAGATGGCATGCGTCAACCTGGCGGGGTACCGCTCACTGAATCGTTCATCCAAGTTCACTTACCACCCACGCCTCCATCAAAGCGCGATGCCATCCTGATGGGTGTGCGCGAGACGTTGCAGGATGTGCGCCTGTCAGTTGCCGATTATCAGGCCATGAAAAGCCGCATGAACAATGCGATCAAGGAATTGGCGGTGGCAAACACCAAAGCCACAGCGGATGAGATTGCTGAGTCTATCGCCTTCTTGAAGTGGCTAGCTGCTGATCATTTCGTCTTCTTTGGCGTACGCTCCTACGATTATCCACGCGACAAAAATGGTGCGTGGATCAAGGACGAGCCCGATATTCGCGAAGACCTAAACCTCGGCATATTGCGTGATCCATTGCGCATGGTGTTGCGCCGCTTGAACGAGCCGTCGGTTCTCAGTGATGCCGTCCGCGCTTATATTGAAGAGCCTCAGCCCATCATTGTCGCGAAGTCCAATCTACGCTCACGCGTGCATCGCCGTACCGTGATGGACTATATCGGCGTCAAGCGCTTTGGCGAAAATGGCGAAGTGCTGGGGGAAGAGCGGTTTGTCGGCCTGTTCACGGCCGAAGCCTATGACCAAATGGTGCGCGATGTGCCGCTATTGCGTGGCAAGACCGAGCGGGTAATTTCGCGCGCGGGCCTTGTCCCCGGCAGCCACAACGACAAGCGCCTGCGCAATATCGTGGAAAATTACCCCCGCGATGAATTATTCCAGATCGAAGAAGAAGACCTGACGCGGATTGCCTTGGGCGTGCAGCATCTGATGGACCGGCCTCGCACAAAGGTATTTGTGCGCCGTGACCGCTTTGACCGCTTCATGTCGATCTTGGTGTTCGTTCCACGCGACCGCTATAATTCGGACGTTCGCGCCAAAATCGGCACCGCTTTGGCCGAAGCCTATGGCGGCAGGCTGTCTGCCTTTTATCCGTTGTTTGGCGATGCGCCCTTGGCGCGCGTCCATTATGTGATCGGCGTCACGGCCAATCAACACGCCAATCCCGATGTGGAGACCCTCGAGGCCCGCATCGCAGACATCACCCGGACTTGGGAAGATGGCGTCGAGGCCTTGGCAGAAGGCAAGTCACGCGCGTTTCAACACTATATTGCGGGCTTCCCCGCTGGCTATCGTGATAGCTTTAGTGCCGCTGAAGCGCTGCGGGATATTGAGGAGTTAGAGCAGGTTCAAGGCGAAGATGTGCGCGTGCGCGCTTATCGCCGTGAGGATGATCACGAAACCGTCTTACGGGCCAAGCTTTATAAGACGGGCGATCCAACCCCCTTGTCTGCTGCGGTGCCGATCTTTGAGAGCATGGGCCTCTATGTGGTCACCGAAACGCCGCACAAGATCAAGCGCACGATTGACGACACCGATGAACTCGTATGGGTGCAAGATGTCTCGATGCGCACTGTCAATGGCCGCGCGCTCGACTTCAAGGTGGTTGAAGGCTCGTTTGAACAGGCCGTTGCGGCGATCTGGGCAGGGCGGGCTGAAAATGACGGCTTTAACCGCCTGATCCTGAAACTTGGTGTTTCGTGGCGGGAAGCAGCCCTTGTTCGCGCACTCGCCCGTTGGCGCGGTCAGACCGGCCTTGATCCTTCAGAATCGGTGCAGCAACAGGCCGTTGCCGAATATCCTGAGATTACGCGTGCGATTCTGAACCTATTCACCATCCGCTTTGATCCTGATTTCGGCGCAAAGAAGACACGAGAGACGGCCGCCAAGGCGGAAATGGCGTCGATCTTGACCATGCTAGACGGCGTGCCCAGCTTGGATGCAGACCGCGTTTTGCGCCGTTTGGCGCAATTGGTTATGGCGATCCAGCGCACCAATTATTACCAGCCTGACGCTGCGGGTGAACATAAGCCCTATATGAGCTTCAAGATCGCCACGCGCGAGATTGACGAAGTCCCCGATCCCAAGCCTTACCGCGAAATCTGGGTGTGGTCGCCGCAAGTCGAAGGTGCGCACCTCCGCTTTGGTCCAGTTGCACGCGGCGGCCTGCGCTGGTCGGATCGCCGTGATGACTTCCGCACCGAAGTACTGGGTCTGGTGAAGGCGCAACAGGTGAAGAATGCCGTGATTGTGCCCGTGGGCTCAAAAGGCGCTTTCTTCCCAAAGACCCTGCCGCCGGGAGGTAATCGCGACGAAATCCAAGCCGTCGCCATAGAGGCCTATAAGACCTTCCTGCGTGGTCTGTTGGACCTGACTGACAATATCGCTGGTGATGGCGGGATCGTACCGCCGCGCCATGTCGTCCGTTGGGATCAGGATGACCCCTATCTGGTGGTCGCCGCCGACAAGGGCACCGCGACTTTCTCCGACATCGCCAACGGTATTAGTGCCGATTACGGCCATTGGTTGGGCGACGCGTTTGCCTCAGGTGGCTCGGTTGGGTACGATCACAAAAAGATGGGCATTACAGCACGTGGTGGCTGGGAAGCCGTTAAGCGCCATTTCCGGGAGATGGGCCACGACACCCAGACCGAGCCCTTCACCGTCATTGGTGTCGGCGACATGTCGGGCGATGTGTTTGGCAATGGCATGCTCTTGTCCAAGCAGATCAAACTGGTGGCCGCTTTCGATCACCGCGACATTTTCATCGACCCCAATCCATATTTGGCCAAAAGCTTTGCAGAACGGGCGCGCATGTTTGCTTTGCCGCGCTCGTCTTGGGCGGATTATGATGCCAGCCTGATTTCAAAGGGCGGTGGCGTGTTCTCACGCAGCGCCAAGTCGATCCCGCTCTCGGCAGAGCTTAAAGCGCTGACGGGTCTTGAGGGCCAAGAAGCCTCGCCTACCGATATTATGCACGCGCTTCTAAAGGCGCCCTGTGACCTCATGTGGTTTGGCGGCATTGGCACCTATGTCAAAGCCCAAGGCGAAAGCCACGCCGAAGTGGGCGATAAGGCCAATGATATCATCCGGGTGGATGGGCAGGCCTTGCGCTGTAAGGTGATTGGCGAAGGGGCTAATCTCGGCCTGACCCAGCGCGGCCGCATCGAAGCAGCGCAAGCGGGCGTGCGCCTGAATACAGACGCGATCGACAATTCTGCGGGCGTTGATAGCTCGGACCATGAGGTCAATATCAAGATCTTGCTGAACGGCCTTGTTCGGGCAGGCAGCATGACGGTCGAGGCCCGCGATGTCTTGCTGGCTGAAATGACCGATGACGTGGCCATCCATGTTCTGCGGCATAATTACGCCCAGACCTTGGCCATCAGCTTGCAGGAAGCGACAGCCCGGCAAGACCTCGATGCGCATGAGCGCTTTATGGAGCGGTTAGAGGCTTCGGGTCGCTTGGCGCGTAAAGTCGAATTCCTGCCCTCGACCGAAGAATTCCGTACCCGTCGCGCCAATCGCACCGGCCTAACCCGGCCGGAGCTTTCGGTGCTGACCGCTTATGGCAAGCTTGCTTTGTTTGACGATCTGATAGCCTCAGACGCACCAGACGATCCATGGTTTGAAGATACGCTGGTGACCTATTTCCCGCCGGGCTGTCGCCAGTTTAAGGACGCCATGGCCAATCATCGCCTGCGGCGGGAGATTATTGCCACAGTCCTATCCAACAAGATGGTTAACTTGGGTGGCGCGGCCTTCATGGACCGTGTACGCGAAAGTGCGGTGGCGGACACAGGCTCTATCGTGCGGGCTTTTGCTGCGGCACGTGCCATTTTCGGTTTGGATGAGGCGATTAATGCCGTCAATGCGCTCGACCTGAAAGTCCCTGCGACGGTGCAATTGGACCTGATGATGGAGATTTTGACCGTCCTGCGTCGGCAAAGCTTCTGGCTCGCCCGTCGCGCCAGCCGCGGCGATGGGGCGGGGTTGCGTTCTGTTGGCGATCTGGTCGCGGCCTATGCCACCGGCGTTCAAAGTCTGGCCAGCATGATTTACGAGGTCGTCTCGCCGTTCGAAAAAGCCCGCATTGAAGCGCGCAGCACGACGTTGAAGGCGGCAGGGGCGCCAGAGGCCCTATCCAAGTCCATCGCAGGCCTTTTGCCTTTGACCTCAGCCACCGATATTGTTGATATCGCTGCGGCCAAGGGCTTGCCGGTCGAAGCCGTCGCGCGCCTCTATCACGCACTTGGGGCCGCCGTCGGCTTTGATGAGATCCGCGCCGCTGCGGGGCAAACCTCCACCCCCGACCATTGGGACCGCGTGGCAACCCGCCGCCTGATTGAAGAATTTATGGGTGAGCAGGCAGGCCTGACTGGAACTGTGTGCGACCATGCCCAAAAGCTCGGTCAAGCCGGCACCAATGCCGCTTGGGCTAAGGCCGTGGTGGAAAGCTGGTCTAAGCTAAACGAAGCCGAACTCAGACGGACCAGCTCTGCCTTAGGCGAACTGCGCGCCAGCCAAGGCGGCTGGAGCTTTGCCAAACTCGCCATCGCCAATACGCAGTTGAAAGAATTGTCGGAGACGGCGCGCGCTTAAGCTTGCGGTTTGGGGGTGGTTTGGCTCTGTTTAGTCAGGCTGAGGTGACGGATCATGGACGTTGAAAAAGGGCTTTGTAAAAAGCATCGGCAATGACGCGCGATCCGGCTTGCGATGGATGCTTGCCATCATCAGCGTAAAGATTGACAGTTGGATGCGCGCTTTCAAATTGCGCCCAAGCGGCCGCGCCGTCCACAATCTGGGCATCGGTCATCTGTGCTATTTCGCCGATATTCTCCGAAATTCGGCGCTCCATACCTTCGCGCGTGCAAAGTTCAGCGAAATGCAGACAATTGTCTGGATCCCCCGCTCTGTAGCCCCACGTTTGATACCAGTAGATTTTGGCATCTGGTGAATGGGCTTTGATCAAGTCCACAAGGCGAGCACCATAGATGAAACTGTTTTTGGCAACATACTCACGCGGGAAGGTAAAGTGCTGGCTTTGCTCCTGTAAGATAACAACATCCCACATACGGCGGTTTAGGGTGGATAGTAGTTTTGCATCTTCACTGTGCTTTTGAAGCGTGTATCCGCCGGTCGCAACCATGGTCACCCGCACATTGAAGCCGTTCCGTCGTGCCTTCTCTTCAACCATTGTCGGCATAGCATGTTCGGCAGTAAAGCTATTGCCAACAAAGAGGATGTGGCGTGTCGACGGGCCATCAAAAAGTCCAAAGCGATCTGCCAGTGACAGGGCACTATAAAACACCAGAACGCAGAGTGAAAAGACAAAAACGGGGCGCTTCATCGCCGAGACATGGCCCATCAATCATAAATGAGCTATTAAAGCTCGCCTATCTACCGCTACATCGCGGGTCATCTGTCCAGTAACTCTGCAAAGGCGCTGTCCGACAGGACTGCACCACCTTGAGAGCGGTGCTCTTCGTTCTGATTGTTTCGACCAGGGGAACACGATTGCTGCAGGCTGTGGCTAGGCAAAGGCCGTGCTCGAGTTTGAGTGCGCAAGCAGGATTGTGGAAAGACAAGCCGTTCCAAGTACTTTGCCTGAGGCCAAACAGAAGCGATCATAGGAATTGCATTCCATCCATGAATTACACCCTTGTTACCAAGGCTCGATGGGCACTGCTCGACCATACGGCGGATCGCGGAAGCCCTGATTTAATTGACAGCGGGCAGACGCTGTATCAATCTCAACTTCGTATTCCGAGGGGTAACTAGTGGCCACGAAATCGAAGACATCGCGCAAGCCCTTGCGCTATCGCGAAAATGGGCTGGCCGCATATGTCGCAGATCGGTCGCCGGACCTTTACATAACCTTTCTCAGCATCCTCGTGGGCATCGTGTTGGCCGACCTGCTACAGTTGGCCCGTAACGATCTCACGCTTTGGCCTCTCGACGCACAGGCCGTCATGACCTGGGGCCAGATCTTCGGAATGGTCAGCTCTGCACTCGGCACCTGGGCCGTCTACGCCCACCTAGCCATTGCTCGGCGTCAAATACCGCGCTTCACCGAGTCCCTTGCTGCCTTTGTTGGTCCGTTATTGCTCTTATTCTCAAATAGTTTTGTTGGCTCCGCCGATCCGACAACCTGGTTCCTTATGGCGGGCGTGTTTCTGACGGTGTCCGTCATCGCCTCCACAGTCAGCGTTCTGACTACTGCGGGCGCTGTCGAGGGACAGGCCTTCCGCCGCATGCTTCAGCCCGGGGGCTTTCTTCTTATCCTAGTTCTGAGTGCACCGTGCGCGTTTGTCGCCGCTGCTGCCATCCACGGTGAATGGATGGGGTCTTGGGGCGCAGCTGCCATGGCTTGGGCGACTGTCCCTGCGGCGATACTGCTGCCTGTACTTTATTTCCGGGACTGGCAGCGGGCACTACGTGAAGGTCCTCGGGAAGCTTCAACACGGCCCAAACCAATCCAAGCAGTCGGCTCGATAACCGAGGGCTGGGTTCGCGACAAAGTCGCGGATGTCTTCATCACCCTCATCAGCATCACCATCGGTTTAGCGCTTCAGGAAATGGTTGATCAAGCTCGTGACCGGATGACGCTGTGGCCTCTGGACAGCGCCAGTCTTATGACCTGGGGCCAAATAATCGGGGTTGTTTCAAGCGGACTGTCCGCTTGGCTCATCTATGGCCACCTTGCCATTTCGCGCCGGGGGTTGCCGTCTTACGCCGAGACACTCAGCGGCGCAGTCGCGCCCCTTTTTCTAGCAATTGCTTCAGGCCTTACCGGGAGGGCAGAAGTCTGGCCGTGGCTTTATGCCGCCGCCACTTATTTGGCGCTACAGATCATCGTCACTCGTTCTTTTATTCAATTTGCTGGAGATGCGGTTGAAAAGGCCCTGCTGGTCCGTGTCAACCATCCGACGGGATACACATTAGTCATGCTGATTGGGGCGCCAATCTACGCTTTGATCGGGCTGGGAGATCAATTTGAAGTCCTTCCAGAAGGATTGGTCCTATGTGCTGTGCTGGCCTCGGGACCCGCGGGCATGCTGTGCGCATGGCTGTTCCTGAGGGATTGGCGGCAGGCGCTTGGGGTTAATGCTGCCGCTTCCTGACGCGGCGTCAGGAGCTATGGAAGCCTAAAATATGGCAACTTCAAACGAAGCAGGAAAAAGAGGGTTAACACTCGACAGAGTTCGGTATTGAAAGCTTTGCGGCGCACGCTTTACCACCTTGAAGCCATCGAATGGGTTGTCTAGTCAAATTGGGAGCAGGTGGGTGACTTGAGCACCCAAGCTTCCATCATTCATTCAAAGAATTTGCTCGCTCCTGAACAACCGCTTCGCAGCCACATCGGCGCGTGCGCCAATACCCAGTTCTCGTGCGGCTCTCCCCTCTCCCAAAAGGAGAGGGGGAGCGCACAGATAAAAACTTATCCCCCTCCATCCGCCATCCAAGTAACCTAGTCCCATCTCCGACGAGAGGGCGTTGTTGCTGCAGCGGTGACACCGGTTGGGGATGGGTAAGCGGGGTTAATCGGGGCAGACGTGGCTGCCTCGTGTTTTCATGAGTGCCGTGTGAAGCCGGAGGTCAAGTCTTTCACTAGGCTTGAAACAAAACTCGCGGGATCGTTTCACTTTATTATCGCGCAACTTTGATCCTTTGGATCAAAACGCGCTGATAAGACATAGGCGCGCAACTTTGATCCTTTGGATCAAAACGCGCTTGAGATGGAACCTTCATGTACAGGCGGGGGAAATGACACCACAGAGGAGGGCTCATGATCTTCCCTTGGCACACAGACTTATTTCAGCCGGGGCGCACGGCATGCGTCGTATTCCGGGCCAGTCCGTTAATCTGGCCCACCTCATCTGGCGCACACCACGCGCCCCGGCCCCTCTGCCTTCTGGCAACAAGGTGCACCCCCGGTGGTTTTCCACGCGGGGCTAAAGGTGTTGGGAGGGGTATCAATAAAAGCGGTGTCATCCCGGACGGCGTCAGCCGAGTCCCAGACCTTGTGCTGCAAAGTCCACCGGGGTTCCCGCTCTCCGCTTCGCTTCGGCGGGGATGACAGATTGGGGTCAGCCTGCACCAGCGTGCAGTCCATCACCCCGGCTGACGAGCCGTTTGCTGGGCCAGCCAAGAGGGCATCCATTCGGTGGCCAGCTCTTCTGCCCGCGCAAGGATGGCATCCAAATGTGGGTTCTTGGGCATATTGCGGATGGCGATGGCGCGTAATTCCTCAACGGTTGGCACGCGCCACCCTTCGCGGGCCTTGGCGAGGCGGTCGGCGAAGTCTTGCAACAATTGATGGGCGGCTTTCTCCATCAGGGCAGGGCCCGGCAAATGAATGCCTTGCACCATTTCTTTGGGCGGGTGACGCAAGTCCCACACGATCCCGAACCAGGACAAGACGCGCAGGATCAAGAAGCTCAAATCAAACTCCCACCACTTAAAGCCTTGCCGGGCTGCATTGGGGAAAGCGTGGTGGTTATTGTGCCAGCCCTCGCCCATGGTGGCGATGGCCAGCATCCAATTATTGCGCGAGTGGTCACCCGTCACAAAGCGTTGGCGGCCATGAACATGGGCCAAGGAATTGATAAAGAAGGTGGCATGATAGCAGGCGATCAAGCTCCACACATAGCCAACCACAAGGCCGGACCAACCCGCGAACAGCCAAACTACGACGCCCAAAATGACTGGCGGCAAATAGGGATTACGCTCCAGCCACACAAGCTCTGGATATTTGGTGAAATCAGCGATGCCATCATAGTCGGTCTCGTGATTCTTCGGGTCGATCACCCAACCAAAATGGGCATACCAAAAGCTGGTTCTGGCCGGAGAGTGGACATCTTGTGCGGTGTCGGAAAAGCGGTGGTGATTACGGTGGTGGCTTGCCCACCACAAGATGCCGCGCTGGGCCGAAGTTTGGGCAATGAAGGCCAGAATGAACTGGAACACCCGGCTGGTCTTAAAGCTCTTATGCGCGAAATAGCGGTGGTATCCTGCCGTCACACCAAACATGCGCAAGAGATAGAGGCCAAGACAAAGCCAGAGATCAGCCGCATGAACGCCTGTAAAAATCGCTGCTAAAGCAGAGGCATGCAGCAAGTAAAAGGGGATAGGATTGGGCGTCTCAGTATCGTTATGGCTCTTGATTGTTGCAGTCGTGTACCGCTTTTCGTCATCGTTCATCTCGCCGGCGCTCCAAACTACTAGCCTCGGGGCAAGAGCCTGCATCAAGCTCCGTGAAGACAAGATTAAAGGCTGTCGCATAGAGGGGGAAGATGTCCGCGTCGGCTGAGTGCCAGTTTCTACACAAGGAGGCGCAGAGCTTGCTTGGTAACCGAGCGCGGGTCGCTCTCCAAAATTATTGCATCGCAATATGGCTTTGTAACATCACTTGGTCTAAACCCCCGCGCGCAGGGGTTCGCGACCTAAATCAAGAACACGCGGACGATCTGCCAAAGGCACAGCTTCTTCAGAATACAGGAATCCTCCCCATGGATATCAAGAAAATACCACCCGGCCACGATATGCCCAATGATGTGAATGTCGTGATCGAAGTCCCGTTGGGTGGTGAACCGATTAAGTATGAGATTGATAAGGACTCCGGCGCGATGTTTGTCGACCGCTTCCTTTATACGCCGATGCGCTATCCAACCAATTACGGCTTTATCCCAGGCACGTTGTCTGGAGATGGCGACCCAGTTGATGTGCTTTGCATCGGCCGCCGCGCTTTGATCCCGGGCTGTGTACTGCGCGTGAAGCCAATTGGCGTTTTGCTGATGGAAGATCAGGCCGGCGAAGACGAGAAAATTCTGGCCGTTCCCATTCCAAAGCTGACCGCTTTTTATGATGGGGTTGATAGCTATAAGGATTTGCCCGCCATCCAAGTCGCCCAGATTGAGCATTTCTTTGCCCATTATAAGGATCTGGAGCCCGGCAAGTGGACCAAGCTGAAAGGTTGGCAAGATGCCGATGTCGCCAAGGCCATGATTATGGAAGGTGTAGAGCGCGCCAATGCCCAAGGTTATGGGTATCAGGGCTCCTAAGCCCCTGACGGAAAGCGTCTAGTGCAGCACTTTGGGGCGGTCTGATTGGGGTTCAAATACCATGTGGGCCACCCCAAGCCGCTTGGCCGCTCCGATCAGCGCTTCAAGCTCCGGCTCCCAGCCATCGGGCTTGTCGGCCACAGGCAGGCATGCCTTAATCTTGATGTCGCACCAGCCATGACGGCCGAGGGTCTCATCAAGCAGGCGACCCGCATCGAGGCCGTCTTCGGTCTCGTAAAGCTCGAGAAGGCCCATGCCTTCCATACGGTCGCAATCGCACACACACAGCATGGCACAGCGCGCGCCCTTGGCCACTTTGTGGTTATAGCCTTCGCACACGGCGGTGCCGACTAGAATGATTTGTCCCGAAAAAGTGCTCATGGCACTGGTATCGCAAGAACAATGCCAAAACTTTGCCTTGGAGTCGTCTCGAAGCATCCTTGGATTTGCCTGATTCACCTGTGATTAACCCCAATCAGTCAGGACATTTCTGTTAGACTTTACGAAAGGTTACGATCTTGGCAGGGCGCGGGGCAGGCAATGGAAGAAATTCCAATGGTGGCGGTCGTCGCGGCAGCTATCAAGATGGTCCACCACCGCGTCGTCGCGGGCCGTCGCGGTCTAGCGCCGCAAAGCCTCGCAAAGGCCGAGGCTTTTTCGGTACCCTATTTTATTGGGGTGCGGTTATGGTTTTATGGATGGGGGTATTCGCCGTTGGCGTCTTCATCTGGGTTGCCTCAGACCTGCCAGACCCTGAAGCTTTGTGGAAGAAAACCGACCGTCCCTCGATCACCTATGTCGATATTCGCGGTAATGTCGTCGATCGACGTGGTGCGCCCGATTCACCGCCCATCGATCTAAAGAGCCTACCATCCTATGTGCCCCAAGCGGTGCTGGCGATTGAAGACCGGAAGTTCTATCGCCACTGGGGCTTTGATTTCGAGGGCTTGGCCCGTGCTTTCTACGTCAACGCACGCGCTGGCCGTGTGGTGCAGGGCGGTTCGACCCTAACGCAGCAATTGGCCAAGAACCTATTTTTGTCGTCAGAACAATCTTTGAAGCGGAAAGCGCAAGAACTCTTGCTCTCGGTCTGGCTGGAAAGCCGATTTACCAAGGATGAGATCTTGGCGCTTTATTTGGCACGCGTCTACTTTGGTTCGGGTGCCTATGGCATTGATGAGGCCGCCCGCCGCTATTTTGACAAGACGCCGCAAAACCTCACCATCTCGGAAGCAGCTTTGCTGGCGGGCCTCTTAAAGGCACCGTCGCGCTTCAATCCCGTCTCGAGCGCTCAGCGTGCTTCAGACCGTGCGACCGTCGTCCTTGATGTGATGGAGGCACAAAATGTCATTACCAAAGCTCAGCGCCTGCAAGCGGTCAGCCAGCCATTACGCTTTGTCCCAACCTCGCGCGGTGGTGGTGCGGCTTATTTCCTTGATTGGATTGCTGAAGATGTAGGCTCGATTGTTGGTGAGCCCGAAGAAGACATTATTGTTGAGACCACACTCGATATATCCGCCCAATTGAATGCCGAGAATGCGCTTGCCCAAGAACTCAGCCAGAATGGTAAAGCCATGCGGATGGGCCAAGGGGCCGTGGTCGCCTTCGCGGGCGATGGTGGCGTAAGGGCCATGGTCGGTGGCCGGAATTATCAGGAGAGCGAGTTTAACCGGGTGAGCGATGCGAAGCGTCAGCCTGGGTCTGCCTTCAAACCTTTTGTCTATCTGGCTGCGATGGAGCGGGGCGAGACGCCTTATTCCGTTCGGGTCGATGCGCCGATTAAGGTCGGCGAATGGGCTCCGCAAAATTATGATGGCAAGTTCCGGGGCGCGATGCCGTTGATTAGCGCCTTTGCCCGCTCGATCAACACCGTTGCCGTCGGTCTTGGCGAAGAAGTTGGCCGTGATTCCGTCATTCGGGCGGCGCGCCGCTTAGGCATCCGGTCGCGTCTTGACCCACAACCGACATTGGCCTTGGGGACAGAAGTTCTGACCCCGCTTGAGTTGACCGCCGCCTATGTTCCATTCGCCAATGGTGGGATGGCGGTCACGCCCTACGGGTTTAAGCGCATCCGCACCCGTTCTGGTAAAATCTTGTGGGAGCGCACACCCCCGGCCCCTCGTCGCGCCATCGAAGATGGGCCGTTACGCAATATGAATGTGATGCTGGCACAAGTTGTTTCAGCTGGTACAGCCCGCACCGCGCAACTTTCTGACCGGCCCGTCGGCGGCAAGACCGGCACGACCAGTGATTATGCCGATGCTTGGTTCATCGGCTTTACCGGTGGCTATGTGGCGGGTGTTTGGGTCGGCAATGATGACTTCACCGTCAAAACCAATCGCGTCACCGGCGGCTCAGCCCCCGCACGTATCTGGCGCGCCTTTATGGTTCCAACCATGAAGGGGGTAGCGCCACGTGGCTTTGCCTTGCCACTCGCCCCAGTACCCGATCCCAATGCTTTAACAGAACCGACCGACGAGAATGTCGAAACTCTGCCCGTCGACGCACTTGAGCTGCCGCCCGGCGGGGACGCTATGCCTGTGCCTGTTACCCCTAGCACAGAAGCCCAGCCCCCCGTGCCGACACCAGCCCGCGCGGCCCCTGAGACCCGCAGTCTCGATGAGATTGTGAAGGACGTGCAGGCCCGTCCAGCAGAGGCTAGCGGTCCGCCCCGTTAAGGCGCGGACCGCCTGGACTTTAACGTTTTTTAATCTTGATTAGACAGCTCTCCCGTTGGCAGAGAGCCCGTATCATGCCAGTTTGATCACTCTTTTAGGGGGAGTTTATCGATGAATTTGAAGTCTTTATTGGCTGCAACGGCGCTTTGTTCTGTCATGATTGCACCAGCTTATGCTCAAACTGCACCAAAAATGAGCGATGTTTTGAAGTCTTGGCAATTGGATAAGCCCAGCGCGACAACGCAATTTGTAACCAAAAGCGTGAGTGAAGACCGGGTGGTTCTTGAGAACTTGGTTTTCAAGGATAAAGAAACCAACAAGGTTGATGTGAGTTTCGGTCAGTTGGTGCTGCAGCGTATGCCGCAAACGGGTGCGCCCTCCGATCAAGCGCGGTTCAGCCTCACTTTCGAAAATGGCACGACGCTAAGTAAAGACGGCGAGAAGACCACGATTGGCAAGATTGAGGCTACGGGGCTGACCCAATCCTCCAATTTTGACACTCTTTCAAAGTGGGTTGGTGGTGCCAACAAGAATAGTGCGGGCGCGACGCCAAACATCGCGAATGCTGACTTTAATGGTGACTTGCGTATTGCTAATGTGGTTTCACAAATAAAGGGCTCAGATGGCACATTCGCCAACAGCAAGATCGGCAATATCAATCTGATTGGCATCAGCCTTACGCCAGACGGTTGGTCCACCACTTCGATGGAGTTGTTGAATTTCGAGGTCGTTGATTCAGAAAGTAACCTTAAATTTGGCAAGATTTCTGCGACCAATTTTAAGATTGCCGGGTGGCAAACAATGCCTGAAGACGGCTCCATGGATCTGGTGGACTTTGATTTCAAGAAGCTATCGCTGGGCTCTATGCTGATCGAGAGCGTCACCATGGACATTAAATTGCCCGCGGAAAAAGATCAGCCGCAAAACTTCTCATTCGCCATGGACCGGATGGAATTGGCGGATTGGACCGACAAGAATATTGGCAAGTTTGGTTTGTCCGGCATGAAGGGCACAACGGGCGTCGGGGAAAAGCGCGTCGATATAAGCCTTGAGTCCTTCACGTTAGAGGACATCAATGTCGCCTATTTCGCTGCTCTTGGCGGCGCTTTTGCTAAGATCATGCCCAGCTTGGACAAAAAGCCAAGCGGCCGCTCGGCACTCCTCGGCTTTGCCGAACTGGCCTCTGGATCCGCCTTGGCTGCAACGATTGCTCCAGTCGCTACGCCCACACCTAGCCCAAAACTCAAAGATTTATTGCCAGGTGGACCGCTCGATGGCGGCATCGGCGCAATCACCATGTCAAAGTTCGGCATTGAAGCCATGGGCTTCAACTTTACGATCGACCAGATTGCAACCAGTTCGACCCGCAATGCAGATGGCATCATCACTGGGACGCGGATGGTGCCCACCACCATGAAACTAACCATTCCAGATGCCTTATTGAATCAACCCAATAGTCCCATGGCGATGTTTGCGCCGCTGATTGCTGATGGGATTGAGTTGGTTGTTCGCTATGATGCTACCTATGAGCCCACAACTGACATCGTGAAGTTCAAGGAACTCGGCTATGAGATAAAAGGTTGGGCTGGATTCAACTTGAATATGGCCATGAACGGGCTCGCGAATTTTTACCGCGAACAGACCGTCGATTCCCTCATGGCACCCTTAGCTGCAGATCTTAAAAACCTGAATGAGCCCAAAGGAAAAGGCGAAAAGAAGCCGGACGATATGGAACAGCTCAAGCGGACCTTGGCAATCTATCAGGGCGTCCGCTTCCTCAATGGCGCGCTAGAGCTGCGTGATCAAGGCGGGATTGCTAAGGCGGCCGGGGTGTTTGCCTCGATGATGGCTCCACCTACCAAGGGCGCAACCAGCCGTGCCGCAACTCAAGATGCTCAAGCTTTGGCACAAGTTCGCCAATCTTGGGCAGAGCCACTGCGTCAGTCGGCTGCGGAGAAAAACAAGTCGATCATGGAGCGGCAGTTCCTGATTTCCTTGGCCCGCTGGATAGAGGTTGGTGGCGCAATGACGGCTGTTATGCAGCCCCCTGTGCCGATTGAGATACCCGCCCTGGCAGATCCAAAAGACCTGCCAACGCGCCTTGGTATCACCTTTACCAATCAGCCAGCTGCCAAAAACTGACGTTCTTTATCCGCACTGAAATAAGTGCGGATAAACTGCTTCTGGCGGGGGTAAATCTCGCTCTTGAACCGTCGGCCATTAAACACGCCATAGTGGCCGACGCCTTCTTGTACATAGTCGTATTGCATCTTTTTAGTGATGCCGGTGCAGATGTCATGGGCCGCTTGGGTCTGGCCAATACCGGAAATATCGTCCTTCTCGCCCTCGACGGTCATCAACGCGACCGTCTTGATCAATTGGGGCTTCACCAAGCGGTCCCGACACATCAGGATGCCACGTGGCAGATGATATTCTTGAAACACTTTTTGGATCGTCTGAAGGTAGAATTCTTCTGACAAGTCGAGAACTGCCAGATATTCATCATAGAATTCGCGGTGCTTTTCGGCTTCATCACCATCACCAGCGACCAAATGATTAAAGAAGTCACGGTGGGCGTCGATATGCCGATCCATATTCATTTGCATGAAGGAGGCTAATTGCACAAAGCCCGGATACACGCGCCGAAATGCGCCCGGAAAAATCGGAGGCACGGTCTGGATCATCTTGGATTCAAACCAAGCAAACGGCTTTTCTTCCGCGAGCTTATTGGTCACCGTGGGCGAGCATCGTGCATCAATGGGTGAGCCCATGTAGGTCATGGACGCGGGTAGGGCAGGGTCTTTGTCTTCGGCCATCAAGGCGATGGCGGCCAAAACGGGAGGGCCCGGTTGGCACACAGCTACCACGTGGGCTTTTGGGCCCACTTGCACCAGCATCTCACGGATGTGTTCGATATAGTCGTCTAGATCAAAGCGTCCCATGCCAATTGGCACATCGCGGGCATCATGCCAGTCGGTGATATAGACATCATGATCTTGAATGAAGGCTTCGACCGTGCCGCGCAGCAAGGTCGCGAAATGGCCCGATAAAGGCGCTGCAATCAAGACGCGTGGTTCGACCCAATCAGGCCCGCGCGCTTGGGCCAAGGCCTGCTTATCGCGCTTAAAGTGGACGAGGCTGCACCACGCCGATGACCAAACGGTCTCGATTGTAACTGGCACTTTGATGCCGTTGATCACGGTGGAATCAATCCGCCAATCGGGCTTCTCATAGCGGCGTGTCATCGCTTCAAAGAGGTCAGAAGCGGCGCTGAGATTGCGGCCAAACGGCGTCTGCGCAATGGGATTAAGCGGATTGGCCAGCAAAGCGCGCTGGTAATTTACAGCCAAGCGCCAAGGCATCAGAGCGGCACGCTGCATCTCAACAATGGAATAAAGCATATTTGCTCCCTCCGCGCGCGCCACTTGCGACGGCCAGATTAGACATGATTGCATGGTATCTATGAAGATTTGGCAACCATATCACGCAGCATAATTGGCGTGCTTGCCGCTAGGGAATGTCAAATAAATTATCAAAATCAGCTATTTACAATAATGCTGCAACTGCGTTGTGCAAGATGCACAACCAATAGGTGGACTAGATATACGATTCAGCCCGGCCAAACTCGCGAGTTGGGCGAGTCATTACAGTCCATTCTTGGACAAGGCTGCCAAACATTGGCCCATGACTTTTGGGTCTGGGTCGGCCGAAAAAAAGGTGGCGAGCTTGCCTTGGCGGTCGAGCAAATAAAAGATCGAGGTATGGTCGATCAGATAATCCCCAGCCGAGGAGCCTTCTGGGACGGACTTGCGAAAACCAACCTTAAAGGCTTTGGCGGCGGCTGTGACTTGTTCGACACTCCCCGTTAGACCTTGCAGCTTTTCGGGGAAACCGCCTGACGTAACATAGGCTTTCAAGGCGGCTGGGGTGTCTCGCTCGGGATCCAAACTGATCAGAATGGGCTGGATATCGCCTGCTTTCGAGCCTGAAACTGTTTTGGCTTCATCCAAAGCCAGCCGCATGGTTTGAAGGGATAAGGGGCAGATGTCTGGGCAATAGGTAAAGCCGAAATAGATAAGCGCAGGCTTGCCCACGAAAGTCTTCTCGGTAACGGCCACATTATCTTGATTGACCAGACTGAAGGGGCCGCCAATCTCTGCAAACGCGCGCGCATTGCAGCCTTCTGGTAGGGCGGTCTCAACAGGTTTTGGGGCTAAGCCCTTTTGCACAAATGCCCCACCCAGCACCACCAATCCAAGGCCCAGCGCGCCAAGCGCGATCAGACGGGGCAATGGGGTGGAAGGCTTGGTAGGAGGTGCTTCAGAAGGTTTCGACATGGCCCGTGATCCACCACTTATTCCTGGTGCTGGCAAGCACATTTCGACAGTTTTGCCTGCGACCGTTTGTCCGAATGTTCATTACGTGCCCACGTCTTTCTGATCCCATGCTAACATGTTAGGGGCTTAGAATTAGAATTTATTTGCGGGGGCCCCATGTTCCACATCGGCTTTATCCTGTTTCCCAACGTCACCCAATTAGACTTTACCGGGCCTTTGCAGGTTCTGCACCGTTTGCCGGACTCACAAGTCCACATCATCAGCCACACTTTAGAGCCAGTGCCCAGTGATTGTGGTTTGTCACTGGTCCCAACTAAGACGTTTGAAGATTGTCCGCCTTTGGATTTGATTTGCGTCCCTGGTGGCTTCGGGGTTGAACAAGCAATGGCCGACCCGGTCCTGATTGACTTCTTGAAGCAGCAGGCAAGCCAAGCGAGCTATATCACCAGCGTGTGCACTGGGGCGTTTGTTCTGGGGGCAGCTGGCTTGTTGAAAGACAAACAAGCGACGACCCATTGGGCCTATCATAGCCTGTTGTCGGAAGTCGGTGCGATCCCGACCCAAGGCCGGGTGGTGCGCGATGGCCGTGTTTTCACAGGCGGCGGGGTGACGGCGGGCATCGACTTTGCCTTAACGATCGTTGCAGAAATCGCAGGCCAAGCCATGGCCCAACGCATCCAATTATCGATTGAATATGATCCCGCCCCGCCCTTTGTTGGCGGTTCACCCCAAACAACACCGGGCGATATTCTGGCTGGGCTTGCCGGCTTCTATGCCAAGCGCAATTTGGAATTTGGGCCAGCGGTTATCAAGGCTTACAGTCAGTTCAGCAATTAAAGGCGCAATGCCCGCACGGCCGCATGGCGTGCAAAGCTTAAGGTCACTGCCTTGCGCCGCGCCGGGGCCAGATCAAACCGGGGTGCGCGGCGTACAATCTCTGCCCCAAAGGTATCGGCGACAATCAAGCCGGGCGCTTGTTCTTCTGTTGCGGGGATCAGGTCGATTGGAAAATCTGGCGCAACTGCGAAGTAAAACAGGTCGCAATAGGGCGCATATTCTGGCCATTTCATATCGGTCTTGAAATCCTCTACCCCGGACTTCACTTCAACAATCACAAGCTCACCCTTGGGACTGAGGCCGCAAATATCGGCCCGACGGTTATTGGCGAGCTTAAACTCCCAAATCGGCGCATAGCCTGCATGGATCAGGCAACGAGTCGCGCCGTTGCGTACGGCCAAGGTCACATCTGGCCGTGCGGCCGGCGTTACGACCGAACCTACTGTTTCTGTGGTGGTATAGGACAAGAGATCGGGGCTGAGTGGGTCAAGCATGACCCATAATGTTCCATCTATGTTCTTTTGTCGAGAGGCCCTATTTCTTTTTTGTTTTCGTGCCGGGCCAAGGTTGCACATCCAGCTTGGTCCAATGGCGGGCCTTCTGGGTAGGTTTCGCATCCGGGCCTAGGCCTTGGAAATAGGCCTTTTGCCACTTGTCCTTCTGGGCTTGGGAACCGGGGACTTCGAGGTCATTGTTGAAATTATTGCGGCTATCCTGCCACGCCTCATAGGATTCCTTGAGCTTGTCCTCGCTCTCATAGGGTTTGAATTCGGGCTTGATCTGCTCAATCCCCGCCAAATTGACCGGGAAAATATGGGCAAACGGCTCACCCTTTTCGAAGCGTACGGGATGGAATGCCCGTGTCATCACCCAATTCATCGTGAAGGTATAGTGCGACCAATCCGTCTCAATAATGCCGGAAAGGGCTGCAATCCCGTCTTTCGGATTATTCATCGGCCCTGTGGTCATAAGTTGGGTGCCGGGCTCGGTCCGGAAAATTTGGTTCACATGAAAGGTCAAGACACCATGGCCAAAGTGGCTGGTGGGATGGGGCCAGCCATCTTCCAGAATCTCGACGACCATAGCGTCTGGGCTCGAGCCGCCGTCCCAAGTCACTTCAAACGAGCACGGGCACAACATTTCCCACCCATATTGGTTGGCGATGTTAAGCGGCAAACAACGATAAGCGAAGCGGTCGGACGTTGAGTCCATCCAAGGCCGTTGAGCCGGGCCTGGACGCATCTCAGTTGGGGGAAAGCCAAGAGTATAGGAAATCAGTTTCATGGCTTAGCTTCCTCAGACTTTGGACGCGATTTGTCTAGTCCTGATAGCGCGTACCTCGCACCCTTAAGCCAGCAAAGTACGAATGGCCCAAAAGATCAAACCCCAAAGGCCGGTTGAGGCAATGAGTGCAAAAACAATGGTCTGTTGCCATGACCATTTTCGTCTTTCACTGTCGCCGTCCTTATACCCGCGCGCAATGATGATGGGTGTCGGCGTGACAGGCCCAAGATTAGGGGAAAAGGGAGACTCCAACTGGCTCATGGCACCATTAAAACTGCGAAACCTTATGCATGTGTTAACCAAACCCCATCGAAAGCCATCGTCTCAATCCCTATCTGTTTATTTCAGCGCGAAGCTATGCCAAAAGCGGCGCGCGCCTGCCTATGATCAGGTTTATGAAACCAAGTTGCGGTCGCCGTGCCGCCGGAGATGTAAAGATGACCAATCCCGCTCCCATCGTGACCGTCGGCGCTGGCACAGGCGCTGTGCAAATTGGCAACAGCTTGCCAATCAGCTTCATCTGCGGCCCTTGCGCGATGGAAAGCCGCGAACATGCGTTGGAAACCGCCCAATGGCTTAAAGAAACCTATGGCAAATTGGGCGCGGGCCTTATTTATAAATCCAGCTACGACAAAGCCAATCGATCGAGCCTGACGGGTGCGCGCGGCTTCGGTCTCGATAATGCGATGGCGGTGTTTCAAGAGATTAAGGACAAACTTGGCCTGCCGGTATTAACCGATGTGCACACCGAAGAGCATTGCCGCATCGTCGGTGAAGTCGTTGATGTGTTGCAGATTCCAGCTTTTTTGTGCCGCCAAACCGATTTGCTGATTGCCGCAGCCAAGACTGGCAAAGTCGTAAACATCAAGAAGGGTCAGTTTTTAGCGCCTTGGGATATGAAGCATGTCATTGCCAAGGTGACTGGCTCTGGCAATCCCAATGTGATGGTGACCGAGCGTGGTGCAAGCTTCGGCTACAACACCTTGGTGACCGATTTCCGCGGTCTGCCCACGATGGCGGCCTTTGGAGCACCCGTGGTGTTTGATGCAACCCATTCGGTTCAGCAACCGGGTGGGCGTGGTGATTCTTCGGGTGGAGATCGGTCCATGGTGAAATATTTAGCGCGCGCCGCAGCTGCTGTTGGTGTCGCTGCCATCTTCATGGAAAGCCATCCAGACCCTGATAAAGCCCCGTCTGACGGGCCAAACATGGTGCCGTTTGCTGAGTTGGAAGATGTGTTGCAAGGCATTATCGCCCACGACAAAATCACCAAGGGCTATTAAGTCTCTGTGGCCTTCTGGCCACAGGTTTTCTTGAAGTAGGTCAAACCGAGCATCTTTTTGAAGAAGCGGGCTTTACCCATGCAAGCACTGCCGTTAACCACGCCCTTATAAACCTAAGGGGGACCACTTAAGCATGATTGAGAATTGACACGGGGCGATTGCTGATGCCGCCCATCCAACGATGGTTTGTCTCATTAGGTTGGGCCAACCCACGCGCGTCGCACTTCAATTCCTTCGTGGCTTTGCCGTTAAACGGCCTTGCTTAAGCTTAGTCAAACAGCCTGCACTTTGAACCACACCAGACGGTGCGTGGCTGTTTTTCGATTTCGTGTGACCCATGTCTGACTTTTACGATGATGAAGACGACGCCTCGACGCGTCAGCAAAAGGCCCATATTGGCCAAATTATGCGCTATCTTTGGCGGCATTGGTCCAGCCAGCCGTTGAAGTTCGCCGCCGTTGTTATCTTGATGATGGCGTCGACAGCATGCGAGCTCTTGTTGCCAGCCTTGTCAGGCCAGATCGTTGAAGCATTGACTGCAGGCCCAGAAGCCGCCGATCGCGCCTTTGAGCTGTTCTGGCTTTTCGCGGCGATCGCCGCAGGCATGTTTGTCCTGCGTAATATTCTTGTGCGGGTTTGGAATCTGTTTGCGGCACGCAATATGGCCAATATCACCAGCGCCAGCTTTAAAGATGTCCAGCGCTTCTCTAGCCAGTGGCACAGCGACAATTTCGCCGGCGCAACCGTGCGCCGGGTTAGCCGCGCTATGTGGGCCTATGACACGCTGTCAGACAACTTTCTGTGGTTCATTTTGCCAGCCGCAATCGTGTTGTTAGGCTTGACTGGCATGATGCTGGTAACGTGGCCGATGGTCGGGCTTTATGTCGGTGGGTCGATCACGCTGTTTACGCTCGCCAGTATCTTGATTGCGCGCCTCTACATTCAAGAAGCCAATGAGCGTTCTAATTCGGCCGACACGGCAATTGGGGCCTCTTTGGCGGACGCGGTCTCAGCAAACCCAACGGTGAAAGCCTTTGGCGCGGAAGCCCGTGAAGAAGCACGCTTTGGCGGGGTTGTGGAGAAATGGCGCGGGCTCGTGGCCATAACGTGGATGCGCTATGCGGACGGCTGGGCGGTGTCCAACATTATCCTATGGTCCCTACAAGTTGGGCTTTTGGGTCTGGTTTTGATCGAATGGCGCGAAGGCCGGGCAAGTCCCGGGGATGCAACCTTTGCTCTAACGAGCTACTTTCTGATTGCCAGCTATCTGCGCAATTTGGGCGAGACAGTGCAACAAGTTCAGCGCGGCTTTGCCGATATTGAAGACGCTGTCGCTTACAGCTTGGAAGTGGAAGACGTCGCGGACGCGCCCGGTGCTGCTCGTTTTGTGCAAGGCAATGGTAAGATTGAATTTGATGGTGTCACATTCGGCTATCGCGGGCAGAGCGAGCCCTTGTACAATGACTTCTCTTTGACGATTGAACCCGGTGAGACGGTCGCACTTGTGGGCCAAACCGGCTCTGGCAAGTCAACCTTCGTCAAGCTCTTACAACGCCTCTATGATGTCGATGCCGGTGCCATCCGCATCGATGGCCAAGATGTGCGCCACGTGCGGCAAGATAGTTTGCGTGGCTCCATTGCCTTGGTACCGCAGGACCCAGCCTTGTTTCACCGCAGCTTGCGGGAAAACATCGCCTATGCCCGTCCGGACGCAAGTCTGGCTGAGTTGGAAGCGGCAACACGCGATGCCCGTGCATCTGATTTCATAGGTCGCTTGCCGAAGGGTCTTGAGACCCAAGTGGGCGAGCGAGGGGTCAAGTTATCTGGTGGGGAGCGTCAGCGCGTGGCGCTTGCCCGTGCATTCCTAGCCGATGCCCGGATCTTGATCTTGGATGAGGCCACATCCTCACTCGACACCCAGACCGAACGAGATGTGCAAGATGCGATGAAGGCCTTGGCGAAAGACAAGACGACCATCCTGATTGCGCACCGCCTGTCGACGGTGCGGGAAGCTGATCGTATTTTGGTGTTCGAGGCCGGACGCATCGTCGAGCAGGGCACGCATGACACGTTGGTGGCAAATGGCGGGGCTTATGCCCGGCTCAACGCCCTCTCAGTTGGTGATAAACTCGGTGGCGATTTGGATTTGCATGCAGAGCTGCCCGTTCAGCAAGACGCCAATTAGGGGCCGGCTAGGCGTGCAAGTCGACTGATAAGTGTGCAATGCCAGCCGCTTAACTGCCCTTGCCCTCATCGCGATCCCGTGATCATGTGCGCGCCACAGATCACGGGGCTGTCATCAGCGGCCCCAAAAGGGGGTTGATCATGTCTGAACTTTGGGGTGTTATTTGGAACATCGTGTTTGCCGGTGGGCTCTTGGTGACTTTGGGGACGATTTTCCCAGTCGCCAGAGAGATGAAAAATCACCCCAAAGGCTTGCGCGTCTTGTTCTTCGCCGAGATGTGGGAGCGCTTTTCCTATTACGGCATGCGCGGCCTTTTGACGGTTTATCTGGTCCAGCACTTCTTGTTTGACCAAGCTGACGCGCAAAAGACCTACTCCTCGTACACCACCTTAGTCTATTTATTGCCGCTGGTCGGCGGGGTTCTGGCAGACCGCTTTTTGGGCACGCGCAAGGCGATTGCCTTTGGTGCTTTGGCGCTGGTGTTTGGCCATTTTGCCATGGGTTTCGAGGGCAAGCCAACCACCCAGACTTTGACCTATCAGGGCGCGACTTATGAGTTCGTCACGCAGGGCCGCAACGAGGATTATGTCGCCAAGCTGAAAATTGGCGAACAGGCCTATGCCTATAGCGCGTCGGAGAAGGGCATAGAGATCAAGGACCTACCCGCAACTGCGCCGGTTCCTGCCTTGTTGCCGACGGGCAGCTATGAGTTGAAGAAGGTGAAGTCTGAAGGTCCGTTTGAGATCATCTTCTACATCGCTTTGTCTCTGATCATTTTAGGTGTGGGCTTCCTCAAGCCCAGTATCTCGTCCATTGTTGGGCAGCTCTATCCCGATGGCGATCCACGTCGAGATCCCGGTTTCACGCTCTATTATTACGGGATCAATCTAGGGGCATTCTGGGCCGCTATTCTGTGCGGTGCTTTAGGAACCGTGGTCGGATGGTGGGCAGGCTTTGGCCTTGCCGGTGTTGGCATGTTGGCCGGCTATATCGCCTTTGTGCGCGGCAAGGACAGTTTGGAAGGCAAGGGCGAACCCCCTAATCCCGAAGCCTTGAAGAAGAAGGTCTTGGGCCCGATTAATCTGGAAATCGCGATTTATATCGGGGCGATTGTGTCTGTGCCAGCGATTTGGTTCTTGGTGCAGAATAACCAATTGGTCGGCAATATGTTGGCCTTGGGCTCGGCTGCCGTCTTGATTTACATCGTCTACCACATGGCAACCGCGTGCAGCAAAGAAGAGGCCGGTCGTTTGATCTTGGCTTTGGTCTTGATCGCTGCTTCTGTTGTATTCTGGACGCTGTTTGAGCAAGCTGGTTCATCCCTGTCGCTGTTTACCGCAACCAATGTTGCACTGCCGAATGATGGGTTTGTGAGCATCAGTGCGCCGCAGACCCAAAGCTTCAACTCGGGCTTTATCCTGATTTTTGCTCCCGCTTTTGCATGGCTTTGGGTAAAGCTCGGGCAGCGCAATATGGACCCCTCGGCACCGATGAAATTCGCGATTGCTTTGGTGCAAGTGGGTCTAGGCTTCTTGATCTTGGTGTGGGGTGCACAATTTGCCGATGATCAGGCCCGAGTGCCTGTGATCTTCTTGGCGCTTGCCTATCTGCTGCACACAACCGGTGAGCTGTGCTTGAGCCCAGTGGGCCTGAGCTGGATGACCAAATTGTCCACGCCAAAGCTGCTTTCAACCTTGATGGCGACGTGGTTCTTGGCAAGCTCTGGTGCGCAATATCTGGGGGGCATCATCGCCCAATTGACCGCTACGGAAACTGTGGCCGGTCAAGTTACCGATCCCGCCAAGGCCTTGGCGACCTCGCTAGAGGTCTTCAACACCATTGGCCTGTGGTCGATTGGGATTGGGATTGTGATGGCCTTGGCCTCACCACTTCTAAAGAAGCTGGCCCACGGCGTGAAATGAGGTTTGGATCTTCTGGTCAGAATATGCCTTTGACCAGAAGATACCAGATCCCATCCTTGGACCGTTCGCGATATTGGGTTTGACTAATCACCCCCGACCGTCGGTCGGGGGCAAAGTCCGTGCGGACGCGGTTGAAGGTCGCTCCATTTGGATCTTCCACGCCGAGTTCGACGCTCACATTCTTATAAGCTTTCGTCTCAATCCAAGCGCCCCAGTTCTGGATTGTATCCCAATGAAAGGTCTGGTTGGGTCGGAATTCGCGGTTGTTATTGCCCCGCCAATACCAAGCACCCATGCGCAACTTCTTCTTGGGGATCTCATAGGTGATGTTGGTGTTGAAATTTCTGCCGTTCCAACCCGAGAAAGGCCGGGCCTTGTCGGTGATTGGGTCAATCAGTTCAGAATCACGCCAGCGGTAATTGCCTTCAAGCTCCAAGCCCTCCAAGAGGGCGGCTAAAGGGATGGTCCACGACACATTATACCCCCAACGTTCAGCCTCTGGCACATTGCCCAGCGCTACGCCGCCAGTGTGCGTGGGCACCAAGGTCAATTGATCCTCAAATTTTTCTTGGATGAGAGAGGCATTGATTACGCCGCGTTTGCCCCAGCGCCTTTCAACACCAATCAGGCTAGACCAGACTTGTTCCGGGCGCAGCTCTGGGTTGCCACTATTTTGGTTGTTGTCGCCAACTGATGCAGAGTCTGCAAAGGCACCAAAGTCTAATTGCCCGACGACCCGCTCGACTTCCACCCGATAGGTCCATCCATCTTGGGGTTTCCATGCCGCTTTAATGCGGGGCTTTGGATAAAAGAAAGACCGCTCCTTGCCCGCAGCTCCACTCTGCTCAATCGTTGACCACTCCCCTGTCAAAGTCGATTCCAAAGTCAGCTTGGGTGAGAGGGTCCAAGAATCGCTGATGAAAGCTTCTTTGCGGCTCTCTGACACCTCGGTGGAAGAAATGTCAGATGGGCGAACCACAAAGATCGTCCCGTCTCCTTCCGCATATTGGCCGACGAAATCTAAGCTGTTGTAAGCAAGTTCGCCGCCAGTCTCGATTTGATGGGCACCAAATTTCTTCTTGAAGGTCAAGCGCGCCACGCGCTCTTCATTGGTCGAGTCTGCCACGAAGCGGCCGAAGTTTTTGGCTTGCCCAACCGCGTTAAAGCCTGCCAGGTCAAGGTCTTGATCCTCATTCGCCTTGGCCAAAAGGGCGAGCTTGCCGGTCCAACCAGCCACTTCACGCTCTAGATCGCCGCCAATTTCCCAGCGCTTTGTGGTGCCATCTTCCTTGCCCTCATCAATACGGAAGGGCAAAGTTGCATTTGGCCGATAGGCTACATGCACCCAGTTGCGACGAAACTTACCTTCCATATAGCTAGCATTGGCATTGATTTTGGTTTCGCCAATTTTGCCGTCGACCGCAAGTGTCGCCTGAGCATATTTGGACCGACGGCGGTCGTCATTCGGCCCGCGCTCGATATAGACGTCGGCAGGCGACAGGATGCCTTCAAAGCCGATAAAGTCTTCTACATTCTCGATCTCAGCTTGCAGGCCGGTGGTGATATTAAAGCCACCCAGCTTTGAGGTGTAGGACGTATCGATTTTGGGCTTGATGCGGCCGCTGCCGACGCCAGTGGCTTGCGCTTCCCACTTGCCGCTTGCTTTGTTGTCGGTTTTTCGGATCACATTGACGACGAGGCTTTTGCCCGGCGCTAGCGCACCAGCTGCTGCCCCTTCTAACAGTTCGACCTTCTCTACATTGCTGGCTGGGATCCGGCCAAGAATGGAGAATAAGTCCTCATTCTTGCTGGTGGGCCGAGAGCCGTCGATCAGCACATTGCCCGCTGCCCCGCCGAAGCCACGGACGGATTCGCCGTCGTCGATGTTAAACCCTGGAATCCGCGCCACCATATCGGCGGCCGTCTGTGGCGTGATATCGTTGAAATAGGCGGGCTGGAAAATGCGCTTGCCATCGACCAAGTCTGGCAGCGCATTCGTAACGCCGGACGCAGGGCTAGCGCTAGCTGCTGTTTGCGCCCAAGCCGGGGCAAGGCCACTGGTACCCACAAGTACAAAAGGCGCAAGCGCAAAAGCAAGCGCGCGATAAGAAATCAAAGCCATGGGTGTTACCCCGCCCAAATCAAACTGACGGCTTGTCTATCTTCGATTTGATCTTCAATTACCCGTGAAAAGGCTGTCATGAAGTTTTTTTAATTGAGGGACTGATGTGTTTGCGTGCGCATGGAGGCAAGGGGTTACTTTCCCAAACGCCCGCTCCGGTCTAAGTCTTAGTTCATGATGACTGCGCGCGCGCTTGCTTGTTTCTGGATTTCGATGATCGGGCTTGGCTTATCCGGCCTAGAGCCGGTGGGCGCACAGCCCGCAGGATCCACACCTGTTGGGCCGGCGATTGGGCTGGGCAATGGATTTGCTGATCTTTCGGCTAGGCTTCAGCCCGCCGTTGTCGCCATCCGGGCCAAACGGTCCTTGGTCGGTGCCCCGCGCGATTCTGTGCATGCAGAAGCTGGTGGCAGCTCAACCGGCTCGGGCTTTGTGATTGATCCTCGCGGGGTGGTGGTTACCAATAATCATGTCATCGAAGGTAATGATCGGTTTGAGATCATGTTGGTCGATGGCACAGTTTTGCCTGCTACTTTGGTCGGACGCGATGCAGAGACCGACCTGGCCGTGTTGCGCACCACGGGCACAATGCGCCTATCGAGCGTTACCTGGGGTAATAGTGATGCGGCCCGGGTTGGTGATTGGGCGATTGCGATCGGCAGTCCGTTTGGTCTCGGCAATTCCTTGTCAGTCGGGGTGATCTCGGCCAGGAACCGAGATTTGCAGGCTGGGCGTTATGACGACTTCTTGCAGACCGATGCGGCGATCAATCGTGGCAATTCCGGCGGGCCTTTGTTTAATGCACGCGGCGAGGTGATCGGCGTCAATACTGCAATCGTGTCCCCGGGGGGAACGCAAGGTGGGTCGGTCGGGGTTGGTTTTGCGGTGCCGTCCAATCTTGCGCGTAGGATCGTGACCGACATTCTCCAAACCGGTAGCGTTCAGCGCGGCTGGATCGGTTTGCGCGCGCGCCTGCTGACGCCAGAGGAAGGCGGTACGGGACAGAATGGCGTGATTGTCGCCGATGTTGCTGCTAATTCACCAGCAGCCAAGGCTGGCTTGCGCATGGGTGACCGGATTTTGAAATGGGCGGGCCAGCCCGTAACCGATCCGCGGGCCTTGGCTCGCTATACCGCAGCAGCCCCGGCTGGGACCAAGGTCAAGGTTGATGGCTTCCGTGGCCGACAAGCGATTTTTGCCAATCTAGTTATTGGCCGCTCCCCCAGTGAAGTGCGGGCACCTACACCGCAAGCTATGCCGACGGTCTCAGTATTGGGGCTTGTCTTACGGTCGGCGGCACCATCAGATCGGCCAAAACTGCCGCCTGAAGTGCGTGTTGTTGTCTCCGCTTTGGATCCATTTGGCCCCGGCAAGGACCAAGTCCGCCCGGGCGACGGCTTACTTGAAGTGCAAGGCCAAGCCATCGCAAGCCCGCAAGAGGCGCGTGCTGCGCTCCAGGCGGCTGCGCGCAAGCGCGATGGCGTCGTCATTCGTTTATACCGAGATGGACAGCCAATTTATCGGGCGCTGCGTCCAACGCGCAGGTAACAGGTAGCAAAGCTAGACCTTTCAGTCTGCCTCGACTATCGCTTGGCGCGAAGCCTCGAAGGCATAAGAGGCGCAAGCTGAGCGAATGCGGCGCGCGCGATGACAGACATGGAAACGTGGGGAATCCTTGATGGCAGACGGCCGCGACGATGTGCCTTATGACTGGGATAAGGTGATCAACCCAAGTCCCCCAAAAAGATTGAAAAAGCAATCGCCTCGTAAGGCTCCGGCTTTGCCAAAGGTCCCTCGCTTCAACTTGAAACTTGATGTGCTTGGCTGGCTGATGGCTGTGACCAGCTTGATTATTGTTGTCGGTATCATCGTACTTTTTTACATGTCTTGGCTCTTTCAAGCCGAGGGGCAACGCGTTGCCAGCCAAGATCAAGGCCAAATTCCAATCACAGAGGACTTCGCAGCCGGGCAGCCCAAGCCTAAAGATGTGCTGTTTCGAATTGGTGGCGCGTCTAGCATGGGCCCCAATGTGATGATGGACCTTGTTTCCGCTTGGATGCGGGCACGAGGATATACCTCGGTGCGGGCAGATCAGGGCGACAAACTCATTGAAGTTAGTGGCTCGCGCGCGGGCAAAACTGCCCGGGTTTTGATTGCGCTTGGCTCATCTCACGGTGGCTTTGAGGCTTTGACGCAACAGCGTCTCGAGGCGGTGATGTCGTCCCGACAAGTTTTACCCGGTGAGGCAGACCGTTTGTCAGCCTTAGGCAATTTCACCAATGCCTCGAGCGAAAAGATCATTGGGCTGGATGCTAGCTTGGTCGTGGTCAATCGGAACAACCCGATCAATCGGATCGACACAGAAGTTTTGAGTCGGATTTTGAGTGGTGAGTTCACCGATTGGAATCAGGTTTCTAAAGACATGTCGGGACGCATTTCCATTAAACTTGAGAGCCTAGGCGCTGATTTTGACTCAAGCCCTGCTGGGCGCCTGTTGGGCGACCGTGAGCCGCCGGAAACCGTCACCTTCCTGAATGATCCAAGCGGGGTGGCCGAAGCCGTTAGTCGAGATGAAAAGGCAATTGGGATCACCCGACGCGGCACAGGCGGCGTAAAGGCATTGGCGCTGAATGAGCGAAATGCGCGTTCGGTGGGGGCCGACGATTTTTCGATTTCTACCGAGACTTATACGTTTACCGAACGGCTGTTTGTCTATGTGGGTTCGTCCGGAGGCGATCCAAACGCGCGCGACTTTGCCGATTTCGTTACCTCACAAGCAGGACAGGAATTGGTAGCACGTATGGGAATTACGCCCCTCAGACTGAGGGCTGTCAAAGTCTTGACGCCGCCAGATGCGCCGGGTGACTACCGGACCTTTGGGCGCTTTGCCGAGCGGATGAATTTTGACATACGCTTCTATGACGGGGCCAACCAACCTGACTCACGCGCAGAAGAAGACCTTAAGCGCTTTGTTGCCTTCATCAATAAGAACCAGATTGATAAGCGCCGGATTGCCGTTTTGGGCTTTGCTGACAACGTTGGTGCAAGGGCCACCAATATTGGTCTTGCACAATCGCGGGCAGAAACTGTCGCTTTGGCTTTGCAGGGGCTTGGAGTTACCCCGGGGATTGTGCGTTCCTACGGGGATTCCTTGCCAGTCGGCTCAAACTCGGACGAGCGCGGGCGCATGCGTAATCGGCGGGTGGAGATTTGGTTATGTGCACCACCGGCTTGCCCACTGATCAATCTGGGGGCTGAAGCTGAAGCTACGACGCGGGGCATTCCAGCCGGTGTCCGACTTGGCCCACCGCGCCCGCCTGTGGAAGGGGAGCCGGTGCCGAAAGGCTAAAGACCCTTTGACACCTGTTTGCGCGTTCCGATTAATTGGCCGCTGTCTGCCCTTTGGCGGGTAAAGCACTGATCCAAGCCGCCATTACTTTGGTCAACTCAGGGTTATAAGGGGCTACGGTTACGGGTTTGCCCGCCTGATTGGCTGCTCGAACCTCATCTCGGCTTGCTTGTACATCAAAGCCATGGCCAGTGAGGGGCAAAAAGCGATAGGTTGCCGTGCCCGGGCGATAAAAGTTGACGACGTCGACAATCCGTTTGTGATCGCGCTCGTCAATGGCTGCAAAATCAGCTTCACCATAAATGGCTAGAACCGGGGCTTTGGTATCGCGCCAAGCGGCTACAGTATCTTGCGCAGCCACCCCACGCCAATAGGCAAGGTTGCGGCCGAGGATTAGGTCGTCGCCATCCCAATCAAAAGCGCTACGCAACATGGCTTCATGATTGGGGTTTTCATTTGCGATTGTTTTAAGGCTGACATCTTCATTGAAAATGCGCTGCATCAAAGGCCTAAAAGCTTTCGCCGCCTGTTCCGCGTCTGCGGGATCAGCCCCAGCGGACAAGAAGCCCTGCATGGCAAATAGCTCTTGCATATAATCCTGCCAATTTCGCAGGGCGGTGCCAAAGACCATCACGCCCCGAGGTGCGGGCCCTTTGGCGGCAATTAGTGGCGCTTGAATCCCGCCCATGGAATGGCCGAGGATGATGATACGATCAGGGCTGATACCACGATCCTTGATCAAGGCTTGGTATCCGGCCTCAAACCCTTCCATTTCCAAAGCAAAGTCGGTTTTCAGGCAGGGTTTAGATGTGAGGCTGTCACCCATGCCCAGCTTTTCAATCCGATAAGACCCAATGCCGGATTCTGCCAAAGTCTTGGCCAAGAGGTGATAGGGATGATTCGGTGGGCCTTCGACACTGCCGCAGCCATAACCTTGGATCAGGAATACGACAGGGGCTCCTGGTAGCGCAGTCTTCGGGGTCACCAAAATATCACGCAATCGACCTTCTTTGAAAGAAACGGTGCCATAGCGCACATCCGCACCGGGAATGGATTCAAGCGGGCGGGCCGTGGCTTTGGCAGTGACGGTCTTGGTGTCTGTGCCGCGCTTAAGGGTGAGGGTCGCCATGTCGCCCGAACGCAAAAGGCCTGCAGCCGCAACAAGTTCCATATTGGTTTTTGTCGCCTGACCATTGACGCTTAAGATGATGTCGCCGGGTTCCACACCGGCCAAAGCCGCCGTCATTTGCGGCGTAACCAAGGTCACCTTTTGCCCGTCGCTGGTGTTTTCAAGCGCGATACCTAGGGCCGCGCGGCGGGTCAATTCTGCGGACGACTGCGTGGCAACACTTTGGTTGGCAAAGGCCGAGCCGCCGATAAAAGTCCCTGACAGCATGGCTGTCGCCACTAAAAAGCTACGCGTCATCGTCTCACCCTCCCTTAGATCCCGCGCTCGTCCTAAGGGGGAATGGGCGGTCAACTCAAATGAATTCGGGGTAAGGTTCCGCGCACATTCAGACGGCCACGAATGCGCTGCGCGGAATGCCTTGGAAAAAGAGGGCGCTCTCTAAAGTTCCATGCTCAATACGTGCAGGGGCTTGGGCGGCCACGATTGGCTTGGCGCGATACGCGATACCAAGGCCCGCCGCTTCAATCATCATCAGATCATTTGCACCATCCCCAATTGCGAGGGTCTGGGATAGATCGAGGTTCAGCCGCGCCGCATCTTCTTTCAAAGCTGCCAACTTGGCTTCCTTGCCAAGGATCGGCATGCCGACTTTACCGGTCAGGCAAGTACCATCGTCCAGTAATTGATTGGCGCGATTGGTATGAAATCCTGCCCGCGCCGCAACGCGGCTGGTGAAGAAGCTAAAGCCACCCGAGACCAAGGCACAATGCGCGCCTAAGTGCGCCATGGTTTTCACAAAGACTTCGGCACCCGGATTCAGGTCCACACGGGCTTCGTAACAGGCTTGTAGCGCCGTCAGCTCCAACCCTGTCAGCATCGCTACTCGTTCGGTCAGGGCACCTTCAAAATCAAGTTCGCCTGCCATTGCCCGTTCGGTAATGGCTGAGACTTCAGCCTTTTTATTGGCAAAGTCTGCCAATTCATCGAGGCACTCGCAGCCAATGATGGTGGAATCCATATCGGCGACCAAAAGGCCCATGCGTTCTGGCGGCTTTGAGGAAATATCGAGCGGCAGCCCATCCAGCCAAGAAATCGCTTCCTCGGTATCGCCATCGATAGAGCTCAGATGCAGGGCCTCGCCTGGTTCAATCGTCTTCAGCGACAGTTCGCCCCATAGCGCCTCAATCCGCGCCAAGGCTTCTTCAAGGACTTTTTCGCCAGTTGGGCTCACGAGGATTAAAGAAGGCACTTGAGACTCCATTCAGCTTATTCGCATCAGACTATTGGCGGTGTGCCGTAACTTGGGCTAGAGGCAGGCCATGCAAACTGCCCTCCTTATTCTCGGCCCCACGGCTTCGGGCAAGACCGCCTATGCCATTGATGCTGCTATCAAGCAAAATGGCGAAGTCATCAATATGGACTCGATGCAAGTCTATGCAGACCTCGAGATTTTGACGGCAAGGCCCGGCGTAGCCGAAATGGGTGATGTACCGCATCATTTGTTCGGCCATATTGATGGAGCCGTCGCTTACTCAACAGGGGCTTGGCTGGCAGAAGTCGAAGCCGCCATTGCCGAAATTCAAGCGCGCGGTCGCAGGCCTATTCTGGTGGGAGGGACTGGCCTGTATGCGCATGCCTTGACGCAAGGCCTTGTACCGACCCCACCTGTACCAGCAGACGTGCGCGCTTCGACCCGCAGATTGGTTGGGGCTGATCCGCGTGCAGCCCACGCGCGCCTGCTGCAGGTGGACCCAAAAGCTGCCCGCAAGATTGAACCTAAGGACGCGGTGCGGATTGCGCGCGCGTTAGAGGTTTTTGAAGCCACGGGCAGGCCCTTGTCTGACTGGCACCAAGACCCCCAGCCGCCAATTCTGGCGCAAGGTGCTTGGGAAGGCATTGCACTGATGCCAGACCGCGAAGTCCTTTATGCAAGGATTGAGGCGCGCTTTGAACGCATGATGGAAGAGGGCGGCCTCAACGAAGCCCATGCACTTTACCAGCGCAGGCTGGAGCCTGATTTGCCGGTCATGAAGGCTGTCGGCATGCCGGGGCTGATTGATTTCTTTGAGGAGCAATGTGGCTATGACGAAGCCATCTCGCGCTCCATCCTCGACAGCCGGCACTATGCCAAGCGGCAAATGACGTGGATTCGTAACCGCGCGGCAGACTGGAAAGTCATTCCTGTATGAGCGGGCTTGTGACCTTGGATGTCGCCGCGGCCTATGATGTGTGGGCGAAGAGCTATGACGGCTATGACAATCCGATGGTTTTTGCGGCAGGTCACGCTCTTAGCCAAGCCCCGCTTTCTCTCGCGCAGAAGACAGTTTTAGAATTTGGGTGTGGCACGGGGCGCAATTTGGCAGCTTTGTCAGCGCGCGGGGCGTCAAAACTGATCGGGTTTGATTTTTCCTCGGCGATGTTGGCAGAGGCGCGCAAACGTGACGCTAGCTGGACCCTGTTCCAAGCGGACATGAGCGAGGCAATTCCTCTACCCAACCAAAGCGTAGATATCATTTGGTTCTCTCTGACGCTGGAACATGTCGCAGACCTTGTGCCGCCCTTGCGCGAAGCGCGCCGCCTGCTGAGAACCGAGGGTGTGATCAAGGTCATCGAAATTCATCCATTTGTGTCGTTGCAGGGCATCTCGGCCCACTTCAAGACTGCCGCGGGCGAGGAAATCACCATGCCCGCTTTTGCTCATCCATTTCAGGATTGGTTGGCAGCCTTTGAACAGGCAGGCCTGCGAGTCGCTGGCGTCAAAGAATGGCAGGCCCGCGATTTCGGCACCGATGCGCCAGCTAAGATCCTGCGTCGTGGCCCGGATTGGCCTTGGGTGGTGGACTGGACTTTATCCCCTGCCTGAAGTGGCTTTGGCCATTGCGCTTTTCCCCACATTGTCGCAACACACTCGCCAAAGGTTCGTAAAGAGCCGCAGATCAACAGCTCAAGGGGAAAGCCATGTCGGGTCCATTAAGTGGCGTCAAAGTCGTCGAATTTGAAGCAATCGGTCCTGGGCCTTTTTGCGGCATGTTGCTGTCCGACTTGGGGGCAGACGTTATTCGCATTGATGGCCCACGGTCGCGTTCCGGTGGTGGGGCCAAGGACGTAACGGGGCGCGGTCGTCGCTCGATCAGCCTTGATCTTAAAAACCCTGACGATGTTGAAACCTGCCTGAAGCTGTTGGAACAGGCCGATGCCATGTTGGAGGGCTATCGCCCTGGCGTGTTGGAAAAGCTGGGTCTGGGGCCTAATGTCGTTCTGGCGCGTAACCCCAAGCTTGTTTACGGCCGCATGACCGGTTGGGGTCAGTTTGGACCCTTGGCAAAAGCGGCTGGTCACGACCTCAATTATATCGCCTTGACTGGCGCGCTGTGGGCAACCGGACGGCAAGGAGAACCACCTGCACCGCCTCTCAATCTGATTGGCGATTACGGCGGTGGCGCACTTTATCTTGCCTTTGGTCTTTTGGCCGGTGTCATCCATGCCCGAGCTACGGGTGAAGGCCAAGTGATCGACGTGGCGATGACCGATGGCGCAGCCTCGCTGACATCGATGTTCTGGGGCATGCGTGCTAGCGGTATGTGGCAGGACACGCGCGACGCAAACTTGCTCGACGGTGGGGCACATTTCTATGATTGCTACGAGACCAGCGACGGCAAATGGGTGTCGATTGGCTCAATCGAACCGCAATTCTACGCGCTTCTGTTGCAGCAAGCCGAAATCACAGATCCCGCCTTCCAAAACCAGTTTGACCGCGCCAATTGGCCGATCTTGTCAGAAAAGATCGCCGCGATTTTCAAGTCCAAGACACGCGATGAATGGACGGCTATTATGGAAGGCACTGACGTGTGCTTTGCGCCTGTGTTGAGTTGGGAAGAGGCTGCCCAACATCCCCACAATGTGGCGCGCCAGACCTTCGTGGAAGTCGAGGGCGTCACCCAACCTGCTCCCGCACCCCGCTTCTCCAAAACACCTGGCACTATTCGCTCCGTCGCACCTAAGCCCGGCCAGCATAGCCAAGACATTTTGGCCGACTGGGGTATCTCTGGATGAGCGCTTTGGAAGGAACGACGGGGCGTCGTCGCATTTATCTGATGCGTCACGGCCATGTTGATTATGGCTCACGCGAAGTGGTCAAATCGCAAGACCCAACAATTGCGCGCTTGACGCCTCTGGGCAAAGAACAAGCCAAAGCCGCGGCGGCTGCCTTTGCCCATGTGCCCTTGGATATCGCAGTTTGCTCTGGCCTGCGCCGCACGCGCGAGACGGCAGAGATTGTGCTGTCCCAGCACGTCTCGCCACCCGTGTTAGAGGACGAGCCCGGCTTAACCGAACTCCACTCCGGCAAGTTCATCCCGTTTGCAACACGCGAAGAATTGAGCGCTTATTTGACCTTCACGTTCGAGCAGGCAGGCCAAGAAGGGGCAACTTTCTTTGAAGGCGGCGAACTCTTTGCCGACGCCTATGCGCGCGCTGTCGCCTCGATTGAGGCCCTCCTGCACCGTCCGGGCTGGAGCAGCGCGTTGGTTGTCGCCCATGAAGGCATCAACCGGCTATTGCTGGGCTGGATGTGCGGGGCAGGGCCGTCGGCTTCGCTGCCGTTTGAGCAGGACTTGGCCTGCGTCAATGTGCTCGACTTCGATCTTGTACCCGAAGAGGGCGACAACCCAGTCAGCCGAATTGAGCGCCGCATCATCAAGGCCACCAATGTCACGCCTTATGGCTGGCTGAAAGCAGGCATGCACCAAACCAGCTTTGAGGCGATTTTTACCGCGCCAGAGCTTGAGGATGAGGGAGAGGGGTAGCGCCCCCTCAGCCCCCCTGCGGCGTACGAACTGCTGGCACACCGCGTTCAAGATAACGAATGGCCGTCATCACATGGGTGCGGACGCCGATAGGCAGGACGTCTTCATTGGTGTCGAAATTGGGTGCGTGATTGACGGTCCATTCCGAGGGTGGCACGCCAGCTTTGCTGACCCCCAAATGATAGAACACGCCGGGAATCACGGCTTGGTAGTCAGCAAAATCTTCAGCGCCAGTAATGGGCGGGCGATTGATGTTGACCTTGCTCGTTCCGGCTGCTTCTTCCAAAGCGGCTTGGGTGGCACGCGCTAAATTCGGGTCGTTAAAGGTGACATTATTGCCGCCATATGGGTCGCCGCTGTTAAACGCGATCCTGGCCTCAGCGCCATAAGCGGCGGCGAGCGACACTACCGTTTTTTCCATCTTATTCTTAATGTCTTGGCGTTGTGCATTGTCAAACGTGCGCAATGTGCCACCCATTTCCAGCGCCTCTGGAATGATGTTGTAGCGCACGCCACCATGAACCATGGCAGTCGTGATAACAGTCGGTGTCGCCGTTACATCGACGGTGCGGGCCGCTAAGCGGTTGAAGTCTTGGATGATGGCAGCTTGCAGCGACATAATGTCGATCCCGGCCCAAGGTGCGGCGCCATGAGTCTGCTTGCCTTTGATGAAGACTTGGAACTTATCCGAGGCCGCCATAAAGCCACCCGGACGATAATGGATCGTACCTGGTGGACCCGGGAAGACATGCAGACCGAAAATCGCCGATGGCGCTGGGTTTTGTAGCGCACCTTCTTCGATCATCAGCGACGCGCCGCCCTTTTCGCCCGGAGGTGCCCCCTCTTCGGCGGGCTGGAAGATAAAGACGATGGTCCCGGGGATCCGGGCCTTCATTTTGGTGAGAACTTCTGCCGCCCCCATCAGCATGGCGGTATGGGCGTCATGGCCACAGGCATGGGCTACGGGGACCTTATTGCCGAGATATTCGCCCACGGCTTTGGAGGCAAAGGGCAAGCCCGTGGCTTCTAACACGGGCAAAGCATCCATATCAGCGCGCAAGGCGACAACAGGGCCGGGGCGACCTCCCCGCAGGACGGCGACAACCCCTGTCTTGGCCACATTTTCCCGCACTTCAAGCCCGAGTGACTTCAGATGTGCGGCGACCAAGGCGCCCGTACGAAACTCGCGATTAGAAAGCTCTGGATGCTCATGAATATCGCGCCGCCATGCCACCACCTTGGTCGCCATCGCGTCAGAAGCCGCATTGATCTCGGCTGCCGAAATTGGCGCTGGAGCCCTCGCGGCAGAAACCATAGAAAGAGCCAAAACAAGGCTGGCGATGCGGGTGGGGGTGAGGTTTTTCATCACGAGATCGTTAAGTGGAACCAGCATTCTGTCAACCTTATGCTTGGCCCTTGAAACCAGCCAAGACAGTGTGATGACTGGTCCATCGCCAAAACTGCGATAGACTGGGTTGAAACTCAGAATGTATTGGGGAAATGGCCATGGCGATCGACTTTGCAGAAGCTGCTGACAAAGCCAAAGCAATCAATCCAGCACCGGCCCTTAAAGGGGTTCATCATAGCGCTTTTCGCTGCCGCGACGCCGAAGAGACGCGTAAATTCTATGAAGATATTCTGGGCCTGCCGCTCAAAGCTGCCCTCGTGTTTGAAGAAGAGCCGGGCTCTGGCCGTCCGATCCCTTACATGCATCTGTTCTTTGAATTGGGTGACGGTAATTATGTCGCGTTCTTCGATGTCCCTGAAGGGGCCCATAGCGGCAAATTCAAAATGAAATGGGGCATGGACCTGCATTTTGCCATGGAAGCCGAAAGCCACGCCACCATGATGGCCTTTAAGGAACGACTGGACCAAGCAGGCGTTCCCTGTTTTGGCCCGATTGACCATCATTTTGTCCATTCGATCTATTTCTACGATCCAAATGGCATCAATGTCGAAATCACCTGCCGCGATCCTAAGCATGATGAGATTATGGCCGAAGAATCCGCCAATGCCGCAGAAATCATTGCGACTTGGACAGCACGGACTGCAGCACAAAAAGCTCTAAACGCGGCGCAAAAGCCTTAAATTTCTTCCTGCAGGAGCAGCTTCGATGTCCCTAATCTACCTCGTGCGTCATGCCGAGCCTGCCGCCACTTGGGGTGCCCACCCCAATCCGGGTCTATCAGAGCTTGGCCATAAGCAGGCTGAGGCTGCTGCCATCCGCTTAGAGGAGGTGGGTGCCAAGCATCTCATCACCTCACCCTTGGCAAGGTGCCAGGAAACGGCGCAGCCAAGCGCGGCTACCTTGGGGTTCACCCCACTCATTGAGCCGCGCGTGGCTGAAATCCCGGTCCCGGCCCATGTAACCGATCATCGTGACTGGCTAACGAGGGTGATGAGCGGCTCTTGGCAGGATGAGCATGTGGATCAGGGGCTGCGCGACTGGCGTGATCAGATTGGCCGAGCTTTGTTGGAACTCACTCACGACACGTTGGTTTTCTCGCACTTTGTTGCCATCAATGCAGCTGTGGGTCTTGCGACCAAATCCGACACCGTGACCTGCTTTAAACCTGGCCATGCATCGGTCACGATCTTGCGGAGTGCCGGAGGTGTCTTAACAGTCGAAAGCCTCGGCCAAGAGGCCCCAATCCGCCTCACCTAAATGTTCGCCCTGTCACAAGGGCGTGAGATCGCGGCAATGTGTCAAGTTTCATTGCCGCAGAGGTCTTTGGCATGCTAACTCCCGCCCCTTGCTGCGGTTTGCCTTGCCATTTGGGTCAGGCGTCCCCACCTGCAGCGCACCGTTCAACCGCCTACTCTGTCTTTCTGTCAGAAACTTTGAGGTCCCTATGTTTCCCACCCCCGCTTATGCACAAGCTGCCAGCGCTGCGGCCCCAGCAGGCCCAGAAGTCATTATGATGCAACTCCTGCCACTGGTGATGATTCTGGTGGTGTTTTATTTTCTTCTGATCCGTCCACAACAAAAACGTATGAAGCAGCATACTGAAATGTTGAGCGCGATCCGTCGCGGCGACACCGTGATCACCTCGGGTGGGATCATTGGTAAAGTGACCAAAGTGGCTGACGACGAATTGACCGTGGAAATCGCACCCAATGTTGCGGTCCGTGTGGTGAAGTCGACGGTGAGCCAAGTGCAAGGCAAAAGCGAGCCAGTCGTCGCCAATGACGCAAAATCCTAATTGAGATCAGTGTAGGCCTGTCTTTTGAGGGTCTGCTTCTGCCGAAGGGCTAGATAGACGTGTTACATGTTGCGCGCTGGCGAGTTCTCGCCGTTATCATCGTTTCCCTCCTGGGCTTGATTTTTGCCCTGCCGAATGCGCTTCCGCAGTCGGTAAGAGATTCGATGCCGAGCTTCCTGCCAAACAAGACCGTCAATCTGGGTCTCGACCTTCAAGGCGGCTCCTATCTGATGTTCGAGGTGGAAAGCCAAGTGGTCTATAAGGCCCGCTTGGAGACTGTCGCCGATGATCTGGTCCGCGAATTGCGGGGCCAGAGGCGGCCTGGCGAACTTGGCGCTGCCAAGACACCGATTTTGTTCGCAGGTCGTGGGCTCACGCCAGATGGCCAAGTAGCACGCGTTACGATCCAGAACGCGGCTGACGTCCAAGAAGCGATTAAGCGCATCCAAACGCTTGCTTCCCCGGTAATTGGTTTAACAGGACCGACCGGTCGCAACGACCTTGATGTCAAAGCTGCCCCCGGCAATGTCATCGAAATTCGTTTGACGGAAGAGGCCAAAGTGGCGATGACGCGCCGCGCCGTCAGTCAGTCGATCGAAGTAATCCGTCGCCGGATCGATGAAACCGGCACCAAGGAACCCGCCATCACCCGCCAAGGCGTCGACCGCATCGTGGTGCAAGCCCCGGGCGAAAGCGATCCTGAAAAGCTGAAGCGCTTGGTCGGCCAGACCGCGCGCCTGACGTTCCAAATGGTGGATGAAACTGTCCCCCCCGCAGAAGCCGCTGCTGGACGTATCCCGCCCGGGTCTGTGCTTTTGGAACAACCTGGTCAGCCGGGTGAGCCTTTTGTTCTCGTTCGTCGCCGCGCCTTGGTGACCGGCGATAATTTGACCAAGGCAGACCCAGGCTTTGACCAACAATCGGGTGAGCCTGCCGTTACCTTCCAATTTGATGGAACCGGCGCACGCGCGTTTGCCCGCGCATCGACAGAAAATGTCGGCAAGCGCTTTGCGATCGTGCTCGACGATAAGGTCCTGTCCGCCCCCTCCATTCGCGAGCCTATCTTGGGCGGTAATGGTCAGATCACGGGTAGCTTCACCATTGAAAGCGCAAACGAATTGGCGACCTTGTTGCGCGCTGGGGCATTGCCTGCACCGTTGAAAGTTATGGAGCAACGCACAGTTGGCCCTGAATTGGGTCGTGACTCAATCAATGCTGGCGCGACTGCCGGTGTTATCGCGATGTTGCTGATCGTCGCTTTCATGATTTTGGCTTACGGCCTTGTCTTTGGCGGCATCGCGATCTTGGCATTGACGGTCAATCTGATCTTGATCCTCGCGGCCATGACCATGGTGGGTGCCACCCTGACGCTGCCGGGTATTGCTGGTCTGATTTTGACCATTGGTGCGGCTGTGGACGCCAACGTTTTGATCTATGAACGCATGCGGGAAGAAGAATTGGCAGGTCGTTCGACGGCTTTGGCGATTGATGCTGGCTTTAAGCGCGCCATCGTGACCGTGATGGACGCAAACGTAACAGCTTTGTTGACGGCGCTAATCCTCTTCTACTTTGGTGCTGGCCCTGTGCGCGGTTTTGCGTGGACCCTATCCATCGGCGTGGTCACGTCGCTCTTTACCGCCATCCTGATGACGCAGGTCTTGGTCGCTGCCTGGTATCGGCAGACCAAACCTAAGCGCCTGCCGATCTGAGGAATACGAACATGAAATGGCCCTTCATCAAGATCATTCCCAAGAACACTAAGTTTGGGTTTGTTCGTTTCTCCATTCCGGCGGCAATCGTTTCAGTGGTGCTGTGCATTGCTTCGCTCGTGTCCTGCTTCACCCTCGGCCTCAATTTTGGGATCGACTTTAAGGGCGGCACCGTCGTTGAAGCTGTTTGGGATAAGCCGATCAATCTGGCGCAAGTGCGCGAGCGGGTCGGCAATATGAACTTGCGCGATGTCGGCGTGCAGGACTTCCAAGAACCAAACCAAGCGATGATCCGCTTTTTGCCACCTGAAGGGGCCGATGCCTCGGCCACGGTGGATTCCGTAAAGGCAGAATTGCGCGCCATAATGCCCGGCGTGAAATTCCCGCGGGTGGAAGTGGTCGGGCCAAAGGTCTCAGAAGAACTGGGGACCAATGGTGCCTTGGCGCTGGGCATCGCCATTATTCTTGTTGTGCTCTACATCTGGACGCGGTTTGAATTGCAAATGGGCTTTGGCTCCATTGTGGCCTTGGCGCACGACATCATTCTGACCCTAGGCTTCATGTCGATCACCCAGCTTGATTTCTCGCTCACCACGATTGCCGCGCTTTTGACGATCATCGGCTATTCGATGAATGATACGGTCGTGGTCTTTGACCGCATGCGCGAGAACATGCGTAAATATAAGAAGATGTCCTTTGGCGATATCATCGACTTATCGACCAACGAGACGTTGTCACGCACAATCATTACGGCTTTGACCACCTTCCTCGCGCTATTAGGCCTGACGGTTGTTGGCGGCGAGACGATGCAGGTCTTTACTGTGATCATGCTGTTTGGCGTGTTTATCGGTACCTATTCGTCGATCTATGTCGCGGCACCCGTCTTGATCTTGTGGCCACCTAAGCGTGGCGCAGAGAAAGCGGCCGCCAGAACTGAAGCTGACGCACGGCCCTAGTCACGATGCAATTGGTTCCCGCAACAGGCAAAGGTCGTCCACTGATCACGGCCTATGGTGCGGGCGGGTTCCGCTTTGGTCTGGAGAACGGCGATAAGCGGATCGAAGGATCGGTCTTGATTCTAGCCGATACGCCTTCGGCTTGGGGCCCGCTCGCGATCGCAGATCTTACGGGCGCAGCCTTGGCCGAACACGTTGCGCCAATCTTGGCCTTGAAAGGCGAGATTGAGTTTCTGTTATTTGGAACAGGTCCGGACATGGCACCACCGCCTGCGGGGCTGCGCGATATCCTAAAGGGCACCGGCATCGGCCTAGAGATCATGCCAACGCCAGCTGCCTGTCGTACCTATAATCATTTGGCGACAGAGGGCCGTCACTTTGCAGTGGCAATGTTACCTGTAACGTGACATGGCGCTGAAATAGGCTACAAAGAGCTTAATCTAGCCATCCGTACTTAAAGGGGAAACTATGGGCGCGCTTCTTTCTAACTTCAGAAACACATTCATCGTCAGTGCGGTGCTGGCCATCCTTTTGATCGCGGTCTTCGCTGGTCAGCCAAATAACACTTCTGGCAATATGCACGAATTGATGGGCCATGCTGCCATGCGCTGGTTGCACGTCTTCTTCGGCATTTTGTGGATTGGCCTGCTCTATTACTTCAACTTTGTGCAAATCCGCACCATGCCGAAAATTCCTGATGAATTGAAGCCAGCCATTGGCAAGTTCATTGCGCCAGAAGCGCTGTTCTGGTTCCGTTGGGCTGCTGTTGGTACTTTGGTGACCGGCATTCTGATTGCGTGGGCGCGGGGCTATTTGGTCTCTTCGCTGACTTTAAACGCTGCTCATGGCTTTGCCTTGGATGATGGCACTGTGTTCATCGGCATTGGCATGTGGCTCGCCATCATCATGTTCCTCAATGTGTGGCTGGTGATTTGGCCAAATCAGAAAATTGCTCTGGGCTTGGTAGAAGCTCCAGCAGAAGCTAAGCCAAAGGCTGCGCGGACGGCGATGTTGTTCTCGCGCACCAATATGCTGTTGTCGCTGCCCATGTTGGTAGCCATGACCATGCGCCAAACCATGTGGGGCTAAAGCCCAAACAATTCTCGGAAAGCGGCCCGCCACAGTGCGGGCCGTTTTTGTATGGGAGCCGCCATGATCACCCTTAGTCCAGACATGATTGAACAAGCCGCCCAAGTCGCGCCGGACCAAACCCTGGCGACGAGTTTTCTGGCACCAGAGGCGCGGGCTGGTATGATCGCGCTGATCCTGTTTACCCATGAAGTCGCGCGCGCCCGCCAAGCTGTTTCAGAGCCCATGTTGGCCGCTATTCGCCTGCAATGGTGGCGCGACGCGCTGGACGAGATTTATACCGGCAAGGCCGTCCGCGCCCAACCGACCGCGCATGCGCTGGCTGAAACAATCCGCGCCTTTGATCTGCCTCGATCATGGTTTGATGCCCTGGTGGATGCCTTTGGGGCAGAGCAAGACGAGGTTCCATTTGAGACTTGGGCTGCGCTGGCTGACCATGGCGACCAGACGTATGGAAACTTCAACCGCTTGGCCTTGTTGATTGCGGGTGCGCCGGCCATTTCCACGTCCTTAGACCGGCTCGCCTGCCAAGCAGGAATTCTGTGGCGTCTATGCGACCTTATGGCCCAATGGCCGCGTTGGACGCAGCGGCGTCAGTTCTGGTTGCCAGTGGAAGCGCAAGCAGGCTTGGATAGGGAGGCGACCTTTGCTGGGAAGACCAGCCCGGCGCTAGCGAATGGGCTGCAGCAGGCCTACACGCATGTCCTGACTGCACACAAAGATGCCAACCAAGCATGCCGTGCGGCCGTCTTTGGGCAGGCCTTCCCGGCTGTAGCTTATGCTGCGCTGGGCTTGCCTTATGCCAAATCGTTTCAAGCGCTCCGCGACCCGTTCCGGCAGGTCGCTAGCCTAAGCTTGTTAGAGCGCCAGCTGCGGCTTGTATGGGCGGTTGCGCGGCAACGTATTTAGCGTGCTGCGCTGACTAGTTCGCAGCGTCCAAGGGGGCGAGGTAAAGATAGATCGCGCGATGTCCGCCGCGATTGAGTGGTCCGCCTAAGCGGCAATGTGTAACCTTCACATCGCGCACATAGGCGTGGTCATGGGCAATGCCTATGAGCCCGAAGGCTTTGGTGACTGTTGCCCCCATAAAGCCACCGCACCGCACCCGCGTTACATTGCCATATTTGCGGAACTGGCTCATCGCGCCGTCCCAAGGGGCAACGCCGAAGTCGCCCAAGACGGCAACCGGCCCTTCTTGATCGCCAGCACGAACTGCCGCCCGGTTCAACTGAGACTCCCGTGCAGCGCCTACCCCTTTGCCGCCCATTGAGGGCGGTGGCAGGGTGGCGATAATCGTTAGGTCGCCTGCTGCTGTGCGCGTAATTGTGGGCTCACCGGGTGTCGTCGAGGACTGCCATCGCCCGCGCGACAATACTGCAATGCTGGTCGGATCCGAAAAATTGGGTGGCTCAATCAGGTTCCAGCCTTGCGGTGGGGTCAAAATGCTTTCTGGAGCCTTGGCAATTAAGATGAGGCCAGCCTTTTGGCGCTCCGCCTCGCGCAACACTTTTTCAAGCGCCTTGTCATCACTGGCAACATTGGCCCAAGCCACAACCGCATTTGAAATCTGCCCACCTTTAGGGGCGCTACCTAACGACGGTAAAACGACGATCAGATTGATCAGGCCAACCAAGGCTGAGGCGATCATCATATTCCGGCCACGTACCAGTGCCCACGATAGACCAGCAGCTAACGCCAAGAGTGTCCAGTACCAGCGATAGCTAGACACCGCGTCAAACGGATAACCCAAGGGCGCTAGGAAGGATAGCAAGGAAAAAAAAAGGCTGATAGCAAAGAGGGCTGTCCCCGTCACAGTGGCTGCCAGCTTTTGCGCAGCCCTTCGCCGTCCAGCCGGGCTGCGCTTCATATTCGCGCGACGCTGTGCTGCCCGTGATGGGCCGGTTGCGCGTTCAATCCGCTGTGCGGTTGAAGTCGGTTCGGGGTTCAGTGGCCCGTTTACTGGTGCAGCAGGTGGCGTGTCTGTGACTTCGGCCTCGACTGGGGCAATAGGCTCCGGCGCAGGGGTGGCATCAAGCTCGGGATCAGCCTCGTTCCAACCCTGTGGGCTGGTTTCCTGCGCGATTTCGTCCTGGGAATGGACAACTTGGTCTGGCTGATCTGCCAGATCGGGTTCGCCACTTTCGACTTCAAATTCCGCGACCGGTTCTTCAAGAGCGGCTTCAACCGGGGCGTCTAGCGTTGGCGCATCGACCTCAACTTCTGCATCCAATTCACGTTCAAGCTCTGGTTCAGGCTCTGGTTCAGGCTCAGGATCGGGCGCTTGCTTGTCTGCTGCACTCTCCATCCAATCCAACAGGCTGGGTTGGTCGGTTTCAACGGCGGGGGGTGTCTTGGCAAGCGGCGCTGTCTCATCAACCCAAACGGGCTCAGCCACGGGCGCTGGCTCGTCAAATACGCTTTGGTCTGGATCTAATGGCGCAGCAGAACTCGCAGCAACGGGCATAGGCTCAACGCGGACCGAACGACCCAGCAGCGGGTCGTATTCATCGTCCAGCTCATCAACAGGTCCCAGTCGCAGGATCGGTTTTGCCATATTTGCCCGACTCTCTCATCCGCCAAATAAGGCTAAAAGCCTCGCGTGCAAACGTTGCGCACACGCGACAAGGCCCGATCTAGGCCAAGTTCTCCTTTACGGAAACAAGGGCTCCATCGTCAATCCTTGTGACTCAGGCAAGCCAAAGGCGACATTCATGTTCTGAATAGCCTGCCCACCGGAACCTTTCACGAGATTGTCGATTACGCCCACCACAATGACGCGGCCAGGGATGCGGTCGGGGAAGACTGCCAGAATGCAGAGGTTTGACCCCCTTACCCAGCGCGTATCTGGCGAGGCACCTTTGGGGGCCAGTTTGACAAAGGCTTCGTCCGCATAGCGCTGTTCTAAGGTCGCGCGCACATCGTCTACGGTCGCACCATTGGCCAGCTTCACATGGCAGGTCACCAATTCGCCGCGTGTCATTGGCACCAAATGGGGCGTGAAGTTCACCAAAACGGGTGCGCCACAGGCGTGGGACAATTCTTGTTCAATCTCCGGCGCGTGGCGGTGATTGCCAACGCTATAGGCATGCAGGCCTTCGGCTGTTTCACAGAACAGGTTGCCTTCCTTCAGGCCCCGCCCAGCGCCTGACACCCCAGACTTTGCGTCCACAATGATGTCACGCGGTGAGACGACGCCCGCTTCCACCAAAGGCTTGATCGCCAGCAGGGTTGCGGTTGGATAGCAGCCAGGGCAGGCAATGATGTCGGGCTTTTTGGCAAGCTCTGCCCGCGCAAACTCGGTCAGACCATAGACCGCTCTACGGGTCTTTTCGGGATGAAGATGGCTGCGGCCATAGACATTGGAATAGGCTGTTGGATCGCGGAACCGGAAGTCGGCGCTTATATCGATCACGGTCACATGCGATGGCAGCTCACCCAAGAGCTCTTCACTGGCCCCATGCGGCAAACACCCAAACGCCACATCCACGCCATCCCAATTGACATCCTCTGCCTTAACCAAAGTGCGATCGGCAAAAGGGTGCAAGTGAGGGAAGAGGTCACCCAGAGAGCGCCCAGCTTGGGCATTGGCCGTAATCGCGCCGACGCGGACGTTGGCATGGTGGGCGAGCAGGCGGATCGTCTCCGCCCCCGTATAGCCAGAGGCACCAAGGATTGCGGCATTCAGGGTCTGGGTGGTCATGGGATTTGCCTTCAAAGTCCAAAACGAAAAACGGGCGGCCCGCTAAGGCCGCCCGCTTGAAACATGGATATGTTCGACGCGTAGGTCTTAGCGCTTGGAGAACTGGAAGCTACGGCGTGCTTTCGCGCGGCCGTACTTCTTACGCTCAACCACACGGCTGTCGCGGGTCAGATAGCCAAATGGCTTCAGAACAGGGCGCAGGCCTGGCTCAAAGCGGGTCAAAGCCGTTGCGATACCGTGACGAACAGCACCAGCTTGGCCTGACAGACCGCCGCCCTTTACGGTGGCGATAACGTCAAATTCTGTTGAGCGATCGGTCACTTGCATGGGCTGGTTGATTACCATGCGCAGAACAGGGCGCGCGAAATAGGTGCCCTGGTCTTTGCCATTGATGGTGATCTTGCCCGTGCCGCGCTTTACCCAAACGCGAGCAATCGCGTTCTTACGCTTGCCGGTCGAATAAGCACGACCCAAGGAGTCGATTTCGGGTTCACGAACGACCACTTCCACAACACCTTCACCGGTGCCCATGGAGGCGAGGTCTTCGAAGCTCTTTGCTACTTCTTCCATTATGCGGCCCCGACGTTCTTGCGGTTACGACCCTTGAAATCTACCACTTCTGGAGATTGGGCCTCATGTGGGTGTTCGGTGCCAGCGTAAACGCGTAGCTTGCCGAATTGCGAGCGAGCCAGAGGGCTTTCCTTTGGCATCATGCGCAGAACAGCCTTTTCGAGCACGCGCTCTGGGAAGCGACCGCCGAGCAAACGCGCAGCAGTTGTTTCCTTGATGCCGCCAGCATAACCGGTGTGGCGATAATAAACTTTGTCACGCAGCTTGTTGCCGGTGAAAACAACCTTTTCTGCATTGATGACCACAACATGGTCGCCAACATCAGCATGAGGCGTGAAATCTGGACGGTGCTTGCCGCGCAAACGCATGGCGATAAAGGTCGCGAGGCGGCCAACAACCACCCCTTCGGCATCTACCACGATCCATTTACGGTCGGCTTCGTGCGTCTTGGCACTGAAGGTCTTCATGGAGTTAGTTCCAAATGAACGCGACCGCCCGAAAGGGGCGGCCACTTGAGAGGGGCGCTTCTAGGCGGGGGCAACACTTATGTCAACAGGCTTGCTGAAATTGATATAAAAACAGCATGTTAGATATGCGGTATTAGGTTACCGTATCAATTTCCGCAGAATGACTTAAGTGGACCTAGCGCGAAGGGTCCAATGAAAGCAAGCTCCTGGGTCTTACGTGTGAACGGACACCATCGTGTAGGGGCTGCCACCATGATCCACGTCGATCATTGAAGCCCCGATTTGTTGGCTCAAATCTGGGTAGAAATCGCGAAAGCTTCATCATTCCATGATCAGACCGTCAAATAGCCTAGCTAGGCCCGATGCATCACTTCACAAGAGGAAGCTCATCATGGATCGTCGCACACTTCTGATTGGCCTATCGTCTGGCTTGGCTATGGCGGGAACACAGACCCAAGCCGCAAGCCGCCTCAACGCGGCGGCTACACGCCTTGACCCTGCAAAAGTTCGCTTAACGTGGAATGCGTCCGCCGGCTCGGCTCGGGTTCTGACGTCGAGCGAACCTAATGCCAACCTATTTGCGATGAAAGAGATCGCTGCGGCCGTGCAAAATGGCCAGTTGGATGTCGCCGCCCCCATTTCTCCGCGCCCATACTTCCTGATCCGCACGCGCTCTGGCGGCCAAGTGCGAATTGCTGAGCGTCTCTTGCCGCTTGAGGGTGGCCGCAACTTCCGCGACTTAGGGGGCTATGCAGCGCACCGCGGCAAAAATGTGAGCTGGGGAAAAATCTATCGTTCCGGCGTGATGGCGAAGTTTACGACCAATGACACAGCTTATCTGCGCAGCCTTGGCATCGCTGTGATCTGTGATCTTCGTAGCGGGCAAGAGCGTTCCAGCGAGCCAAGCGCCTTGCTGAGCAGCGAGGGGGTCAAGACGTTGTCTAAGGATTATGAGATGGGCTCGTCCTTGAACAAGCTGATGGCGGCGAAGACCAAAGGAGAAGCCGTCGTGATATTTGGCGATGCCTATATCGACTTCGCCCAGACGCTCGCGCCGCAATATACAGAGATGTTTGAAAACCTTTTGGAGAATAAAGCCCCGCTGGCGGTAAACTGCACGGCAGGTAAAGATCGCACCGGCGTGGCAAGCGCGCTGATCCTGTCCGTATTGGGTGTAGACCGTGCTGGGGTGGTTGCTGATTATGCGCTGAGCCAGATATTTGTGCCACCATCTTACTATCTCAATCAGGCATCTGGCGCTATCGCAGCCCAAACCAGCCCATTTGCACGTTTGCCCCGTCCGGTTGCCGAAGTGATCTTGGGCTCAGACCCCGGTGTCATGCAGCATGCGCTTGGTCGCATGGACCGGGAATTTGGCGGGCCGGTTGGCCTTGCAAAGAAGCAATTTGGCCTGACAGACGCCGCGATTGCGAAATTGCGGACAGACTATTTGGTCTAGATTCCAAGGGCAGGTTCTATCTTACCCTGCTGCAATGCAGGTCAGGACCTGAATCTTCCTTTGAATCCACATATTCCCATTGAATGGGGTGAAATCCCATGTTATCCCAAAGACGGTTTGCTTTGGGGGCTACATGCGCTTTGTTTCGACCTATGATGCGGGATTGGATGACAAGCGGCGGGTAACCCTGCCTGTTGACTTCCGCTCCGGGTTGAAGGCTGAAGGCGACGCGCAAGATCATGTGCGTGTTTGGCCCGGTGATGGCGATTGGCTGGAAGGGGCGGACGATCGCTTTATCGCAGCGCTATCCCAATCCGCTGAAGACTTGGCGCAAGACGATCCCGAAGCGGCCGAGGCTGCAACCTTGGCCATTTTGGGCGGCTCTCGCAAGCTGGCGTTAGATGGGGCAGGCCGGATCGTCTTGCCAGAAACCTTTGTTTCGCATGCAAGCCTAGCAGATCGCGTCAGTTTTGTTGGTCTTGGGCCCTATTTCCGCATCGCGAGCCCAGAGGTCGCAGCCCGCATGGCTCAGACCGCGCGCGATCGAACTGCCGCCACCAAGGCCAAAATCTTCGCGATGGCCCGGCGCAAAGTGCGGGAAGGGGCTCCGGAATGAGCGGCCACTTACCCGTCATGATGGCTGAAGTGCTTGAAACACTGGCCCCGCAAGCGGGTCAGGTAATTGTCGACGGCACCTTTGGCGGCGGTGGCTATACACGCGCTATTCTGGCTGCTGCACCCTGTCAGGTTATCGGTCTTGATCGAGACCCCGATGCGGTCGTGCGCGGGAAAGCTCTCGAACAGGAAATGCCTGGCCGTTTCACCATCGTTGAAACCCAATTTTCCAAATTGGATGAGCTGCAAGACAAGATAGACGCAGTGGTCCTCGATATTGGTGTCTCATCTTTTCAGATTGATCAGCCAGAGCGCGGCTTTTCCTTCATGCAGGATGGCCCATTAGATATGCGTATGGGCAAGGATGGCCCCAGTGCGGCAGATGTTGTGGCACAATTAAGCGAGGGTGAGCTCAGCACCTTGTTCCATGTTTACGGTGAGGAGCGCGAGGCACGCCGGATTGCGCGCGCCATTGTCACCGACAGGGCTGCGACCCCTTACTTGCGGACCTCAGAATTAGCGGGCGTGGTTTCCCGTGTTATTGGCCGTAAACATAAAGACCATATTCATCCTGCCACCCGCGTGTTCCAAGCGCTCCGCATTTATGTGAATGACGAGATTGGTGAGTTAGAAAAGGCCTTAGCGGCGGCTGAGGCTGTTTTGCCGCCTGGCGGTCGCTTGGTGGTGGTGACGTTTCACTCCCTTGAAGATCGCGCCGTCAAAACATTCCTCAACGACCGCAGCAAAGAAGCTCCAGGGTCGCGCCATGCCCCGGCCCAAGCTGGCCCCGCCGCCACGTTCAGCCTTGTAAACCGCAAGCCGCTGATCGCCTCAGAGGCTGAAGTTGAAGCCAATCCGCGTTCGCGGTCAGCGAAACTGCGCGCCGCTATCCGCACCAACGCGCCAGCGCGCTCGGGCCGCGTGACAGGCATTGGCGGCGTCCCATCCCTAGACCAGATTAAGAGGGCCGCATGACACTGACCCGCACCCATTTGTTTGGATTTGTCGGCCTCGTGGCGCTGGCCTTTGCGCTCTACTGGGCCAAAGCAGAAGCCCAAGCGGTGCGCGAAAAAGTGTTGGTGCTACAAGATGAGGTCGATACCGAGCGTCGTGCCGTGCGGACTCTGGAAGCAGAACTCACCTGGGTTGAGCGACCGGACCGACTAGAAGCGGCAGCAACGCGCAGGCTGGGCTTAGTTCCGGTGACTGCTGATCGCATCGCGACCTTAGACGATATTGATCAGATCGCGCCCTTGCGCGTTGCACCGCCAGCCGTCAACGCCAATCCGATCGCGCCAAACGCCGCGTCAAAGCCAGCGGAGCCCGTCGCCGACAAGTCAAAAGCACTTGCGGCAAAGCCCGCCCCGGTCGTGACGGTGGTGGCACGATGAGCGACGCGCGCCGACCAGAACCTAGCTTTGATTGGCCTAGGCCAGCCCCCCGTGATCAAGGTGGAATTGGGACCATGCGTGGGCGCACCATCGCACTCGCCGTAGCCTTTTGTGCGGGCTTTGGTCTGTTAAGTCTCCGTGCTGTCCAGATTGGTCTGTTTCGGCCGGTTGATGAGGCCGCAACCGCCGCGCGTGCCGCCGTAGCACCGCCATCAAAGCGGGCCGATATTGTTGACCGTAATGGCCAATTGCTGGCCACTTCGCTCGTTGCCCATTCCCTTTATGCTGATCCAAAGCGCATCTGGGATCCGGTTGAGGCCGCGCGTGCTTTGCGCAAGGTCTTCCCAGAAATGGATGAGGCGAGCCTCGTTGAAAAGCTTTCGAGCCGCTCGCGCTTTGTCTGGATCAAGCGCCGCTTGACGCCCAAACAAAAGCAAGCCGTCTGGGAATTGGCCCAGCCCGGCCTTGAATTCATTGAAGAGTCCGAGCGGATTTATCCCATGGGCCATTTTGCAGGCCATGTGCTCGGCTCAATGCATCCCGATGGTTCAGGCATCAATGGGATAGAGCGTGCCTTAAATGATCGCTTGACCACGGGATCAGGCGCAGAGCCTGTGCGGCTGTCCTTAGACATGCGCGTTCAATACATCCTAGAGCGCGAATTGGGCGAAGCCGCCAGCGCCTTTCGGGCACAGGGCGGTGCCGCCGTCATGCTGGATGCAAAAACAGGCGAAGTTATCGCCTCGGCTTCTTGGCCGTTCATGGACCCCAATCGGCCAGAGGCCAACACGCCAAACCAGCAGAATAATCGGGTGACCAATTCGCGCTTTGAAATGGGCTCGACCTTCAAGGTCTTTACCGTCGCGATTGGCCTTGAAGACAATATCATTACGCCTGAATCGGTATTCGACGCCCGCGCGCCGATGCGAATTGGGTCGGAGTTGATTTCAGACTTTCACGCCATGAATAAAATCGTGTCGGTTTCGGAGATTCTGGCCCACTCCTCCAACATCGGCACCGTGCGGATTGCCCGTTCAGTTGGTGCACCCCGCGTACGTGAGTTCTTTTCGCGTCTTGGTTTGATGGAGGCCGCGGGCGGTGAGCTTTTGGAGAATGCCCGGCCAATTCTGCCCAAACGTTGGAGCGAGATTGCTGCCGCAACCGCCTCCTTCGGGCACGGGATCGCGGTCTCTCCGATGGCCGTGGCGGGTGGCTATGCGGCTGTTTCCAATGGCGGTCATTATATTCGCCCGACCTTTGTCGCTCGCGACCCCGCTATCCAGGTATCCAGCCGTGTGGTTCTGACCCCTGCGACGTCGAAAACCGTTGTGAAGCTTATGCGTGAAGTGGTGACGGATGGCACTGGCAAGAACGCGGATGCATTGGGCTATGAGGTTGCCGGCAAAACGGGGACCGCGGAGAAAGCAGGGCCAGACGGCTACGATTCTAATCGCCGCGTCTCAAGCTTTGCCGGCGTGTTCCCTGCAAGCGACCCCCGTTACGCCATTGTTTTCTTGCTCGATGAGCCCAAGGGCTATGCAGAATCGGGAGGTGCCGCCACCGCTGCATTTGCGGCAGCACCTTCTGTCTCGCGGATTATCGCGCGCTCTGCACCGCTTCTGGGGATTGCGCCAAACCGCGCGTTAGCTCAGATGGAGCCGCCGCGCGCGCCGACGCTTAAGTCTGCGCCACCACCAAAGACCAATCCGTCGCAGAAAGCGACGCAGGGGGAGCCATGAACCTCGCCGATCTCCTCGACTTAGAGTCGGGACATCCAGCTGCAAACCTCACCATCACCGGGCTATCATCTGATAGTCGCAAGACGAAGCCGGGGGACTTGTTCGCCGCCCTGACGGGCACGCAAAGCGATGGCCGCGCCTATGTGGACCAAGCCGTTGCTGCTGGTGCTGTTGCGATTTTAGCTGAACCGGGCCTGTCCACATGCGGTGTGCCTGTCATTGAAGTGCCCCAAGCCCGCGCCGCGTTGTCGAGCGTGGCCTCGCGCTTTTATCCGCGTCAGCCAGCTTGTGTGGTAGCGATTACCGGCACCAATGGGAAAAGCTCCACCGTCGACTTCTTGCGCCAAATCTGGACCCATGCGGGCAGGGCGGCAGCCAGCGTTGGAACCTTAGGGGCAATTGGTCCCAAAGGCCGCATTGATTTGGGCTTCACCACGCCAGACCCGATTGCGTTGCATGCGACGCTTCAGAGTTTAGCGGATGAGGGCATCACCCATATCGCAATGGAAAGCTCCTCCCACGCCTTGGATCAGCGCCGCATGCATGGTGTGCGCCTGTCCGCTGCGGGCTTTTCCAATCTCACCCAAGATCATCTCGATTATCACGGCACCATGGCCGAATATCGCCAAGCCAAGCTGCGCTTGTTCAATGATTTATTGAGCGCGGGTCAGCCAGCGATTGTGAACGCCGACGCCGCCGAGGCGCTAGCCTTTGAAGAAGCGGCCAAAGCCAGATCACTGGACTTGAAACTAGTGGGCTGGCGTGGCGACTTTTTGAAGATCGAAGAACTCTGGCCCAAGCCTGCAAGCCAGCGGGTTGATCTGCGTTTCGCCAACAAGACCTACCCAGTTGAAATCCCTCTAATCGGAGAGTTTCAAGCCCTCAATGCGGTCATGGCTGCTGGCTTTGCTTTGTCTCTAGGCGAAGAGCCCAGCAAGGTCTTTGAAGGCTTGGCTGGCCTGAAAACGGTCAAAGGCCGGATGGAACATATTGGCAGCACCGAAGATGGTGCCCATGTGTTTGTCGACTATGCCCATACGCCAGACGGCTTGGATGTCCTCTTGCGTGCAGCCCGCCCGCATGCGCCCGGTCGCGTGGTTTTGGTATTTGGTTGCGGCGGTGACCGCGATAAGGGCAAGCGGCCCTTGATGGGCGGTTTGGCTGCAAAATTTGGCGATGTCGTCATCGTGACAGATGATAACCCCCGCACCGAAGACGCCGCCCAGATCCGCAAGGAAGTCATGGTCGGTTGCCCGGATGCGCTTGAAATTGGCGACCGCGGTGAGGCGATTGCCCATGCTGTTGGCTTGTTGAAAAAGGGCGATTGTCTTTTGATTGCAGGCAAAGGCCACGAGACCGGCCAATTGGTGCAGGGCCAAATTCTGCCATTCTCTGACCAAGAAGCTGCTGCATCCGCGCTTCTGGCGCGGGGAGGTACGCTTGACTGATCCTCTCTGGACCTCGACGGCCGCAGCCTTCGCCGTTTCGGGCAAGGCGCAGGGCCGATGGGCCATCAATGGCATTTCGATTGATAGTCGTGCGGTGGAACCCGGGGACTTGTTTGTTGCGCTCAAAGCCGAGCGCGATGGCCACAGCTTTGTACGAAATGCCTTAGCTGCGGGTGCTGGCGCTGCCATGGTGGTTGACCCCACGTGCGCGGAGGCAGGCGCGCCGCTCTTGGTGGTACCCGACACATTGCTGGCGCTTGAAAATCTTGGCACCCAGGCACGTCGTCGCAACGTCATTGCGACCCGTGTGGCCATCACAGGCTCGGTTGGCAAAACGACGGTCAAGGAAATGACGGCGACAGCTTTAGCCGCCACGGCCAAGACCCACCGCTCGGTCAAGTCTTATAATAACCACTGGGGCGTGCCGCTGACCTTGGCCCGCATGCCGGGCGACGCTCGCTTTGGTGTGTTTGAGATCGGGATGAATCACGGTGGTGAAATCTCTCGCCTATCGCCGCAGGTCAGGCCCCATATTGCCGCTATCACCATGGTCGCAGCGGTCCATATCGAGCATTTCGCAGATGAGACCGGCATTGCTGATGCTAAGGCAGAAATCTTCTTAGGCCTTGATGCGGGCGGCACGGCCCTCATCCCCGGTGACAATCGCCATGCTGCGCGCTTGGCGGCGCGCGCCCGCGACCGCGATGGTATCTCTATTGTGACGTTTGGGATGCAACCAACCTTTGACTCCCACGTCGTCGCGATTGACGAGATGGTGCAAGGCCGACGTGTGACTGCCGACATTATGGGTCAAGAGCTTACCTGGGTAATCCAAGAACCTGGGGCTCATTGGGTTCATAACGGCCTGTGCGCGCTGACCTTGGTGGTGTTGGCCGGGGGCGATGGGCAAGCCGCCGCCGCCGCACTTTCGCAATTTGGTGCCATTGATGGTCGCGGTGTGTCACGACCGATTTCGTTGGCCGCAGGTGGCTTCTTTGTTTTGGTGGATGAGGCTTATAACGCCAACCCCGCTTCGATGGCCGAAGCAATTTCCACTTTGACCGAGCGTGCTGGCCTGCGCCGCATTGCCGCTTTGGGCGACATGCTGGAATTGGGTGCACAGGAAAACGCCTATCATGCTGGCGTGGCAGACGATGTCATCCGCGCCAATATTGACCTCGTCTTCTGCGCCGGCCCCCGCATGAAACATTTGTGGGATGCTTTGCCCCCCGCCCAACGCGGGGCTTATGCCACAAGCGCCGCCGAGCTTGCACCCATGCTCGCCAAAACGGTGCAAGCAGGTGACGTTGTCATGGTCAAAGGATCAAATGGGTCGAAGATGGCCGAAGTTGTGCGTGCGTTGCAAGCACTTGAAGCCCCCGCTGGAGAGAGCTGATGCTGTACGAATTGCTGCACACCCACTTTAACATCTTCACCTATTTGACCTTCCGAACGGCAGGAGCCGTGGTCACAGCTGCCTTGATCATGTTTGTCTTTGGCAAGCCAATGATTGGCTGGCTTCGGGTGAAGCAGGGCAAGGGTCAGCCGATCCGGACCGACGGCCCAGAAACGCATTTCAAAAAAGCCGGCACACCCACCATGGGTGGGGCCATGATCTTGTTGTCCATCTTTGTCGGCGCGCTTTTGTGGGCAGACCTAAAGAACCCCTATGTCTGGATCGTTTTAGGTGTGACGGCGGGCTATGGGTTTATTGGCTTTCTCGATGATTACGCCAAAGTCGCCAAGCAAAAGACCGATGGTGTCTCCTCGATCTTCCGATTGGCAGGCGAATTTGTGGTGGCTTTCATCGCTGTCTATTTCATCGCCCAGCTACAAAATGCCGGGGACAACGCACCGCCGGGCTTTGGGACGTCGATTGCCTTTCCGTTCTTCAAGGACCTTTTGCTCAATTTAGGCTGGTTCACGCTGGTTTTCGGCATGATTGTTGTCGTCGGCTTCGGGAATGCTGTGAACATGACCGACGGCTTAGATGGTCTAGCCATTATGCCGGTAATGATTGCGTCGGCCACGTTTGGCTTGATTGTGTACCTCGTCGGAAATTTCGTCTTCGCCAATTATCTGCAGCTCCATTTTGTACAAGGCGTGGGCGAGATCGCCATTATTCTCGGCGCGGTCTTGGGTGCTGGCCTCGGCTTCCTGTGGTGGAATGCGCCGCCTGCGCAAATCTTCATGGGCGATACGGGTTCGCTGGCTCTGGGCGGTCTTCTTGGCATCACGGCTGTAGCAACCAAGCATGAGTTCGTGCTGGCCATTGTCGGCGGTCTGTTCGTGCTGGAGCTGGTCTCGGTGATCGTACAGGTCACCAGCTTCAAGCTGACTGGCAAGCGGGTATTTCGAATGGCCCCAATCCACCATCACTTTGAGAAATTGGGTTGGAGTGAGCCCACAGTGGTGATCCGCTTCTGGATTATTGCTACTGTTTTGGCCTTGATCGGTCTGACCACTTTGAAGCTGCGTTAGAGTTTAAGGACCGAAGCTTATGTTCCCTGTTACCACGTTCAAAGGCCAAAAAGTCGCCGTCTTCGGCTTGGCGCGCACAGGGATCGCAGCAGCTTTGGCCTTGAAAGCAGGCGGTGCACAGGTTCTGGCGTGGGACGAGGGCGAAGCCGGTCGGGCAGCGGCGGTGGCCCAAGGCTTGACGCCGGTTGACCTGTCCGAAACCGCGTTTGAGGATATGGCCGCCTTGGTCATGAGCCCGGGTGTGCCCATCTATGGCCCGAAGCAACATTGGACAGTTACCAAGGCCGAAGCGGCAAATGTGCCCGTGATTGGTGATGTTGAGCTCTTTGCCCGTGAACTCAATGCCATTCCTGAAGCTCAGCGTCCTGCCGTGGTCGCCATAACGGGCACCAATGGTAAATCCACGACTACCGCTCTAATCACCCATATTCTGTCGTCCAATGGCAAGGATGTGCGCATGGGGGGCAATATTGGGACAGGCGTGCTCGCCCTTGATCCACCCCGTCCAGACGCCATCTATGTGCTGGAGCTATCCTCCTACCAGCTTGATCTCGTCGAAAGCTTACGAGCCAAAGCCGCCATCCACCTTAATCTGACGCCAGACCATTTAGAGCGCCATGGCACGATGGAGCGCTATGCAGCTGCCAAGCGGCGTATCTTTAACAATCAAACCGCGACCGATTGGGCGGTTGTTGGCGTGGATGATGATTGGGGCATGGCGCTGTGCACGCGCATGAATGCCGGGGCACAGCGAGTTGTCGTGCCGATTTCGGCCTGCCAAGCGCTGGGTAAAGGGGTTTGCGCGCTAGGTTCTATGTTGTGGGATAATTTGGATGGTCGCAGTCAAATGGTCGTCGACCTTGCCCATGCCCATGCGCTTCCGGGCTCTCACAATGCGCAAAATGCAGCCGCAGCTTATGCGGCTGCCCGCGCGCTTGGCCTCAGCGCGCAAGCTATCACCAAAGCGCTGATCAGTTTTCCGGGTCTTGAACATCGCTTACAAGAGATTGGCCAAGTGGGCCCGGTCCGGTTTTATAATGACTCCAAGGCGACGAATGCAGATGCTGCCGCCCAAGCTTTGGCGGCTTTCCCAAAATTGCGTTGGATTGTCGGTGGGCAAGCCAAGCTAGGCGGGATCGACAGCCTTGCGCCTTTGTTCGATCACGTCACCAAAGCCTATCTGATTGGCGAGGCCGGCGAAGCCTTTGCTAAGACCCTTGAGGGCCATGTCCCGTTAGAGATTTGCGGCACAATCGATTTGGCAACCGCGCGGGCCTATGCCGATGCGCAAGAGACACAAAGCGAGGAGATCATCATCCTGTCGCCCGCTTGCGCCAGTTTCGATCAATTTCCAGATTTTGAGGCACGAGGACGGCATTTTACCGCCTGCGTGAAAGGACTCATTAACCCTGATGATGGCCTATCGGCGCAAGCGCTTGCTGCCGCCGAAACGGCGTAGCGCCCTTACGTCCTTTTTGGAGCCACCCCATGGCGATGCTCGCTTCTGTCAGACTGCCTCGTGCTGAATTCACCTTTATCGCTGACTGGTGGCGGACGATTGATCGCCCCATTGTGCTGATTGCGGCGGTTCTGATGACCATGGGACTGGTGTTCAGCTTTGCCTCTTCGGGGGCGGCAACAGGGCGCTTGGGCTTTAACAATGAGTATTTCTTTGTGTTGCGCCAAGCAATGTTTGTCTCACTCGGCGCAGCCGTTGTGGTGGCTTTGTCTTTCCTAAGTCCAACGGGCGCACGACGGGCCGCCGCCGTTTTCTACCTATTGGCCGTCATCTTGATGGTTTATATTCTGATGTTTGGGCATGAGGCCAAAGGGGCGCAGCGTTGGCTGCGCATTGGCAGCTTTTCGTTCCAACCGTCGGAACTTCTCAAACCCTCTCTGATTGTGCTGGCGGCTTGGTTGTTTTCTAAGCGCATTGAGACCCCATCCTTTCCTGCCGCGCGCATTGGCATGGCGCTTTATGTCCTGCCGGTTGCGCTATTGATCGCTCAGCCCGACATTGGACAGACAGGTCTTTTGACCATGGCTTTCCTGACTGTGTTTCTGATTTCGGGCATGTCTTGGGTCTGGATTGCGGCCTTTGCCAGTGCCGCAGTCGTCGGCGGCGGGGTTTTGTATTTTGCTTTTGAACACGTGCAAAAGCGCGTTCAAGGCTTTTTGAATCCCGAAGCTGGCGAAACTTATCAAACGGACCGGGCGCTTGATGCGATTGCGGCTGGCGATTTCTTGGGCCGTGGCCCGGGCGAGGGCGAGATCAAGCACTTTCTGCCTGATGCCCATACCGACTTCATCTATTCGGTTGCCGCAGAAGAGTTTGGCTTGATTGCGAGCGTAGGCCTTGTGGTTCTGTTCTGCGCGCTGGTGGTGCGCGGTCTTTTGATCGCCAATCGCCAAAGCGAGAACTTCCCGCAATTGGCCGCAACAGGTCTTTTCGCCCTGATCGGTTATCAAGCGGCGATCAACCTGGCGGTGAACTTGAACCTGATGCCAGCCAAGGGCATGACGCTGCCCTTTATCTCCTATGGCGGCTCATCCATCTTGGGCTCTGCCGTCACCATTGGTCTGGCTTTGGCTTTAACCCGCAAGCGGCCCGGGCAAGATTTGCGCAATGGCAAGGAACAAGGCTGGGTAGGCTGGTAAGGCGCGAAGATTTTCCTCATTCAGCAGTCACTTACCGCCCAAGTCGCTTCAATCTGGCCTCAAAGCGCCCTAAAGAACGGGCCATTGCCTCTCCAAGGATGAAGTTTAGAAATGGGTCCCCTTGTTATTATTGCTGCTGGTGGCACTGGCGGTCATATGTTTCCAGCCCGCGCTTTTGCTGACGCCATTGTCGCGCGTGGCGGTCGTGTCGCTTTGGTCACCGACCCGCGTGGCAAGCGTTATACAGAAGGCTTTCCCGCCGAAGAAGTTCTGATCCTGCCGGTCACCAATGCGGATGAAGGCGGGATCAAGGGCAAGATTGATGCGGGCTTTGCGGTGATGAAAAGCCTCAATCTCGTCGGCCCCTTTATCAAAAGCCACGATCCCGCAGCGATCATTGGCTTTGGCGGTTATCCGACGTTTCCGGTATTGTTTTCCAGCGGCAAAGTGCCCGTCATCGTGCATGAGCAAAATGCGGTACTGGGCCGCGTCAATCGCCTGTTTCAAGGCAAGGCTGTTTCAATTGCATCAGGATTTGCCCAACTCGACGGGCTGGAACATCCAGACAAGCACGTCGTCGTCGGCAACCCCGTGCGCCAGCCCATCGTGGATGCCCGCTTGGACGGCTATCCCGATCTTTCCAGCGGCAATTTGCGCATTCTGGTGACGGGCGGCAGCCAAGGCGCGCGCGTACTAGGCAGCATTGTGCCCCAAGCCATCGCCGCATTGCCAGAGCATTTGCGTGCGCGCCTGTTCGTGTCGCACCAAGTCCGCGAAGAGCAATGCGACTTCGCCCGCGATACCTACACCGAAGCCGGCGTTCAGTGCGAGGTTTGGCCTTTCTTCAAGGATATGGCGGACCGTTTGGCCAAAAGCCATTTGGTCATTGGCCGGGCAGGGGCTTCGACCGTGTCAGAAACCGCTGTGGTCGGTCGCCCCGCCATTCTGGTGCCGCTCCCCGGTGCGACCAATGACCATCAGACTTTCAATGCCGAAGCCTTGGCCAGTGTCGGCGCAGCCGATGTGATCAAGGAGACGGAATTTACCGTCGATGCTTTGGCCCAGCTGTTGGAAAACCTTCTGACAGCGCCTGACGAGCTACAAAAGCGCGCTAAAGCCGCCAGAAGCGTCGGCAAGCCAGACGCGGCAGAAGCCTTGGCTGATCTGGTATTTGCGGCGATTCAACAAGGGGTTTAACGTTGAAGGACTTGGGCTGGTTTTCGCCTAAGGCAAATGGGGGCAAACGATGGCGGTAGTCAAAGGACAGGTTGAACCCATCAATATGGTTGAGGGCCCAGCCTCCCTTAGTGCCACGCGGATCGCATCTCCGGGCCACGTTCCAATTGCTGCTGCCATGCCGATGATCTTCTCGGTCAATCAGCAGGTCGTATCTTTTGATGGGCGTTTCCCCGTGGTGGCAGCCGTCGGCGATGAAATCCTTGTGGCGGGGACAATCAAACAAGACGGCATGTTGCATGCCACAGCCTATGAGAACTTGACCCGTGCAGTCGGCAAAACAAGCGTTTTCCCCAGCATTTTAATGCCAGCCCTCTATATCAGCACAGCGTTAGGCATCCCCTTTTTCTTTTGGGTCATGTCTTTGATCCAAGCAGACTATAGCGATCCGTTTTTTCTGATATTAGCGATTATCATGCTGGGAAGTTTTGCTGTGCCGCCCTTCATCTTCTACGCGCTCAATCAACGCATGCAGCGCGATGCCCAAGACCTCGCCAACTATGCGCGCGACCACTTGCTTAGCCGGCGCGATTAGCTGTTGCCGACTAGTTGGTTTGCTGTGCTGCGCCAAGGCGTTGGAGCGCTAGTGAAGCGAGATTTAGCAAGATTAGGGGTGTGGCCATCCAAGGCATGAAAGCCCAATTGTTGACTGCTGATTGGATCGCCAAAGTTTGCAAGACCAATGGCCATAACGCAACGACTATCAAACCGGCCAATCCGACCATCGGTAATTTGTCGGGCTTGGCAAAGCCAAGCCAGCCGACCCCCGCATAAAGCACGATGCCCAGTACTGCCCATGTGTCAAGCTCGATTTGGTTCGAGCCCTGCCAGTGGTGTAGCGCGGCAAAGCCTGCGAATATCGCTGCCAAAACAAAAGCCATCGCCGAAATCATACGGATGCCAACAACACTCATCGCGACACGATCCCGCGCACGCAAGAGTGCGATAGTCGCACCCATGGAAGCGACAAATGAAAATGCCCCGACGACCAAATTGCTGAAAACAAACGCTGCTTGATGCGACAAGGGCGCGTCTGAATATCTGGGAAGCCAGCTATAGCTGAACCAAGCGCAATAGATCGTCAGCCCGAAGAAGAGTGCAGCACTACCGCCGAGCACAAGCTGGGTCATCCGGGTTGCATTCAGGGCATTGGACAAGATCGCGCTCCAAAAGCACCCTAGGGCAAAGCCCAGATGATCGGCCTCTAGCGCTTCAAATTCATGGGCCATTGCGTCCGCCCAGTTTCTCCGCTCGGGCGGCATGATGGTGTGGGCAAGGCGCAGAAGATAACGAGCAAGCCCCTTCATGCGGATGGATCCGGCATTGCATATTCCGACGGTTTGTACAGCACCGCGCCAACGGTCAGCCCGACATAAAGCACCAGCCCGACCAGCGCCTGGGGTGCTTTCAACAAGGGCACTGCGAGCATGAAAAATCCGGCGACTAGAGTATTGCCCAAGATTAGGCAATTCCTAACAACAAGGTCGCGCTGCGCCATTCGTAGGGTGATAATGTTGAGGAGTGCTCCCAGCAGGAGCGCAACCCCGGAACCTAAGAACCAGAGCGTTTGCAACTCCCAGACGCGCTGGGCCAAAAATCCTGCAATTGCCAAATGGGCCAGAGCAAGCACTAAAGCCAAGATACTGGCTGCCCACATGAGCAGCGTCATGGTCTTCATGACTCACCGCCAAGCGACTTGTTCGCCTGCCGCTTGTAGAGCCGCCCAGTCGCGATTGCGAGGCTGGCACCAAGCACTGCTGACCAGAGCACAAGCCCCTCAAATGCCAGTGCTCGATAAAGGGCTTCATGCGGCGGTTCGGGAAATGATGTATTCATAGCGACAATGCTCAGTCCGCTTAGAGCGAACATGACAATAGCAATTGTAACCACGCGCCATTCTTTGCAGTTTGCAAGCAGTCGTGAACACCATCCAAACACAAGTCCGATTGTTCCCAAAACCATTGCTGCCTGAGGATAAGCAGGTAACATGCGGAGGACTGCAACCAAGGCAAACATGGCAAGCAGGCCTGTGGCCCCGGAAACAACCCAGCGCACTTCGCCTAGCAGGAAATCAATAGTCCTCGCCCGCTCAAGAGAAATCGTTACAAGGCACCCCACTGCGAATGCAAGCGCCTCGCCGGGGTCGGTGATCTCGTCGCGCTCGCGCGCCATGGCTTCAGCCCATTGTGCCTTTCCCTTTGGCGCTAAGGCCTGACAATGGCGCAGCAACATTGTTGCAGTTGTATGCCGCATATCTCCGATCATGTTTGCACCTGTGCGCCATATGGTATGGGATCGGTTTCAGTATTTAGAGTGGGCAATTCGCGGTAGAATTCCAACCCTTTTGCTGTCAGGCGATAGGCGTGACGGGCGGGTTTTCCCAATTGCTCTGGCTCTAGCCACTGGGCTTCCAGCAGGCCGCGATCAGATAGGCGCATCAGGATGGGATAGAGTGTGCCAGATTTCAATCCGGTTTCCTTGATCAGATCATAACCATGGCGCCAACGGCTTGGTGCGTCGGCCAATGCCTGCATAAGGGTGCGGGCCTCTTTGGAGAGCGGGCGATTGCGTTTCATATACTAAATACAACATATGTAGAGTTAATAGTCAAGACAGAGAATTGGATGGCTGTGCAGGGTTTCAAACAGCGCTCAGAGTTGCCACTTTCGCGCTTTCGGTGTTCACAGAGAAACTCGTGAATCAGAAAGTCCCAAGCCATGCGAACCAACTCCATCCCCCTTGATATCGGTGCCATTCATATTGTCGGCATTGGCGGGATTGGGATGAGTGGGATTGCTGAGGTCCTCGCCCATTGGGGCCATAAGGTTCAGGGCTCTGACGCCAAGGATAGCGCCAATCTCGACCGTTTGCGCAAGGCGGGTATCAAGGTCTTTGTCGGCCATGATGGTGCCCATGTGGCCGAGGCCGGGATTGTGCTGATTTCCTCGGCTGTGAAGCCCGACAATCTCGAAGTCGTGGCCGCGCGCGATCAAGGCATTCCTGTGGTCCGCCGGGCTGAGATGCTGGCAGAGCTGATGCGCTTGGGCTGGACGATTGCGGTTGGCGGCACGCACGGCAAGACAACCACCACCAGCATGGTGGCGACACTTCTCGATGCAGCAGACAAAGACCCCACCGTGATCAATGGCGGCATCATCAACGCTTATGGTACCAATGCGCGGGTTGGCTCGGGTGATTGGATGGTGGTCGAAGCCGATGAGAGCGACGGCACCTTCACCAAATTGCGCCCCACCATCGCTATCGTCACCAATATGGACCCAGAGCATCTGGACTTTTACGGCACGGCTGAGGCGATGGAGGCCGCGTTTGAGACCTTTGTCGCCTCTGTGCCCTTCTATGGTTTTGCCGTCATGTGCATCGACCATCCGGGCGTGCAGGGTTTGGTCGCGCGGGCGACCGACCGTCGCGTGGTGACCTATGGCTTTAACCCACAGGCCGATGTGCGCGCTTTGAACTTGGAAGCAGACCCCGACGGTTCGCGCTTTAGCGTCGCCTTTGCCGCCAAGCGCGGCAGCCCCACCCATCAGATCGATGACCTACATCTACCCATGCCGGGCCTGCACAATGTCACCAACGCCTTGGCCGCCATCAGCGTGGCCCGCGAACTGGGTGCCACCGATGCCCAGATCGCCAAGGGCCTGCGAGAATTTGAAGGCGTCAAGCGCCGCTTTACCAAAGTAGGCGAGTGGCAAGGTGTGCGCATCATTGATGATTATGGCCACCACCCGGTCGAGATCGCCGCCGTCCTCAAAGCCGCGCGCCAAGTCACGGCTGGCAAAGTCGTCGCCGTCGTCCAACCCCACCGCTTTAGCCGTCTGCAAGCCCTGTTTGAAGACTTCGCCCGCTGTTTCAACGATGCCGACGTGGTCGCCATCGCCGACGTCTATACCGCAGGCGAGGCCCCGATTGAGGGCGTGGATGCCGATGCCTTGGTACGCGCGGCGCGCGACCATGGCCACAAGCGCGCCCTGAAACTTGCTTCCCCCGATGACCTTCCAGCGCTTCTCAAAGCCGAATGCACCTCTGGCGACATCTTCGTCTGCCTCGGCGCGGGTGATATTACTGCCTGGGCCAATGGCCTGCAGGCGAAGTTGTAGGGGCGGCTTGCTTCAGTCTACGGTTTCACCGACCAAAATTGCATGATCGGAAATGTTGCGAACGAAATCATCCTGTATCGCGCCAGATTTTTTCGGCCATCCCGCCGTGTGAATTTTCACCGGACTATTGGCAAACAAACTCTTGGGCGTCCCAATGCCAAGATCGGCCAGTGCAAGGCCGGGGGAATGCAATACATGATCAAGATTGCTGTCCTTGATCCGCCGGTTAGCGTCTTTCCAAGTCGCATCGACATCCTTGGATGCCAAGGAAAGGCTGGTGAATTTGGCCAATTCTGCAATTTCTTCACTGCCCGTTACGACCACCTTTGAGCGTTTGGGATAGTGCAGACCCATCGTGTTGAGGTCACCTAACACAATCAATCGGTCTAGATCTTGAGCTTGCTTCGCCAACGCTTTTCGCATTTTCGCAACGCTTTCGAACATCTTATATCGATTGCCAAAGCCACTCGCATCAACGCCTGAATCGGTGTGCAGAAACAACATTTGCGTCCACTTGTCGTTGGACATTTCGCGCAGAGCCACAAGGTGACCGGGCCGCAAGAACTCGTTTCCGGCTTTGAATTCGCGCTTTTGCGTAAACACCTTTTGGGAAAAGCGACCTCGCTTTACACCGATCAGGATTTCTTGAACTTGAGGACCATCTGTCAAGTGAAAGTCATAATTGAGGAAATGTTCGGTAATCAAATTGACGATATTGAGTGTTTCGACTTCTAAAATCCCAAAAACATCAATTTCTTTTCCTGCCGGATGGGCGGCTTTCAATTCATCCGCGACAATCTTCATACGACCGGGATTGTCTTTAAAGTGCTCCACATTCCAGAGTGCAAAGGTAAAAGCCATTTCAATAGGTCCTCCATTTCAATTCAGCTAGGACAGCAAGCTTTTGTGACGCTGGAATGACAAAATGGGCCCGGGTTGCGCAGTCACAAGAAATTCTCGATAACCCCTCCATGCCCAATCCATCCGACCTGCAAGCCTCCATCATTCCCGTCACCCCGTTTCAGCAAAACACGACGCTTTTGTGGTCGCAGGCCACGAAAGAGGCGGTTTTTGTCGATCCAGGTGGGGAGGTGCCGCGCCTGTTGGGGGCGGTGAAGCATTTGGGTGTGAAGGTCGTGGCGATCTGGTTGACCCATGGCCATTTGGACCATGCGGGCGGCGCGCAGGAATTGTCGCGCACCTTGGGAGTCGACATCATTGGCCCGCATGAGGATGACCAATGGCTGCTCGATGATATCGTCGCGCAATGGGCCAAATATGGTCAGACCTCGGGCTATGAGAATTGTGTGCCGACTCGCTATCTCAAAGATGGCGACAAATTAGAGCTCGCGGGCCATCAGTTTGACGTCGTCCATTGCCCCGGCCACACGCCGGGCCACGTTGCGATTATCAATAAGGCCGCCAAGCTCGCTTTTGTTGGCGACTTATTGTTCAAAGGCTCTATCGGCCGGACGGACTTTCCCAAGGGCAGTTTCGACGATTTGGTCGCCTCGATCACCGGCAAGCTCTGGCCTTATGGCGATGACATCCACTTTGTGCCGGGCCACGGCGAGATTGGCAATTTCGGCTGGGAACGCAAAACCAACCCCTATGTGAGTGATCTGGCACTGGGGCGAGGGTAGGGGGGCTTTGTATTTCATCTGTCATCAAGTCAGTTCAGCATGTGAGATGTGGACTGGTTTGAGGACAGCATTTGCGATGGTTACGAGTTTTCGGGCTACGGCGGCGAGAGCGAGTTTTTTTGGTTTTTTGTTGCTGAGAAGGTTTTAGTAGAAGTGTTTTAAGTCTGGGTGGCAGCGTGATGCGGTCAGTGCGGCCATGAACAGGGTACGTCTGATGAGATCGCGTCCACCGGTCATGGGATATTTCTTGAAGCTGTTGCCTGACTGAGCTGGATGGGGGGCAAGGCCGGCAAGACAGGCGATTTGCTTGCGCGTTGCATGACCGAGTTCGGGCAGCATAGCGATGAGGGTATGGGCGCTGACTGGGCCGATGCCTTTGATGGCGCGCAGGCGCTTTTCTTGAGCTTTGATCGTTGCATCGGACTTCATAAGGTCAGCTATCTGTTGCTCGATCTTATCGATTTGGGTGTTGATAAAGCTGATTTCAGCGTTGAGGAAGTCAGCAATATGGTGGCTATTGGGGGCCTTGCTGCGGTTGGTGGCCATTGTACGTTGATCCATGAGCGCTTGGCGATGCTTGACAAGGGATTGAAGTTCTTCTCGTTTTGGGTCCGGCGGCGTCCAATTTTGAAGGGAGTGGAACCGATCTTGACCATAGAGTGCGAGACCATAAGCGTCGATTGCATCGGTCTTTGCTCGAACCCCATGGGAGGTAATGAAGGCCTTCACCCTGGCACCATCAGCCCTATGAATGAGGATTGAGAGCTTGGTAGCAGCTTCTAGAAGTTGGCGTTCATAGCCTCCGGTGACTTCACACACGATCAAATCAATCTGGCCGAGATTGATCAGAGCCTTTGTAATATCAGCGGCTTTGTTGGGTATGGTTTTAACGCCGGCGCAGACCGGGCGGCCGTCTCGTAATTGTTTGAGCACGATGCTGGCTTTTGCGACGTCCGCACCAATGATGATGCGGCCCTCGACTTTCTCGTCGTTCTGGATCATGTTTGCCTCGCTTTGGATTGTCTGCGGGCTTAGCCAAAAACTAGCCCAATCAAGTCAACAAGCTGTTCAAAGCTGGTGACGCTGGCAGACCTCGATGACAACGGGCCTCAAAACCCGATCCCCGCACGGTCGTACCAACGTCGGCAAT
>VYLG01000042.1_pt1 | contig 67433 bp, 52 predicted proteins | sample 5114351 | NCBI WGS metagenome assembly VYLG01 (sample SAMN12291798, study PRJNA351875) | freshwater metagenome | isolation source: freshwater lake | place: USA: Michigan, Kent Lake | collected 2013-08-15
TCATGAAAACACGAAGCAGCCACGTCTGCCCCGATTAACCCCGCTTACCCATCCCCAACCGGTGTCACCGCTGCAGCAACAACGCCCTCTCGTCGGAGATGGGCTTAGGTTATGCGAGGCGTCATCAGAGGGGGATAAGTTTTGTTCTGTCCGCTGCAATATCCTCGCCGAAACTGGTGCCGCGCTCCACCCCCAAGGATCTTGCGGTACAAGATCTGGGACTCCATTGACGCCGTCAGCGATAACATGCCCAAAACCCTGAAACCCATCATAGACCTTTAACCATTTCCGCGCTAAAGCAGCCACGCTGCCGGACACGGTGGCAAACCGCCGGTCGATACGCCGCTCACAAGCGCGCGACCCTTGCGGGCGAAATTTGGTTTGCTTGTTAGCCGCTGGTTAAGGGCAATCCAGTGATGATCAACTCGCTCGAACAAAGGACGGCTACCATGCCCTCACTCAATAGTTTTAAATCTCGTCAGACTCTAACTGTCGGCGACAAGACCTATGTCTATTATTCTTTAGAAGCGGCCTCGAAAAATGGTCTTGGCGATGTTTCTAAACTGCCCGTGACTTTGAAAATTCTACTGGAAAACCTGTTACGCGCCGAAGATGGCGTCACGGTGACCAAGGCCGATATCGAAGCGGTCGCAAAGTGGGTGGAAAACAAAGGCAAGATCGAACATGAGATCGCCTTCCGCCCAGCCCGCGTGCTCATGCAAGACTTCACCGGCGTTCCTGCCGTGGTCGATCTGGCGGCGATGCGCGATGCTGCAGCCGCGCTGGGTTCCAACCCAGAAAAGGTCAACCCTCTAATCCCCGTCGACCTCGTGATCGACCACTCGGTGATGGTGGATTATGCCGGCAAGGGCGACAGCTTCGCGAAGAACGTTGACCTTGAATATGACCGCAATGGCGAGCGCTATGAGTTCCTGCGTTGGGGCCAGAGCGCGTTTAAGAACTTCCGCGTGGTGCCTCCCGGCACTGGCATCTGCCACCAAGTGAACCTCGAATATCTGGCCCAAACCGTTTGGACCGCTGAAGATGGTAGCGATGAAGTCGCCTACCCTGACAGCGTCGTGGGTACCGACAGCCACACAACCATGATTAATGGCTTGGCCGTTCTGGGCTGGGGCGTTGGCGGGATTGAAGCTGAAGCAGCAATGCTGGGCCAGCCCATCTCGATGCTGATCCCTGAAGTGGTTGGCTTTAAACTCGACGGCAAACTTCCAGAAGGGGCCACCGCGACCGACCTCGTGCTGACCGTCACGCAAATGCTGCGCAAAAAGGGCGTTGTCGGCAAGTTCGTTGAATTCTTTGGTCCGGGCCTTGATTCCATGACCTTGGAAGACCGCGCCACTATAGCCAATATGGCCCCAGAATATGGCGCGACCTGCGGCTTCTTCCCGGTGGCAGAAGACACAATCAACTTCCTGCGCTCCACCGGCCGCGATGCGGGCCGGGTTGCTTTGGTTGAGGCCTATGCCAAAGCCAATATGATGTGGAAGCATGATGCCGGTCAGCCCGTCTTCACCGACGAATTGGCCCTCGATTTGGGCAGCGTTCAACCCTCACTTGCCGGTCCTAAGCGTCCACAAGACCGCGTCTTGGTGGCCGATGCCGCAACCGCGTTCAAGACTGCACTCGAAGGTGAGTTTGGCAAGGCGGGCGAAGTGGCCAAGCGCGTTGGCGTTGCGGGTCACAATCATGACCTCGGCCATGGGGATGTGGTGATTGCCGCGATTACCTCGTGCACCAACACCTCTAACCCTTCGGTGCTGATCGCGGCGGGCCTTGTGGCCCGCAAGGCCCGCGCTAAGGGCCTGACCGTAAAGCCTTGGGTGAAAACCTCGCTCGCACCGGGCTCGCAAGTCGTCACCGATTATCTAACCCAGTCCGGCCTTCAGTCTGATTTGGACGCCATGGGCTTCAACTTGGTTGGTTATGGCTGCACCACCTGTATCGGTAACTCTGGCCCACTGCCGGAAGAAATCACCAAGGCCATTGTGGCTGGTGATTTGGTTGCTGCCTCTGTGCTGTCGGGCAACCGCAACTTTGAAGGCCGCGTCAACCCAGATACGCGCGCCAATTATCTGGCTTCACCGCCACTGGTTGTCGCCTATGCTCTGGCAGGCTCAATGCAGGTCGACCTCAACAAAGAGCCGCTCGGCACCGGTACTGATGGCCAACCGGTCTATCTAAAGGACGTGTGGCCAACATCTGCTGAAGTCTCTGCCATCATGCGCGAATATGTGACGGCAGAGATGTTTGCCCGTCGCTATGCCGACGTGTTCAAGGGCGATGTAAATTGGCAAGCGATCCAAGTCTCAGGCGGTCAAACCTATAATTGGCCCGCCAAGTCGACCTATGTTGCCAACCCGCCTTACTTTGACGGCATGACCATGACGCCAAAGGGTGTGGAAGACATTCTGCACGCCCGCGTCTTGGGTCTGTTCGGCGACAGCATCACCACCGACCACATTTCGCCCGCAGGCTCGATCAAAGCGTCAAGCCCCGCAGGCAAATTCCTGACTGAAAATGGCGTCTCAGCTATCGACTTCAACTCCTACGGCGCGCGCCGTGGCCACCATGAAGTCATGATGCGCGGCACCTTCGCCAACATCCGGATCAAGAACCAAATGGTTCCAGGGGTTGAAGGTGGCGTCACCAAGCATTGGCCTGATGGCGAAGTCATGCCGATCTATGATGCCGCCATGCTCTATAAGGATGCTGGCACGCCATTGGTGATCTTTGCAGGCAAGGAATATGGCACAGGCTCGTCACGTGATTGGGCCGCCAAGGGCACCAATCTTCTGGGTGTCCGGGCTGTGATCACCGAGAGCTTTGAGCGTATTCACCGGTCGAACCTGATTGGCATGGGGGTTCTGCCCTTCCAGTTCCGCGATGGCGTAACTTGGGCCAGCCTCAATCTGGTCGGCGATGAAATGGTGTCCATCTATGGCATCAATGACATCGCGCCACGCAAAGAGATGGAAGTCGAAATCCGCCGCGCCGATGGCACAGTGGTGATTGCACCCGTCATCAGCCGCATCGATACGGCAAATGAGCTCGACTACTATTTCTCGGGCGGGATTATGCAGTTCGTGCTGCGTCAATTGGCCCGCGCAGCTTAAGGTATCAAATCCAGCTAGAAATGGGGCCTTCTGACGTCGTCAGAGGGCCCTTTTCATGCCGCACCAGGACTTCTCATCCACGGCATGACGAAACCTTACCAATCATTCATCAGGACAGGCCTTTATTTTGCTGGGCCGCACTCCTAAGTGGAGTCTCGAACGCCGGAACGGGAACCAATTCCCTGCCCCGACGCTCCTACTATTACCCGACTTACAAGGGTAATTCTTTTGGGGAGTGGACCTATGACTCGCGCACTCGCGCTTAATGTTGGGCCAGAACTGGGCCTTCAGCGGTATCTCACAGAGATCCGTAAATTTCCTATGCTGCATAAGGACGAGGAATATATGCTCGCCAAGCGCTGGCGTGAGCATGAAGATACCGGTGCGGCAGAAAAGCTTGTGACCAGCCATTTGCGCCTCGTAGCGAAGATGGCGATGGGTTATCGCGGCTATGGCCTGCCTGTGGCGGAAGTCATTTCTGAAGGCAATATCGGCCTGATGCAGGCGGTCAAAAAGTTTGACCCTGAAAAAGGCTTCCGCTTGGCAACCTATGCCATGTGGTGGATCCGCGCTTCGATTCAGGAATATGTGCTGCGCTCTTGGTCCTTGGTCAAAATGGGTACCACGGCTGCGCAAAAGAAGTTGTTCTTCAACCTCCGCCGCATGAAATCGAAGATGCAGGCGATTGAGGAAGGCGATCTGAAGCCGGAAGACGTGAATTATATCGCGACCCAATTGGCTGTTACGAACGACGAAGTCATCTCGATGAACCGTCGGCTGTCGGGCCCCGATGCCTCGCTGAACGTTCGCGTCGGCGAAGATGGTGGCGGGGAATGGCAGGATTGGCTGGCTTCGGATGATGAAAGCGCTGAAACCGAATATGCCGAGCGCGAAGAGCATGATGAGCGCATGATCTTGTTGAACCAAGCCTTGTCGACCTTGAACGAGCGTGAACAGCACATCATCCGCGAGCGTCGCTTGCGCGATGATCCAGTGACGCTGGAAGACCTCGCCGATCAATATGGCGTCAGCCGTGAGCGCATTCGTCAGATTGAAGTGCGTGCGTTTGAAAAAATGCAAGCCGCGATCAAAAAGGCAGCGCTGGAAAGTGGCTTAATCGCCGCCTGATTTTGATAGGCGCAACAGCTTATCCGCTCTATCTAACTCAGATAGAGCGGGCGTTGCTTGAATTCCTTGCACGCCAAGGCATTGAATGGTCATCTAACCGCTTCAAGGAGTGGGTGCATGACTTTTTCTAGGCGACAGGCACTGGCCGCAGGGCTCGGACTTTTGACCTCCAGCGGGCTTATCCGCACAGGCTTTGCAGCGCCGGCACGACAGCCCAATCATCCAGATTTCTACTTTGGTGCTGACCTGTCTTATATAAATGAGATGGAAGATTGCGGCGCGGTCTATCGCCAAGGCGGCAAGCGCGTTGACCCATATCAATTGTTTGCCGACACCGGCCATAATCTGGTGCGTCTGCGCTTGTGGAATAATCCAGACTGGACGACCTACAGCACTTTTGACGATGTGCGCCGTTCGATGCGTCGGGCCAAGGCGAGCGGGCAGGATGTCCTGTTGGACTTTCACTATTCCGACGATTGGGCCGATGGCGACAAACAATGGATACCAAAGGCTTGGGAGAACATTCCAAGCACAGAAGGCCTCGCCGCAGCCGTCTATCAATTCACCTTTGAAACGCTGACCAAGCTCGCCAGCGAGGGCCTGATGCCGCACATGGTCCAAGTCGGCAACGAAACCAATAAAGAAATGATGGGCCGTAAGGATTGGAAATGGGAGACCCGCACGACGGATTGGGTCCGCAACGCCGCTTTGTTCAACGCCGGGATCAAGGCCGTGCGCGATGCCGGCAAGGCCACAGGTACCGACCCTAAAGTCATGCTGCACATTGCCCAGCCTGAAAATGCAGAACCATGGTTTGCCAAGGCCGCTGAGGCTGGCGTAACCGACTTTGATTACATCGGCCTGTCCTATTATCGTAAGTGGTCTACCCAAGGCTTAGATGGCCTCAATGCCGCGATCAAACGCTTAACCGCCACCTACAAAGCCAAAGTGATTGTGGTTGAAACCTCTTATCCCTGGACCAATGACGGGGTCGATGAGGCCGCAAATCTTCTGGGTCCTGACACCTTGATCAAGGAATATCCCGCCACACCGAATGACCAATTGCGCTATCTGGTCGACTTGACCCAAGGGGTGATCAGCCATGGTGGTGTCGGCGTGGTCTATTGGGAGCCCGCTTGGGTCTCTACCTCGTGCAAGACGCGCTGGGGCACAGGTTCGCATTGGGAGAATGCAACCTTTTTTGATTTCAAGCGCGGCAATGAGGCCCTGCCCGCCTTTGGCTATGTCCGCCATCCTTATGTATGGCCAAAAAAGTCCTGAATTTGTGGTTACGCAGCCATTCCTTAACCCCTATCGGTTAGGGTGAGGGCATGACAACTTTGACTTTCGCTTTGAGCGACTTGCCCGATTGCGCCATTCTTGCCAGCAAAAATGGCCGCGTTTTAGAAGCTAATGACTTGGCTTTGCAACGATTTGGCGAGCAAGTGGCCATGGGTGCCTTCGCACCTTGGTATGAAGCCCGATTTGGCTGGATGATCCAAGAGCGCGAAGATGGCAGTCAATTAGGCTTGTTCCGCCCCGATGCCGACGAAACGGCGCGCGGCAAGACCATGTTGTTTGCCACCCTCAGCCACGAAATCCGCACGCCATTGAACGGGATTTTGGGCATGGCGGGTTTGTTGGGCATGAGTGAACTGACCAGCGCCCAGCGCTCTTGGCTTGGCGCGGTTACCGATTCTGGCCAACATTTGTTGGCACTGCTCAATGATATTCTCGATTATGCCAAGCTGGAAAGCGGCAAGATTGAGCTAGAGACCATGGTCTTCAATCCAGCGAAAACGCTGCAATCGGTCGCCGAACTCTGCTCGCCTCGGGCGCATGAAAAGGCCCTTGAGATTGTGCTGGTTGTTGCCCCAAATGTACCCATTGAAGTGGCCGGCGATGATGGTCGCTTGCGCCAGATCATTTTGAACTTGGCCTCAAACGCCGTGAAATTTACCCAAGAAGGTGGCGTTTTGCTGCGCTTGGAAGCCACGGGCGTGAACCGTCTGCGCTTTAGCGTGGAAGATACCGGCATTGGCATTCCTGTCGACAAGATGGAACGCGTCTTTGAAGAATTCCAACAAGCCGACTCGTCGCATTCACGGCGCTTTGGCGGCACGGGCCTAGGCCTTGCCATTGTGAAGAAGCTGACCACGGCTTTGGGCGGCACGGTTAGTTTGAAGAACCGCGAAGGCGGCGGCAGTGTGTTCTTGATTGATATTCCCTTTGAAACAGTCACCCACGCCCACGCCCCCAGCCAGCGCCTGACGGGGAAAACCATCGCAATCCATAGCCAGTCCACGCTCTTGGTCGAAGCCCTTACTTTGGCGCTGGAAGATGAGGGCGCACGCGTCAAGCAAGTGACAACCCCGCGCCAAGCCAAAGAGGCCAGTGTGATCCTTCTCGATCACCATACCGATACTGTGCACGCAGCCCCTTGGCTCAAATGCGCCAGCCCGGTTGTCGCGCTGATTCCACAAGAGCGCCGCGACTTGATTGACGATTACCGCGCCAAAGGTGCGATCGGTTACTTGATTAAGCCCCTGCGCATCGCGTCCTTGATCGAGCGTGTGGCATTGGCCGCAGGGGAAGGCGCGGATACACGTCCTGTGGTCGCCAATGACGAGCGCGCTGATACGACGCCTCTGGCGATTGGGTTGCGCGTCCTCTTGGCCGAAGACAATCCAATCAATGCGCTCCTTGCGAAATCGCTTCTAGTCCGCAACGGCTGCCATGTCGTCGCCGTTGGCAATGGGGCAGAAGCTTTTGCGGCCTTACAAGAAGCGCCTTATGATCTCGTCCTAATGGACGTGCACATGCCAGTGATGGACGGGTTTGAAGCCACCCGCGCCATCCGCGCCTTAGGTGGCCGCTTCTTGGAGACACCCATCATCGCATTGACGGCGGCGGCCATGGAAGAAGACCGTCGTGCCTGCAAAAATGCCGGTATGAACGACTTCATCACCAAGCCACTCGACCCAGCTATGTTATCGTCTGTATTAGAGCGCTGGACGAATGCCACCAGACAGGCCACTTTCGCTGCCTGATTAGGGACCGCTCTTTTGAGGTCCTGATCCTTGTGAGGACCTTCATGGCTGGCAAATCCGCGAACGAACCGGAATTAGAACTTGGTGCCGACGATAAAGTAGGCGTTGGGGCCTTTTTTGAACGGCCTTCACTGGTCATGTTTGGCTTGGGCTTTGCCGCCGGCATGCCCAATCAATTGGCGGGCATCGCCCTATTCATCTGGCTGCGCGAAGCCGGGGCTTCATTGGCTCTGATCGGATTGATGGGGCTCGCCACTCTAACCTATGCGCTAAAGTTTCTGTGGGCACCCTTGGTCGACCGGGTCGCGATCCCTGTTTTGGATAAGGCTTTAGGCCGCCGCCGGGCTTGGATGCTGTTAACCCAAGCCATTGTCATTGTCGGGCTGTTGTTGATGGCAATGAATGACCCTGCGCTGGCTTTCACAAAAGAAGGCGATGCCACTGCTGCCTTTATCCCCTTTGCGGCCTTTGCCGTGCTGATTGCTTTAGCGGGGGCCACGCAAGATATTGCGATTGATGCATGGCGCATTGAAGTGGCCCGTGATGCTAACCGCTTGGGCGTTTTAACCGCAACCTATCAATGGGGCTATCGGGTCGCGATTCTGTTGGCCGGGGCACTACCGTTGTTTGTCGCCCAAGCCCTGAATGGCGACCAATATGGCTGGCTTGGCTGGGCCGCTGCCTATGCCGCGATGGCGGGCTTCATGGGTTTGGCGATCATCTCAACGCTCTTGGCCCCGCGTGAGACCACAGCCCCAGCGCCCCGATGGGTCGCCCCCGCCGATGTGCCTGATCGGGGCGTGGTCGATTATTTGGAATGGGTCGGCCGCATTGCCCTGATGGTGCTGGCCGCATGTGTGCTAGCAGTGGGGTTGGCTGGCAAGGCAGAGCCCTTGGCGTGGTTGGTCGGTGACCTTTATGGCGGCACAAAAGCCATGAGCGAGGCGCTGGCTGCGAGGCCTTGGGGTGTTTGGCAGCAGGTAGGCTATGCACTGATCGGCCTTAGTCTCGTGGTGGTGGCTTGCCTACAAATCCCACGCCTAAAAACCCGCCCCGGTGCCTATTTCAAGGCAGCCTTGGCAGACCCATTGGCGGACTTCTTCAGCCGCTACAAGGACTTAGCCAGCCTGATCTTGGTGTTCATCTGCGTCTATCGGATAGCAGACTTCGTCCTAAATCTGACCTCAACCATGTATTTGGATGCAGGCTTCTCGAAGGACTCCATTGCGGTTGCGCAAAAATTCTTTGGCGCAGCCATGAGTGCGATTGGAGCAGGCTTAAGCGGTTGGCTGGTCTTAAAGTTTGGTCTTTTCCGTTGCCTCGTCATTGGGGCCTTTTTACAGCCTTTGTCGAACTTGGCGTTCATCGCGATTACGCTGACCGGCCCCAATATTCCTGCACTTTATGTCGCGATTGGCATCGATAATTTGTCGGGCATGTTCGCGGGCACGTGCCTGATCATGTACATGTCGATGCTGACGAAGGAAGGCTTTACAGCGACGCAATATGCGGTGTTCTCCTCACTCTATGCCCTGCCTGGCAAGATCATCACCGCGCTTTCCGGCCGTGTGATCGAAGGTGCAGCCAAGGCGTCAGAGACAGGCTGGTTGGCCGCCATGAAGCCTTGGTTCAACCATTTACCAGCCGAAGCCTTTGCCGCGGGTGGGGCAAAGCTTGGCGTATCAGGTCAAGCGCTTGCTGCCGGTTACACCGCCTTCTTCTTCTACACATCCTTGATCGGGATTTTCGGCATCATCATGGCTTTAGTCATCTCCCGCGGTCCAGCCCGGGAAATTCTGGAGCGCGAAAAGCGGGAGGAAGCCGAGGCCAAGGGTGCTTAGGCAGCACTCTCCGAAGGATCGGCCTTTTGCGCCGATATTTGCACGATGAAGTCGGTGCCCGACGGCCCTGTCGCACCTAAGACAATGTCGCCGCCGTTTAAGCGGGCTAGCTCGCGCGCAATAGCAAGGCCAAGCCCTGTCCCACCTGCTAGCCCGCTACCAGCAAATGGCATGAACAAATTGTCCTGCACGCGTTTAGGCAGACCGGGCCCTGAATCGATGACATGTAGGTCAATACGGTCGCCTTCGACGGTTGCATGGGCATGGATCGAGCCAGGCTTGCCGGATTGAGCGATCGCTTGGGCCGCATTGCGGATCAAATTGGTCAAGATGCGGTGGAAATGATCAGCGTCCATTTCCACTTCAAGGTCATTGGGAACTTGATGATCCCAAGGCACGGTTAGGCCTGCCAAAGCTTCTTCTGCCGCGTCATCCAACGCATCAGACAGATAGAAGAGCTCAGTTTCAGGCGGGCGCTCTTGCGCTTTTCCAAACGCCAACGTGGACTGCGCTAAGTTGACCGCCCGCTGCAACGCCCGTTCAAGCCGGGGCGCGGTCGCCCGCACAACCGGATCATCTACCGAGGCTAAACGCTCACTCACCAATTGGGCAGCACCCAATGAATGCCGCAGATCGTGGGAGATTTTGGAGACAGCAAGCCCCAATTGCGCCAAGCGATCCTTCTGAATGAAGGCCTGCCGCACGGTGTCTTGCATAGAAGAAAAGGCAACTTCGGCTTGGCCAATTTCGTCGGAGCGCCCGGAAGGCACAAGCGCCCGGCTCGCATCGGTTGGTGCGGTGCTGAAGCGGGTAATCGCGCGCGTCAAACGCCGCATCGGCCGCACGAACCCATCGGCCAAGGCAGCATAAATAAGCGCCCCAATGGTCAAGGATAGAGCCAGCGACGCTAACAATACCTGCCACGTCGACCGCATAAGCGACTCCTTTAGAGGTGCTTCTGCGACAATGACTTCAAGCTTGATGGCCGCATTGGTCTGTGGCCGCCCAACGATCCTTAGGTATCGGCCTTCAGGCGCTGCATAGGCTTCCAACACGCCTGAGAGCGATCGGCCGATGGTCTGGGCTTCTGGATCAATGTCAATGATCGAGCCTTGCGGCGGGGTGCCCATGACAAGCAGACGGAGATCATTCTGAATAATCGTCACCGACTGGATTTCGGCTGCGCGCACCAGCTCAGACGTGCGGCCCCCCATCAGACCATCGCTATCCGGCGCGGTTCCGGCCAAAGCGACAATCTCGGCTGTATTGAGACGACTTACGATCCATTCGTCGCGCAGGCTCGCCATGGTTGGCAGGAAGAACAAGGCTTCTGTCAACAGGATAAAGCCCGCGCCAATGGTCAAGAGCCGCGCGGTCAAGCCATCTTTGAGCTTAAACTCGGGGGGACTCGTCGACGTGGTCGCCTCAAGGCTATCGGTTGGCACGTTTAAGGTCACTTGTGTCGCACGCTCATGTTCAAAAAGGCTTCCTGTGACCAAAATGGTAAAGCACCAAAGGCGGCACGCTCCCGTTAAATGTGGGATCAAAGAGCACTTGTCACCTCCTTATCTTGCCTCTGTTCATAGCGAGGAACCCCTGAAAAAGCCAGTGATGACTGTAATTTACGATTTTGCCTACTTGTTCTTGCAAATCATTCGCAATATGAAACTAAGAATGAGTATCATTAAAAACAAGACAACCCGCCCGCCTTCCTCCCTCACAGTTGCTTTGTGTCTGGGGGGCCTAGTCGCCCTTACCCCGGCCCTAGCATCAGCCGAAGAGAGTGCGCCGGTGGAGACCATTATTGTCATTGGGCAGAAAGATGGGCTTCGGACCATTCCTGGCTCTGGTGCGACGATTGAGCAGGCAGATCTGGTGCGCGCACGAGTCCTGTCCGTCAATGAAGCGCTGCGCCAAGTACCTGGCGTCTTTGCACGTGATGAAGAAGGCCTGGGCCTGCGCCCCAATATTGGTATTCGTGGCCTATCCCCGACGCGCTCGTCCAAAGTCTTGCTGCTGGAAGATGGCCTGCCGCTGAGCTTTGCGCCCTATGGCGATAACGCCACCTATTATCACCCACCCATCCGCCGCTATAGCCGGATCGAAATCCTCAAAGGCGCAAGCCAAATCCGCTTTGGCCCTAACACCGTTGGCGGGGTCATCAATTATGTGACCCCGCCTGCGCCTGAAGCCTTTGAAGGCCAAGCGACGTGGGCCGCAGGCTCTGATAGCTATTTAGAAGCAGACCTCAATCTCGGTGGACCGATTGCAGGTATGCGCGCCCTCCTTCATGCGAACGCTACCCAATCCGATGGCGTGCGGGACAATCAATCACTTAAAATCAATGACCTGTATCTGAAGCTCGAAAAAAGCTTTGGCGAGCATCATGATTTGACCTTGCGCGTGAGCCGCTATGGCGAAGATAGCCAAGTCACTTATTCGGGCCTCACCCAAGCAGAGTATCTGGCTAATCGCCGCCAGAATGCCTTTGTGAATGACGGATTTGAGGCCGTCCGCGTGGGGGCCTCCCTCTTGTGGGCTTGGTCGATCAATGACACGACCACCTTGAAGACCTCGGCCTCTTATTCGTGGTTTGATCGCGATTGGTGGCGGCAATCTTCAAACTCTGCCCAACGCCCGAATGATGCGTCGGACCCAACTTGCGCAAGCATGGCCAACCTCTTGACCACCTGCGGCAATGAAGGCCGCCTGCGCAAATATCACACCTATGGCCTCGAAAGCCGTTTGAGCAAAACCGGCGAAGTGGGTGCTATTAAGTTTGAGAGCGAATATGGTATCCGCTACAGTGATGAGCGGCAAAACCGCCTGCAAATCAACTCCGACACCCCAACCGGCCGCACGCCGGGCACCAGCGTGAACGCGGGCGTGCGTGAAAATAATCTGCGCTATCTGCAAGCGTGGTCAGGCTTTGCCACCACCAAGGCGAGCATCGGGCCTTGGATGATCTCGCCAGGCCTGCGCTATGAGCATATTGATCTTCAAAGGCTCAATCGTCTTAATCCGGCAAGCCCCGTGCGCGGTAAGGATCAAATCCAAGAATGGATTCCAGGGCTTGGCACCTCCTACAAGATCGGCCCGCGATTTGCGGCCTATATCGGCGTCCATAAAGGCTTCTCGCCGCCGCGCGTGGAAGATGCGATCAACAACACGACAGGGTCCTCGATCAATCTAGGCCCAGAGACCAGCACCAATTGGGAAGCGGGCGTGCGTGGCGACATCACCAAAGGCGTGGCCGTCGATGTGACCTGGTTCCGCATGGATTTTAACAATCAGATCGTGCCAAGCTCGGTCGCAGGCGGAGCGGGTGCCACGCTGACAAGCGCGGGCGAAACCCTGCACCAAGGCTTTGAGGCCTCACTGCGCGGCTCTCTCGCCGATATGGGCCTGATGACGACCGGCAATGACCTGTTCTTCCGTGCCGCCCTGACGCATGTGGCCGACGCGAGCTATGTTGGCACGCGCTTTTCGGGCGTCTCGGGCAATAGTACACGCTCGGTCAGCGGCAACCGCCTGCCGTATGCACCAGAATGGCTGATCAATGCTGCCATCGGTTATCGATTGGGCAAGATGGGTGAGTTTCAAGTCGAATATGTACGCACCGACGAGATGTTCACCGACGACCTCAATACGGTCACCCCGACTGCAGACGGTCAACGCGGCTTGATCAAGGCCGCCGACATCTGGAACTTAACGCTGAACATCCATCCCGAAAACTGGCCGCTGGGTGCCTATATCGCCGTCAAAAATGCTGGTGACGCCCGCACCATCGTCGACCGCTCCCGCGGCATCCTACCCGGCGCGCCACGGCAGGTGCAGTTTGGTCTGACGAAGGCGTTTTAGGGGGCTGTCAACAGCTTAAGCGCGCTCCAAAGCGAAGTTGATCCCCCCTACTCCCGCTCCAAAGCACCTTTTCCGCGCAAGATTTTGGGTCGAAACTTAGCTATCCGTGCTTGGCGGGTGGTGGGGTTTTGAGTGGAATTGAGGGCGATGGCATAGCTGCGTTGTCGCCCCGTGGTCAGATCGTTAAAGGCTTGCGCTAGCTCCCGATCAGCATCGAGCGCCTCGATTAGTTCGTCAGGCAAGTCGAATTCTACTTGGGTTCTGACGGGCTTAAGGCCTGCCCGGGCATAGCCAATCGCCTCAGCCAAATAGGCTTTCAGCGTGGGGGCTAAGGCCTGAACTTGCGCCACATCTTTAAACCGCACGAGGTCAGCCGCCTGGGTGTTAGGGCCAGCGCGCTCTAGGATTTGCTCTGGGTCTTTTAGAAGGGCGGCATTACAAAAGGTCAGTACATAGCAATCGCGATGCGCACCTAAGAGCGCGATATTGCGATCCCCCTCTTGATAACAGGGGTGGCCCCACTTCACCGTTTCGGTTAGGCCCGCCTCTAAACACAGCTGACGAAGCGCGGCGAGCCCTTGGCTCCACAGATGGACCGAACAGTCTGGCGTCTCAAATCGTCCACAACGACCACATCCCTTAGTGAAATAATCGTCGCTGTGGGTAATCATGGATCACACCAGCCTGCTTAGCCTTCGTTCAAACCATCCGGCACGCCGACGACGTGGAAGCCTGCGTCGACATGGATTACTTCGGCGGTAGTGGAGCGGCCGATGTCAGACAAGAGCCACAATGCACAGCCTGCGATGCCTTCCATGCTGGTGTCTTCCTTCATCAAGGACCACTCGCGGCCGGTATTGACGAGGCCACGACCGCCTTGGATGCCAGCTAGGGCCAAGGTGCGCATCGGCCCGGCGCTGATGGCGTTGACGCGAATGCCGCTAGGGCCCAAGTCGCGGGCGATGTAGCGGGTGGCGGCTTCCAGCGCTGCCTTGGCGACGCCCATTACATTGTAAGATGGCAAAACGCGCTCTGCCCCCAGATAGGACAAAGTGATCATCGAGCCGCCAGGCGACATCAAGGGTGCCGCGCGTTTCGCACAAGCCACCCAGGAGAAGGCCGAAATATCCATGGTGCGGAGGAAGTTCTCACGCGTGGTATTTTCCACAAACGAGCCTTTGAGCTCATTCTTGTCGGAGAAAGCGATAGCGTGCACCAAGAAGTCTAGACCGCCCCATTTTTCCTTGATAGCGGCAAAAACCGTGTCCAAAGCTGCATCATCGGTGACATCGCAAGGCAGGATCAAGTCAGAGCCAACGCTTTCAGCCAAAGGCCGCATGCGCTTCTCCAACGCTTCACCTTGATAGGTAAAGGCCAATTCGGCACCTTGGGCGGCCAATTGGCTCGCAATGCCCCATGCGATCGACTTGTCATTGGCCACGCCCATAATCAGGCCGCGCTTGCCCTTCATCAGGGTTCCGGTTGGATAGCCAGTTTCTTTCGTTTCGCTGCTCATGAGAGCTCCTACCGCTGACACTACTTCCAATCATGTGGGTTTCACATGATGCTTCAGGCTTCATTGCCCTGTCCGCGGCAAGGGTCAAGAGGCACGTGCGGCGTGGCGGGTTAGGATTGGCTTAGTGGCGGGTGAAGAGACGCTGCAACATGCCAAGCGCGCCGGTCAAGGCAATATCGCCCTCTTCAACGGTCAAAGCCAAGCAAACGCCGCCCGGTAGAGCGACAGGGTGGTGCATTTGACCTGGCTGCTTGATCGAGAGATCGCCGGGACCAAACATGCCGGTTCCATCCTCAAACGCACCGCAGACCACCAATGTATATTCGGTGCCGGTATGGTCATGATGGGGGGCTCCGTGGCCGGGCTCGATCCGCAACAATTTAGCGCGCAAAGCCCCACCCGTTTCCAGCGCCATGGATTTCACGCCCGGCCCTGCAAAGGTCCAGCCCTCACGGGCCGCAGAATTAAGGCTGATATCTCGCAACGGCTTGGGCAGGCCCAAGAGTTCACCAATGGCGCGCCCAGCCGCATGGACCGCTTCTTGGGCTTTGGCTTGGCTATCGTCCAACGCGTCAATCCGAGCCAAAACATCTGCCAAAAAATGACTGGAAACATCGACGGGGCTTTCAGCTTCCAAAGCGGCACCACCGACAACATCACTCAAATCGAGTGGAAAGGAACTGAAACCTTTCAATGCAGCTTGCGTTTCTACCAATAGACGCAAAGACGGGTCTGCGGTCAGGAAGTCATCAGGATATGCGCTGATCATCATCTTCCCTAATCCAAACCCTAAAGGCCCATTCCAAGTCTTGTCACAGCGTCCCGGCGCGGCAGAACGTATGCTAGTTTGCACTGCCGTGGTAAGCGATATTGGTTGCCATTTCCTAACGTCAAGGCGAGCCGACCGCAATAGGTCAGTCTGGGCTGTCAAGTTTCGACCTTAGCTTCAAAAAAGCCAATCGAAGTCGGGACTTGACGGTACCAAGTGGGGTGCCGGTCTGCTCAGCAATCTCGCGGTGTGAGAGGCCGTCGTAAAAGGCTTGCTGCAAGAGTTGGCGTTGTTCTTCCGGCAGATCAACGATGGCAGCGCGGACCAATTGGTCGCGCTCTGCACCCGTAATCAACTGGTCCGCAGCAGGGGGTGCTGATGGCAAGAGCAAGGGGTCATTCGGGTCAAGCTCTGCCTTAGTGGTGCGGCGAATGGCATCGATGCGTTTGTTGCGCGCAACCCGAAACAACCAGGTTGAGACCGAGGCTTGCGTACGATCAAATAGATCGGCCTTGCGCCAAACCGTCACCATCACCTCTTGGGCCAATTCTTCTGCGAGCGCATTGTCGGCTCCCAGACGCATCAAATAGGCTTTCACACGCGGCCCATAATAGGCAAACAGCTCGCCATAGGCCGCCTTATCTTTATGGATCGCCACCGCTTCCATCAAATCAGCAAAGCGGTCGCGTTCCCCTTCACTCAAGGTCCCCGATGGTGCCGGGGTTTTGCCGCTGGCGGACCCCATCGGGCTCACTGAGGGCTTGCGTGAAGAATTGTCCGAAGAAGACATGGGGTTAGGACGCTACTTTCTGGGGCGCTTTGTCTATCAAGGAAATCACAACGCGACAACCACCTCATACCACGCCGGGCAAAGCAAAGTAAGGCAAACGCAACAGTCTGTACTCGGGACGTTTTTCTGATGCTTCCGCCACTAAAGTGTCAGAAAAGCACGCCACTCGCGTAAAGGGAAGCAAGCTCAAACGCAAGATGAAACGACCGATGGCACTGAGCCGATCAACGGATATTCCGCCTCGATCCCATATAGGTTTGAACCCTTTTTCGAGATATGGCTGGCGTAAAGAAAAAAGCGGTCGGCCGTCCACGGCCCTGCCTTGAACAAATGATGGCGGGCTTGATAGGCAATAACCGCCTCCAAACTATGTCCATCTTGGAGATAGCACGTGGTCACATGGGGGGTATAGGCTCGGGTATCAGGTTCTAGGCCCACTTGCCGACAGGCCCGTTCACAGGCCCGTTGCAAGTGGGTAAGAGCGTCATTGGGTGCGACCCCCATCCAAGCCGCATGTGGCTTTGAATTGCCGAAAAAGCCCGAACCCTGCAGCGCCAACTCAAAGGGTGCGACGCGGATATCCGCCAAAGCCAAATCAAGGTCGCTCGCTTGGGCTTCATCGACCTCGCCCACAAAGCGCAAGGTGATGTGCAGATTATCCCGCTTGCTCCAGGACGCCCGCTCCAGCCCGCTTTGGGTTTTCCCCACGGCTCCCGCAATCGCGTCAGGCAAGGGCAAGGCAACAAAGAGGCGCAGCATCGGCTTGGCTTAGGGGCAGGGATTGGGGATGGTCGAGTGCAGGGTCTCAACGGCGGCTTCAAGCTCTGGCGTCCAAGGCTTGTCAAACGCCTCAATCGCATGGCTCAACTGGTCCATCGTGGTGGCCCCGATAATGACTGACGTCATGAATTCCCGCGTGGCGCAGAATTTCAGAGCCAATTGTACCGGGGTCAAGTCATGGGCCGCCGCCAATTCCATATAGGACTTAATCGCAGGCTCTGCCCCCGGACCTTGATAGCGCTGACCACGCTCGAACAAAGTCGTACGAGCACCGGGTGGACGCGCGCCACCAAGATATTTGCCCGTCAAATAGCCTTGTGCCAATGGCGAATAAGCCAGAAGCCCGACATTTTCGCGCATGGAGACTTCGGCAAGGCCTGTCTCAAACGTACGATTGACGAGATTATAGGCGTTCTGGATCGTCGCAATGCGCGGCAGGCCATTGCGCTCTGCCTCTTCGACAAAACGCATCACGCCCCAAGCGGTCTCGTTCGACACACCAATATGCCGGATCGCGCCTTTCTGGACCCAAGGGTCCAAAGCCGCCAAAACGTCTTCAAAGGCGGTGTAATCGTCCTTGTAATCTCGATAGCTCCAGCCGCCAAAGATATTGACGCGGCGGTCAGGCCAATGGATCTGATAGAGGTCGATATAATCAGTTTGCAGGCGCTTGAGGCTCTTTTCAATCGCCTCATCAATATTGGCCTTATTGACGCGAGAGCCTTCGCCTGAGTCGCGGAACCAATTCATCGGCGAACGACCCGCAATCTTGGAAGCAAGGAAAATCTTATCCCGCGTACCGCGCGCTTTCATCCAGGTGCCGATGATGCGCTCGGTGGAACCCGTGGTCTCTGGCCGAGGCGGAATGGAATAAAGCTCCGCCGTGTCAAAAAAATTGATGCCGCGCTCAAAGGCATAATCCATCTGGGCATGACCTTCGGCCTCGGTATTTTGTTCGCCATAAGTCATGGTGCCGAGGCAAATCAGCGGGACGGACAGGCCGGTGCGGCCTAGAGGTTTCATGAGCACGGGTGATTTCCTTATGGCGGCGAGCAGGGTTTAGGGGCGCTTGGGCTTTAGACCAAATGATTTTGCCACAAAAGGCACGAGGCGGGCGGCAATCCGGTCGGCACCCACAGGGTTTGGATGGATCCCATCAGCTTGGTTCAGAGCGGGGTTCAAGGCTACCCCTTCCAGCACAAAAGGGTCCAGCGCGATCTTATGTTTGCGAGCAAGGCTTAGGTAGATGGCGTCAAAGCGCGCCCGATAATCCGCACCCCAATTGCTGGGCGCGCGCATGCCTAATAATGCGACCTTTAAGCCACGGGCCTTCGCGCGCGTGATCATGGTATCAATGTTTGTCTTGGCATCTTCGGGGCTGCGCCCTTGCAACATGTCATTGGCCCCAATGGCGAGCAGCACAGCATCGGTTCCTCTAGGCACAGCGAAATCAAATCGCGCTAGGGCCCCTGCGGTCGTGTCACCCGACAGACCGGCATTGGCGATACGCAAGTCATAACCAGCTGCCTTCAAGCGGGCCTCTAGCCGGGCAGGAAAAGCCTCACTGCGCTTCACGCCAAGGCCTGCCGTCAAAGAATCGCCAAAGGCCACAATCGTAAAAGGTTTTGGCCGCGCCGCTTTGCCTGTTTGGGCGGCAGCCTCTTGCCCGGCAAGCACCAATGCAGCGCTACCGGTCACAAAGGCTCGACGGGTGGAGAAAATAGGGGGCAAGTGCAACATGACGCTTATTTAAGCCTTCGCACCCATTGCGACAGCCCCTTTCAAGATTATGTGCAGTCTATGACCCAAAACCAAATTGTCCTCTCGCTTCACAACGTAACCTTGTCCCTCCCCGGCGCGGATGGCCCAGTCCATATCCTCAAGGGGATAGATGGTGAGATCAGGGCGGGCGAGATCGTGGCGATCACGGGCCGATCAGGTTCTGGCAAGTCCAGCCTTCTGGCGGTCTCCACCGGGCTGGAACCCGCCAGTGGCGGCTCGGTCAAGCTTTTGGGCACCGAACTTGTAGGCCTCAATGAAGATCAATTGGCCGCTGTTCGGCGTGGACGGATTGGCATTGTCTTTCAAGCCTTTCACCTTCTACCCAATATGACGGCGCTCGAAAATGTCGCCACCGCGCTTGAAACTGCTGACATTTCAACCGGCAAGGTTGCACGCGAGGCCGCTGCTGCCGCGCTGGAAAAAGTTGGCCTTAGCCACCGGCTCAAACATTATCCAAGCCAGCTTTCCGGCGGCGAACAGCAACGCGTCGCGGTGGCACGCGCCACGGTGATCCAGCCCAAATTGATCTTCGCTGACGAGCCAACTGGCAATCTCGACCAAGCGGCCGGGCAATCGGTACGCGATCTGCTGTTTGATGCTGCCCGCAGCCAAGGGGCGGCCCTGGTATTGGTCACCCATGAAGCTAGCCTTGCTGCTGCCTGCGACCGGATTGTGCGCTTGGAAGATGGGAAGGTCGCTTCGTGACGCGCTGGTCCTATGCGTTCAACATTGCCGTGGCAGAGCTGCGCAGCGGCATTAAGGGCTTTCGTCTGTTTCTGGTTTGCCTCGCGATTGGCGTCGCTGCCATTGCCGCAGCAGGCAGCATGGCGCAGGCCTTTCGGTCAGGCCTTGACGCAGAACAGAGGCGAATCTTGGGGGGCGACTTTGTCCTGAATTTGCGCCAGCGCACCCCAAGCCCAGAACAACTGGCCTTTTTCAAGCAGCGCGGTGCCACTTCCCTTGCCATCGACAGCAATACGATGGGCACGTCCGGCGACATTCGTCGCCTGATCCAATTGCGCGCGGTGGATGAAGTTCATCCGCTTGAAGGTAGTGTCACCCTAGCGCCGCAACAGCCCTTGCAAGACCTGTTGGCCGAGAAGGATGGCGTTTGGGGAGCGGTGGCTGAGCAGGCCTTGCTCGATGCCTTCAAGCTAAAAGTCGGTGACGAGATTGCTTTGCCCTATGGCAAGGCACAAATCCGCGCAGTCCTGTTGAAAGAACCAGATGCTCTGGGTCGTGGTTTTGCCTTTTCGCCGCGCCTGATGGTGTCGACGGCGGCGCTAAAGCCCCTCAATCTCGCTCAACCGGGTGCCCTCTTCTCCTCAGCGCTCCGGGTGAAATTGAAGGATGCAGGTTCGGCAGCGGCCACCAAAGCGGCCTTTGACAAGGCGTTTCCAAACGACAAGGCGTCCCTGCGGGACAAGGCCCGCTCGGCTGAAGGCTTTGATCGTGCGCTGGACCGAGTGGAGCTCTTCTTATCGTGTGTGGGCTTTGCCGCACTTCTGGCAGGGGGCCTAGGTGTCGCGGGAGCCGTGCGCGGACATTTGCAAACGCGGCGCGGCTCCATTGCCATCTTAAAAGCAATGGGGGCTTCTGGTGGCGACGTGCGTTTAGCCTACGGCCTACAAATCTTGTGCTTAGCGCTTTTAGGTGCCCTCTTAGGTGTCGTGATTGGAGGGGCAGCACCGTTCTTGACCTCTTGGGCTTACGGCAGTGCCCTGCCTATCCCGATCGAACTGACCTTGTTTCCAAAGCCCCTCGCGTCTGCGGCAGGGATTGGGCTTTTGTGTGCCTTTGCTTTCGCCGCGCCACCCTTAGGTGCCGCGCGCGCAACCCCGCCTTCCCATCTACTGCGCGGTGGTGGTGGCGATAGCGCCACGCCCTTGGCAGCGCTGACAAGCCCTGATCCCGTGATGGCGATTTTGTTGGCGATTGGGGCTGGGCTTGGCTGGTTGGCGTTCTACGGACTGGGCAAAGCCGCCCAAGTCATCGCCCATCGTGCGCCGCGCCCCGGTGGCGCTTGGGGATTGGGGCTTGCGGCACTTGGTGGCCCCGGTTCACTTGCACCCGCTGCAGCGCCTGCCCTAGGCTTAGGCCTCGCGCTCTTAGTGGCACTTGGACAAATCCAATCAAATTTGGTGGCACAAGTACGCGATACAGCCCCAGCCAAAGCCCCAAGTGTGGCCTATACTGAAATCCCTGATCTCAAGGCCTTAGAGTTTGATGCTTTGGTCAAGGCGACGGTCCCTCGCCTCAAACCGGAAGATTATGCCCGCACGCCGGTGATGACGATCCGGGTCATCTCGCTCAATGGCCAAGAGATCGATGTGGAGAAGGTCAAGCCGTCTGAGCGTTGGTTTGTCGAACAAGAGATCGGCTCGACTTGGCAGGCTAAACAGCCGGACGGCGCAAAGCTGACCTCAGGCACATGGTGGCCAGAGGATTGGAACGACCCCTTTGAGGCGAAAATCAGCCTCGAAGCCGAAGCCGCAGAAGGGATTGGGGCTAAGGTGGGCGACACGCTGGGCATTCTGGTGTCTGGCCGGGAGATTGAGGCCAAAGTTGAAAACCTTCGGAAAGTGGATTGGGGCGGCTTTGGCGCGAACTTTGCCGTCGTCTTCGCCCCTGGTGCGTTTGAAGGCGCACAATTCCGCCACTTCGCCATCGCCCGTCTGACGCCCGCTGAAGAGGTGGAAATGACCAAAGCTTTGGCAAAAGACTTTCCAGCCGTTGGCATTGTGCGGGTACGTGATGCCTTAGCTGCAGCCGGTGATTTGTTCGAAAGCCTCGCCATCGCCATTCAGGCCATTGCTGCCGTCGCCTTGGCTGCAGGCGCTGCTGCTGTCGCGGGGGCGTTGGCAGCGGGTAGCCGCAGACGGCTTTATGAAGCCGCGATTCTGAAAAGCCTTGGGGCCAGTCGTGCGCGCATTGTCGGGGCGATGGCGATTGAACAGGCTTGTGCAGGTCTGATAGCGGCCTTGATTGGCGCAGGCCTTGGCCTTGGCGCAGCCTATGTGATCGTCATTCAGGTGTTAGAGGCCGATTGGTTGCTGAATATCGGGCTGGTTGGTTCCATCGTCGGCGGCGCGGTTACGGTCTTCGCGCTGGCGGGTGTGGCGATTGGTTTTGCCGCCCTAGGCCGTCCGCCCTACAGAGTGCTCTCCGCCGCAGCTGAATTTGGCTAGCTACCAAGCGCCTGTAATTGGCCGCCTTGGCTTTTCAGCCACGCGCGCGCTGGTTTCCAGTCAGGCATCAAATGCGCCACATGGGCCCAGAAGGCTGGGGAGTGGTTGAGTTCCTGCAAATGCGCCATCTCATGGGCGACGACATATTCGAACACTTTCGGCGGAGCACCAATCAAGCGCCACGACAGCATGATGTCCCCGCGCGAGGTGCATGACCCCCAACGAGAGCGCGTATCGCGAAGGGCAATTGAGCTTGGCTCTTTGCCAAGGCGGGGCGCGAAACTCTGGGCGTAATTGACAGCATCCGATTGTGCAAAAGCTTTCAGAGCTGCCGCGACACGCGCACTAAAGCGGACTGGAGTTGCGGCAATCACCAAGCGAGGCTCAACCCCATCTTGAAAAATGGGAGCACCGCGACCAGGCACGCGCACCAAAAGCGTTGGGCGACCGCGAAATAGGATCTCACCCCCTTCCACAAAGGGTGCGGGCGCTGGCAAAGCGTCGAGACGCGCTTCAATCCAAGCCGCATTCTCCTGCACAAAGCCCAAGGCTTGCTTCTGCGAAACGCGCAAAGGGCCACTGACCACGACACGCCGCTTGATCGGGTCGACGCGCATAGTCAGGCGCTTGGACCCACGACGGCCGGTAAAGCAGGCTTCAACATTGCGACCCGATGGCAGGCTGAATTGAGCGACCCGTGCCACCATTAGTTTGGCGTAACAGGGGCCCCAGACACAGGCGATCTTGTGCCCTCGGCTGGTTTGTTCTCAGCTCGACGCGTGGTGACGTTAGGCGCGCGCTTTGGAAGACCCGCGGCCAGCAATTCATAGGCACGCTTCAGCTGGTAATCTTCGGTTTCCTTCCAGCCGACCGGCGGCATTTCCGCCGGCATGTGCGGAGGCTTCCGCTTCACGCCGCTTTCATTGTCGAGGGCGTGCGGCAAATCTTCCTCACCTTGGAAGAGCGCTTTACGCTCGTTCAACTGCTCTTCCGTGATGCGCACGGCGCCGATCTCAATATCGGGCTCAATCCCTGCACCTTGGATCGAGCGACCGGCTGGTGTGTAATATTTCGACGTCGTCAAGCGCAGGGCACCATCACGACCATTGCGCAATGGGATGACTGTCTGGACAGAGCCCTTGCCGAAGGAAGCCATGCCGACAATCGTGGCACGGCCGCGATCTTGCAGCGCGCCAGCCACAATCTCCGACGCCGAGGCTGAGCCTTCATTGATCAAGACCACCATCGGCACCCCGGCCAAACGCTCACCTGGCGTGCCATAATAGCGCTGAATATCGTCGGCGCGGCGGCCACGGGTAGAGACAACCTCGCCACGATCCATGAAGATATCGGTCACTTCAATAGCTTGGTCCAACAAGCCACCGCCATTGTTACGTAAATCAAGAACAATGCCTTTCAGGCGGCCACCCAATTGACGCTGAACATCATCAATCGCTTTGTTGAGCCCTTCGGAGGTGCGTTCATTCACAAAGGTGGAGATACGGATATAGCCGTAATCACCTTGAATTTTGCTAGTCACAGGCTTCAGCACAATGGTCTCGCGCATGACCTTGGCGACAAAAGGTTCTTGGCCTTCGCGTGCTACGGTGATGTCGATTGATGTTCCAACCGGGCCGCGCATCTTCTTGACGGCTTCATCCAAGGGCAGGCCCAAGATAGAAGCGCCGTCGACAGCAATCAGTTTGTCGCCAGCCTTAATGCCAGCCCGCACCGCTGGGCTATCGTCCATAGGCGAAATTACTTTGACAGCGCCGGCTTCACTGGTCACTTCAATACCAATGCCACCGTATTCGCCCTTGGTCGACACCTGCATATTGTTGAAAGCTTCGGCATCAAGGAAGCTTGAATGTGGGTCTAGCGATTGCAGCATGCCATCAATGGCTGCTGCTACCAATTTGTCGTCCTTGGTTGGCACGACATAATCGGTGCGGACGCGCGCCATTACATCAGCAAAAATCTCCAATTGGCGCAGCGTATCCTCACCCTTAGCCGCTGGTGCTGCGGAGTCTGGGCGGCCACCGGCTGACCACGCCACCGCCGTTGCACCTAAAGCGGCACCCAGTCCCAACGTCCCGGCCAAGACTGGCGCAATCCACCAGCGCTGTGTCTTTTGGGAATCTGTCATAAGCGGCTACTCCGAGTGGCTAAGGCCATAAGTACATCAGGAAACTTGCACCCTCTATATAATCCAAGCAAAGTGGTTAAGCACCACCTACCGCAGTTAATTGCGGTGATTTAATCTACAGTCAGACTGCGATTGTCGCGTGGGCTTAGGTACCGTTGGGCCGCTTTAGCCATAGATTGGGGTTTTGCGGCGTGCTTTGCTTGCGCACTTCCATATAAAGATCGGGCATAATGCGGGCGTCTGTGGCCATCTCACCAATCGGCTCACCGGCCAAAACTTCCTGACCAGCCTCAGCATAAATCGTCGCCATACCTGCCAAAACAATGTGGTAGCCATTGCCGACATTTAAAATGATCACCCGACCAAAGGAGCGGAAAGGACCAGCAAACTCGACCTCACCATCGTAGGGAGAAACAACCTGTGCCGATCGCCGGGTTCGAATGGTGATCCCTTCAGATCGCCCCCCATTTTCCAGTGCTGCCCCAAAACGAGTTATGACTTGGCCATAGGCCGGATAGGCCACTGTGCCCATGGCACGGTCAAAGCCGCGCGCGAAGTCAGATCCGTCTTGTGGTTGCTGGAGATCAAGCCCTGGGATAGAGCCACCTAACCGGACCACCAAATCGCGCAAATCATTGGCACGCCGCACAATCTCAGCAATGCGCGCTCGTTCGGTATCGGCATCGCGCATGATACGGGCCTGCACCATGCGTCTTTCCTGAATCAAAGAACCAATCGTTTGCCGGGCGATCATCAGACGGGTGTTGCTGTCCCGATAATTGGTGTTTTGCATCAAAATCGACTCACGCAGGCCCTGCAGGCTGGCAATGTCGGCAGCAGCTTGCTTTGCGCGACTCTCGAGCAAGGGCGCAATTTCTCCCATCATGATAGCGACGCGAGCCGCCTCAGCCGCATTTTGGGGCCGGACAGCCAAGGCAGGTGGTCGGTCGCGTTCCATGGCAATCAAGGCAATGACGACATCTTCCAAGGCATCGCGATTGGTGGCAAGTTTGGCATTCAATTGGCGCTCTTGCGCGCGCATCTGGATCAGGCGGACTTCAGAGCGCTCCACTTCACGCTCGAGCCGATCCCGATCTTCGGCAGCGGCAACAAGCTTTTTGCGAAGTGCTTCAGCGTCACCCGCAACACGATTGGCATCATCAACAAGCGAGCCAACGCGCTCCTCGCGTCGCTGGCGTTCGGCTTCAAGGCGCTTGATTTCCTGTTCGGCAGAGCTTTGGCCGTAGACCGGCATGGCTGCGCCCAGCGTCACACACAACAGAAGGATCGCTCGAAATCTGCGCATAGTCCCAGAGATAACCAGATTTGGCGGTGCGGTCATCTCGCTGTTACAGACCGAGCCTCGCCGCTCTAAACCCGGTGATAGGGCGTCCCAGCAAGGATGGAGACGGCGCGATAAATCTGCTCAGCCGCCATCGCACGGACAAGCTTGTGCGGCCAGGTCCAAGAGCCAAAGGCCAGCTTCATCGAGGCAGCTTGGGTCAAGGCTTGGCCATGTCCATCCGGTCCGCCAATGGCCAGCACAATGTGCCTTTGGCCTTGATCGCGCAGGCTTGCCAATCGGTTGGCAAAACCAACCGAACCAGGCGCTTCGCCGCGTTCATCCAATGCGATAATGAAACTTCCGGTCTCAATCGCGGCCAAAAGCGCAGCAGCCTCTTTGTCGCGGTCGGGCTCCCGCAGACGCGGATCAATTTCAGAGAGACGGACGGATTTGATACCCAATGGCTTACCCATGGCGTCAGCACGGCCTAGCCAGTCCAAGGTCATGGCTTGTTCAGGTTCTTGCGCCTTAAGCCGCCCGATGGCAGCCAAAGTCACATTCAAGCAGCACCTGCCGCGTGACGGGTTTCCCCGGTCCAGATGCGTTCAATCGCATAAAAGGCACGCACTTCCGGCCGGAAGATATGGGCAACAATGTCGCCAGCATCAATCAAGACCCAGTCAGCATTGGGCAAACCTTCAACCCGCGCCTTACCAACGCCAGCATCTTTTAGCTTGCGTACAATATGGTCTGCAATCGCGGCGACATGGCGCTGCGAGCGGCCAGAGGCGACGATAATCGCATCTGCGATGGAACTTTTGCCTGTTAAATCAATGCACAGCACATCTTCTGCTTGGTCGTCATCCAATGATGCGAGGATGATGTCTTTCAGATCAGGGTTTTGAGTATCACTTAGTTCGGACGACAGGGTGTTGGCCTTTCAGAAACTTGAAGTCTTCTCTAGCACAAGTGAAGTCGAAATGCATGCCCTGTTGCAGACAGTGCAGAACCGACGCGAAAAATGGTTTTTTAAGGCCAAGATGCTAGACAACCGGCAAAGGGGTTTAGCGATGAAAGAGACGGTGGCGTTGGAAAATGCGCAGGCCCAGATGGTGCTGCCTGTAGCCATGGCCGATGCGCGTGCCGCCACCTACGATCTGATTCAAAACCGCAGCATGATCGTGTGGGGCGAACATTGTTCTGAATGCGCTGCCCCCTCCTGCTATACCGCCTGTAGCTTCTACACCCCACGCCCGGATGGCCATTGCCGCCGCTTTACGAGGGGAATTGAAACCATCGACAGCGGGATGGCTTGCCCTTTGCCGCTGACCCGGATCGCCTTTCGCCGCTGGGGTAAGTTGGAGGGGCGAGGCCCCGTTCGCTCACTGACCAAACAAGAAGCCGCCGCCGAAGAACATGCCGCTCAGCCAGCCTTAGGTTTAGGCCTAGCCTTTTTGGCACGTCGGGAAGCGCGTCAACGCACTGCAGACCACGTTGCTAAGGGTCAAGGCATTGATGGCCAGTTTGATGCATTCCTCATTGAAGGGGCAGCACTTTCTGCCAAGTCGATATCCTTTACGTTCACCTTGGTCCCTGTCGACAAAACCAATCCTGCCCTATTCCAAAGTCAGTTTTCATTGAACTCAGACTGGACCCGGATCTCCATCCCCATTGCAGAAATTGCGCGCACCATTGACCTTGCCCAAGATTATCTGGTCCAGATTGAACCAGTTGGGGAGGCAAAGGGCCTTGAGGTCCTTTTCGGCCTGTGTGACTTTGTGACTTGCACACAGGCGGCGACACTTCCATCCGCGCTAAACATGCCCGCCGCCAAAGCTAAAGTCGTGGTCTGGGACCTCGACCATACGATCTGGGACGGCATCTTGCTCGAAGACGGACCAGAGGGCGTGATGGTAAAGCCCGGCATCCGTGAGATGATCGAAGCACTAGATGCACGTGGCATTCTGCAATCGGTCGCCAGTAAAAATAATTATGACGAGGCAATGGCGGCACTCTCCCATCATGGGCTCCTCGGCTTCATGCTCGCCCCGCAGATCAGTTGGGGCCCAAAGAGCGCGGCCTTGGCTCGGATAGCCCAGACACTCAATCTAGGGCTGGACGCTTTTGTCTTCATCGACGATCAGCCGTTTGAACGCGGCGAAGTTAGTGAAGCCCATCCGTCTGTGACGGTGCTGGCCGATACCGAAGCGCTTACCTTGCTGGAGCGCCCACAATTTGACGTACCTGTGACGCCGGAAAGCCGAGGCCGGCGCGCCCTATATGCGGTGGAGGCCGCGCGCACTCTGGCGGCCGAATCTGCTGCTGGCGACATGGACCAATTCCTGCGCGGTTGTGATCTCGTTTTGAACGTGGCCCGCTTAACGACAGAGGATGCTGAGCGGGTCCATGAATTGTCGCAGCGTACCAACCAACTCAATATTGCGGCGACCCGCTATAGTCGCGACGATGTCGCGGCCATGCTGGCAAGCGCAAATGGTGCTGAGGCTTGGACCCTGCGCTGTGCCGATCGCTTTGGCGATTACGGCCTGATCGCATTTGCCTATGGCACCCCGCAGACCGGCCATATCCAAGACTTCTTTATGAGCTGCCGTGTGCAGCGCAAACGTGTTGAAGCGGCTTTCTTCGCTTGGCTGGCATCACGTTGTGAAGCTGCTGGGGCACAAGGGCTGTCCATTTCGTACAAAAAGGCGGCCCGAAACAGCCCCGCCTTGGACTTGTTTTTGGGCTTAGGGTTCACCCTGGACTCGACCGATGACAGCCAGGGCCTATTGCGGCGTAGCCTACCCGCTGGCTTTGAGGGTAGTGACATTGTGCGTGTGCAACAATCCACGGATGAACCGATCCCTGCGCTCAACACGGAGGTTGTTTAGCTATGGCACCCAGACTTCTAACGCGCATCGAAGGGGCCATAACCCGCGCCATCCCCTTAAACCCAATCCAGTCGCGCCTGACACAAGCAGTCGCCTCGATTAGCTTTGACGACATTCCGTTTTCGGCTGCTCGCGTCGGCGCGCCTATTCTAGAACGCGCTGAAATCCAAGGTACCTTCTACGTGTGTGGTGGCCATACAGGTGAGACCTTTGAAGACCGAACCCAGCATGAAGCCCATGACCTTTTGGCCCTACATCAAGCGGGCCATGAGATAGCCTGTCACACCTTTGCCCACCCCTTTGTCACCAAGCTATCGGACACCGCGCGCGATCGAGATCGGCAAGCCAATGCGAACTTTGTACGAGAGACGCTGGGTGACGTGATGATGACCAGCTTTGCCTATCCCTACGGCGCGGTGAGTTTGGCAGCCAAAGCCTATTATGCGCGCCAATTCTTTACCTGCCGGGGCGTTTATCGGGGGCTGAACACAGGTCGAATAGATTTCGCTGAGCTGCGCGCCATTGGGATAGAGCGCCGCCAGCATGATATCGGCCAGGTCCGCGATCTCGTGGCCGAAGCCAAAGAGCGCAACGCATGGATCATCTTTTTCACCCACGATGTCGGGCCGGACCCATCAGACTATGGTTGCACGCCGCAAAATCTTGAGGATGTGATTACAACCCTTAAGGATGCGGGGATTGAGACCTTGCCGGTAAAAGCTGCGGCCGCGAAAGTCATGTTCGGCTAAACCCGAAGTGCACGGATCCGCTCAATCATCGCTACACTGGCAGGGTCACGGCGGTCGCTTGGGCCATTTTGCAGATCAAGGTCGATCTCGCTGGCAATCACTTTGCCCAATTCCACACCCCATTGATCAAAGGAATTGACGCCCCATAGCTTGCCTTCAACAAAGGTGCGGTGCTCACAGAAGGCCAGATAGGCCCCGAAATTAGCGGGGCTCAGACGATCCATCAGCACAAAGCTGGACGGGCGATTGCCTTTGAAAACCCGGTGTGGGGCGATAGTGGCAATTTGCTCCGCGCTTGCGCCGGCGGCTTGCATCGTTTCGATAACCGAAGCCAAACTCTTGCCATGGGTTAGCGCCTCAGCTTGCGCCAAGACATTGGCTAAGGTCATGCGGGTGCGAACCGGCGCATCTTCGTCATCTTGCGCGATGGCGATAAACTCAACCGGGGTGACATCGGGGCTCTGGTGCAGATGCTGGAAGAAGGCATGTTGGGCGTTTGTGCCTTCTGCACCCCAGACCACTGGACCGGACGTTTCAACGCCCTCTCCATCTAGATTGACCGACTTGCCATTCGACTCCATCTCCAATTGCTGCAGGAATTGCGGCAACAGGCGCAAGCGCTTGGCATAGGGAATGACGGCACGGCTTTTGAAATTTAGGCAGGTGCGATTCCACCAGCCTATCAGACTGGCGATAACGACGGGGTTGTCTGCTAGTGGCAAGGCCTCAAACAAATTGTCCATCGCGGCGGCCCCGGCATGCATCTCGGCCACCACTTCTGGGCCCAAGGCGATTTCACACGAAAGGCCGACGGCCGACCACAGAGAGAAACGTCCGCCCACCCATTCTTTAAAGTCAAAGACGCGGTCAGGCTTAAAGCCCGCTGCCTTGGTTTTTTCAGGCGTAGCACTGATCGCTACCAGATGGGCGCTATCATCTGGACCGACCACAGCCTGCAGCCAAGCGCGGGCCGCCTTCAGATTTTCCAAAGTCTCCAGCGTCGTGAACGTCTTGGACACGCACAGGATCAAGGTCTCGCGCGGATCGAGGCCAACGAGCGCCGCGGCTAATTCTCCGGGCTCAATATTGGCGGCAAAGCGCAAAATGATCTCACTGCCCGCTGTTGGGGCCAAAGCTTCATAAACAAGTCGTGGGCCAAGATCTGATCCGCCAATCCCGATATGGACGATCGACTTGAACGGGCGACCATCAGAGGCCGCAATCGACCCGTCGCGAACGGCGCTAGCAAAGGCCGTTGCCGCAGCCCGGCCTGCGCGCACGGCCGCGCTGACCGCTTCACCCTTGGCCATAAAGTCCCGGTCAGGCTGACGCAGGGCCATATGCATAACAGCGCGATCCTCGGTCACATTGATTGCTTTGCCGGCAAAAAGATCGGATCGTGCTTGTTCGATTCCAATTTCTTGGGCATGGAGGACGAGGGCGTCTAAATCCGTTTGGCTGAGAAGGGCGCGGGAAAAATCGAAATGCAAACCGGCGCACTGAAAGTTCAAGCGTTTGTGACGCGCCAGATCGAGCAAAAGAGTTGATAAGGAAACAGAGGCTGCCAACTGGCCACGGGCGATAAAATCTTTGTATGTCATGGCTCACCTCTGCCAAGACCGCCCGTACTTGTCGAGGCCTCAAAACCCTGAGTATCAGTCATCACGCTTAACACATTTGAGGAAACCCAATGCCGCAACCGGCCCATGAGACAGATTTTGAAGAAGGTCATGGCACATCTGGTGTTGGCCAGAAGATCGGCTTTGTCTTGGGGCTTGTGGTCGCGGCGATCATGCTTTGGGTTGGTGCCCCTGAGGGCCTCGATCCCAAGGCTTGGAAAGCCCTTTGCCTTTTGGCTTTGATGATCATCTGGTGGGTGAGTGAGGCAATCCCCGTTGCCGCAACTGCCCTTCTGCCGCTGGGCGTCTTGCCTTTGCTTGGCGTCTTAAAGCCGGTTGATGCCGCGGCCCCTTATGCAGACCCAATCATCTTTTTGTTCATCGGCGGCTTTATGATTGCTGCTGCCATTGAACAATCCGGCCTACACCGCCGCATCGCCATCCATGTCTTGTCCGCTGTCGGTTCAAGCCCAGCTGCCATTGTCGGTGGGTTTATGATCGCAACTACTTTGTTGTCGATGTGGATTTCCAATACCGCCACCGCTTTGATGATGACGCCGATTGCCTTGGCGGTCTGCACGGCAGCGGCACCTGCAGGCCCGGAACGACGGAGACTCATGGCCGCTTGTGTTTTGGGTGTGGCTTATTGCGCGTCGATTGGCGGGGTCGGTACCCCTATCGGATCGCCCACTAACTTGATCGGAGCCAAGTGGCTGGACGCCAATGGGGTAGGCCTGAGCTTCCCGGAGTGGATGGCCATTGGTGTCGCCATCATTTTGGTGATGGTGCCCTTGACTTGGCTGATCCTGACCAAGATCGCCTATCGCCTTCCCGCCCATTTGGGTGATGATAACGCGCGCGAAGTCATCGCTGCCGAAGCGCGAGCTTTAGGTCCGATGAGCCCGAAGGAAGCGCGCGTGCTGGTTATCTTCCTGACGGTCGCCCTAGCTTGGATCTTACGCGAACCGTTGAGCAAACTGCCTGGCCTACAAGGCCTAACTGATATGGTGATCGCAATTTTGGGTGCTGTTGCGCTATTTGTTGTGCCAGCAGGCGACAAGGCCGAACCCAATAAGGCCCTTTTAGGCTGGGAGGTAGCCGAGCGCATCCCCTGGGGCATCGCCATTCTTTTTGGCGGTGGCCTATCGATGGCGGCAGCCTTGGAAGCGACAGGCCTGTCGACCTTTATCGGCAACCATATGGCAGGCATTGGCACCTTGCCCATTCTTTTGGTGGTCTTGATCCTAGTAGCCGCGACCGTGTTTCTGTCAGAGCTTGCCTCAAACGTCGCAACTTTGACGGCCATGTTGCCCGTACTTACAGCCATGGTAGCGGGGTCGGGGGGCGATGCCTTTTTGATCGGGGCGTCTGCGACCTTTGCCGCTAGCTTTGGCTTCATGCTGCCGATTGCAACCGCGGCCAATGCCATCGCCTATGCAACCGGAGCCCCTAAACAGGCTGAGATGCTGCGCGTTGGTTATGTGTTGAATCTGCTTGGAGTTCTGATCATTGCCGCCGCGGTTGGCCTGATTGGACCCTTGGTGACCGGTTAAATTCCCGCCCTCGCCCTTAACAAGCCAATCGGACCGCAATAAGGTGATGCGAAGCCTTTTTCTCGAGCCTTTAGAAGGATTTGGTGTAACCCATGAGTGAGTCCATTCTGATCGGCGCCGGCGGCGAGCCGTTTGCCTCTATTGAGCTTTTGTTGAAGCGGGCCAACCGTCACGGCTTGGTCGCTGGTGCGACCGGCACGGGCAAGACCGTAACGCTGCAAGTCCTCGCTGAAGGATTTTCGCGGGCGGGTGTGCCGGTGTTTGCCGCTGATATCAAAGGCGACCTATCGGGTATGAGCCAATCGTGGGAACCCTCACCCCCGTTCAAAGCGCGCGCCGAGCAAATCGGTCTGACCGACTATAAGAGCGAGTCCACTCCGGTCGTGTATTGGGATCTCTACGGTCAGAAGGGTCATCCCATTCGCACGACGATCTCAGAAATGGGCCCTACCCTGCTCGCTCGTTTGATGGAAGTCAGCGATGCGCAAGAAGGTGCGTTAGCGGTCGCCTTCAAAATGGCCGATGAAGAAGGCCTATTCCTGCTCGACATGAAGGACCTCAAGGCCATTCTCGATTTCATGGCCGAAAACGACCGCGTTGTGTCGAAGAAATATGGCCTGGTGACAACCCAATCGATTGCAGCGCTTCAGCGTAAGATCATGCAATTGGATCAAGCTGGAGCCGATGGCTTCTTTGGTGAGCCTGCGCTCGATCTGCGTGACTTCATGCGGACTGACCTATCCGGCAAAGGTATCGTCAATATTCTGGCGGCAGATCGTCTGGTCCAGAGCCCAACGCTATACTCGACCTTCCTGCTTTGGATGCTGTCGGAATTGTTCGAGCAATTGCCAGAAGTTGGCGATATGGACCGTCCGAAAATGGTATTCTTCTTTGATGAAGCCCATTTATTGTTCCGAGACGCACCAAAGGCGCTCCTGAACACCATTGAGCAAGTGGTGCGCCTGATCCGATCTAAAGGGGTGGGTATCTATTTCGTTACCCAGAACCCGCAAGACATTCCAGAAACCGTCCTCGCGCAATTGGGTAATCGGGTTCAGCACGCACTACGCGCCTATACGCCGAGCGAGACAAAAGCGGTCCGCATTGCTGCCGAGAGCTTCCGGCCCAATCCAGGCTTTAAGACTGAAGATATGATCACGGCCTTGGGCGTGGGCGAGGCTTTGGTCTCCACGCTCGACGCGAAGGGTATCCCGACGATTGTGGAACGAACCTTTATCCGCCCACCGCTGAGCCAAGTTGGTCCCTGCTCACCCGAGGCTCGCGCGCGCGTTATTTCTGCAAGCCCTATCGGCCCGCGCTACGATGCCGTGGTTGACCGCGACAGCGCGTTTGAAATCTTGGAGCGCAAAGCGGCAGAACTTGAAGCCCAACAAACCGAGTTAGAACAGCCTGAGCCCGCACGCTCCAAGTCCACCCGTCAAGTGGAAGAACAGCAAGACGATGGTGGTGGAATCATGGAGGCGATTTTTGGTACCTCACGTGGTCGCTCCGGCCGGTCTCGTCAGAGTTTGGCCGAGACCGCGATGAAAACCATGGTGCGTCAAGCCAGTTCCACCATTGGGCGGGAATTGATGCGCGGGCTGATGGGATCATTGCGCCGCCGCTAGGCTAACTTGCCCACACCCCTTTTGCGTTCGAGGCTATAAATTTCATGTGTAGGTCCCTCGCCATGTCGCGTGGACCTTGGTATGAAGGGGCCGCTACGCACAAGCTCCGATCAACGGGGTTGAGAGACGCAAAAGGGAGACTGCCATGATTGAACGCAAACAATTCTACATCGACGGCGCTTGGGTTGATCCGGTCACGCCGCGCGATCACCATGTCATCAATCCGGCAACGGAAGAAGCGATTGCCGTCATCTCTTTGGGTGGTGAAGCAGACGCGGTAAAGGCCATCCTCGCCGCACGCGCCGCCTTCCCCGCTTTCTCCGAAACCAGCCATGATGAGCGCATTGCGCTGCTAGAAAAGATCATTGCGCTTTATTCGGCCAAGCTGCCTGAAATCGCCCATGCCATCAGCCAAGAAATGGGCGCGCCCATGTGGCTGGCAACAGCCGCCCAAGCCCCAGCTGGCCTCGGCCAATTGATGGGTGCTTTGAATGCGCTGAAAGAATTCACCTGGGAGCATTCGCGTGGCAACACCCGCATTCGCTATGAAGCGATTGGTGTGTGCAGCCTGATCACGCCTTGGAACTGGCCCATGAACCAAATCGGCTGCAAGGTTGGCCCTGCTTTGGCTGCTGGTTGCACCATGGTGTTGAAGCCATCCGAACTCGCCCCACTCGACGCCATGATCTTGGCCGACATCATTCATGAAGCCGGCGTGCCGAAGGGCGTGTTCAACCTCGTCAATGGCGATGGTCCAGGTGTTGGCAGCGTCTTGTCGACCCATGAAGAAGTCGACTTCGTGTCCTTCACCGGTTCGACCCGCGCAGGTATCGAAATTGCCAAGAGTGCAGCGCCAACCGTAAAGCGCATCGCACAAGAACTGGGCGGCAAGTCACCCAACATCGTCTTGGAAGATGCCGACATTCAAAAGGCGGTTTCTTCGGGCGTCATGCAAGTCATGACCAATTCGGGCCAGTCCTGTAACGCGCCAACCCGCATGTTCGTGCCGCGCGCGAAACTTGGCGAAGCAACCGCTGTTGCCAAAGCCACGGCTGAATCGGTTGTGGTTGCTGATCCTGCCGGCGACAAGCGCTTTGCCATGGGCCCATTGGCCAATGGCCGCCAATTCGAGAAGGTCCAATCCTTGATCGAAATCGGTATGAAAGAAGCCACGCTCGTAGCTGGTGGCATGGGTCGCCCTGAAGGCTTCAACAAAGGCTATTTCGTACGCCCAACTGTGTTTGTCAGCGATACCAATGACACCACGATCGCACGCGAAGAAATCTTTGGCCCCGTGCTGACGATGATCCCCTACGATTCCGAAGCAGACGCCGTCGCAATGGCGAATGACACGGTTTATGGGCTGTCGGGCTATGTCCAGTCCGAAAACCTCGACCATGCACGCTCTGTTGCCAAGCAAATCCGCGCAGGCATGATCCACATCAACGGCGCCAGCACCGACACGGTTGCACCATTTGGTGGCTATAAGCAGTCCGGCAATGGCCGCGAATGGGGCGACTTCGGTCTTGAAGAGTTCCTCGAAGTCAAAGCCGTCATGGGCTATGGCGCGGTCGCGGCTGAATAAAAGGGCACTGTCATCCCGGACGGCGAAAGCCGATCCGGGACCTCCTTCCGCAAAGTCCTCTGAGGTCCCCGCGCTGCGCTGACGCTCCGGCGGGGATGGCAGGTGACCTAATGCGTGCGTCTCTGGTCACCCCACCAAAAAATCCGCCGCCGCGTGAAACACAAGGCTATGCCGCCTGGCGACCGCGTCCACATCCTGGCCATAGCCGCCACCCAGGACTGTCACCAAAGGAATCGCCCGCCGACGCACCGCTTCGATCACGCGGCGCTCTCGCGTCATGAGACCTTGATCGGTCAAGGCAAGCTTGCCTAAACGGTCATCCTGATGTGGATCAACGCCAGCGATGTAAAGCACAAGATCCGGGCGAACCTGATCCAATAAGGCAGGCAAACAATCATCTAATGCCGCCAGATAGCCAGCATCCCCGGTCCCTTTGGGCAGCGCGACATCCAAATCTGAAGGTGGCTTTTCCAGAGGCCAATTGTCATCGCAATGCATGGAGAAGGTGAAAACACGCGGTTCATCGTGAAAGATCAGTGCCGTACCGTCGCCATGATGCACGTCTAAATCCACCACCAAAATCTGTCGCACAAGGCCTTCTGCCAGCAAAACTGAGGCGGCGACCGCCACATCATTGAAGACGCAAAAGCCTGCACCTTGGTCTGCCCGGGCATGGTGACTACCGCCTGCACTGTTGCAGGCAAGACCCCCTTGCAGCGCGAGACGGGCAGCCAAAAGTGTGCCCGCAGTAGCCAGTTGCGCGCGAATGACGACGCGCTCTGTCAGGCTAAAGCCAATGCATCGAACGGCTGCTGGGTCTAAGGTCCGACCCAATACCGCATCGACATAGGCGGGCGTATGGGCGCGGATCAAATCTGCCCGCGCGATGCGCTCTGGCGTCACAAAGCCGTGCGGCACCAAACCATCATCGCGTAATATTTGTGCCAGACGCGCAAACTTTTGCATAGGGAACCGATGGCCGCCTGGCGTATCAGCCGTGTAATCGGGATGGTGGACGATCGGCAGGAGGCGCATGGGCTCAGCCTGCCCTCAACCCGTCCTTGATCTTCTGGACAAGACCCGGCCCTTCAAAGACCAGCGCCGTATAAAGCTGGATTGCATCGGCACCTGCCTCGAACTTGGCCTGCGCATCTTCGGCTGACGCCACGCCCCCAACACCGATCAAGGGCATGGCATTGCCAAGTGCACCCTTGAACTCTTTCAACAAGCGGGTGGATTTCTCAAATACGGGTCGGCCAGACAGGCCGCCTTGTTCGCCCTTGTGCTTAGCATTTAGATAGTCCGGGCGGTCCACCGTGGTGTTGGACACAATCAGTGCGTCAATCTTTTGTGCCACCACCGTTTCGGCAATGGCGCGCACTTCATCCTCGTCCAAGTCTGGTGCGACTTTTAGGAACACGGGTCTGCGGCCATGGGTGCGGGTTTGCGCCTCTGCGAAAACCATGACCTGACCCAACAAATCTTCCAACGCGGCACGGGTCTGTAGCGCGCGCAGGCCCGGTGTGTTGGGCGAGGAAATATTGATCGTGATGTAGGAGGCATGCAACCACACCCGCCGCAGCCCTTCGCAATAATCGGCGATGCGGTCTTCGCTGTCCTTATTGGCCCCGATATTGGCACCAACAATGCCGGGCCGAGGTGCACGGGCGCGCAAGCGGTTCACAAAAGAAGTGAGACCTTCATTATTAAAACCCATGCGATTGATGACGGCTTGATCTTCGACCAAGCGGAATAAGCGCGGCTTGGGATTACCCGCCTGCGGGCGCGGCGTGACGGTGCCGCATTCGACAAAGCCAAAGCCTGCCGCCAGCATGACGTCAGGCACTTCGGCATTCTTATCAAAGCCAGCCGCAAGCCCGATCCGGTTCGGCAAGGTAAGGCCTGCAAGCTGCACGGCGTCTTCGGGACGGTCTGGCTTGGCTTTAGGGCCAAAGCCCGCTTTCAGGCCAGCGATGGTGGCTTGATGGGCTGTCTCAGCGGGCAGGGCGCGTAACGCCTGTGTAGCCTTGGCATAAAGGTCGATCATGGGAAACTCATGGGAAAATCTGAGGCAGGTCGTGGCTACCATCGGCCAACAGGGCCAAGTCGATTACTTCTCGCACGGCAGTCATCGGAATGGAGCCATAAATGTGAGGAAACAGCGCTCCGCCCCGCGATGCCTCCCACACCACCGTGTCGCCCAAAGGGGTGAGGTCAATCTTGGCCAAGATCAAATCAGGTTGGTCTTTAAACCACATCGTCAGCGTCGCGCGCACCTGATCCAGAGCAGAGAGATGGATGAAGCCATCGGTCACATCGAGGGCCGAGCCCGGATAGACGCCAGCGCTCTGGGCCTTTGCCCAAGCACCACGTGTTTCAATCTTATAAGCAAATGAATCCATGGCCGTGACTTAATGACAAAACCGGCAGAGTCGACCCCTGCCCGTCATTTTTGCGGCTACCAATGGCAGGCTAGGCTGCTTCCAACAGGCTCTGGAACACCAAGGCCCCGTCAGCGCTACCCAGTTCGGTCTCAAAAGCGCGGTCTGGATGGGGCATCATGCCAAGGATGCGCCCGGTGGGGTCCACGATGCCAGCGATGCGCCGTAGCGAGCCATTGACCTCTTCCTTGTAACGGAAGGCAACGCGGTTTTCTTGCTCAAGCTTGTCGAGCACGCTGTCTTCGGCGAAGTAGTTTCCTTCTCCATTGCCGACGGTCATGACCGCATCTGTGCGGTTGCCAAAAGCGCGTGTGAAAGGCGTTGCGACATTGGTGACTTCCAGCGCGACAGGCTTGCAGACATATTTCAGACTGGCGTTGCGTAACAAGGCACCGGGTAGAAGCCCGGTCTCACACAAAACTTGGAAACCGTTGCAAATACCTAGGACAGGCACGCCAGCCTTTGCTGCATCCACCACAGCGCGGGTCACTGGAGAGAGGGCCGCCATTGCACCACAACGAAGATAATCGCCATAGGAAAAACCACCCGGCAGGACAATCAGATCCAAGCCTTCTGGTAGGCTGGTTTCCTTATGCCAAACCATAGAGACTTGCGCATCGACGCTGCGCTCCAAAGCGACTTTGCAATCGCGGTCACAATTCGATCCGGGGTAGATGATGACGGCAGCTTTCATAGGTCTGACCTACGCGGTTTTGCCCTTAAGGTGAAGTCCACTGCGCCATCTCCTGCAGCCATTGTGCAACCGCCCTGCAGAAAAAAGCGTATGCAGGGTCAAGAATAGGTTAGGAGTGACCATGATTTCGCGCAGAAGCCTGGTAATTGGAAGTGCGGCCCTGATGACCCTTACCCCGCCTGCCCTCGACGCAGCCCCCGGAAAGACACCGCAAGCTTTGTGGGATGAGCTTTTAGGCCGTTATGTGCGCCCTGATTCCACCGGCCTGAACCGGGTTGATTATGCGGCTTGGAAGGCAAGTGCGGGGGACATGCGCGCACTGGATGCTATTGTTGCTGGGCTTGCGGGCTTGAAGATCTCAAGTCTACCCAAGGCCACTCAATTTGCCACGTGGGCTAATCTCTATAATGCCATCACCGTTCAAGTCGTGCTGGCGCGCTATCCGGTAAAATCTATCCGCGAGATCAAGCCAAATCTCTTGGCCATGGGCCCGTGGAAAGAGCCCCGTGTGCGAGTTGAGGGCAAGCTACTCTCGCTGGATGACATCGAACACAATATTCTGCGCAAGCAATGGCGCGACCCACGTGTGCATTATGCAGTCAATTGCGCTTCAATCGGCTGTCCAAACTTAGGTCGACGCGGCTGGCGGACGGAGACGCTCGAAGCTGATCTTGATGCGGCGGCGCGCGCCTTCATCAATTCCCCGCGCGGAGTTCGCGTTGTTGGACCGCAAAAACTGCGTGTTTCGTCGATTTATCAATGGTTCAAAGTTGATTTTGGGAATAATGAGGCAGGCATTCTCACCCATCTCCGCCGCTATGCGGCACCCACCCTTGTGACCCAAATGACCAATGCCCGGATTGTGGGCGATGATTATGATTGGTCCATCAATGCGACGACAGGTTCTTAAACATGCAAGCCCTCAAACGTTTCGGCCCATTGGTGGGCATCGCCTTGGGCCTAATCCTCGCCATTTCGATGGGATGGCACAAATATCTGTCGTTTGACGTTTTGGCCAAGCAGAGCGAAGTCTTGCGTGATTTGGTGACGACCAAGCCGCTTCTAGTGATCGCTTGCTATATGGGCATTTATATCTTCGCCACCACGATTGCCTTGCCTGGCGCGATTTGGATCACGATTGCCGGTGGCTTTTTGTTTGGTCCAATGTTTGGACCCATCTTCGGACCAATTGTCGCTACGGCAATTGCTTCCACCTCAGCAACCATCGGGGCCACCTTTTTGTTTATGGCAACCCAATCTGCCTTGGGCGGCGGCTTACGCGCTCGGGCTGGTGGCATTATTGACCGGTTGGAGAAGGGCTTTCAGAAGAATGCCTTTGGCTATCTTCTAACCTTGCGACTTTTGCCCATAGCCCCCTTCTTTGGCATTAATCTGGCAGCCGGCTTCTTGGGCGTGCCGCTTCGCACCTTTGTTCTCGCAACCGCCATTGGCATTCTGCCGGGTTGTTACGTTTATGCCTCGCTGGGCAATGGGATTGAGCATTTGATTTCCCAGGGCCAAACGCCGGATTTGAAGATCATTTATAACCCCGAAGTGATGGGACCTCTGGTGGGATTGGCAGTCTTAGCGCTGCTGCCCAGCGCCTGGAAATTTGTTCAATCGAAACGGAAACAAGCATGAGCCAGCAGCAACTCAACGTCGATATTTGTGTGATTGGTGCAGGTGCCGCAGGCTTGTCGGTTGCAGCAGGCGCGGCACAGCTTGGCTTGTCGGTCGTCCTTTATGAAGAGGGTGAGATGGGCGGCGATTGCCTCAACACCGGCTGCGTTCCATCCAAGGCGCTGATTGCTGCGGCCAAGACCGCCCATGCGATGCAACATGCCAGCCGCTTTGGCATTGAAAACACCAAGGCGGTGGTCGACTGGAACAAACTGCGCGGCCATATCGACGGTGTGATCGAGACCATCGCACCAATCGACAGCCAAGAGCGCTTTGAAGGCTTGGGCTGCACTGTCTTTCGCGAACATGCCTTTTTTATCGACCCGCGTACGGCTGAGAGCGCATCAGCAAAGGTCACAGCGCAGAAATTCGTGATTGCCACAGGGGCCAGCGCCTTTGTGCCGCCTATCCCGGGCCTTAGCGAGACACCCTTCCTTACCAATGAGACCGTCTTTGCCCAAGAAACTCAACCCAAAAGCCTGATCGTATTGGGTGGTGGCGTGATCGGGGTTGAACTCGGCCAAGCCTTTGCCCGATTGGGCACACAAGTAACCGTGGTTGAGGCCATGACCATCATGGGCCCGCAAGAGCCTGAGGCGGTGGAGATTGTGCGCGCTAGCCTGACCGCCGATGGCGTGACCGTGTATGAAGGGGCCAAAGCTGTCGGTGTATCGGGTGACCACACCGAGATAGCCGTCACCTTAGAAGATGGCCGGGTGCTCAAAGCGGAGCGCTTGTTGGTCGCGGTCGGCCGAGCAGCACGGGTTGAGAACATTGGGCTGGATAAAGCTAATGTCACCTATAGCCGCAAGGGCGTTGCGACAGATGATCGCTTGCGCAGTGTGTCTAATCCTCGCGTCTGGGCGATTGGCGATGTGGCGGGCAAAGAACAATTGACCCATGCAGCGGGCTTCCACGCCAGCGTCTTTATCCGCAATGCCGTGTTCAAGGCCCCGGCGACAGCCGCTGTCCCCTATATGCCTGCGGTGGCCTATTGCGACCCGGAAGTCGCCAAAATCGGCCTGACCGAAGCACAAGCTCGCGATCAGTTTGGCGGCGACGTCACCGTCACCAAGGCCGAGTTTGAGGATAATGACCGCGCCCAGACCGAGCGGTCTACCGAGGGCTTCTGTAAGCTCATCATTGGCAAGGGTGGCAAAATCTTGGGTGCCACCATCGTCGGGGAAGGGGCAGGCGAAGCCATCCAGCTGGTTGGTCTGGCCATGGCGAACAAGAAAGGCGTGAGTGCGATCACCAGCCTAATCTCGCCCTATCCAACGCGCAGCGAAATCGTCAAACGCGCGGCAGGGGCGTATTTCACCCCCACCCTATTCTCAGACCGCACCCGAAAATTAGTGAATTTCCTGAAGCTGTTAGGGTAAAGGCCGATAGGCGTGGCGGTCGCAGAAACCACCACGCCCAACTTTAACTTAGTCTTGGCTTTGAATTGGCAAACGCTCCAAACCTTCGGCGCGCGAGACAAGGTCGATAAACTCATCTCGGAACCCAAATCGATCCTCGCCCTTGGCACCCTTGGCGATGCGGGTGACATCAGCAAAACCAAAGCCTTTGCCAATCCAAGGGTCTTGGCGGAGGAGTTGGGCATAGCCGGCCACCGCGATGGCAAAGCGGGTTGCCTCTGGCGCGCGGTCAAAGCTGGCGCTGCGGTCTGCGTCGGTAATTGGCCGCTCAATCAAGCGGGAATTGGCCTCACCGGGTACTTTGTAGCGCAAGCGCAATAGCCCCAGCTCCTTGGCCTTACCTGTTGCAGGGGTTTGAGTGGCGGCCCCATATCGAAGGGGATCAACACTGCCTTGGGCACCAACGGGCGTGATTTCATAAAGCGCCGTAACTTGGTGACCCGCGCCGATCTCACCCGCATCGACGGCGTCATTGTTAAAGTCCTCGCGGTTGAGGGCGCGCGTCTCATAACCAATCAAGCGCCATTCTTTTACACGGGCTGGATTGAACTCGACTTGCGCTTTCACATCGTCGGCGATGGGGAAGAGCGTGCCACCAATCTGGGTATCAAACACTTTGCGGGCCTCTTGGATAGTGTCGATATAGGTGGCGACACCATTGCCGTTCTGGGCCAAGGCTTGCATCATCGTGTCATTGTAATTGCCGCGACCAAAGCCAAACACAGAGAGATAGATGCCCTTCTTGCGTTGGTCGGTCACATAGCTTTGCAAGGCGCGCGGATCAGAAATGCCGACATTGAAATCGCCATCCGTCATCAGGATGACCCGATTGACCCCATCTTTATTGTAATTCTTGGCAGCTGTTTCAAAGGCAAGGCGAATGCCTTCCCCGCCGGCGGTTGAGCCACCAGCTTGCAGGATTTCAAGCGCACAAACGATGTCACGGGTTTGGTTCCCAGGCGTTGGCTTTAGAACCACCCCTGCTGCGCCTGCATAGACCACGATGGATACACGGTCTCGACCATTGAGGTTTGGGGCTAAAAGGGCCAAGGCCCGCTTGGCCAAAGGCAAACGGTCTTCTGCATACATGGACCCCGAAACATCCATCAGCATCGTGAGATTTAAAGGTGGGCGCTCGCTACGGGCGATGTCGTAACCGGAAAGCCCGACATGCACGATCTGCTTTTCTTCGGCCCAGGGCGAAGGCACTACCGCGACCGTGGTAGAGAAGGGCAACTTGCGATCTCGTGACTTGGCATAGCCATAATCAAAATAGTTCAGAAACTCTTCGACGCGTACGGCGTCCGCGGGTGGCAGACTGCCTTCACTCACGAACCGACGCGCATTGGCGTAGGAGGCGGTATCGACTTCCATGGCGAAGGTTGAGACTGGGTTCTCTGCCGTTTGCTTGACGCTGTTAATCGCCGCGAGGGGATATTTCTCCGTTGATTGCTGCTGTGGCATCGGGGCGATACGCGTCCCCGTGACGACAACATTCTGCATCGGGGCAGCAGCTACTTTGCTTTGCGCAGCATAGGATTGAGCCGTAGCATCGGCCAAGGCAGGTGCCGGTGGGGGCGGCGACATTATAGCTTGAGCCGGCATTCCCACGGCCATCCGGGTGCGACTTGGATAGCCACGCTCTGCCCGTTCGGGCGGAACCGGACAATTATAATCAACCGCATCTGTGGAGACAGACTGGCTGACCGGGCCTGCATATTGGTTATAGGCAGCGGGATTGGTCCCGCAACTTGCCGCCAAAGCCGCGAGAGAAATGACTGAAATGACTTGCTTGGCAGCGGACTTCATTCGGGCTGTTGGTGTGGATGGGTGCGGGTAAAGTTGGATCATGTGGCTTGCCTCCAAACGCTTCTGTGAACGTTTCACACGATAAATGGGTGCAACAAGGCCGTGGTTGGGAGGCTTCAGGGCCAAATTGGGGCAATTTTAACCAATAACCTACTGGCGCGCAGGCTTGCCGAAGTGCACGCAGAGGCTTAATCGGTTTGTTATGGTTGAACGTCCTGCATTTCTCGACTTCGAGAAGCCCATTGCCGATCTTGAAAAAAAGATCGAAGAGCTGAACGCGACTGCGGAAAAGAGCGGCGCGACAAGCGTACGCACTGAGGTCTCAAAGCTCCGCCAAAAGGCCAATCGCGCCTTAGCAGACCTGTATCAAAATTTGGACCCGTGGCGTCGTACCCAAGTTGCACGCCATCCTGATCGTCCGCACTTTAAGGATTATGTCGAGGAGTTGATCACCGACTATGTCGAGCTTGCAGGGGACCGTAAGTTTGGCGAAGATGCGGCTATTCTAGGCGGCATGGGGCGTTTCCGAGGCCGACGTGTTGTTGTGCTGGGCCATGAAAAGGGTCGGACAACACCGCAACGTCTCAAGCATAATTTCGGCATGGCCCGACCTGAGGGCTACCGAAAGGCTGTGCGCCTTATGGATATGGCGGAGAAATTTGGCCTCAGCGTCCTAACTTTTGTCGATACCGCTGGTGCTTTTCCTGGCCTAGATGCAGAAGCACGCGGGCAAGCCGAAGCGATTGCACGAGCGACCGAGCGCTGTTTGACTTTGGGTGTGCCGATGGTGTCCGTCATCACTGGTGAAGGTGGTTCCGGCGGGGCGGTTGCGATTGCGGCAGCCAATAGCGTGCTGATGCTCGAAAACTCTGTCTATTCGGTGATCTCACCCGAGGGAGCGGCATCCATCCTCTATCGCTCTGCCGATCGGGCCAAGGATGCAGCCACGGCGATGAAGATTACCGCTGAAGACCTTTTGGGCTTTGGCGTAATTGACGGCATCATCCCAGAGCCTCTGGGCGGCGCGCACCGCGCGCGCGCCAGTGCTATGAAGTCTGTCGGGGATGCCATGGAGAAGGCGCTTTACCAGCTTGAATCCCTTGACGCGGAGGGCTTGAGAGCTCATCGGGCAGACCGCTTCTATCGGATCGGGCGCTCCTTAGCGGACCTGCCTTCAACGACCGATACGACGACCAAAGCTAGCTAAATCCCCTACGAATAGGTCTGGTGCTTCCCAAGCGGCGAAATGCCCGCCATAGGGCATGTCTGTCCAATGTTGGAGATTATGGCCTAACTCAACCCAGTCACGGGGTGGATTGGGAAAGATGTTATCCCCCGGGAAATTGGCAAAGCCGGTGGGCACCTCAATGCGTCGGCCCGGTGGAAGGAAATAGCCACTGCCCTCCTCCAAGACCCCGCGATAGAACCAGACCGACGTGGCAAAGCGGTCCGTCAGCACGTAATGCATGACATTGGTCAAAAGGTCCTGCTTACCAAAAATGCTATCAAGGGAGCCGCGAGAGGCATCGCTCCAATTCTGAAACTTCTCAACAATCCAAGCCGCCTGTCCAAATGGGGAATCGGTCACAGCCATAGCCAGTAATTGCGGGCGCGTGGTCTGAAGTTGAAAATAGGCGCCGCCCATTTGCATCATGGCTTGTGACTTCTGCGCCCAAGCGCCCCGCTCTGGCGTGGTTAGCGTCGATACGTCCGGACGTAACCCCAGCATGTTGAGGTGAATACCGGAAACCACATCGGCGTGGTCAAGACCTAACCAAGAGGTGACCACCGAGCCCCAATCTCCGCCTTGGGCGATGAAGGTCTTATAGCCCAAAACATCCACCATCAATTTGCGAAAAAGGCCTGCCGTAGTGCGGGGGCCTATCGGGCGGGAGGGCCGCCCTGAAAAGCCATACCCGGGCAGACTGGGTATGATCAGATCAAACGCATCCTCGGCCTTGCCGCCATGCTGGGTTGGGAAGGCAAGTGGGCCAATAATTTTATGAAACTCAAACACCGAACCCGGCCAACCATGGCTGAGTAAGAGCGGCCTTTTGCCACCGGCTTCACCCACAATATGCAGGAAGTGGAGATCTTGGCCGTCAATCGTGACTTGAAACTGCGGCAAGGCGTTGAGCTCGGCCTCAACCGCGCGCCAGTCATAAGTGTTGAGCCAAAAGTCTTGCAGCTCTTTCAACCATGTTGTGGAGGCACCGCGCGACCAATCGTCGGGCCCTTCATCGGCTGGCACCTCCGGCCATTGGAAAGCCTCGACGCGCTTACGGACCGAATCAAGTTTTGCTTGCGGGATCTGGATGGAGAAAGGCTTTAGGTTGTTGCCCATGATTAATTCGGCCAATAAGCGATGACGTCATCCTTAGTCGCCTTGGTCCCTAAAGCCCGGTCGATGGCGATGGGGCCTTCCAGTGTAGCAGGATAAAGCGGCTTGCGACCACCGGCCTTATGGTCATCTAACAACTTGCGGAGCTTGGCCACCATGTCAGGTCGGGCCGCTGCTAGATTGGTTTTCTCGGTTGGGTCTGTGGCGAGGTCATAGAGGTAAACAGCGCCTGGCTTTTCGATCACTTGCAGTTTCCAATCCAGATGGCGCACAACCCGGTAGCCATCACTCTGCCAGAAGATGGTGTCATGTGGGCGGGCATTTCCGGCCTTACCTTCGGCGTGGGGTAGAATGTTGACGCCATCAATCGCCACGCCCTTAGGAAGGACCGCCCCAGCTGCAGCGGCCAAGGTTGGCATGAGGTCAATGTGGGCGACGGGCGCTTGTACTTGTGTGCCTGCTGGAATTTTGCCCGGCCAAGACATGAACATGGGCACGCGAATGCCCCCTTCAAACAAAGAAAGCTTCCAGCCCCGGAAAGGCTTGTTGATCTCCGGCAAACCAATATAGCCCGGGCCACCATTGTCGCTTGAAAACACGATTAAGGTGTTGTCGGCCATGCCTTGTTCTTTCAAGGTCGCGACAATCCTCCCGATGCTTCGGTCTAGCGACACGATCATTGCCGCATAGACCCGCTCGCGCTCAGAGCTCATCGGCCCCACCGCATCATAATCGGCTTTCGTGGCTTGCAAGGGCGTATGCACGGTCCAATGCGAAAGATTGATAAAGAAGGGTCGATTTTTGTTGGCCTTGATAACTTCAATCGCTTCATCGGTCCAATAATCGGCGAGATAGCCGCGTGGTTTGAACCATTCCCCATCATTGTAAGATGCCGCGTATTCCATGCGCGCCCATAAGAATTTGTCGATTGGGTCAAATTCGAGCTTTGCGTTGACAGCATTTGGGTCATCTTCGGGTAGATGCAGGCCGCTTGCCATCAACAGGCTTTCGTCAAAGCCTTGGGCGTTGGCTCCAAATTCAGGGCCAAGTCCAGTGTGCCACTTACCAATATGAACGGTGTGATAGCCACGCGTCTTCAAGACTTCGGCTATGGTTACTTCTGAGCCGGGCAAACCTTGTTTGTCGTACTTTGGCATCTCAGCCACACGGTCGGCATGATAGATGGCGGGCGGCATACCACTTTCTCCACGCATGGAGTCCGATACCATTTTCACAATCCGGCCCATACCATCTGGCGTTGGGGTGAACTCAAACCCTGTGCGTGTTGGATAACGCCCCGTCATGATCATCGCGCGCGACGGCGCACAGCTTGCGGTGCCTGAATAGGCCTGACGGAATGCGACACCTGAAGCCGCTAATGCATCAATGTTTGGGGTTTTGATTTTGCCATTGCCGAGCCCGCCGCCAAAGGTCGAGATGTCATTATAACCTAAATCATCAGCCAGAATGAAAATGATATTGGGCGGACGGTCGCCAGCACTGGCTTGGGCTGCTGCAGGGCCCTGCATCCAAGCGATGGGTTTATTGTCGGGAATATCCGTGCGCTTTTGGGAAGCGGCCAAAGCCAGAACAATGTCTACGCGCTTCACATAAGCCAGTGCGCCTAAACCCACGATGGCAACCAAGCCGCCCAACAGGATTTTCTTCAGCATAATTCAGTCTCCACCAAGTATCGATTTAGTTTGTTTCGAACAGCACGTCGCAACCTGTGTCGGCAAGGATGGCGCGGCAAGCCGCAGCATCTAGGGCCGACAAAGACTTTGCATGGTCTTTAAGCCAAACCAGACATTTGGCCTGATAGGCAAAAGTTGGTTGCGTCCAAGCGCGTCCATCAATGATGGTCTCAAAACTCGCCTCGCCAGCTTGGGCGGCTTGGGCATTGGCGTAAAGGAACGGCACATAGACGCGGCCAATCTCAGCCAGAAGCGGCGCGAGACGCGCTTGCGCCTGATCGCGGGCAAGCCAGTCCGTGTCTTGAGGCTCAAGGCCTGAGAGGTCTTCCATCCGGTCGATCCAAGCGCGCAGGCGCGGGGCACGTTCGGCGCACAAGGCAGCGGGGGTTGGATCAACCACACCTAGCTGCGTCAGCTGACCATAGAGACCAAAGTCAGCGGTACCGGGCCTTGCGCCCATTACGAAGCCTGCGGGCTGGATGAGGGCCTCCAGCACATCGACTAATCGCTCATATGACTGTTCGATTGTTGTCGCTGTGACGGCATTTGAACCCACGACGTAAAGGCGATCAATCTGGCGCTTGGAGATAAAGTCAGAGGCGGCTTTGGCGTCCGCATTAGACGTTGTCGTATCATGCCAGAAAACCAATTGCGGACCCGCATGGGCAATATCGGCCTCGCGTGCCCAGCGATAATGGAACATCGCCTTCGTCAGCCATTCGTCGGCAAAGTCTTCGATTAGATGATCGAGAAAGGCGATAACCGGATCGCTCGGCACCAAGGCGCGACCGGCAAACTCCCGCTCAAGCCTTGCAAGAATGGGCGTGGAATCGACTTGCGCTTCATAGCCACCACCGGCCTGCGGGAAATATACGGTGGGTAGGAGTTTTACTTTGGCTTCGGGGAAGCCCGGCATAGGGCTGCGATGACTGCCCCAATGCAGCGCATAGGGAATGTGGCGATAGCGCAGGGCCGCGATGACTTTACGGGTGTAGGGCGAGCCTGCAGCCCCTAAGACGTGGAGACGGGACGAGGCTGAAGTATCAGACATCAGGCAGCTTTCTTTTTACGCGCGATAAAGGCGAATGCGACACGAATGAGGGCGAATATTGTAAGGACCAGAATGAGGCCTAGCCCCGCCAGCTGCCAGCCATAAAAGCTCAACTGACGCATAATGCTGTTGTGCGCGGCCTGACGTTGAACCTTATAGCCCTTGGGCAATTCAAGAACGCCATTGGCCTTTGCATAAGCCGCATAAGCGCGCTCAAGATCAGCGCGGACTTCGGGCAATTGCGCCGACAAGTCCGTTGTTTGGCCCGGATCATTGACGACATGATAGAGCCGCCACTGATTGTCGCCATAAGGGGGGTTGTATTTCACCAGCGTATAATCGCCCTTGGTGATAGCCGCATTGCCGGAAACCTCCACGCCCACCGTGTCATTCGGGCCATAAACGGATTGCGCCTGACCCGTCAGCACGGGTGCAAGGCTGCGCCCGGAAATCGGCTTGGCATCGGGGATGGTTGGTGCACCACCCACAAGGTCGATCAGGGTCGGCGTGATGTCCTGCACAAAGGCTGCGGCATTGACGGCCTTGTCGGCAGCAATGCCGGGGCCAGCCATCAGCAACGGCACATGTAGGCCACCGCTAGCAGTATAGAATTTGAACAAATAGCTAGGCGTTGCCAAAGCACTCGCCCACTCCGGTCCGATCCAGTTGTGGCTGCCGCGTTCTCCCAGATTAGCCAATTCGCGCGTAAAGCCGTGTGTCTTCATCCAGAGGTTAAATCCGCGCTCGCCACCGGGATTGCTGGGCTCTGGGCCATTGTCGGAGGTGATAACAAAGATCGTATTTTCGAGCTCGCCCGTCTTCTCCAGATGCGCAACCAATCGGCCAATCTCCACATCGGTTGCCTCGATCATGCCGGCATAGACTTCCATCGCCTTGGCCTGCATCCTCTTTTCGTCCGCACTCAAACTGTCCCAAGCACGCATGCTTGGATGCATCGCGGGTGCTTTGGCATCTTTTGACACAAGGCCCAAAGCCGTGGCGCGCTCAAACCGATCTTTGCGCAATTGATCCCAACCACCATCAAACCGACCGGCATATTTTTGGGTATATTCGCGTGGCGCTTGCACCGGGATGTGGACGGCTTGCAAGGCGACATAAGCCAAAAAGGGTTTATCGTCTTTTGGTCGCGCGACCAGATAGTCCAGCATCTTGTTGACGATCACCGTCGAAGAGAACTGGCCACTGGGATAAGAGGTGGGCTTATCATCCTCAAACCAAGGTGCCTCGTTATAAAACGGCATATAGGACTTATCATCCCAGTTATCGGCACCCGAAGCATCAAGGGCGAACGATCTGTCAAAGCCGCGGGAGCCGGGCAATTGCCCCGGCCCATCGCCTAAATGCCACTTGCCACTCATGAACGTTCGATAGCCAGCAAGGCGCAGACGCTCTGGCAAGGTGGCGGCATTGGGCTCCAAATGCAGACCATAGCCAGGCTTGCCGACATGTTCTTTCGGAATCACTTCTTTGATCGTCGCCACCCCGGCCTGATGATTGGTCAGGCCCGTCAGCAACATCGCGCGGGAAGGCGAACAGAGGGGCGAGGTTGAATAGCGGTTGAAGCGGGTGCCCCGACGGGCAAGCGCATCAATATTCGGCGTCTTGGCCTCGCCGCCATAAACACCCAGATCCATTAGGGCGGCGTCATCAAACAGGATGATAACAACATTGGGCTTGGTCTTGGTCGCCGGACCTTTGGGACTTGCTTGCCCAGATGCGGACCCTGCACCTGCAATGAGAGCCAAAGAGCACAGTGCGGCGCCGGCCGCGCGCATCCAGCCAAACAGATGTTTGTTAGTTTTGCCCACTGTCGCCCCCAAGCCAGTCCCTTGTTTTGACACGATGATTGTCATTGGATGTGCGAAGGGTCAAGACAATTCCAGTCACGATCACGACCTACCTCAATTGCGCAAGACATGACGCTTCGAAAGCTTGCCCTGACTGTCCAGCGAGACCAAATCACCATCCTGCATGATCCAGAACGGCCCCTTAAACTTCTGTTTGGCATCGCCCAGGAAGGGCCCTTCCAAGGCCTTGAGCGGCAGAGCCGGCACGATATGGGTCAAGGCTACGGCACCGACCTTGGCGGTATTGGCAATGTCAGCAATCTGGCTAGGCGTCGCATGGTAATTCTCAATATCGTGGAAGACTTGGCTGACACCCGCCTGCCCTGAATCTTTGGCAGCTTTACCCATGATCTGGGTGAGGTTCGGCGCGATGGCCTCATGCACCAACAAGTTGGCCCCTTGAGCGGCCTTGGTCACGCAGTCACATGCCTTGGTGTCGCCACTGATGACAATCTTTTGCCCGCCATACTCAACGCGATAACCCAAAGATGGCTCGATTGGCCGATGATCGACGCCAAAGGCAATGATTTTCAGCCCGTCCTGATCATAAACGACAGCCTCGGACCCAATAGCAGGGGCCGCAAAGGGCTTAGCTTCAAATCCAAAGCCCGAGGGTGGAACAATCGCTGCGCCATGATGGGCGACGCGGTAACCGCGATCTTGGCTGTAGACTTGGGCAAGGCCTGCCGCAATTTGCTCAACCCCTGTTGGCCCATAGAGCGGCAATGGCGACTTGGCTGAGCTGGACGCCCAGCGTTGTAGGCCCAAACCGCCAAGACCATCGATATGGTCTGAGTGGAAATGGGTTAAGAAGACGGCCTGCACTTGGCCGGTCGGCAAACCCATCAGATTGAGCGTTTCAGCCGATCCTTCCCCCGCATCAAACACAAAGAGCTTGCCGCCTGCGACAATGGCCAAACAAGGGCCTGCGCGATCAAGGTCTGGCATGGGCGAACCGGTCCCGCAAAAGCCCGCATGCAGCCCAGTCTTCAACCCTTCGATGGTCGGATTAGCAAGGGCTTGATCGGCACCGCGTTCGAGCACGGCCAGAGCGATCTTATCCCGATTCAAGAACCCGACTGCGGCCCCGCAAACAAGGAGCCCCGCGACAATAGCAAGAATTGGTTTGGTTTTCATGGCAACCTCATCAATGGCTTAACAGCAAAACGCTATATTGACACTATAAGTGCAATAATCAGCCTGTCAAACAACCAAGACCTTTTTGGTCGCGGCTCTGTTCTTCGTGCCTATCGCTCATCACGAACCAAGCGAAAGCCTATGTGGTTGCTTGAAAAGTCAATCTCTTGCGGCTGTCGGGCTTGTGGGCGGTAGCGTCCACAGAAATTATCTGAACACAGCCAAGACCCACCCTTCACTGTCCCAGAGACGCCGTCCTGAAACGGTGTTTCGGTCCATTCCCAGACGTTTCCAATCATATCGTAAAGGCCCAGTTTGCTGGGCGGAAAGCAGCCGACCGGCGCGGTAGATTGAAAGCCATCGCCGCCTTCATCCAAAAAGGGGAACAGCCCCTGCCACGTATTGGCAATTGGCTTCTTTTGAGGGTCATAAGCACCAGATCGCGTATTGGCCTGATCGGGCAAGCCAGACTGGGCGGCATACTCCCACTCAATTTCACTGGGCAAGCGCCCGCCCGCCCAAGCCGCATAGGCTTTAGCATCCTGGCGGGAGACATGAATGACGGGCTTATCGTCCTGGCCCTCGATCGTGCTCCCGGGTCCCCTTGGACTTTTCCACGTCGCACCCGGCACGAGTTTCCACTGCCCGGGCTGGCCGCCTTTGCCAATTTCAAACACGGCAGATCCCGCCCCACCATCTTGGCGGGTCAGCGATTTTTCGGCGTCCGTGACATAGGCTTTCGCTGCGACAAAAGCGGCAAACTCGCGGTTTGTCACTTCATGTGTTTGCATCTCAAACCCGTTGACCTGCACGCGCATGGACGGACCTTCTTCTGGGAAGGACGGGTCTTGGCCCAACAAAACTGAACCTGCAGGAATCTTCACCCAGCCGCCCTGCTGTGCGACCGGCAAACCACAATTGACCTTGGCCTCACTATTCTTGACCTCGGCTTCTGGTTGACAGGCGGAGGCGAGCAGGAGCGGCAGCAAAATGAGGATAGCACGTTTCAAGATGTGAGCTCCTTCAAGGCGTCTTCAATTACCCATAAGCGGTCCTGTCCCCATACGCAGACATTGTTGACACGAAAGCATGGAACGCCCCAATGGCCAATCTCCAAAAGCTCCAACCGATTGGCCTCAGCTTCCTCGCGCCAGTTCTCGCGGGCCAGTTGTTCGCGCGCCTCTGGCCATGCAAGTCCGGCCGTTTCGACAATCTGCTTCATCCCGGAATCAGAGCCCGCGTCCACGCCTTGTGACCACACAGCACTCAAGAACGACTCTACAAATTCATAGCCTCGCCCCTGCTGCATGGCCCAAGCCAGAATGGCATAGCCGCGCTCAACCGGCTTACCGACTGGATCAGCAATTCGCCCGAACGGGATGTCGAGGCGACGGGCTTCCCGCGCGTTGTCGAGCGTGAAATAGCGGCTCTTCATCGGCGGCACAGGAAGGCCGCGCATCACCATGGGCAGAACAAAGCGCAATCGCAATTCCGCCCCATAGGCATCGGCCAGCGCCTTGGCACGATGGGCCGAGAGATAGGTATAAGGGCTGCGAAAGGACAAATACCAATGCAACACAGGCTGTGTGCCTGTTGCCAGCTTAGCTGGGGCAAGGTGTAAGCCAGGTGCGGGAAAGATCAGGGCGTCTGGTGCCCCGGATATTTGTGCGCCAACACCCCTCAAGCGAGTTTCAAGATAATGGAGGCGATCAATGCCCCAATACCACTCGCCACCATAATGCAGCATTGCCCCCATGAAATGGCCTAGGCGTGCGCGTTCAGCGTCTCCTTTGGCGCAAGGATCGCCGGTCGCCGGAGCGGTATCGGGCTCAATAGTGCCAGCCCACAGCGCCTTACTAATCGACAGCGCACGCGGCCAGAAATCCTCGGCTCCCAAAGCTGCCGCAAATTGGGCTTGCGCTGCACGTACCGCCTCGGGTGCTGGCTGCACACCGTGATCCTCAAACGTAAAGCCTGACTTCCTCGCCAGCTGGGCGCTATCTTCCCGAGCATAGGCGATCAGGCGATCCCGCTCTGGTGCTGCCCAATCATCGGGAGCCCCAACCAGCCAGACGTGCAGGTCCACATCATAGCGGCTGCGAAATAGGTCCAAGGCTTGCAGCGCCAGATGGCCATACGGATCATCGATCTGGTGAAAATAGTCGATGCGGTGGCGCGCACCTTGGCGCTGGCGCTCTTTCTCAAACTTGTCGCGGGCCGCGTCTTGGCGCTGCGCACTGGTGATGGCCTCAGCCACGCGCGAAACTACAAGCGTTTTCAGTGACATTGCTCGCTCCCCTTTTTGTTTCTCGCCAGCCTATGTTTTGGCGCAAAGAATGTCAAAAAAAGGATGCCGCCGCACCCATCACGATCTGCCGCAATAGACCATAAGCGGAAAACGGCTTAGGTAGAGTCAATATCTTTTGAACGAGGATAGAAAATGCGGGTGTCGAAGCTCTTAGCCTTTTGCCTTTTAGGCAGTGCCGCCTGTGCGCAGGCACCGGGGCCTCTTGCCCCAGGGCTCGACCAAGCTTTTTCCACCCAGATCAGCGCCATAAGCCTGTCCCCCGAAAACATGACAGGGATAACAAGAACAGGCCCAGCCGACTTAATCTATGCCCTGCGGCTCGACACCCAACGACAGGTGTCGAGCATGCCAGCAGAATTTGGCGGTCTCTCCTCCCTGTCTGTACACGCCATTGAAGGCGACACGGTGGTTTTTGACGCCTTGACGGACCAGGGTCACCTCGCCCGCTTTTCCGCACCCAATCCACTAACTTGGGGCGCAACCGCCGTGGCCACAGCCAGCCAAGTGCACCTTACCACACTCACCGATGCGGCGGATAAACCCCTGCGCGGGGCTAATCAGATCGATAGTGAAGGCCTCGCCCCCACGGACACTGGCTTCCTCATCAGCTTCGAGCGCGACCATCGCCTCGTTGAGCTGGTCAAGCAAGGCGAAAGCTATCAAAGCCAAAAAGGGCCGAGCCTGTCTGGCTTTGACGGTCTTGAATCCAATGGCGGGATGGAAGCCCTAACCCGCTTGCCCAATGGCCAATTCATAGCCGCAGCCGAATATGGCCCAGATCGGTTGGGTGACTCTGCTGTGAAGCTTACAGCGCCCTATTGGATCTTTGATCAAGCCAGCAAAGCGATGACCGCCCCGCTCGGTACGTTTGAGAACCAAGGCCGCTTTGGCATCACCGACATCCGCGTCCTGGATCAGGAGGTCTGGGTGCTCAAGCGCTCCTATGACCCCGCCACCAAGATCAACTTATCTCGGTTGGAAACATGCAGCCTCTCAAGCGTTCTAGCAGGCAAGCCAATCTGCAGTTTAAAGCTCGCCCTCTCTCCGCCCTTTCCGATGGACAATTACGAGGGCCTCGCCGTGATGAAAGACCCACAAAGCGGGGGCAATCTCGTTTTCATCCTGTCAGACGATAATTTTTCTACCGATCAAGGCACATTCCTGCTCGCATTTCGGTTAGATGCCCCTGGCTCACCCGCCGCCTTAACCCCCGGAGCAACGCCATGACTACCTATAAGACCAGCCTCTATGTCGCGACCTGTCTGATGGCGACCCTTGCCCTATCTGCCTGCCAACCGGCCCCCACCAACACAGTGGCCGTAGCGGGGACGGACAGCATGGACCACAGCCAAATGGATCATAGTCAAATGGATCATGGCAACATGATGGGGTCCGGCGATCCGGCTGCTGCAACGCCCTCAACCAAGGCCTTTCAAGCCGCCAATTCGACCATGCACCAAAAGATGGCCATTCCCTATTCAGGTGACGCCGACAAAGACTTCATCGCCGGCATGATCCCCCATCATGAAGGTGCCGTCGCTATGGCCCGCGTCGTGCTTGAACATGGCAAAGACCCTGAAATCCGCAAGTTGGCCGAGGACATCATTGCCGCTCAAGATCGCGAAATCAGCCAGATGAAGGCGTGGCAAGCCAAGAATAATACGCCATAGGCGCGGCCATCTCGACTGCCCAAGCGATGTTGAATCCAACGCCCATCTGGGCTACCGACACTTCTGCGCTGCACCCGTAGCTCAGCTGGATAGAGTGTTGCCCTCCGAAGGCAAAGGTCACAGGTTCGAATCCTGTCGGGTGCGCCATTTTTCTTCATAAAAACAAAATATTATAGATCCAAAAATTCTGGCGTTCTCGTCATTTTTTGTTTGGATACCACCTGGATACCACATTTTTCAGCTCGAATCGGCTTTGGAGATTTTGTTACTTTGTGTTTCGAAGCGTGGGGGAGCGTTACAAGAATCAAGCGCTTGAAACTGCGAACGTGTTTCTTGAAGTCGTTATTGGTAGCTTCCGAGATAAACACTTAAGCAATCACCGGCTTTTGACTTCCACCTATTCCAATGAAGCTCTTGAATCCCGACGCGTTGAAAGAACTAAGTCGGACCTCAGCACGCAAACGGCAACCAAAGCACGATCCAATTGACAATTGGCAGGCTTTTAAGAGCCGAGACAATCTAGACAGCCGAACTTTTACCCTAGGCGAACCTTCGAGATAGGCTGTGAGGAAGTATTTCCGCTCATGCCAAGACCGTTCCTGCCACTTAGCTGTCTTTGCGGAGCTTCGGGCACCGAGCTAAAATCCATGAAAGCGAACTATCTCAGATAATTGAAGTTGCCAAATGGACCCTTTCAATGGAAGGATCATGAAACGGTGACTAGAGCTTTTTCAGGCAAGGGTTCCCATTGTGACCAAACTCGACGTAGGTATTGCCTACATCCAATGGTTCAGCGGTTAAGAGGATGCTATTTTAGTGAAGCCGTTTTACGAACAGCCAATTTTAAACTCGCCTTACCACGTGCCATCGCGTCATCACGCCCTCGACGAACAAGGCCAGCCGCTCAACCTCCCTCCGATCCTTGGCCGACGCAGGTCTAAGCTCGCTACGCCAAGTGTACCCGGTAGCAAAAAGAAGCGCGGCGGGAAGCAATCGGAACTCGAATTTAATGATCGCTCTGATGGCACTGAACTGGATCCTACGCCGATCATTAATGAGATCAGGCAACATGTCGATTCGTGGCGCAATTTAACGAATCCGAATGATTGGGGAGTGACGCCAGTTACAGCGCGCTTGCTACAGCATTGGCGCAATCACAATTACGCCAATCAACGTCCCTTCTTCTGTCAAATCGAAGCCGTCGAGACCGCGATCTGGCTTACAGAAGTCGCTGCAAAGCGCGGCCAGTATGCCCGAATTTGGGCGCACGTCGACAAGGCCAATACCGACGCAAACCCAGATTTGATGCGCTTAGCTCTTAAAATGGCGACAGGGGCTGGCAAGACTACAGTCATGGCGATGCTGATCGCTTGGCAAGCCTTAAATTCTATTCGAAGTCCAAATAGCCACTTCAGTCGAGCATTCCTCATCATAACGCCTGGCATTACGATCAAGGATCGCTTGCGTGTTTTAATGCCGGAGGATGCTCAAAGCTATTACAAGGACCGAGAGCTTGTACCCGACGATATGCTGGCAGACCTCGGCAAAGCAAAGATCGTTATTACGAATTATCACGCGTTTAAACGGCGTGAGACCATGGAGGCATCAAAAGTCGGCAAGGCCTTATTACAAGGTCGGGATGATACGTTTACAACCATTGAAACTGAAGGTGCGATGCTCAAGCGGGCATGCGGGGAATTGCTAAGTTTCAAGAATGTCATCGTCATTAATGACGAGGCCCATCATTGCTACCGCGAAAAGCCCAATAGCGAAGAAGACCTGGGCAGCGATGACAAAGAAGAAGCCAAACGTAACGCTGAAGCAGCTCGCCTTTGGATATCTGGAATTGAAGCGCTAAATCGTAAAGTTGGCGTGCGGCGTGTTATCGATTTGTCTGCCACCCCCTTCTTCTTGCGTGGGTCAGGCTACCCTGAAGGAACTTTGTTTCCGTGGACGATTTCTGATTTTTCGTTGATGGACGCTATTGAAAGCGGCATCGTCAAGCTTCCTCGCATTCCAGTCTCAGACAATTCAGTAAACGCTGAGGCCCCTGTTTACCGCAATCTATGGGATCATATTGGCAAGCGTTTGCCAAAGAAGGGCGCGGGCAAATCGGGCACGCTTGATCCGCTGTCGATCCCGGCTGAGTTACAGACAGCTCTCTATGCGCTCTACGGCCACTATGAAACCAAGTTTAAGGAATGGCAGGACGCCGGAATTGACGTGCCGCCGGTCTTTATCGTGGTCTGCAATAATACCGCTACCTCAAAGCTGGTGTTCGAATGGATATCTGGATTTGATCGCCCCAATGAAGATGGCGAAATGATCAATCGGCATAAAGGCCATTTAGAACTCTTCCAGAATTATGACGAAAACGGCCAGCGTCTATCGCGGTTCAACACGCTGCTAGTCGATTCTGAACAATTGGAATCCGGGGAAGCGCTGAAAGATGACTTCCGCGACATCGCTAAGGCCGAAATCGACCACTTCAAGAAAGAGTATATCGCACGCACGGGCGATCAGAAGGCAGCCGAGAAACTCACTGATACGGATCTACTGCGTGAGGTCATGAATACCGTTGGCCGCATGGGCAGGTTGGGTGAACAAGTCCGCTGCGTCGTTTCTGTCTCTATGTTGACGGAAGGATGGGATACCAACACGGTTACACACATCCTAGGCGTTCGCGCTTTTGGTACGCAATTATTGTGTGAGCAAGTTGTAGGACGCGGCCTCCGGCGTCTGAACTATGAACTGACACCGGAGGGCATTTTTGAGACCGAATACGCCGACATCATGGGCATTCCGTTTGACTTTGCGTCTGAGCCCGTCAAAGTCAAACAGGCCGCCCCTAAGAAACTAACGCGTGTTTCTGCACTCAAGGAGCGCGCAGAGTTAGAGATCAATTTCCCGCGTGTTCAGGGCTATCGAGTTGATCTGCCTGGAGAGCGCATTACCGCGAACTTCAGCGAGGACAGCCGTTACACACTTGATCCGGACAACGTGGGGCCCTGCAGGGTTCGAATGGAAGGTATTGTTGGCGAGGGTGCAGACCTAAACGCAGATGCTTTAGATAAAATCACCCGGCCAAGTGAGATTTCATTCCGTCTAACCAAATATCTGCTCAATAGCCGTTTTCGCGATCCTGACCAAGATTTGCCAGGCCATTTGTTTGGCCAAGTCCAGCCTATTGTGCGCCGTTGGCTCGATGAGGGTTGGCTCCAAGTCAAGGGCGGCGTGCCAAAGGCTGCGGTACTTTATCTGGAGTTGGCCGAGAAAGCTTGTGAGAGGATTTACCTTGCCTGCCAGCGCGCCATTGGCGGCGAGCACAGGATTAAGGCTATCCTAGACCCATATAACCCCAGTGGGTCTAGTCGTTTTGTTGCGTTCACTACGTCCAAGACGACCTATCTGACGCGAGCAGACAAATGCCATATCAGCCATGTTGTTTGCGACAGTGATTGGGAGGCACAATTAGCCCAAGTGCTAGAAAGCCATCCAAAGATCATCTCCTACATCAAAAACCAAGGCTTGCAATTCGATGTTCCTTGGCGCGATGGGGCCGTCCCGCGGCGGTATGTGCCTGATTTCATTGTACGTGTGGATGACGAGAAGGAGGATCCACTTAATCTGATTTTGGAGGTCAAAGGCTTCAAGGGCGGGGATGCTCAACTCAAGGCTGAGACCATGAATGCGCTTTGGGTGCCTGGGGTTAACAATCTGGGGACCTATGGGCGATGGGCATTTGCCGAGCTTCGTGATCCCTATGAAATGGAAGAAGCAGTGGCCGCAATTATTGCGAAGGCTACCGGGGAGAGTAAACGATGAGATGTCCTCATTCTTTGACATCACAGTCTGTGATCTCAAAAATCAAAGGCGCTTACAATGACTGAGCTCACCAACGGCGAGCCTCCAGTCACGATCCTTCAAGTGCGTGGACTGTCAGTCATGCTGGATGCTGATGTCGCAGCACGATTTGGTGTTGAGACCGCACACATAAATCAAGCCGTGGCCCGCAATCCAGCGAAGTTTAGCGGAAATCATTGCTTCCAACTTAGCAACGAGGAATATGCCGCTTTGAGGTCACAGACTGTGATCTCAAACCCTGGGCGTGGCGGTCGGCGATATGCGCCGCGCGTTTTCACGATTAAGGGCGTCGCGCGCCTTGCAACGGTTCTCAATAGCGAGGCGGCCCTGCAAGCGACAGATATGATCATCGACACTTTTGTGGAAGTGCAGGGCCAGATCATTGCTGGGCAAAAGGTTCTCACAATCACCCAACCCTCCAAACTAAGCGGTGTTGACCCACTTGCCGCCAGCATACGCGTCAAGCTGACCCAAGCTGTGGATGCGTTGCTTGATACCGTCATAGATATCAAGCGCGGTTTGAACGTCCGCGAGACGGCGCAGGAAATGACCTCTGATGCGTTGGAGCATTTGCGCGAACTGTTGCGCACGAAAGGCTTGGAAAACGAGAAGATTGCCTCTGAGGTCACCAAGGCAATGGCCGAAGCCGAGCGAATTTATGCAGAAGCGCGCAAAATCAATGCCGAAGCGCAAGGCGTTGAGATCACAAACATCAAGCATCGAATCGAGGCGGTTCGCGAACTCAAAAAACTATATGACGAAACTGAACCTTCTGCCTTTATTGACATGATCGCCAGCCTTCAACCAACTGGTCCGCGCATCACAAGCATCCCACAGGAAGCCCCATAATGGCCCGCACCCCTACCCCGAAGTCGCCAAAATCTGTTGAGACGTTGAACCATAATGAGGCGACGCGGAAGAATATCGCTACGGCCGAGTTGCAAAACACCCTCGAGTGGATGGAAGAAAAGGACCCGCAAAAGCCCGCAATCTATCACCGTGCGCGGCCATTAGAGCAGGGACATTTTAGAGAGCGAGACATGGATCAGGACCCACAGATTATCTGGAACGGTATGACGCTGAACCTTTCGCCCAGCCAGATCAAAACTTTATCGGAGACCGGTCGACTGGAAATTGGTGATGCCCAGCTGACTTGGCGGGGCAAGGATGCCCAAGATTGGAGTGACTTGGTGGTGGCGGCACCGCCTCTTTATATCCAAGAAAAGATCCATCCAAAGGCCATCATTGACGATATTAAGCGTGCCCCCAGAGCAGAGGAAAAAGACCAAATTGATCTTTTCGCAGACTTTAATGGCATAGACCCAGAAGCGCGAACCGAGTTTTACCAGCATGACCAGCATTGGTCGAACCGCATGATTTTGGGCGACAGCTTGCAGGTTATGGCAAGCCTCGCAGAGCGCGAAAGCCTAAAGGGCAAGGTGCAATGCGTTTATTTCGACCCACCCTATGGCATAAAGTTCAATTCAAACTGGCAGGTCTCCACCCTGTCACGCGATGTTAAAGACGGAAAGCAAACCGATCTCACGCGTGAGCCAGAACAAGTTAAAGCCTTCCGCGATACGTGGAAGGACGGCATCCATTCATACCTCACTTATTTGCGTGATCGTTTAACCGTGATGAAGGAATTGCTGACGGAAAGTGGAAGTATATTCGTCCAAATTGGCGATGAGAACGTGCACCGTGTTCGGGCGCTGATGGATGAGGTATTTGGTGAGGAGAATTTTGTCAGTGAGATAAAATTCAAAACTACTAGCAACAGAACCGCAGAATTCATCCCATCAGTTTTTGATACAATTCTGTTCTTCGCAAGAAAAAAAGAAGTCTTGAAATTCAGGTCAATCAAACCTGCCAAGAACTATGAGGATGTTACTGAAGATTCCTATGGCTGTATTGAGGAGGATGTCTTCAGCTGGCGCCGGCTTGGGAAAAATGAAAAATCTTCTCCACGATCGCTTGAGAAGCATGGTGACCTTTTCGGAATGGGTGACTTAACTTCCTCTCATGAGTATATCCGCGATAACTTTCTTTGGGAGGGCGAAAAATTTCACCCAAAAGCTCGATATTGGTCAACTTCCCTTGCTGGCCTTCAAAGGCTGGGACGGGCCAATCGAATTTGCAACGTGAATGGCATCGCTCGATATAAAAGGAAGTTCTACGACTCGTCGTTTCTAGCGCCGCACAATGTATGGACAAACACGGGAAGTGGTTCTCAAACTGAAGAACGATTGTATGTGGTTCAAACAATAAGCTCAGCTATCCAACGCTGTATCCTGATGGCTACAGACCCCGGCGATCTCGTGTTGGATCCTACTTGCGGTTCTGGCACAACGGCAACAGTCGCAGAACAATGGGGGCGGCGTTGGATCACGATTGACACCTCGCGCGTTGCCTTAGCACTTGCCCGCACCCGCCTGATGAGTGCACGCTATCCCTATTACCTAATGGCCGATAGCCCGGCAGGAAGGGCGAAAGAGCAAGAACTCTCCGGCAAGCCGCAACCCTTATCCAATGCCACGGGCGATATTCGTCAAGGCTTCGTCTATGACCGCGCGCCGCACGTTACGCTAAAAAGCATCGCCAATAATACCGAGATCGACGATATCTGGGAAAAGTGGGAGGCAACGCTGGCCCCTCTGCGGGAACAATTAAGCGCGCATGTTTCAGCTTCGTCACCAAATGCAAGGGCCGTGCTAGAAGAATATCAAATTCCCCGCGATGCGCCAGCAGATTGGCCACTTGAAGCAAAGCGTCTTTTGCCAGATTTTTGGACCGCCCGCATCGCGCGGCAAAAGGAGATCGATGCCAGCATCGCTAAGCGCGCCGAGGTCGAGTTGCTCTATGATCGCCCCTATGAGGACAAGACCCGCGTAAGGGTGGCAGGGCCGTTCACGGTGGAAAGCCTTTCCCCTCACCGAGTAATCCCATCAGGCAGCGAACTCGCTGATGACCTTGAGGCCCGTGAAGGCAAACGCCGTCGTAGCTTGGCCAGTGCGCCCCCCACAGACTTTACACAAGTGGTGCTCGAGAATCTTAAAACTCATGGCGTCCAACAAGGCGCTAAGGGCGATCGGATCGTGTTCACCAGCCTAACGCCCTGGCCCGGTGAATATATCGGCGCAGTCGGGGAATTTGACGAGAATGGAACAACGCGCCGCGCGGGCATCTTTATTGGGCCGGAATTCGGCACGGTCTCTCGACCAGACTTAACAGCCGCCGCTCGTGAGGCATCTGACGTTCGCTTTGATGTTTTGATTGCTGTCGCCTTTGCGTTTGAGGCGCATGCAAGCGAGCTTGTAAAGCTCGGACCTCTGCCAGTTCTGAAAGCAAAGATGAACCCCGACATGCATATGGCGGGCGATCTTAAGAACACCGGGAAAGGCAATCTGTTTATTGTCTTTGGTGAGCCCGATATCGAACTACAGACCCTGCCAAATGATCAGATTTCAGTGAGAGTTTTGGGCGTCGATGTATTCGACCCCAATACGGGGGATGTGCGATCTGGTGACACTAAGAGCATTGCTGCTTGGTTCATTGACGCCGACTATGACGAAGAAAGCTTCTTCGTTCGCCACGCCTATTTCCTCGGCGCAGGCGATCCTTACAAGTCGCTCAAAACCGCCCTGAAAGCCGAAATCGACGAGGCAGCATGGGCCACACTCTATCGCGACGTGTCCCGCCCGTTCGCGCGACCACGCTCTGGGCGGATTGCTGTGAAGGTCATCAATCACTTCGGCGATGAAGTGATGAAGGTGTTTGGGGTTTAGGGGGAGATTCGGATGCTGATAAACAACTATGGATTATTCTGGAGGCTAGATCAGGTCTTCTGGGGTTGGCAGAACAGGAATGGCCACCTCAATGGCCGGATTGCTAGCAGCCAAAGTAGTCCCCTTGTGGACTTTCGGGAACAACAAGGGGTCTATGTTCTTTATGATGATAGCTTTCAAATAGTATATGTGGGCCAAGCCGGCGCTGGGGAGAACCAACGTTTATTCGATCGGCTAAAGCAACATACGCGTGATCAGCTTGCTGAGCGTTGGTCTAGGTTTTCGTGGTTCGGGATTAGGCCAATAACAAAGGCAGGAAAACTGCGTGTTGAAAAAATGGCGGCGCACCCGCCCATCAGTGATGTTTTTGGATCATATTGAGGCCATATTGATTACGGCAGCAGAACCAAAGCATAATCGACAAGGCGGTCGATTTGGGGAAGGGGTCCACCAGTATCTTCAGTATAGGGATGAACTCTTAGGACCTGACCTGGACACAATGGTTTATGAATTGTGGAAGGCGCGTCCGACTCTGAAGTGAATTATTGAGCGCCAGCAATTGAGCGACGACTGATTAGGTATTTGAGAAATGGCTAAACGAAGCATTACAGACAACGAGATTGGATTAATCAAATCAATGCTAGGACGTGACCTAAAGAACAACGAGATACAGTTTTACTTCAACCGCCAAGATAGACCAGTCAACTCAGGACGAATTACTGGTATCAGAGATGGTACGTACGGAGGTGAAGTTCCTTGCGCCGATGACGTCGACCTCGAAGCATTCCTATCCACATTCAAAGCTAGTGAGATTGGTGTGCAACTTGATACATTAGGGGTGGTGAAGCCAATGACGCTTGCAGAAGAAGCGCGGTCCTATTTTGAGGCATCCCAAGGGCGTTGGAAGGTGGCCTGTGGGGAAGGAGCAGACTGTGAAAGCAAAAGCGTGTTTGACCTGAAAGAGCCAGTACATTTGATAAGAACTATAGCTGCAATGGCTAACAATCGCGGGGGCTTTATGTTCTTCGGCATCGATAATGAAAGCCAAGAGGTAGTTGGGATGCTGAACCAAAATTTTCAGAATGCCGACATTTCGCAAATTATTGCAGTAATTCGGAATTATCTTTCGCCATGTCCAGAAATCAAAAAGTTCGAGCTTGTATTTGGATCACAAACGGTAGGGGTTATCCGAGTAGAGCAATACGATACCCCACCCGTTGTAATAGTTAAGCAACACGATAAAGCTCGCCTAGGTGATATCATATTTCGATATTCAGGTAGATCTGAAGTAATTAGGCCACCCGAGCTGTTTGAATTACTACGCCGACGAGATCTCGGATCTGCCAATGCTCTTTTAAGCACACTGCAACAGGTAGCTCAAATTGGACCTAGTCGAACAATCATCCTTGATTCCGATGTGAACAAAATCGACGCAGAAAACAAGACGATCTTGATCGACAGCAAGTTGGCGCAGCAGTTGAAATTCATAGAGGAAGGTAGCTTTGACGAGAAAGACGGCGCTCCAACACTCAAGTTATTGGGCGAAGTCAGTCAAACTGAGACAATTAGAGGCGAAACGGAAGTTGTAGTCCAAGAGAAAGCGCTTGACCCGGATATGGTTGTTATGGCGTTTCTCCAGAACGAGGAAGTTAGCGCGCCATTAGAGTATTTAAAAGAGTCGGCGATGGTTCAAAGACGATGGTTGCCATTAAACTATTTCGTGGCACGCTTACCAGGCGGGTTACAAGAAGCAACAAGTTATCTTAGGGCGCTGAAACCTGGTTACAAGCCTTCACAAAAGCATGCACTCCAAAGGATATCACGAGAAAAGCGAGCCTTTAATCATGCACCCGCTCGAGCTCAGCCTGCTTTAGAATGGCTTCAGTCAGGTTTACCCGAACAGAACCAAGGAGAACACTGCTTGAAAAACTTAGCTTCCGCGATCCAAGCACTACCAGCAGGATTCAGGGCGATATCCAAAGCTAAGAAGATTCTTGTTGCTCGTTGGAAAGATATTGGGGATGACGCCTCACTCAGAAGTGCAGTCTATCGAGCAGCTTGTCGCTTAGACGAGCTCGAACTTGATGCCTCTAATCGCAAATGACCCTTACCCTTGCCTCAACCTTCACTGCGGCCCTCGCGCGCTTGCCCTCGCAAGACCAAAAGGCAGTAAAGACGACGGTGTTTGATCTTCAAGCCGATCCAAATCTACCTGGCCTGTCAATGCATCGGATCGATAAGGCGCGGGACCCCGATTTTTGGTCGGTGCGAGTAAATCGAGATATACGTCTGGTCGTGCACAAAAAGGGTGCATCGACTCTTTTGGCCTATGTCGACCATCATGATGACGCCTATGCTTGGGCCATGCGTCGACGGATAGAGGCGCACCCGACTACAGGCGCGCTCCAAATCGTTGAGGTGCGCGAAACGGTTGTCGAAATCGCTGCACCTACGACGCCACGGCCATCTGCACCCAAGCCTATCTTTGCGAAGCTGAATGCCGAAGCGTTGATGTCTGTAGGGGTACCAAGTGACTGGATCAACGATGTCCTCGCGGCAGATGAGCATCAGTTTTTTGTTTTGGCTTCGCACCTCCCTAGTGAAGCAGCGGAAGCATTATTGGAATTTGCGGCGACAGGCCAACTCGCACGCCCAACGACTCCGGCGTCGGAACTTACACCTGAAACCCACCCTGATGCCCAACGCCGCTTTCGCATTTTGGAGTCTCGAGAGGAAGTCCTATCGGCGCTCGAGGCACCTTGGGACACTTGGTCTGTCTTCCTGCATCCAACTCAGCGCGCCGTCGTCGAACGTATCTACAGCGGGCCGGCACGAGTCGCGGGCTCTGCAGGGACAGGAAAGACTGTCGTCGCACTGCACCGGGCCGCACGCATACTAAGAGGCGACCCGAATGCACAGGTCCTGTTGTCAACATTCTCCACGCCTTTGGCAAATGCGCTGCGTGGCAAAATCAAGGTCTTACTTGGGGCTGACCATCCGGCTTTGTCCGCTATCGCCCCACGCCTTACCGTTTCGTCGTTTGAAGATGCGGCATCAGAACTGTTTCAACTTGCGTTTGCGCGTAAGCCCAGGATCGCAAACACTGATCGAATTAGCTCAGCCTTATCAGATGCGGTATCCCAGCTTGGGCTTACGGGCTATTCAATTAAGTTCTTACTAGCTGAGTTCTGCTCCGTTGTTGACGCTTGGGCTGTTATGAGCCCCGAGGTCTATGCAGAAGTGCCCCGACTTGGCCGGAAGGCTCGCCTTGGATCCCGGCAGCGTGAGGCGCTTTGGCCGGTATTTGAGAGTGTCCGGCGGACACTGAAAGCGGATGGCTATCTGACTTGGCCATCTGTCTTTCATGCTGTCGCCGATCACTATAAAGCGCGTAGCGACAAGCCGTTTACCCATATTGTAATAGATGAGGCCCAAGATTTAGGTGTGCCTGAACTCCTCATGATGACCCAGATTGCCGCACCAAGCACTGACACTTTGTTCTTCGCTGGTGACTTAGGTCAACGCATATTCCAACCACCATTTTCTTGGAAAGTGCTGGGAGCCGATGTACGTGGGCGATCGACCACTCTGCGCGTCAATTACCGCACCTCCCACCAAATCCGCCGCGCTGCGGATGCACTCTTGCCAGGCATTGTGCGCGATGGCGATGGTCGCGAGGAAGACCGTCGCGGAACAATATCTGTCTTCGACGGCCCTGCACCCGATATTCGATTGTTGGCGGATAAGCAACAAGAGTGCGTTGAGGTGGCATCAACTCTAGCCAACTGGATGGCCGATGGATTCTTGCCTCAGGAAATCGGCATCTTTGTTCGTTCGCGAGCTGAACTTCCGCGGGCGCTAGCTGCAATTCAAGCCGCTAATTTTTCCGCGATTGAGCTCACAGGGCGTGAAAATGCTGCCCTAGATGGCATATCCTACGGGACTATGCACCTTGCAAAGGGGCTAGAATTTCGCGGCGTGATTGTTATGGCCTGTGACGATGGGATTCTACCCCTACAAGAGCGTATTGATCAAGTTGTTGATGAGGCCGACTTAGACGAGGTCTACGAAACCGAACGCCATTTGCTCTATGTCGCCTGCACACGAGCTCGCGATCGCCTGCTTGTTACTGGCATTGCACCAGGGAGTGAATTCTTGGGGGATTTGGGGCGATGATGTCAGATCAACTCTGTCACCAATGACTGTGCGAGCTGCAATAGCTAGTTCCGCATTGAGTCAACCTGCCATTGAGGAGATACTTCGTATCCATTCGGCGAGGGCCACATACCGGTGAGGTATGAACTGGGCTAGTTACTGTGCGTATGGAGACGTTACAGACGATAGCAGCGGGATATGGGGGTCGACTTGATGTTGT
>VYLG01000029.1_pt1 | contig 63149 bp, 48 predicted proteins | sample 5114351 | NCBI WGS metagenome assembly VYLG01 (sample SAMN12291798, study PRJNA351875) | freshwater metagenome | isolation source: freshwater lake | place: USA: Michigan, Kent Lake | collected 2013-08-15
GAACCACCTTCGATGCGCGTCGAGCACGTCGAGCTGGAGGCCGTGCACTCCAAGCAGGTGTACCTACTGCACTGGCGTGATCTGACCGACGCGAGTCTTTGGCGCCAAGGCTGGACTTGAGGTGGTGTTGGCTCGGGCGTCTGCTATCCCCGCCTGGCGACTCACACTATCGACCCCAACCTGCCGATCAGGTTCCTGTGAAGCTGCCCGTCGCCCGGACCGATCTGTTTCAGGTTCGGTATCCGCAAATCAGCCGCTCCAGATCACCAGGACCCGGCCAATCGCTGCTGCTGGCCACGTGCTGCTAGTCGGCGGCCTCGGTTTACGGTGCGCTCGTCCTGGTCGAAAGGCCAGGCTCAGCGCACCGGCTGAGCCAGCGAGACGCCAGGCAGGGCACCCTTGGGCCCGCGATGGACGATGGGGCAGTTCAGAACCACCTTGGTGGCCTCCAGCGTCACCGCGCCACTGTCTACCGCTGCCAGCACGGCCTCCTCCGACTTCAGCGTCTGCGGGGTCTTGCCCGCAGCCCATGTGACCTTGACCATCTGCCACAGCGGGCTGTAGGCCGTGTCCCGACTCGCCGAACCCATCGGATACGGTGCGGAAGCGAAGATGCTTTCCTGCTTGAAATTCGTCACGGCGTAGACCTTGTCCACTGACGACCGGCGGCCCGGAACAGGCGGGCCCCCAGGCAAGGCATCAGCAAGCCTTGGTGCGAAGTTCGCGCCCTTGGCCTCGGCCACGTCGGCATGCGAGACGTCGGTGGTGATGTAGAACACCTCTTCCCCCTCGAACCAGCCGCGCAGCACCGGGATGGTTGCCTGGCCGTTGCCGGTGAGCCACGGCGCGGTACTGCAGGCACCCAGCAGCGAGGATAGACAGGCCAGCGCCATGGCCCTGTGCAGGCTTGGCCAGCGTGTGGACACCACAGGTCGCCCAAGAGCGGTCTTCATCTGCACGGCCATGCTTGCACTTTCTCGTCCTAGTCCGCGATCCTGCATTGTCGATGGACAGGCAGTTGACCAGCGCGCCCGAGACGAATCGCATTCTGTCTGAGTCGTTCGGTTCACTGGCTCCGTTCGCGATCCAGACAATTGCTTGGCCCCATGTCAGGCGCAGCCCGAGCCTGACGACCGACACCTACAGGCCCGTCTTGCTTGCAGCCGACCGTCACCTCACCTCGAAGGAACACCGTGAATCTTGTCCGACTGATCACCGCCACTGTCCTGTTCTGCGCCGCCGCAGCGTCCCATGCCCTCGACGTCAAGCCCTATTCGGCGACCGCCCTGGCTGAAGCGCAGAAGGCGGACAAGCCTGTGGCGCTGCACTTCCGCGCCGACTGGTGCCCGACCTGCCGCGCCCAGGACAAGTTGCTCGACGCGATGAAGGCCGAGCCGGGTCTCGACATCACCGTCCTGGCTGTGAACTACGACACCGAGAAGGATCTGAAGAAGCAGTTCGCCATCCGCAGCCAGTCCACGCTGGTGGTGTTGCGCGGGCAGAAGGAAACGGGCCGAAGCATCAACGACACCACCGCCGCTGGCCTTCGCACCACCTTGAAGTCGGCGCTTTGATCGGGCCCGCCGGATGTCGCTGACGCTGTCGTTGCCACAGCTGGGGCTGAGTGTGGCTGCAGGTGGCCTGACCACCCTGTCACCCTGCGTGTTTCCGCTGCTGCCGCTGGTGTTGGGCGGGGCGGTGCAAGGCCACCGTCTCGCGCCTGTGGCCATGGGCCTGGGCATGATGCTGTCGTTCGCCGGCATCGGCGTGGTGCTCGGTGCGCTCGGGCCTGCGCTGGGCATCGACGCCGACACCATCCGCATTGCCGGCGCGGCGATGCTGATCGCCTTTGCGTTGGTCATGCTGGTGCCGGCGCTCGGGGACCGCTTCTCGCGCTGGATGCTGCCCATCGCCAGTGCGGCCAATGCCGCCTCGACCCGGCTGGACGGCGGCTCCCTGCTCAGCGCTGCTGCACTGGGAGCCGTGCTTGGCCTCGTCTGGAGCCCGTGCTCCGGGCCGCTGCTCGGCTCGGCGCTGACGCTGGTGGCCAGCGAAGGCGGTGCCTTGCGCGGCGGCGTGGTGCTGGCCCTGTTCGGCCTGGGCGCGGCGATCCCACTGGTGGCGGTGGCCTATGCCTCGCGCAGTGGCTTCATGCGCGCTCGCGACTGGATCCTGGCCCGCATCGAGCGCGTCCGGCGCGGCTTTGCCGTGCTGCTCGGCGGCATGGGCGTCGCCATCCTCACCGGCGCCGACAAGTGGGTCGAGGCGCGTGTCCTGGCTTGGCTGCCGGATGCCTGGGTGAACTTGACGATCGGGATCTGAGTGATCTCAGGCGCGGGCCGCGGCATCGCTGTGCTGCCATTGCGTGGGCGTGGCGCCCAGTCGTTGCAGGAAGATGCGACCGAACGCGCCGGGGCTGGCATAGCCCACGTCAGCGGCTACCTGCTTCACCGCCAGTCCCTTGCGCAGCAGCGTGCGAGCGAGGCCAAGGCGCCAACTGGTCAGGTAGTCACCGGGTGGAACGCCGACCGTGCGGGTGAAGTGCGCCGCAAAGCGCGCCCGCGACATCCCGGCCAGACTGGCCATCGCGTCCAGGGTCCAAGCCCGTGCCGGGTCGGCATGCAGTGCGCTGATGGCCTTGGCCAGGCGCGGGTCGGCCAGGCCGGCCATGACGCCGCCGTCCACCAAGTGGTGGGCCATGGCATGGCGCAGGAGCTGGATCACCAGCACCTCGGTCAGGCGGTCCACCACCGCGCCGTGTCCGCAGCGGCTGGCCTGCGCCTCGCTGAACAGCAGCTGCTGGGCGAGATCGAGGCCGGGCAGCTGGGCCAGCGGCACGCTCAACAAGGCCGGCAGCCCGCGCAACAGCGGGTTCTCGTCACCGACTCCGAAATCGATCGACGCACACACGACATCGGCGCCCTCGCGCTCGCCGCCATCGAGCCGGTGTGCACCGGCGCGCGGGAAGAACAGCACGCTGGGCTCACTGACGATGCTGTGCCGCCCCTGCGTGTCGATCACGCCCAGCGGTCCGCGCCGCACCAGGTGCAGATGGCCGATGCCGGTTCCGCCGTCGAAGTCGGCAATGCCGCACAACGCGCCGCTGTAGAACACGCGCGCATGCAGTTCGAAGCGCTGGAGCAAGGCTGACAGACGGTCAGACATGAAGGGATAAAGGGTCCGAGCGAGATGAATGGTTGAACGATGGAGACGAACCGCTGCCGATCATCTCATTCAAGGCGCTACAGTGCCGTGAATCCCCCATCTGGAGACCTGACATGTCGAACCCGTCGCTGCCGTCCCTGCTGATCCCGCGCCAGCCGGTGCCACCCCTGCAGGTGCCCACGCTGGACCACGGCAGCTTTTCCCTGGCGGAGGACGCCGCCGCGAACTTCACCCTGGTCGTGTTCTATCGCGGCCTGCACTGCCCGATCTGCCTGAAGTACCTGCTGGAACTGGGCCGGCTGCAGCCTGAGTTCGACAAGCGCGGAGTGAAGGTGATCGCGATTTCCAGCGACGGGCGCGAGCGCGCGCAGGCCATGGCCGACAAGCTGAAGGCGCCTGCCCTGCGCATGGGCTACGACCTGAGCCTGGCCAAGGCACGCGAGTGGGGCCTGTTCGTCAGCACCTCGCGCGGCACCACGTCCATCGGTATCGAGGAGCCGGCTCTTTTCTCCGAGCCCGGTGTCTTCATCGTGCGGCCCGACGGCACGCTGTACTACGGCGCCGTGCAGACCATGCCCTTTGCGCGGCCGCACTTCGACGAGCTGCTGGCAGCGCTGGACTTTGCGCTGGAGAAGAACTACCCGGCGCGGGGCGAGTACGTCGGCCCGGTATGAGGGACGTGCGACCGCTTCGGCTCACCCGGCGCCTGGCCCTGCTCTCGGGTTGGGTCGGGCTGGGTGCAGCCAGTGCACGGGTGGGCGCACAAGGCACGGCGGCGCCCGAACCGACGCCCTGGGCCGTGCGTGCCGTACCTGCAGACGAGCCGATGCGGCAACTGCATGCGGGCGGACCGTCCGGTCTGCTGGGCACGGGCGCCAGCGGCAGCTTGTGGGCCTTGTCGCTGACGGGCCAGGCGCCCCGCCGCATGGTGGACGGGATCGACCCGGCCACGCCCATCGCCACGGGCCACGGTCGCGTCGCTGCACGCATGGCCGACGGCGGACTGTGGGTCTGGGAAGAGGCCGGTGCGAGTGGCCACGCGCGAACACCAAGCCAATCGCTGTCTAGGAACCTTTCTCCGCACGCCGGGCTCCTGATCCTGCCGCTGGCCGTGCTGGCCGTTGTGACCACCAGCGCCCGGCCAGCCGACCTGCTGGGTCACCGGCTCGCTCGCTTCGAGCCCGACATCGACGGACGTTGGCGAGAAGTAGCGCGTTCGACCGACGCTGTGCTGCCCGACGCGCGCCCCGTCCAAGTCGACCTGGATGGCCGCGGAGACGGTGGCCATATCGCCGTGCTGGCCGGACCTGACGGAAGCCGCTACGACCACGGCGTGCTGGGCGATGCCATCGAGGCGACGAAGGTACTCTGGCTTGAACGCCACGGGCTGGAGGTGCTGCGCGGGCTGAGCCTGCCGGCACCGCATGTCTTTGAAGATATAGCGCTCCGGCCCGTGCTCTTGTCCGGCGGTTCACCCAGGCGCGGCCTGCTCACGGTGCGCTCGGGCCCCGACGGCGGGCAACTGGCGCTGGTGACGACCGACCCGGCACGGCCTCGGGTCCTGCAACTGGCGGGGCTGGGCGACACGGTCGGCGGCTTTCACCGCTGGCTCGCACCGACCACCGATGGCCGCCACCTGGCCGCCGTGCACACGCCTCACATCGGCGGCGTACTGCACATCTATCGGCAGCAAGCCGATCGATTGACCCGTCGACGCTTGCACGCCGATGTCAGCACCCACCGCATCGGTGCGCGTGAAGTCGACCTGGCGGCCTGGGTGCAAGACCTGCTGATCCTGCCCAGCCAGGACGGCCGCCAGCTTCGGCTGCTGAACCCCGCCGCGGACTGGACGGAGTTGAATGAAGTGGCACTGCCAGGGCGCGCGATCCTGACCGCCGCATTGCCCGAAGTTGCGGCACTGGCTGTCTTGCTCGACGGCGGCCGGGTGGTGGTGGTGGGGCCTTCACCGCACGCTGCATCTCGCCGCTGAGCGGGCGGGGCGGCAACTCACGGGCCGAAGCGCCAGCGCAACCTAAGCCGCCAGCGGCAGCGCAAGGCACAGCCGTGTGCCGCCGCTTGGTGCTGGCAGCGGCCGCAAGCTGCCGCCATGCAGCACGGCCACCCTTTGCGCGATGGCCAGGCCGAGACCGCCGATGCCGCCGCTGATGCGCTTGATCGGGGGGTCGCGCAGCGACAGGCCCTGGTCCAGCCGCTGGTGCAGTTCGCCCGGCAGACCCGGCCCGCCATCTTCCACCACGATCTCAGCCTGCGCGCCTTCTCGACGCAGGCTCACCCGCACCGGCTGGCTGCCCGGAGCGTGACGCAATGCGTTATCGATCAGGTTTGTCAGAGCTCGCTCGATCAGCTGCAGGTCGCCGTCGAGTTCCAGACGGCCCGGGGGCAGGCCATGCAGCGTGACCGGTGGCTCCGCATCGTGGAGCCCGAACTTCTGAACCGCGTCAGTCACCACCTCGTCGAGGCTGAACCGCTCGCGGTGCAGCACCTGCCCGTTGGACTGAAGGGCAGCCAACTCGAACAGCTGCTGCGACAACCGGCTGACCTTGCGGCTTTGCGCCAGCGCGGCCTGCAGCACCGCTGCACTGCGCGTCGCGTCCGGTGTGGCATCGGCTGCCAGGGCCTCCAGGTGGCCGTGCAGCGCTGTCAGCGGCGTGCGCAGGTCGTGCGCCACGCTGGCCATCATCTCGCGATGGTCGGCCACCTGACGCTGCTCGCGTTCGGCCTGCGATTCGATGCGCCGGGTCATGTCGCCGAAAGCAGCTGCCAGAGCCTGAACCTCGTCGCCCAGCGGGCGCTGCGGCGCGTCACTGGGCGAGCCGTCGCTGGCGTCGGCCCCGCTGCTGCGCCGGTTGTAGTCGCGCAGACTCCTCGCCAGGCGGTGCAGCGGCCGGGTCAGTCGGCGGAAGGTGAACAGCCCGAGGCCCAGAGTCACCAGCAGGCCCATGGCTGCGGCCAGCGCGGCACCCTGCCACAGCCGGTCGGCACCGATCTGAGCGGCTACGGCGCCGCGCGCCGGGCTGTCCAGCACGACGTAGAGGTAACCCGGCGGCCGCACGTCGCCTGGACGCACCGGGAACATGGCTGCGCTGAAGATGCGCGGCACGCCCGAGCCCATCGGGTCGGTGCCGCGCAGCGGCAGCGGCGCATCGGCCAGGAAGGCGCGCACGGCATCCAAGTCCACCTGATGCTGCCGCACCATGCCGGGCTCGCCGATGTAGTGCTGCACGCGACCGTCCGCATCCAGCAGGTAGACCTGCACACCGGGGTTCACCGTCATCAGCATCGATAGAAGGGCACCACGCGCCGCGCGTTCAGCTTCGTCGCGGTTGGGCGAGGTGATCTCCGGCCAGTGGTCGACGATGTGCCGGGCGAGCCCATGCGACAGGCGCTGCAGCGACTCCTGCTCCTGCTCAGTCGCCACGTGCCGCCCGAGCATGGCCACGAAGGCGCCATAGGCCAGCAGCAGCAAGGCCAGGGCCAGCGAAAGGCGGGTGGTGAAGGACCGGCGCGCGCTCATCGCGCGGCCTCCGGATCGAAGCGGTAACCCACGCCCCACACGGTGACCACTCGCTTGGGATCGCGTGGGTCTTCTTCGATGCGGCTGCGCAGCCGGTTGATGTGGGAGTTGACCGTGTGCTCGTAGCCGTCGAAGCCGTCGCCCCAGACGCGTTGCAGCAGTTCTGCGCGGCTGAAAGGGCGGCCCGGATGTTTCAGCAGGAAGTGCAGCAAATCGAACTCACGCAGCGTCAAGGGCACCACCGTACCGTCGCGCAGCAGCTCGCGCCGCACGGTATCCAGCCGGAACGGGCCGAAGTTGAAATCCTGCCGCGCTGCCGCCGTTGATCGCATCTGCTCGATTCGCCGCAGCAGCGCCCGGATGCGCGCGACCAATTCCAGCATCGAGAAAGGCTTGGCCACGTAGTCATCAGCGCCCAGTTCCAGACCGAGCACGCGGTGCGCCTCAGCCGAGCGCGCGCTGAGCATGATCACCGGCACGTCCGCATGCCGGGCACGCAGATGTCGGCAGACCTCCCAGCCATCGGCCCCTGGCAGCATCAGGTCCAGCAGCACCAGGTCCCAGCGCTGTCGATCGATGGCGGCCATGGCCTGCCGGCCATCGGCCTCGCGGTGCAGGCGAAAGCCTGCGTCTTCAAGATGCAGGCGGAGGGCCACGGCGATGGCGTCGTCGTCTTCGACCAGCAGGAGTTGTTCGTTCATGGGCGGCCGGCGCCGCCCCTGTGCGGCGCCGGCGAATCATTGGAACAGAGAGGAAGGCTCAGGGCTTCAAGCTGCGGCCATGCCGGCCGGCTGCCTGTCACTGCGCCGGCGGCGCGCAACGAAGCCGACCGCCATCAGGCCTGCCGCCATCAGCGCATAGCTGCCAGGCTCGGGTACCGGCGAGACGCCGAAGCTGATGCGGTACACATCGCTGTCTGCCGTCAAGGCGCTGTTGAAGGTGTAGCCGGCCCCTGTGGTCAGCCCGTTGAACGCCGCGAGCTCTGCGAAGTTGAAGGCGACGACCGAGTTCTGGTCACGGCGCAGGTCGTTGTTGCCGACGAAGGCCGCGGCAGCCGGGTCGAAGACCTCCGAACCGGCGTCCCAGATCTCGCTGGCCTTGATGCCGATGGCGGCAATGTTCAAGTTGTCGGCGGCATCGAAGAGGCGGTACTCGGTGGGGCTGTCGTTGCCGATGAAGAAGTCATTGCTCGGCACGACCATCGAGCCGAAGGTGAAGAACGGATTCAGCGCCGTGTCGACGCTGAAGGTCAGGCTGCTGGAGGCACCTGGCAGCAGCAGACCCCCGATGGTGCCCCGCGTGGCTGTCGGATCGGCGGCCGCGAATGCAGCCTGCCAGGCGCCGCCAGCGCCGCCTTCGGCCACGGAGATGATCGGCGCCGTGGCCACGCCGCCGAGGTTGAAGGCGTCGAAGCTACCGTTGTTGAAGCCGACGTGAAGGGGTGCGAAGCTGACGCTGTTGGCAGGTGCAAGGTTCTGCACAGTCACCGTCACGTCAAAGACAGCGGCCTGCGCAGAGGCGCACAGCGCGAACATGGCTGCGATGGCCGCGCCAGTGCGCGAGTAGAGGAAGGGGCGTTGGATCATGAAAGACTCCTGGCAATGCTGTGGTGGGGAGCGAAGTTCGTACTGCGAACTCGCACAGGTGATGCTAGGAAGCCGAGGTCATGGATGCCTCACTGGGAGTTCACCGCGGCGGGAACCTTTGCGTCGGTGAACCAAGCAAGCTGAACGGCTCCTGAGGCGAGGGTGCAACTGCCGCCCAGCCCTGGAAGGACATCTGAGGCTGCGGCCAGGGCGTCGGCGCCGCCTGGGCTCGGCCAGGCGGCTGCAGCCCAGGCGGGGACCGGCTACTTCCTGCCGCGCGAACAGACGCTACTGAGCGGCAGTCGTACCCAGCAGCGTCTTGACGTAGACCTGCCACGGAAAGGTCCTGCGCGGCAGGGTCAGCAGGTTGGTGGAACTGCTTCCCAGCGCCACATGCTGACCGTTGCCGGAGATTGCAAACGTGGTGGTGTTGCCGTTGCCATTCACGTTCGTGGCCGAACGGTCGGCGCGCTGCTCGCTGCCGGTGGCGGTGTCACGCACGAAGGCGTACCGACGTTGAGCCGTGGCGGGGTCGTTGCGCAGGAAGGCCACGCGCGACGCGGTGTCGTCCACGCTGTAGGAGCGAGGCGGATTGCCGGAACCGGTCGGCATCAGCAACTGGGCGCCTCCGGTGGCCAGGGTGAAGGCGTAAACGCCGCGCACGCCCACCGGGCCGTCGTTCGGCAGCTCGACCACCAGCCGCTGGCCATCGGCGGTGAAGCGTTGAGGGACGGCGTATGACTGCTGACCCGGCGACGTCAATCCGGCCAGCCGCACGGCGCCGGTGGCGACGCCCACCAGCAGCAGATCGGGCTGCCCATTGGTGTCGCCGGCTGCAGGCTGGTCACGCCGCGAGTCGAAGGCCACCTCGCTGCCGTCGGGAGAGATCACGGCCCGGTTGTTGGCTTGGTAGAACAGGCCGGGGCCGGCGTCCAGCAGCGCGGTGGCGCTCAGGTCCAGCACCTGGCGCTGCGGGCGGTCGTACACCAGCAGCCTGGCCGGGCCCAGCGCTTCAAAACTGTAGGGGCCAGCGTAGGTGGTGGTGGGCTGGGCGATGAAGGCCACGCGCGAGCCGTCGGGCGTGATCGAGCCGAAGGTGAAGCCGGAGACGTTGGGCAGGCTGCTGCGCGGCGGGCTGACGCGCACGAGTTCACCGGTGCGGGTGTTCTTGAGCATCAGCGTGGGCTCGATCTCCGGCCCGGGCACATAGATCTGCCCGCTGCCGCCAGAGTCCGCGGTGAATACGACCCAGGTGCCATCCTGGCTCATGCCGTGGCACGTGAGGCGGTTGACGATGGGGACACCCGCGGCGCTGGTGTTCACCCGAGTCACAGCGCCGGTGGCCAGGTTCTTCAGGAACAGGTCGCGCTGGAAGTTGGTATCGCCGGGGAACAGGTTGTTCGATGCGCTGTCCATCAGCACCTGCTGTCCGTCGGCACTGATGGCACAAACTTGGCCGCCGTTGTCGCCTGGGGTACCGGCTGCATTGGCTGAGGCCAGGCGCACGACGCCGGGGCTGGCGGTGGTGGCCGCCGCAGTGGCTCGATTCTCGGTGTCTGCCGCAACGGCATCGGCGTCGCCGGCGTCCAAGGTGCCGCCTCCGCAGGCGGCCAGTGCGGCACAGGCGAGCACCGTCCAGGCACTCCGGGGCAAGGGATAGTTGATCATGGTGGTGTCTCGTGTCTGGCCGGGCAAGGCGCCCGCAGGAATTACAGCCAAGGCCTGACGCCGAGTCCTCACGTTGACGTGACAACTGCTTGGCGCGAGTGGCAGCTCAGCCTGTCCAGCGAAGGCCGACGCGCCCCGCTTGAGACGGTGCCTGCATGCATCTGCAGCAACACCACTGGGCACGTTTCAGGGTGGGTGCATCCTCGCAGGGGCAAGTGCCCGTTGCTGGACGTGGTGCGACCGACGGCACCAGAATGGATGTGCCCGCAGACAACCACCAAGCACAAGCCATGTTGAAGTTCTACTACTCGCTCGCACCCAACCCCATGAAGGTGGCCCTCTTCCTGGAAGAGTCAGGCTTGGCCTACGAGGCCATTCCGGTGGATACGCGCAAAGGCGAGCAGCATGCCGCGGCGTTCACCGCCTTGAATCCAAACGCCAAGGTGCCGGTGATCGTCGATGGGGAGACCACGATTTTCGACAGCAACGCGATCCTGCTGTTCCTCGCGGAGAAGACAGGCCAGTTCCTGCCTGCAGCCATGGACCGCGGGCCCATGCTCTCGTGGCTGATGTTCGTGGCTTCCGGCATCGGACCCTTCACCGGCCAATGCGTGCACTTCAAGCACTACGCGCCAGAACCCAACCCCTACGCGCTCAACCGCTATGACTTCGAAGCCTGGAGGCACTGGAAGATCCTCAACACGCACCTGGCCGACCGATCGTGGATGGTCAGCGGGCATTACACCCTGCTGGACATGGCTGTGTGGGGCTGGGCGCGCGCGGTGCCCTTTGCGCTTGGCGCCGAGGCCTGGGAGCAACTGCCCCATGTGAAGCGGCTGTTGGATGCAGTGAACGAGCGACCCGCTGCGCAGCGTGCCGCCGCGCTCAAAGACAGGCACGCATTCAAGACCGAGCTCGACGACGAAGCGCGGCGTGCGATGTTCCCTCAGAACGAGCGGCTCAAGGGCTGATCCGAACGACCGCAAGCGTCTAGCAGATGGACGTCTCGTCGGCGGTGGCAACTCCGCTGCCGGCGCGGCGCCGGCAGTTCACGTGAAGGTGGTCGCATGAACATCCAGGCACTGGCGTTCGACACAGGCGGCACGGTGCTCGACTGGCACAGCGGGCTCGTGCGCGCCCTGTCTGCAGTCGGCTCGCGTCACGGAATCGAGCGCGACTGGCATGCGATGGCCAACGACTGGCGTCGGCGGACGATGAAGCACATCGTCGGTCAGGTTCGACCGTCCTTCCACATGGACGATGTTCATCGTCGCGTGCTCGACGAAACTCTGGCCGAGTTCGACCTCGAGGCGCCATCGGCAGGGGAGCGTGATGAACTCTGGCGGACCTGGCACCGGCTCGATGCCTGGCCAGACTTCGCGCCAGCGCTAACCGCATTGCGCCAGCGTCTGCCGGTGGTTTCTTTCACGATGCTGCCAACAGCTCTCGTGATCGACGTCTCGCGCCGCAACGGCATCACCTGGGATGCGATCGTCTCGTGCGAGATGATCGGCGTCTACAAGCCGCACGCCGAGACCTACCAGACTGCGGCGCGCTGGCTGAACCTGCCGCCGCAGGCCATCCTCATGGTGGCGTGCCACAACTTCGATCTCAACGCTGCGCAAGACGCCGGCATGCGCACGGCTTTCGTCAGACGGCCTGACGAGTGGGGCCCTGCCGGCCCGCCCGACCCGAACCCGAACAGGACGTACGACTTCATCGAGGACGGCTTCGACGGCCTGCGAGAGCGCGTGCTGGCGACGTTGTGACGTGGTGGTCACCAAGCACTTCTTGCTGGCATGAAGACCATCCGTGATCTCAACAGGCCACCGCAGATTGAGGGGCGGGTCGAGTCGATCATCGTCAGAGGGTCGCCGCGGGAACAGGCGAGAACGGTCGCAGCAACCGTAGCCCTGGTGGGCATCGGCCTCGCCGATGATCGGCTGGGCCAACGTGGCGAATCGGAACTGTCCACCCGACAAGTGACGCTCATCCAGGCCGAGCACCTGCCGGTGATTGCAGGCCTGGCTCGCGTTGACTCCATCGACCCGATTGGCCTGCGCCGCAACCTCGTGGTCTCGGGCATCAACTTGCTTGCGCTGAAGAATTCCAAGCTGACAGTCGGCGCCGCGCTGCTGGAAATCGTTGGACCCTGCCAACCTTGTTCGCGCATGGAAGAGACCATCGGACTGGGCGGCTACGCCGCGATGCGAGGGCATGGCGGCATGACGGCCCGTGTCCTCGGCGGTGGGCCCATTGCGGTCGGTGACGTCGTCAGGGCGCTGCCCTAGGAGGTCCGGGCGTGGCGCCTCGTCGCCTGCACTGAGCAGCAGGCGCCAATCTTCGCGTTCGCCACTGCCTGCGCCGTCAGGTTCACCGCCGACCGACCAGTCGGATTCGGCGCCGGAAAGCTGACTCCCAAGTTGGGCCACCGGGCAGCCGGCGTCCGCAATCGGCAGTGGTCGGCCCTTCAGCGACACCCGCATCGCCGAACTCGACGCCTGGAAGCGGTCGTCCTACGCGCGTGCTAACCGGGCCTGATGGCCCGCAGTTGGTGCTTAGGTTGAGTGGGGCTAGGCAGCGCCCGCACTGAACATGGCCCAGAGCACAGAGGCACCTGCTGCTAACGAAACCAGCCCCATCAAGGGCAGATAAGCAAGCGCTTGAGGAACAGCTCGCTGCGTAAAGGCCCGGTGCACGCGCCAGGGTATGAAGAACATGACGCCGGTAGTGACCAGCAAGAGCCAGCCAGCACCCGACACGACCGCAGTACCGACCATGCTTGGTGCGGCGGAGATGAGCGCTGCACCCACAAGCAAACGGATCCCAAGCTCCAGGTAGTGCTTGGTCGACGAGCTGGCGAAGCCAAGGAGGAAGCGCCTGGCCAGTGGTGGACGGACCAGCGCGGTTGCACCGAACGCGATGAGAAAGGCGCCAGCCAAGAAAACGAGGGCGAAGGAAAGGACAAGACCCATGGAATCGTGCGGGCGGCGGAGCGAGGGGTCAAGGTTATCGCCGTGGAGAGGGTGGTTTGCGCTGCCCAACGCAAGCGCTATGGTCCGACCCACGAGCCAGACATGCCTGTCGTCTCGCCAATGGCTTCTGCCAGGCGCGTCGGTCTGGCGCCGGCGTGGGCAACGGCCAGTGCACAGATTGCGAGTTGGGGCCAGTCAAGCACCATGGTTGCTCATTCTGAGGCTGGCGGTCGTCGGAACACCGAGCCTGAGTCGACTGGGGATGGGATCCCTTGGCCTGAGACGCGCGGCGCGCTTTGCGCTGGCGACTGCATTCGAGATGCTGCGCAGTTTCGAGATATGTCTCACTCCGGGTTTGCTCTTGGACATTGACATACATGTGTGCAAATATAATCCTCTTCCCGCCCATCGGTACAACCAGCGATGAGCGGTCAGGAGCGACTTTTCGGGGCCCAAGCGGGCCCCGCTTTTTTGGGCGTCCGCCATTGGCGTGGAGGTACGCCTATGATTTCCGCATGCCAACGAAGCCAACCAGCAAGAGGGCTCGCCCAAAGCCCGCCAGCGCACCCGCGCCCGCCGTCCAGGTCGAGGCCGCGGCGCAGGTGCTGCGCCGCTTTCGATCCGTCTTCAACGCCGTCAAGACACACTTCCAGCAAGTCGAGAAGAAGGCTGGCGTCGGTGGTGCGCAAGTCTGGGCCTTGAGCGTGATCCAGGCGCAGCCCGACATCGGGGTTGGCGGCCTTGCCCGGGCGATGGACGTGCACCAGACCACGGCCAGCAATCTGGTCAAGGCCATGCTCACGGCTCAACTGGTGGTTGCGAGCCGGGACGACGCCGACCGCCGCGCCACAAGGCTGCGCGTGACGCCTCGAGGGGCTCGGGTGCTGAAGAAGGCACCGGGCCCTTTCTCGGGCGTCTTGCCCGAGGCGCTGGCTGCGCTTGATGGGGAGACCCTCGCACGTCTCGACAATGACCTGGGCAAGCTGCTGGCCCTGCTGCAGACCGACGAACGCGCTGCCGGCATCCCGTTGGCGCAGATGTAGCTCGCCCCCGGGTCGGCTTTCGGGCGGCGTCAGCCCCCGGAGAAACGCGGGCCCGACGGGATGCAATTGTGCAAATATAATCGCGATGGTTCTGAACCGTCGGCGCGCGCTGCTGCTCCTCGTTGTCCTCCTTGCCCTCGCTGACCTGGTCGGGGTTGAGGTTGTGCATGAAGCCTGGAGCGCTCGCCGCGAGAAGGTCGCAGATCCGGACCGTCAGGCGGTGCGGGTTCAACCCGTCAACGTCTCCTCCGGATCAGAGCATCTCGTCGCGCTTCACAGGAAAGTGACGGGCAGTTCGCAGCCTGTAGGGCCGGTCCACTGACATGCAACGAGAAGCACACCACGATGCCGGCTCCCACCGATGACGCCACCAAGCAGCCCACCTCGCTGAAGGAAGTCCTGCGCGTGGCGCGAGCTTGGTTGCACGGAGGCTGGCGTGCCGCGCACGACGTCGACCCCGAGTTCTGGCGCAACCTGCAACGCGAGTTGCTCGCCGGTCGCCAGTGGCTCGACCGGTCCATCGTGCTGGCCTACGCGGCCGCGACAGGCGCCATCGTGGTGGCATTCACGCTGTTGGCCGAGGCGGCGATCCACGGCTTCCGGCAGGTGGAAGGCTGGGGCGATCACGGCCGCTACTTCACCCTGCTCTGGACGCCGGCGCTCACGGTAGCCCTGCTGTGGTGGACGCGCCGCTACATACCGGGAGCCGGTGGCTCGGGGATTCCGCAAGTGATGCTTGCGCTGGAAAAGGACCTGCCGCCGTCGCAGAGCGTCTGGCTGGTCTCGATGCGCGTCTCGCTCCACAAGATCGGATTGGTGTCGGGCGGCTTGCTGGCGGGCCTGTCGATCGGGCGCGAGGGCCCCACGGTCCAGGTCGGCGCCGGCGTCATGGTCAGTGCCCGACGCTGGCTTTCGCCTCAGTCGGGGATCGATGCGCACGACCTGATGGTGGCCGGCGCGGCGGCAGGCATTGCCGCGGCCTTCAACACGCCGCTGGGCGGCATCGTCTTCGCGCTGGAGCAATTGACCCGGCGACGCCACATCTCTCACAGCTCGCTGGTGATCGCGGCCATCGTCCTGGCCGGGCTGGTCGCAGTCGCGGTGTTCGGCAATGAGACCTACTTCGGCCGTCTGCGCGTGCAGGCCATGTCCTGGTCGCTGTTGTTGCCAGGTCTGCTGGTGGCCTTGGTGGCTGGCCTGAGCGGCGGGCTGTTTGCGCGACTGATCGTGGTTTCGATGCGAGGCCTGCCCGACCGCTTCAGTCGCTGGCGCAGCGCCCATCCGCTGCGCTTTGCCGCCGGGTGTGGCCTCGCGGTCGCCGTGATCGGGCTGGCGACCCAGGGCGCCACCGCCGGTGCGGGTTACGTCACGACCCGCGCCCTGCTGGAGGGCCAGGGCGAACTGCCCGGCGTCTACACGCTGCTGAAGTTCTGCGCCACCTGGATCTCGGCCTGGTCGGGTGTACCAGCTGGCGTCTTCGCACCTTCGCTGGCCATCGGTGCCGGCATCGGCCACGACGTGGCGCTCTTCATGGGCATGAGCAGGGAAGCAGCCATTCCGCTGATCGCCATGGGCATGGCGGGCTTCCTCGCGGCCACCACTGGCGGTCCGATCACGGCTTTCATCATCGTCATGGAGATGGTGTCGGGTCAGGCCATGGTGCTCAGCCTGATGGCCTGCGCACTGCTGTCCAGTGGCGTCTCGAGGCTGGTCACACGGCCGATGTACCAGGAACTGGCAGCAATGCTGCCTCTGCCGGCACCCACCGAGCCACGCCAGGAGAAGCCATGAACACTGCCCTTGGGAAGCTGCTGACCTGGCTGCGAGCGATGTGGCGGCAAGCGCGTGTGCCCGAGCGCGCGGACTCGGTCATCGTGCCGCCGGCTCCGCCGCCCGTCATCGCCTTGCCTTCGCCGCTGATCGCCTGCGCGACGGTGGTGATCCCGGCCCTGAACGAAGCCGCGCGCGTCGCCGATGTCGTGCGGCATGCACTGGCCGACCCCGCCACTGCCGAGGTCATCGTCATCGACGACAGCTCCATCGACGACACGGCGCGGCTGGCCAGGCAGGCGGGTGCCGAGGTGATCACCAGCACGATGCTGGGCAAGGGTGCGTCGATGCGCGACGGCGTGGGCGCCGCCCGGTGCGACCTGATCGTCTACCTGGACGGCGACCTCGCGGGCTTGCGCGCCAACATAGTGACCGACCTGTGCCGCCCCTTGTTGCGCGGCGAGGCCGACTTCGTGAAGGCCCGCTTCGGTCGGGTCGGCGGCCGGGTGACCGAGCTGACGGCCAAGCCCATGCTGAAGGTGTTCTTCCCTGAGATCGCCCACTTAGCACAACCCTTGGGCGGGCTGATCGCGGCGCGCGCCTCGTTGCTCAAGGCATTGAGCTTCGAGACTGGCTACGGCGTTGACATTGGCCTGCTCATCGACGCCCACCGAGCTGGCGCGCGCGTGGCCGAGGTCGACATCGGTTCGCTGGAGAACGACAGCCAGCCTTTGCTCGACCTGACCGCGATGGCCAACGAAGTGTCCCGTGTCATCTACACCCGGGCGCGCGCGGCCGGTCGCCTGCACATGGAGCAGATCGTGGCGATGTACGAGACCCAACGCCAGGCGACGGCAACACTCGACTACATCCTCAGCCGGCGCCGCGGCCGCACGCGGGTGATCTTGCTCGACATGGACGGCACGATCACGCCCGACCGCTATGTGGTCGAGCTGGCCCGGGCCACGGGCCACGAGGCCGCGCTCGCCAAGCTGCTGGACGGTGGTGACGACGCCGCCACCAGAAGCGAGCGCATCGCGGCCCTCTTCAAGTTCGTGCACCAGCACCAGTTCGAGCGTGTGGCGAATACCTTGGCCATCAGGCCTGGCGTCATCTCGTGCGTCAACCGTCTGCGGCGGGCCGGCTTCATGGTGGGCCTGGTCAGCGACAGCTATTTCGTGGCTGCGGAGATCCTGCGACGTCGCATCTTCGCCGACTTCGCGCTGGCCCACACGATGCAGTTCGATGCCGAGGTCTGCTCCGGCGCGCTGCGTCTCAATCCAGCCTTCCTGGCACGCGATGGCGAGTCCGGCCCGCCCATCTGCAAGAGCCACGTCATCCGACGCCTGCGCGAAGATCTTGCCGAGCCGCGTGTGGTCGAGTGTTGGGCGGTGGGCGACAACGTCAACGATCTGGGCATGCTGCGGGCCGCCGACCGCGCCTTCGTGATTGAGCCCAAGTCACCGCTGCTCACGCAGGTGCCGGGGGTGATCGCCGTAGCCAGCTTCGACGAACTGTGCTCCCATGTGCCCGAATCAATCGTCGCCGCCTGAATGACGGAACTCGACTGGTGGGTGATCGGGCTGTATCTGGCCGGCACGCTGGGCTTGTCGGCGTGGCTGGCGCGGCGCCAGGAAACCGCAGCCGACTACTACGTGGGTGGGCGCGCGTTGCCTTGGTGGGCGCTGGCCATCTCGATCCTGGCCACGCAGTCTTCGGCCAACTCGTTCATCGGCATCCCTGCCTATGTCGCGCTGGTGCCGGGCGGCGGGCTCACCTGGCTGCAGTACGAACTGATGCTGCCGCTGGCGATGATCTTCGTCATGCTCGTGCTGGTGCCCGTACTGCGCGGTCTTGGCGTCATCAGCGTCTATGAGTATCTCGAGCGTCGATTCGACAGGCGCACGCGCTGGGTGCTGAGCGTTGTCTTCCTGCTCTCACGAGGGCTGGCCACGGGTGTGGCGCTGTATGCCGCGGCCTTGCTGGTGCAGGTCTGCACGGGCCTGCCGCTGGCCTGGGCCATCGTGCTGACGGGCGGCATCACGGTGATCTACGACACCCTGGGCGGCATGCGGGCCGTGGTGTGGACCGACGTGATACAGATGGCCATCCTGGTGGGCGGCATCGGTCTCTGTATGGCCATCGCCTGGGACCTGGCCGGTGGTGGTGCGGCCATCGTCGAATCGCAGGATCCCGCGCGCCTGGCGGCCATCGAATGGGCACACGGCGTCGGGGACGGCGCGCGGGCGCCGCTGTGGGGCTTCGTCGCCGGCGGGCTGGTGCTCTACATCAGCTATTACGGGGTCGACCAGAGCCAGGCGCAGCGCACGCTGTCGGCCACCGGCATCCCCAGTGCCCAGCGCGCGCTGGTCCTCAACGGCATCGCCCGGTTCCCGCTCACGCTGGCCTACGCCGGGCTGGGCTTGGCGATCGGAGCCGTGGTCATGAAGGAGCCGGCACTGCGCGAGGCGATTCCGCCCGGCCGGCCCGATTTGCTGGTGCCGCGCTTCATCGAGATGTATGTGCCCAGCGGCGCGCGAGGCCTGCTGGTGGCGGCCATCCTGGCCGCAGCCATGTCCAGCCTGGATTCGGCGCTGAACAGCCTGTCGGCAGCCACACTGCGCGACTTCGTCGAGCCGCATCTGGGCCCGGCACGCACGCTGCGCGCGGGTCGGCTTGTCACGCTGGTTTGGGGTGTGGCCATCATCGGCTTCGCCGGTCTGGCCAGCGGCCTGTCCACGAGCGTCGTCGAGAGCATCAACCGCGTTGGCGCGTTGTTCTACGGCCCGTTGCTGGCCGCCTTCCTCTGCGGCATCGTCGATCGCCGTGCGCGCGGGCCGGCGGTACTGGCAGGCGTGGCCGCCGGCCTTGCGCTGAATCTATGGCTGGCGTATGCGATGGGCGGCCAGCTCTTCTGGATGTGGTGGAACGTGACGGGGCTGGTGGTAGCGGCCGCGGTGACGCTGCTGGGCAGTCGCACGATGGCGCCACCGACCCCCGAGCAGCTGGTGGGCACGACCATCGACGCGGCGGCCTTGCGGCGGGCGTTCGGTAGCCACAGGGGAGGAGTCGCTCTGCTCCTGGCATGGGCCGCACTGTGCGCGGTGGTCGCTTTTTGGCTCGGCGTTCGCTGAGCAAGCGGGGTTCGCATGTCGCTCCGGCAGTTTATGTCCTTGCGCCCGCTGACCCGGGCGCTCACGGCCGTCAAGAACGGCGTGGTGCACGGCTGGACCGAGAGTGCCCGCGCACTGGGTCTGCAGGAGGATCTGTACGCCAACCCACAGCACCGTCCGCTGGAACGACCGGTGACCGTGCTCATCATCGGCGCCGGGCACCGCGGCACCGTGTACGCCAATTTCGCTGCGCGCTATCCGGCCGAAATGCGTGTCGTCGCCGTCGCGGACCCGAATGCGCACCGGCGTCAGCGGTTTGGCCGCCTGCACCACATCGCGCCCGATCACTGCTTCGATGGCTGGGAATCGGCCCTCGATCGCGAGCGACTGGCCGATGCCGTCATCATTGCCACGCCGGACACGCTGCGCAGCGGCCCGTGCCTGCGCGCGCTGGATCTGGGCTACGACGTTCTGCTGGAAAAGCCCGTCGCCCCGACCGAGGCGGAGTGCCGAGCGATCCTGGCCAAGGCCCAGGCCACCGGGCGCATCGTGGGTGTGTGCCACGTCCTGCGCTACACGCCGTACTTCCGCGAGTTGAAGGCCATCCTGGACCAGGGCCTGATCGGCGAGGTCATCAGCGTGCAGCACCTCGAGCCGATCGAGCATGTCCACATGAGCCATTCCTATGTGCGTGGCCATTGGCGCAACAGCGCGACGACCACGCCCATCATCCTGGCGAAGTCCTGCCACGACACCGACATCATTCGCTGGCTGGTTGGCGCGCAGGCCGACAACGTGCATTGCTTCGGCAACCTGAAGTGGTTCACCAACGCCAACGCGCCAACCGGAAGCACCGAACGCTGCACCGATGGCTGTGCCGTCGAACACGAGTGCCCGTACTCGGCGCTGCAGATCTACCTGCGCGACCGCAAGCGCCTGTATGTCTTCGACTTGCCGGAGGACAGTGCGCAGTGGGATGCCGTCATCCTGCAGGCCTTGAAGACCACCGACTACGGCCGCTGCGTCTACCGAATGGACAACGACCAGCCTGATCACCTGACCGTCAACATCCTGTTTCGCAATGGTGTGACGGCAGCATTTTCGATGGAGGCCTTTGTGTCGTACGAGGGCCGGCGCACACGCGTCATGGGCTCGCTCGGCGACGTGACGGGCGACATGGAGAGCTTCACCGTCACCAGTTTCAAGACGGGAAAGCGCCGCGTCTGGTCGATGAAGAGCGATGCCCATGGCGGCGGCGACCACCCGATGGTGCGCGACTGGGTGCAGGCCGTTGGGCAGCAACGGCCGGAGCTGCTCAGTTCGTCCATCGAAGTCTCCGTCGAGAGTCACCTGATGGCCTTTGCGGCCGAACGCAGTCGCTTGCAGCGCACGATAGAGGAGGTGCAGCTGTGATCGGCACCGGGGGGCGGATCTAAGTGGGCAACAGCTTGAATGTGGCTGCAGTGTCAAGGGGCGGCCAGTCTTGTGCGGCCAAGCGCGAGCCCGAGGTAACTGCAGGCAGCTGCCACGATTCGCTCTGGTTGGACAGCACGAAAGCCGACGGTCGTGAGCGCCCGGAAGTGGCCGGATCCTGTCTCACGCTGACGTCGACGTAAGCCGTCCTTCGTCGACAAGCTCGACAAATCGACTTTCTGCTTGCTGCCGAGGACTCGAACTCACCCTCCCGGCCACTGGTGGTCAGCCACGAACGAATGCTTCGCTGCCGGCCTTCTTGGGGTGGTGACCCTAAACGTCTGAAGCATTCTTGATGCCCAAAGGTGACGACAAGAATCTAGGCAGAGCTCCTGCGCTGCCCGCGCCGCCCGGCGCACGCCTTGACATCTGCAGGAGTGCACATTCGCCGGACGTTGTCTCTGACTGCGTCCTGAGCCAGCGCTAACTGGGCTGCACCCAGACGTTGCCAACCCAGGTGGCGCATCACACCGGCCCGCGCGACCCTGAACACCATGATCTGGCCCATGATGCTCACGACCGTCAGCCGCGCAGCGGCCTCCGACTTTGAGGCGTCGGCCACGCGGACGAGTTTCGTCATGGCGCCAAGCATGCGCTTCATGAAGCGTTCGTAGATCAGGTCGAAAGCCGGCGTCGGTGACTGCTGCTCGCGCATCATCAGCGGCCCCCAGGGGCCGCTGGCCTCGTCGGCAAGCGTCGCCACCATGGTGTCGCACAGCTGGCACAACAGGGCCAGGCTGCGCGCCGACGCTGCCGCCGGCTCGGCGGGTTCTGCGAGCGCAGCTTCGACGCCCGCCAAGGCCGGGCCTACCCTCTGCTCCATCGCGCTGGCGATGTGCTCGAACACCGCCAGGTACAGGCCTTCCTTGCCGCCAAAGTGGTAGCCGATGAGGGCCGGGTGAACGCTTGCGGCCGAAGCGATCTCACGGGTGCCTACAGCCTCGAAGCCCGAGCGTGCAAAGACCTCGGTCGCTGCGGCAATCAAGGCGGCGCGGGTGGCATCGCTGCGGGTCTGTCCGTTGGGGCTGCTGCGGGGCATGGACGCCATTACAACCGAGCAGCCGGCCGCCGGTCATCCACCAGCCGCCCTTGCTCCATCGTGACGATGCGGTCGGCCAGGTCGATGACCTTGCTGTCGTGCGTGACCATCAGCACCGTGGTGCCGCGCTCACGCGCTAGCGCCTTGAGCAGATGAACCGTCTGCAGCGCCGACTCGCGGTCGAGCGCGGCCGTGGGCTCGTCGGCGAACACGAGGTCGGGATTGCCCACCAGTGCCCGCGCGATGGCCACGCGCTGTTTCTGGCCACCCGATAACTGCGACGGCAGGTAGTGCAGCCGCTCGGCCAGCCCCAGCAGGCCGAGCAGATGTTCGCCAGCGGGCTGCCACTGGCGTGCGGCGTTCCCTCCATGCACCTCCAGCCCCAGGCGGACGTTCTGCAGGGCCGTGAGGCTGTCGTGCAGGTTGTGGGCCTGGAAGATGAACCCCAGCCGGCGGCGCATGCGCACCAGCGTCGCATCGTCGGCGTGCAGCAGTTCCTGCCCCAGCAGGGCGACCTGGCCCTGTTGCACGCCGCGCAGACAGCCCAGCAGCGTCAGCAGCGTGGTCTTGCCTGAGCCTGATGCACCCATCAGCACGGTGAGCTCGCCGGCGCGGATGTCCAGATCGACATCGAACAGTGCCTGCTTGCGAGCTTCACCCTCACCGAACCAATGCTGCAAAGCCCGCACGGCGATGCTCACCGGCTTGATCGGCGTGGGCATGACCATGTTCAGAACAGCTCTGCCGGGTCAGCGCGCGTGAGCCGTCGCGTGGCCAGTGCGCCCGCCAGCGTGCACATCGCCACTGTCCCTACCAGCACCACGGCGGCGCGTGCCACGGTCATCTCCATCGGCAATCCGGTCTTGGCCGCCACCGCGGCGTACAGGCCGAACGATGCCAGCAGCCCGGGCACGAAACCCAACACGCCCAGGATCACGGCTTCCTCGAAGACGATGCCCAGGAAGAAGCGCGGCGGGTAGCCCACGGCCTTGAGCGTGGCGTACTCGCGCAGATGGTCGGCGACGTCGCTGGACAACACCTGGTAGACGATCACGATTCCGACGAGCACGCCCATCACGATGCCGAAGCCGAAGATCACACCCACCGGTCGTTGCGTGGTCTGGAAGCGTTGATCTGCGGCGACGGCCTCGTCGAGTGTCCGTACCTTGACGTCGTCGGCCCCTCCGAAGCGCTCGCGCAGGGCCCGCTCGACGGTGGCGGCGTCGGCCCCTGGCTCCAGCGTCACCAGGCCCAGGTTCGGCGCGCCGGCGCTGCGGCTCGGGAACAGGCGCATGAAGGTTTGGTCGGACGCCAGCAGGTAGCCATCGGCCGAGAAACCCCCGCCGATCTCGAAGTGGCCGACCACCTGGACTGTCTGTCCGCGCAGTTCCAGTGATATCGGTGCGGCAGGCTTGGCAGCCCGCAACGATGTGGTGTCCACGTTTCGGGTTCGCAGATCCAACAGCACGGTGTCGGCCTGAGACAGCGCGCCCTGCTGCTGCCGGATGTCCACCGGGCGCAACGGGGTGGTACTCGGCTCCAGCCCCAGCACATCGAGGGCGCGCAGCGTCCCGTCGGCTTGCCGCCAGTCGATGCGGCCCAGGTACACCGGTGTCACGGCCTTCACGCCAGGCACGGAGAGAGCCTGGAACAGGCGAGCCCGCGCCACAGGATTGGCGTCGGCCAGGGTGTTCATGTCGGCAGCGCTGATCAGCAGCTGCGCGTCCAGTGCCCGGTAAGGCAGGCTGATGCTGCCCACCAGCGCACCCTGGAAGCCCAGTTGCATCAGCACCAGCAGCCCGGCGAAAGCCACGCCACCCACAGCGGCCAGCAGCCGCGTGCGGTTGTGGCGCAGTTGCAGCCAGCCGATCGGCAGGCGCCCCAGCACGCGCTCCAGTCCCATGGACACCCAGGCATCGGTTCGCGCCAGGAAGTTGGATGACATCGCGACACTCACCGACCGCTCGTCTCGATGTATGCCCGGACCTCCAGGCCCACGAGCGCGCGGGCCCGCGCAGAAGAGGCCGCATCCAGGGCGACGGTGGCCTTCACGATGCGGGCATCGAGGTTGGCCGCCGGACTGGTATCGATTCGCTGCTGCCGGCCGACGACCTGGCCGATGTGGACGACCTGCCCAACAAGGTCATCGGGCAGCGCGGGCGAGCGCAGTTTGGCCCGTTGGCCGATGCGCACGTTGGCCACGTCGGCCTGGTACAGCTCCAGCTCAGCGGTCATGGCCCGGGTGTCTCCGAAATCCAGGATGCCGGCCGCACCCGGCCGTTCGCCAGGACGTGCGTGGATGGCGATCACGGTGCCGTCCTCGGGCGCCAGCAGCACCGACTTCGACAGGTCCTGCGCGGCACGGTCGCGTTCGGCCATGGCCACCGCCACGGCGAGGCGACCGGCGCGCAGATCGGGCTGAGCCCTGCCATCACCGGCATGCCGGGCCACCACCGCACGGGCGCGGCGTTGTTCCTCGGCAGCCTCGTCGCGCTGAGCTCTCCGTTGGTCGGCCGCGGCAGGTGAGACGAAGCCCTGGTCCACCAGCGCTGCCCAGCGCTGGTACTCGACCTCCGCGGCGCGGGCAGCCACCTCTGCCCGGGCCAGGGCCGCTGCGCTCTCGGCCTGACTGGAAGACACGTTGCGCTCAGCCTGGGCCAGAGCCGCCTGGCGGCTTGACAACTGCTCGTCGGCCACCTGCAGCGCCGCCCTCAGTGTGGGTGCGTTGTCGAAGATCACCAAAGGCGTCCCGGCCGGCACCAGCTGCCCTTCGGTCACCAGCACTTCAGCCACCCGCGCATCACCGGCTCCGAATGGGGCAGCCAGCGCCCGCAGTTCACCCCTGGGTGCAAGCCTGCCCAGTGCGACGACCACCGGCGGGGCAGGCTCGTTGGGCTCTGCACGGCTGGCGCGAATGCCTGCCCGGTCTGCTCCAAGCAGCAACCACGCAGCGCCGAGCACGGCAGCCGCTATGCCGATCAGGACCGCCTTGCGCGAAAGACGCCAACGTCCGGGGAGTGGATCACCGGGCGGTGGCTGGCCGACATCTCGGGTCACGACGGGCAGCGGCAACGATGGTGCAGTAGGGGGCGGATCCAAGACGCTCATCCTTAGTTGTCCATTTGAACAAATTGTACAACTGGACAACTTGGAACCGTCAGAGCGCGGCGCTGACCTAGGCTCGGACCCGTTTCGTGGTCGCAATCCTTCGCGGCTGGGTGGTCTTATGTCCACTGGGGTTCGAATCCACAGGGAGACCACGCACCTGCCCTCCCCCTGAAACCCCACCTACCCGCCGAAAGGGCGGGCACCGGGTTTCGTGAGAGATTGCGGTCCTGACCGATCCCAGGGAAGGACAACAAGAGTGGACATCGAAGCCCTGCAGGCCACCCTGCGCACCTTCGCCGCCGAGCGCGACTGGCAACCCTTCCACACGCCCAAGAACCTCAGCACGGCGCTCATCGTGGAGGCGGCTGAACTCGCGGAAATCTTCCAATGGATGACGCCCGAGCAGTCGGCCACCGCCCACACCGATGCGGTCGTGCGCGAGCAGATCTCCGACGAGGTCGCCGACGTCCTGCTGTACCTGATCCAGATCGCCGACCATACCCAGGTCGACCTCAAGCGCGCCGTCGGCCGCAAGCTCGTCAAGAACGCGAAGAAGCACCCGCCCCTGCGCACCGGGCTGCCGGCCGGCACCGCCGCTACCTCCACTGTCGAGACCCACGTGCTCGTGGACTGGGAAAACGTGCAGCTCAGGGAAAGCGACCTGCGCGCCCTCGTCCCCGACGTCACGGATGTGTGGATCTTCCACGGGCCGAACCAGAAGGTGGATCCGGAGAGCTATGGGTCTTTCGGGTCGCGGGTCACGCCTGTGAAGATCGCGCGCTCGGGCAAGAACGCGCTGGATTTCCACTTGTCGTTCTACATGGGGTACATCGCCTCGCGGCACCCTGATGCCCGCTTCGTGGTGGTGTCCAACGACAAGGGGTACGGCCCCATGGTCGAGCACGCCGAGGAGTTGGGGTTCTCGGCGAGGCAGGCCGCCTTCGGTGCGTCCAAGCCGAAGGCCAACGGGGGCCCGATGTTCACGCTGGCGCCCACGTCGACCCCGGCCGCGAAGTCGGCCGCTCCGGCTGCGAAGAAGGCGGCGGCGAAGACCACCGCAGCCGCGAAGACAGCAAGCCCTGCGACGCCCAAGCCTGCAGCCAAAAAGGCAGCAGCGAAGGCCCCCGCCAAGGCACCTGCCAAGAAGGCAGCTGCGAAGAAGACGCCGGCGAAGACCGCCGCGAAGACGGCGGCCAAGAAGACGACCACGCAGCCAGCAGCCACCCCGAAGCCTCAAGCGGCCGCCAACAAGGCCACCGCCCCCGCGAAGAAAACCCGAGGTCTGGAACACGTCGTCGCCAGCCTCAAGAAGACGCAGAGCAAGCCCGCGCGCCAAGCCGCCCTGCTGGCCATGATCAAGTCGCTGCTGGTGGCCAAGGACGACGATCCGATCATCCAGAAGACCCTCAACGACATGATGGCCGCCGGCAAGATCGCGATCAGCGACACGGGCGCGGTGCAGTACAGCCTGTAGGGGTCCTGCCCGCCGGCCTCCCCAGCTCGCCCTGTGCGAAGACTGTGACGCGCGGCCGGGGCGGTCGTACGATGCCCGCATGGCTGCCCCCGTCATGTCACTGGACGTACTGCCCGCCTCCTTCGGGGACTGCCTGCTGCTGACCTGCCACACGCCATCTCGCCCATGGCGCCTGCTGGTCGACACCGGCCCCGACGAAACCTACACGGCCCTGCAGCGTCACCTCCGATCGCTAACGCCCAACACGAAGGGCAAGCGGGTCGTGGACACCTTCGTGGTCTCGCACATCGACCACGATCACATCGGTGGCGCGGCACTGCTGCTCAACGACGCTTCGCTCGATCTGGAGTTCGGCGACATCTGGTTCAACGCGCCCGCCCCCGCTGGCCCCAGGCTCCGAGGCGTGGCCGAGGGCCAGCGCCTGGCCGAGCTCTTGGGGGCGACTTCGCGCGTGCTCCCCTGGAACAAGGCGATGAACGGCCAGTGGCTGTGCTCGTCGCCCGAGCAGCCGTGCCCGCGCATCGATCCGCGTCGAGGCCTCAAGGTGACAGTGGTCTCGCCGTCGCTCAAGAAGCTCAAAGCGCTCTTAGCGAAGTGGGACAAGGAACTCGCGAAGTTGCACGCCAAGACGCGCGAGGCCGTAGAACTTGTTCCTCTGCTGCGAGGTCGGCCTTCCTTGGAAGACCTCGCCGCGTCCAAGACTGCGACGGACAAGGCGCTGCCCAACGGCTCCAGCATTGCGCTGCTCGTCGAGTACAAGAAGAAGTCGGTGCTGCTGGCGGCCGACGCGCATCCGGATCTTCTGATGGAAGAACTGCGCGCGCTGGCGGAGAGCCGCAAGGTGAAGCTGCCGTGGAAGGTGGACGTCTTCAAGCTGCCGCACCACGGCAGCCGGGCCAACGTGACGACCGAGTTGCTGAAGGTCGTGCGAGCGAAGCATTACGTCGTGAGCACGAACAACGCGCAGTTCGGGCACCCCGACGCCGAGGCGATCGCGCGCGTCATCTGCGCGGGGAGCCAGTCGACGATCTGGTTCAACTACGCCACGAAGCAGAACCTCTCGTGGAACCACCCTGCGCGGCAGGCTCAGTACGGCTTCACCTGTCGTTATCCCACAGCGCCAGGCGGTGGCGTGCGACTGGAGCTGTAGCAGCCTCGGCCGCTGTTCGGCACCGGCGTCAGGCTTGAGTGGATGGCCGGAGATCGAACGAGTCCAACCACTGCCCCAGCTCTGATGCCGTCCAAGCGCGGAGGTCCATGCGGTCGGCCTGCTCGAGCACCCAGCTCTTCCACGCCATCACCAGTTCCGCTTCGATGCCGTCTGCCGATGCACGGGCCTCGACGGCGACCACGAGCACCCTGATCTCGTCAGAACGCCGCAGGCCGGCGGACGCTTGCATCAACAGGCGCTGGCGCTTATGAAGCAGCGCCCGAGCCTCCGCCTCCAGGCGTTCGCGTTCCCGCCGCGCAGCTTCTTCTGCCGCCCGAATGGCCCGCTGCCGCTCTTGGGCCGCGTTCTCGTAGCGCCACTTCACCTCGTCCCGGAAAGCCTTCTCCCAGCGTGCGAGCAGCAAGGACGTTGCCCCGGGGACGATGGACTTGTCGGTCTTGTTGAAGACGAGGGCCGGCACTTCTGGCTCGCGCCGGTATGCCCGGTCGCGCTCGCGGTCGAACCAGAGTTGGAACTGGCCCGGGCTTGCCGCACGGCCTCTACGAAGGGGCTCCTTGACCTGCGGTGCAGGGCGAACCTCGAAGCGGCAGTGATACCCGCCGCAGCTCACGTACAGCTCGACGTCGTGGGCTCGACTGGCGGAGACGTCGAAGCCACAGTCTGTCCAGTGCCAGGCGATGTCGTCGTGCAGGCGCAAGAGGTATGGGCCGTCCGGTCCGCGGTAGACCGGCTGGTGCCAGGAGTAGCTCGACGCCTCTGCGGCACGGCGCTCGTCTTCGGCGAGGAGGCGTTGCACGATGGGGTGGTGCAGGCTCCCGCGCTTGACCGGTGGCAGGCCTCGGGCCAGGCTTGCATAGCGAGCGACGGCGTCATCGATGGACTCGGGCAGGGACGGCATCTGCGGCACCGGCTGCTCGAAGGCCGTGGCCTCGAAGCCGCGCAAAGCGTCCAGCGCCGTGGCGTGCTCAGCCTGGATGCGCTGGGCCAACGTGTACGTAAGGGCCGGCTTGCGGAACTTGGCTCGTGCCTTGGCGCCAGCGGCCTGGTTGGCCCAGTAGCCGCGCGGCGGCATCGGGACGTTGAACGCTCGGCATTGCTTGCCGATCCACACGTCGGAGACGCCCATCTCGCGGGCTAGCTGCGTGCGTGGCTTGGTCCAGACGAGTTCGTAGAGTTTTTCGCGGGTGAGGCGGTCGGACATGCTGCGGGAACCAGAACAGCCGAGATGAGGGCGGATTCTGGAACTCCGCGCTGAGCCAAGATCTGCTGGCCATCCACTCCGTATGGGAGTTCGGCTACGACAGAAAGACGGTCGGACGGAGACAACAACTGACGCGCCAGAAGTCTCACAGATGTAGCTGCCGTTCAGCCCCTCGGGGCTGGTCTGCAGCGGGTGCTGCCGCACGGGTCCAATGCGCGGAGTGACCTGTCACGAGAACACTAGCAGATCAGAAACCGCTGACGGTAGCTGGCCAGCCCTTGACCCCGTTCAGCGCGTTGTGAGCACTGGGATGGAGGGTACTTATGGTCTGGGACTGCGCAGTCAAAGCGTTGTCCCGGAAACGCGTCGGCGCGGTCTTGGAGCGGGTTGTGGGTTTTCTGCACAATGCGACGCAGTTTCACACGGAAGTCGGCTCGTCCGATCAATGGAAGGACTGTTGTGACATCAGGCGTTCCGCGTCTGTCTGGGGATGAGTGGCAGAACTGGGCTAACCAACTGCTTACGTGTCACTACGGTCCGACCGAGTACCAGAGGGTTCCGGACAACGACAAGGGCGATGCGGGGCTTGAGGGCTTCACTTTTGCAGCCGGACACGCCTATCAAGCCTATGGCTGCGAAGAGCCGCTGAGCACACAGGAACGCTACAAGAAGCAGAGGACCAAGATGACTGCCGACCTTGGCAAGTTCATCAGCAACCAAGCCGTTCTGTCGCGCATCTTCGGGCAAGTGAAGATCACGCGCTGGGTGCTCTTCGTCCCCTACTACGACAGCAAAGACATCGTCGCGCATGCGTCGGCGAAAACGATCGAAGTCATTGCCGCCGGCCTTCCGTACGTTGCGCCCGGATTCGTAGTCAAGGTATGTCAGGAAGACGAGTTCGCAACAGCAAGGGACAAAGTGCTGAACGCTACGTCTGAGGGCCTGCAAATCGATCCTGGTACGGTGACTCCTGACAAACTGTCCAAGTGGTCTGCCGCCAATACGCCTCTCACGGACACGCTCGACAGAAAGATTAGGAAGCTTGTGTCCCTGCGAACTGAGCAGAAGAGGCAACAGTTCAAGGAAAAGGTTCTCACGTGGTACCTGGAAGGTCAGACCATGCTTGACGACCTGCGGCAGTATCCGCAGATGTACGAGTTGGTCATCAAGGCCAAGGCGCACAAAGAGCGATTCCTTGCTGCGAAGTCGCTACAGGACAGTACGGCAAGCGATGTGTTTCGCCAGACCGTCGAAGATTTGCACCAGACCCTGCGGGAGGAGGTGCGCGGCCTTCACAAGTTCTCGGCCGAGGCGCTAGCCTACGAGACTGTCGCGGACTGGCTGCTCCGATGCCCTCTCGACTTTCCTGATCCGGTGGAGTCCTGAACATGGCTCTTGAACTCACGGAGCTGGACGACCTCAGCGGAGGATTGATTTTCCGCCGTCGTCCAATATCGATCCCGGGCGATCTGCGGCCGGTCTGGCGCATCGGGCTGATCGTGATTCTTCTGAGCAGGTGCTGTCGCGGCGGCAAAACAAGCCTTGCACGTCTGCACGTTCTGAGCTGGGCCAGCCGAACTGAGCAGGCACGTGCGTCCCTTCGCGCAGCCCTTGGAGGCACGAAGTCTCCCGACTCGCTGGTCGTACGGTTCGAGCCTGCGCTCAACCGTGCTGTCGATTTTGCCCGTGGTGAGGGCCTGGTACGCCGCGTTGACGGTAACAAGATCGAGCTCACCGATGCCGGGAGAGCGCTGGTAAAGGAGATCGACGACGACAAGGAAGCATTCGCAGCGGAAAAGGCTTTCGCTGCTGAACTCGGCTTCAAGGTCACCGAGAAGATCATCGACCATATATTTGGCGCGAAGTCCTGATCATGAGATTTCGCCGCCTTCGACTCGCTCTGCAGACTACCGATGGTCCGTATGGGACCACGCTCGACTTCCCCGACGGCCTCGTCGTGATCTGGGCCGACAACTCGATGGGAAAGTCAACGTGCGCCCGTGCCATCTTGGTGGCGCTCGGGATGGAGGCGATGCTCACCACTTCGCAGCAGGACCTGCCCGTTCCTCCGGCCATGAAGCTTCGGCTCGACAACGATGCCGGGTCTCATGCCGTTTTGGAATCAGACATCTACCTGGAGATTGAGAACAAGTCCGGCCGGCGGGTCGTCGTGCAGCGCACGGTGAAAGGTGAGCGCGACAAGAATCTCATTACGGTTCACGACGGCGCGGCGCTAACAGCACCTCATAGTTCCTATGCCAGCAGCGACTACTTCGTCAATCGTGGCGGCGCCGCTGTAAGAGAGAGCGGGTTTCACCACTTCCTGGCGACCTTCCTTGGCTGGGATCTGCCAACCGTCCAGACGTTCGACGGCAACGAGGTGCCGCTGTACCTGCAGTGCATCTTCCCGTATTTCGTCGTGGAGCAGACCAGGGGTTGGTCCACGGCCCTACCGCCTATTCCAACTCAGTTCCGGATTCGCGACGCCCATAAGCGGGCCGTGGAGTTTCTGCTCAACATGGATGCGCACCGGATTGCGCTCCAACGTCAGTCTCTTGGCTTCCAGAAGGGGCAGCTTGAGACCCGGTGGAGCAGTCTGCTGCAGCGTGCGAACGAGATTGCTGATGGAGTCGCGGGGACGACGCAGGCGCTGCCGCGGCAGCCCGTTGCTTCCTGGCCGCCGGAAATCACGCCGAGCATCTCAGTGCCTGTTGAGGAAAAGTGGATTGGCCTGGCACAGCGCGTCGCCGCCAACAAGGAGCGGCTAAAGGTTCTTGTAGACCAGGAGATACCACGCGTTGAAGAGATTGCCTCCGCGACTCAGACAGAGCTGGTCCAAGCAGAGCAACTGGTGCAGACCAAGCAGACGCTGCTGAGCCGCATGATGGAGGCCCTAGAAGCGGAAGAGCTTGAGGTCAGCCGGGTCAAGCAGCGAATTGCCGCGATCAATGAGGACATCCAGCGGAACAAGGACGTCCGAACGCTGCGGGGGCTCGGGTCCAGACAGCAATCGGTGCTTGACCATGGCACATGCCCCGTGTGCCATCAGGCCGTGCATGACTCGCTCGTCCCACTTCCTAACGAACAAGGCGTGATGACTCTCGATGAGAACATCGAGTTTTTGACCGAGCAGCGCCGCACGTTTACTGCCGTGCTCGGCAACTCGGAACGCATTGCCGAGGCACGCCGCCAGCAGACTCGCTCGCTGCGGGATGAGCTAGTCCGGGCGCGCGAGAACGTGCGATATCTGCGCCAGACGCTTATGTCAGACGGCCGCGCCCCTTCACTGGCTGCTGTTCACGCGCGCGTCGAGCTTGAAGGCCTGATCAAGCGGGACGAAGAAGCAGGCTCTCGATTGGTTGACGTGCTGGACCAGTTCAGCGAGGTAGCGCTCAGCTGGCGCGATCTGCAGGCCGACTTGTTGAAGCTCCCCAGAGACGATGTCAGCGAGGCTGATCGTCGGAAAATCAATCGTTGGTCTGAACTGCTTCGGGATCAACTCGCCGAGTACGGGTTCAGAAGCTTCCATCCGTCTCAGGCATCGATCTCCAGTGATGTGTACCGCCCGGAGCACGAAGGGTTCGATCTTCAGACCAGCATCTCCGCAAGCGATCTCATCAGGACGATCTGGGCGTACCTGGGCGGCATGCTCGAGCTGGCCCGGGAGAGTGAAACATCGCACCCGGGCACGTTGATTTTTGATGAACCCCGACAACAGAGCACCCGTGATGTGAGCTTCGCAGCTTTACTTGTTCGTGCAGCGAAGTCGGTGGAGTTTCATCAGCAGGTGATCTTTTTCACGAGCGAGGATCAGTCGAGACTGCGAACTCATCTCCATGGCCTGAAGCACACGTTCAAGTCAATCGATGGCCGCGTCTTGAAGTCGTTGCAAGAAGGCCGGAATTAGCTTTCCCAGTTGTTAACCACGATGTTGGCTGCAAGCGCTCAAGTAAGCCCAAAATTGGAGCGTCTACGGTCGTCTGCTTTGTGCGCACCAAACGTCGCGCAATCAATTGGACTGAATGTCTGGTTTCAGTCTAGAGCAGCCCCATCCGCGGTCTGAGACTATCCTCGGCACATGGGCTGGTCCTCACGGCTGTTCCTGCTCTCCTCCAACGATGCGCTGCATCGTCTGGCAAGCAACGCCTTCTCCCGCATGCTTCGACATGACGCTCGTTGCCGCCTGCCCGACTTCGCTGGTCAGCGGGTGCGCATGGTTGCCGTCACCGTCGAACTCGCCGACCGCGTGGTGCTGGGCGTACGGCATAGAAGCTTTTCCATCCTCGAGATCGACAAAGACGGCAGGCTCGACCTGCAGCGCCTCAACGCCCAGCAGGTCTCCCGTCTCGAGGTCATGCTGGAAGGCACCTTCACCCACCGGTCATCAGGGACGACCGTGGTTGATGCCACGAGTGGTTTCCTTGCCCGCGGTGGCACCTGGCAGCCTGACCGCCAGCTACTGCGTCGCATCGAGGCTGCGGCGCTCGGCGCGGTTCCCTGCCCCCGTGTGCGGGTCGTCGAGGGGTTCGACGGCCCATAGCGCCCGCCATGGTTTCGGGCGCCGATCGCTTGTTGAACCCGGGGTACCGCTAGGCTGGCCATCAGTGCACATCCGGCCGCACAAACCCGCCCAGGATCTGCAGGTACTGCTCCGCGTGCAGCCGCCCTAGCCGGTACAGCATCGTCACGGCAATGACGGCCATGTCGCCGGTCGCCACGTCGAGATGACCGCTCTGACCGGCCCCCGGCCTGCGCATTGCGCCCAGGCGCACGCGGCGCAGGCCGGGGCGGTCGACGAGCCAGTCCAGCAGTGCCACCTGGTCCTCGGCCGTGGTGTTGCGGCCGTGGGCCTGCACCGCGAACTTCAGCTGCGTGCCGCTGATTTCCAGGTCGTGGTCCTCGGCGTAGTCCTCCAGGGCCCGTTCGAGATCGCGAACAAGGGCCAGCGGGGTGCCGGGAGCGGCATCGAGTTCCACGATGAATACCGTGGAGATGCCGGAGGCCGCTTCAGCGCGCGCCATGGGCCAGCCTCGCGATAGTCTGCACCTCGTCGGGCACGGGCGCTTCGATGCCGAGCGCGGCTACCTGCGGCTGCCGCCACAGCCACAGCATCACAAGGCCGGTGTCCTGAGCGGTGATCGGGGCCTTCAGCCCGATGAGCAGGATGCGGTCGCTGCCCTGGCTGAGGGCCACCAGGCCGGAGCCCTTCAGGAAGCGGTTGAGGCGACGAACGAAGTACATCAGGCCGCGCGGGGCCATCGCTTCGGTGGCGGCGATGTGCAGCCACACTAGGCGGCGGTCGGGTCGGGGGTCGATACGGACGGTCATGCAGTGATCTCCTTGAGTTGTCCGTGGTTGGATGAGTGACGGCAGGCAGGGCATGCCGTGGTGGGCCGCGAGCTGGCGGCGGGCAGGCTCGGGTGCGGCTGTGCATGGCTTGGCTCACGGCGCCAGCAGCAGCGTGGACTTGCGGTCCACAAAGATTGCGAGTCCCGGCGCTCTGCGGTGCTTGGGGTCGAGCACGCGCAGCGAGTGCACGTCCTGGCTCAGGGCCAGCCAGTTCAGCAAGATGCCCTTGCGGCGCAGGTCCACGCCACCAGGGCCACTGATGTGCAGGCAGATGGCCTGTCCCTGCATCGGCAGCAGTTCGACCTGCAGGCGCAGGCCGGTGACGAAGACCTCCAGGGTCTTGCGCCAGGTGTCAGCGGCGGAGGCGTCGAGCGTGTCGTGCAGTTGCACAGCCACGGCCGCCACGCTCATCAGCATGGACGGCGGGAAGGTCTTGTAGTCCACGTGCATCGGGTCGCGGTCGGTCATGTTGTTTGGTCCTGTGTCTGAGGTTTTCAGAGGGATGAGTTCGCCCAGCGCGGTGGCAAAAGCCACCTCGCGAGACAAGGTTCGAGGGGTCGAGTTGCCCGGCTAAGGCGAGGGCGTAGTACCCGCCGGCGAGAGCTCGGGGCCGTCCTTCGGGGCGGGGGCCGTAACGTTGGTCGTTGCGAACCGCGTGGCCAGAAGGCGATCGATGGCCGAGCCGTCCTGGCGGGTCATGTTCGGCACGAAGCGGCTATAGACGGTGAAGAGCATCTGCGTGCTGGAGTGGCCCAGCTGGCGCGCTACCCACTCGGGCGCTTCGCCTGACGCCAGCCACAGCGTCGCCGCCGTGTGGCGCATCTGGTAGGGCCTGCGCTTGGCCAGCCCCAAGTGACGCAGCAGCGGGTACCAGACACGGTCGCTGAAGTTCTTGTTGTCGATGGGGTGGCCTTCGCGGTTGCAAAAGACGTACTCGCTCAACTTGCCGCTGACCTCCCACTGGCGCTTCAGGGCCTCGTAGACCGGCCGAGACATCTGGATGTCGCGCTGCGAGCTGTCGGTCTTGGTGTACTCGTCCTCCCCGAGAACGAAGGTCTCGCGGATGAGGATGAGCTTGGCCGCGAAGTCGATGTACTTCCACTTGAGGCCGTTGACCTCGCCCGTGCGCATGCCCGTCAGAAACCTGATCAGCAGGTAGTCGCGCCAGTCCATGCGCACGGTCTTGAGAATCCGGTCCACCTCTTCAAGCGTGAACGGCTGGACGTCGGACTTGCGGACCTTGAGCGGCTTGACGGTCGCGAGGGGCGAGACGAAATGGTGGCTGTCAGCGGCATCGGCCATCACCTGGCGCATCACCGCCAGGATGTTGTTGATGCGCTTGGCACTGAGCTTCTCGCCCGTCCGGCCCGGCTTCTCAGCCAGCTTGGCGCGGAAGGCGAACACGTCCGACTTGGTGATCGTGCCGACTGGCTTGTCACCGAAGGCCGGCAGGAGGTGGCCGTTGAGCGTCGAGTTCAGAACCTTGATATGCGAGCGGCGCCATTCGACCTTGTGCTCAGCGAGCCAGGTGGTGACGAAGTCGCGGAAGGTCGGCGTCGAAGCGACAGCGACCGCAGCGGCTGCCGGCACCGGCGCCACCGGCTGAGGCGGTGCGGCCTCGGCCTTGCGCGCGATGCGCTTACTGTTGGGAAAGCTGGCGGCGTAGTCGAAGGTCCCGGAATCAATCGCGGCTTCGATCGCCTGCAGAGCCTTCTCCATCTTCTTGCGGTTGGTCGGCGTGTCAGGCAACAGCGTCTGCTCGCGGCACCGCTCGCCTTGGTAGCGGAAGTCGAAGAACAGCAGGCCGTTGTCCTGCCTGGCGCGAACACTACCCATGGAGCACCCCGCCGTTGGCCATGGGGATCGCCATGCGATCGACGCCGGCCATCGCACGCATGTCGCGCTCGATGGCCTCCCACACGAAAAGGATCTTCCGGCCGCCGAATGGGCGCACGTAGTGCGTGCCCTCCAGCAGCACGCTGTCCTTCAGGCGCTCGCGGATCGTGCGCACGTCGTACTTGATGCGAGCCGAAAGCTCGTCGGTTGTCAGATAGGTGGTTCCAGCCACTGTCGTCCTCCATCCAGAAGTTGCAGAATGTGGATGACAAATTTCCATTGCACTGGGCCTTTTGTCGTCCTGAATGACATTCTTCACCACAGAATGCCACTCGTCAAGGCTTTTTGTCGTTCTGGATGAACTTTTTTCTTTGGGGGCGACATGATCAAGTGCCATCTATCCCGATTGATGGGCGAACGGAAGCTCAAGGTGGCCGACGTTGCGCGCGAGACAGGGCTGCACCGAAACACCGTCACGCTGCTATACGACGAGACGGCGGCGAGGATCGATCTGGATGCGATTGACCGCCTGTGTCGGTTCTTCGAAGTCAGCGTCGGTGAGCTCCTTGAGTACCGCACCGAAGGTGCCACTGCTGACTCGAAGCCTTAAGGGGGCCCACCGATCAGCAACGACGATCGAAGCCACCGACTGGGCAACAGACTCATGGGCTTCAAGGACACAGGGAGTGAGCAGTGGACGTCTTTGAATTTCGAGAACAGCTCGTCACCGAATACGAGCAATTCACGCGGAGCTTCACGCGCCTGCGGTCAGACGACATACGCGAGGTCGTAGACCGCGAGTACGCCAGTCAACGTTTTTGGCCCGAGCCGCTCATCCAGATCAATCCGACCTACCGGTCTGGCGGCACCGTCGACGAGTTGGTCAGCGGCGGCCAGCTCAGCTCTGAGTGCTCGACCATCTTCCGCCTGGCCAAGTCAGCCAGTTCCGCAGGCGTCACGCTGCCGCTGCATCAGCACCAGGCAGAGGCCATCAGCTTGGCCTTGGCCGGCGAGAGCTACGTACTGACAACAGGCACAGGCTCAGGCAAGTCCCTCAGCTACTTCATCCCCGTTGTCGATGCCTGCCTGAAGGCAAGAAAGGCCGATCCGACACCACGCACGCGCGCCATCGTCATCTACCCGATGAACGCGCTCGCGAACTCCCAACTCGAAGAGCTCAAGAAGTTCTTGGGGTCGGACCCAGCAACACGCTCAGTGACTTTTGGGCGCTACACCGGGCAAGAAAGCGACGAAGAGCGCCAAGCGATGGCAGCCACGCCGCCAGACATCCTGCTGACGAACTTCATGATGCTCGAACTGCTGATGACCCGGCAGAACGACATCGACAAGGCTGTCATGCGCAACGCCAAAGGGCTGCGCTTCTTGGTGCTCGACGAATTGCACACGTACCGGGGTCGTCAGGGGGCAGACGTTGCGCTACTCGTCCGGCGCGTACGCGAGGCACTGTCCGACAACCTGATTTGCATCGGCACCTCGGCCACGATGGCGTCCGAGGGCACGCAGATGGAGCGCAATGCCGTCGTGGCCAAAGTCGCTCGGCGCCTGTTCGGAACCTCCATCCCTGATCGCAACATCATCACCGAGACGTTGCGGCGCACCACGCCTGAGGGCGAAACGCTTGACAGCGTTCGCCCCCGACTAGGCGCAGCCATTCGTGAAGGCTTTCCTCACGATCTGGCATTTGGAGCCATGGCCGAGCACCCCATGTCTGTGTGGGTAGAGCTGACCCTCGGCTTGACCTATGAAGACGACAAGCCCCGGCGCGCGAAGCCCCGGACTCTGGCAGACGCAGCCAAGGCACTTCACGCAGACTCAGGCGAACCCGTCGAAACCTGCCTGGCCTACCTCCAGCAGTTCATGCTGCGCGCATATGCCGTCACCGACAGCGCCGGCAAGAGCCTTTTCGCCTTCAAGCTGCATCAGTTCATCGCCGGCGGCGGCAAGGTCTACACCACCCTCGAAGCGCCGGGGAAACGCGCGATCACATTGGATGGCCAACAGTTCGTCTCCGGGGACGAGCAGCGCCTGCGCCGCTACTACCACGCCCACTTTTGCAGAGACTGCGGGCAGGAGTACATCCCCGTCTGGGACACCGACGGGCCAGAGGGGCGCGCGTTCGATGTGCGCAACATCGAAGAACGACAGAACGAAGATGAGCAGGTCAAGTTCGGATTCCTGATGCCCGACGGCCGCGGACTCTGGGAGCCAGACAACCTTGAGCGCTACCCAGAGTCTTGGCTGGAAGAGCGGGCCGATGGCGAGTGGCGTATCAAGTCAGCACAGAGGAAAAACAGCCCGCAGTCGGTGAAGGTGCGAGCAGACGGCGTCATCACCACCGAACAAGGCCTCCAAGCTTGGTTCATCCCGGGATCGTTCCGCTTCTGCCTGGCCTGTGGCGTCGCGCACACGTCCGCCGGAAAGGACTCGCTGCGCCTGACGTCTCTGACTGGCGAAGGCCGAAGCTCGGCCACAACGATGCTGACCCTGTCAGCGCTCCGCTACCTCTACGAGCAAGACCATCAGCTCTCCGCCGAGGCCAAGAAGGTGCTGGGCTTCTCGGACAACCGGCAAGACGCCGCCCTGCAAGCGGGCCACTTCAACGACTTTCTGCAGGTGCTGCTCACGCGCGCGGCTTTGCTGGCCGCCACTCAGAAAGCCGGCGGCAACGCGCTAAGCGAGCGCGAGGTTGCGAACGCCGTGTTCGAGGCGCTGGGCTTCCATCGCGACGACCCTGCGGTTCGCGCCGAGTACATGCAGCAGCCCGAACTCAAGGGCAACACACGCCGACAGGTACAGGAAGCCATGCGCGGCATCCTGGGCTACCGCACTTACTTCGATCTACGCCGCGGCTGGCGCTTCAACAACCCCAACCTCGAACAGCTGGGGCTCGTGCGAATTGGCTACCAGGACATCGATGACCTGGCCGCTGACACCTCGGAATGGGCTGGGGCGCCCCAAGTGCTCCAAGCGGCCAAACCCGAAGAGCGCGCCAGGGTGCTGCGCGAGCTCTTCGATTTCATGCGGCAAGGCCTGTGTATTGCCACCCGCTACCTAGACCGCACCGAGCTGGAGCAACTCCGCACGCAGAGCTACGCAAATCTGCGCGAGCCCTGGGGCTTCACTGAAGACGAGCGCCCCATCCCGGCACGCTGGTTCGTCACGTCTCGCCCTAAGGACGAAGCCGACCGGCGAGGGCGCCGCATACTCATTGAAGACTTCCTGGTGATCGGCTCTAGCCGCTCACGCATTGGCCGTTTACTGCGCCAGGGCAGCACATGGGGCGGCGCCAACCCCTACTACAAGTCCATCAATGACCAGACATGGTCCGATGTGATCAAGGCGCTCCTTTCAGCGGCCGAGTCCTACGGGCTGGTCCGCAAAGAAGAGACCGACTTCGGCATCACAGGCTGGCAGCTCAATGGCACCGCGCTGTTGTGGCAGATGGGCGATGGCCAAAGTCAACGCCAAGCCGAGGACAACGCCTTCTTCCGGGGGCTGTATCGCAACATAGCCGGCCTGCTCAACAACCCGGTGCACCAGCTCTTTGACTTCGAAGCCCGGGAGCACACCGCCCAGGTTGAACAGGATGACCGCATGGAGCGTGAAGCCCGCTTCCGCTTCACCGAGAAGGACCGCGATGAGTGGCGCAAGAAGAACGGTACCGAACTTGAATGGCTGCCGGTGCTCTTCTGCTCACCGACGATGGAACTGGGCGTCGACATCTCGTCGCTCAACACGGTCTACATGCGCAACGTGCCGCCCACCCCGGCCAACTACGCGCAACGCAGCGGCCGGGCTGGCCGCGCAGGGCAGCCGGCACTGGTCATCACCTACTGCGCCAGCCAGTCCCCACACGACCAGTACTACTTCCGCGACCCCGTTCGCATGGTGCATGGTCAGGTGAATGCGCCGACCTTGGACTTGGCCAACCTGGAACTCGTGAAGAGCCACATGCACGCCATCTGGCTTGCAGAAACCGGCAAACGCCTTGGCAACAGCGTTCGCGATCTGCTGGACATGAACCATCCAGAGACGCTGCCCATCACCGAGGACATGGCTGCCGATCTCGACAAGCCCGAGGCAAAGCGTCGCGCCCATGAGAGAGGGCTGCGCGTGCTTGCGATGCTGGACAGCGAGCTAACCGAGCGGAACGCGCCCTGGTACACAGACCAGTGGGCCGAGTCGGTGTTTCAGCGCGCCTACAAGGAGTTCGACGTAGCGCTGCAACGTTGGCGTGACCTGTATCGCGCCACGGCCCAGGCGATCGAGCTGAACTTCAAGATCGAGAACAACCCAGCCGCGAGCGAGCGAGAGCGGCGTGAAGCCCAGCAGCGCCACAACGAGGCGCGCAAGCAACGAGACCTGCTGCTGGCCGGCGACAGCGCCTTCAACTCCGACTTCTATACCTACCGCTACCTGGCCTCACAAGGCTTCTTGCCGGGCTACAACTTCCCTCGACTGCCGCTGCTGGCCTACCTTCCGGCCCGCCGTGGCTCCATCGGACGCGAGAGCTTCTTGTCTCGGCCCCGCTTCCTGGCCCTGGGTGAGTTTGGCCCTTACAGCCTCATCTATCACGAGGGTAGCCAGTACCGGGTAACCAAGGCGCTACTGACCATCACCGGGCAAGACCAGGTCAGTGAGGGCGCGCGCCTTCCGACCGAGGTGGCGCGCTTGTGTCCCGCCTGCGGCTACGGTCACTTCCGCTCCCAGCGAGACAAGGACCGCTGTGTCTCATGCAACGCGCAGCTCGCGGACGCGCAAGAAGTGAAGAACCTGTACCGCATCGAGAACGTCTCTACCAAGCGTGCCGAGCGCATCACCGCCAACGAAGAAGAGCGTGTCCGCCAAGGCTACGAGATGCAGACCACACTGCAGTTCGCTTCAGCCGAAGGCAATCTGCAGATGGTCACCACCGTCGTAGAAGACGACGCCAGCGCGTTGCTGGAAATGCAGTACGGCCCGGCTGCAACGGTGTGGCGCATGAACTTTGGCTGGCGCCGCCGAAAGGAGAAGTCCATCCAGGGCTTCATGATGAACCCGGTCACTGGCCACTGGGTGGGCGGCGTAGACGATGGCAACGGCGAAGCAGAAGGCGAGGCCGACGCACCTCCAGACAAAACGCCGCCTCAACGCATCGTTCCGTATGTCGAGGACCGCCGCAACATCCTCATCATCCGGCCGCATCACAAGCTTGGTGTGCTGGAGGCCGAGACACTCACCACATTGCAGTACGCACTGAAGCGTGGCATCGAGGCCGTCTACCAGCTCGAGGAAAGCGAGCTCATGGCCGAGCCGCTCCCGACCCGCGACAACCGCCAGTCCATCCTTCTGTTCGAAGCCGCAGAAGGCGGAGCCGGTGTGCTCACGCGCCTTGCGACGGAACCCGATGCCCTGGCCGCCGTGGCTGCCAAGGCGCTTGAGATCCTGCACTTCCGCGCTCCGCCGGCCGGTCTGGCCTGGGCACGAGACACGCTCGTGGAGGAACTTGACCACAACGGCGAACCCTTCTGCGAGGCTGGTTGCTACCGCTGCTTGCTCTCGTACTACAACCAGCCAGACCACAGCCTGATCGACCGAAAGGACAAGGCCGCTGGCGGCCTGCTGCTGGACCTCTTGTGTCGCCTGACAGAGGCCCGAACCAATCAGGGCACGCAAGGCCGTTCACCGCAAACGCACGACGAACAGCTGGCGCGCGTGTCGGGCAGCACACTGGAACATGCCTGGCTGTCCTACGTCGGCGAACATGGTCATCGCAAACCCGATCGCGGCCAGCACACCATCTCCGGCGCTGACGTTTGCGCAGACTTTTTCTATGACGATCTGAACCTCGCGATCTTTGTCGATGGCCCTCACCACGATCGCGCCACGCAGCGCGCCGATGATGCGGCGATCGACCGCCGGCTCGATGACCTGGGCTACTTGGTCGTTCGCTTTCCCAAGGAGCAATCGGCGTGGCCCGCCATCTTCGCAGCCCATGCTGATCTGTTTGGGGCCGGTCAATGACCAGGGCACAGACGGACCTGTTCGAAGAACTGTCCACCTCCAGCCTGAACCGCCTGCGCACCTTTGCAGAGTGCGCGGCGGCCGTTGACCGCCTGTTCACAGACGCCCTTGCTTCGCAAGGGCCGACCGCGTTCACTGAGTTCATCGACTTCGCTCGCCGCCTCAGCAACCTGTCGGTCTACAACGCCATGCTGGTCCGACTTCAGCGCCCCGGTGCTGCGGCCGTCGCGACCGAGAAGCGTTGGATGAAGGCTGGTCGGACCGTCCGCCCCGGAGCCATCCCTATCGTGGTGCTTCGCCCCTTCGGCCCCGTCTCATTCCTGTACGAAGTCAGCGACACCGAAGGCAAGCCGCTGCCCGGCGAGCACGCCAACCCTTTCGTGGCGTTTGGCGAGCTCGATGAGATCGAATGGGGCCGAATCCTCAAGCTGCACCGCGAGAAGAACAGTGTGCGCATCGAGGAACGCAACTTCGGATCGCTGCTCGCGGGCAACGCTCGGAATCTGCAGGCCATGCCGGCGCTGATCCCGGAGCTGAGCAAGCCCGAATGGCTCATCCAGCTCAACGCCAACCACGACCGACCGACCCGCTTTGCGACGCTGGCCCACGAACTGGGACACATCTTCTGCGGCCACTGTGGCCCGCACAACAAGGGCGCGTGGCCCGACCGGTCCAAGCTGCCCTATCCCGTCCGCGAAACCGAAGCCGAGGCCGTCTCGTACCTCGTCTGTGCCCGTCGCGAACTGAAAGTGGCGTCACAGCAGTACCTCAGTGAACTCATCGCCGATGTCGACCTGCGCCAGGTGAGCCTCTACGCCATCTTCGAAGCGGCCAACCGCGTCGAAGGCAAATCCCAATAGCCCATGCAAGCCACCTACAACCCCGGCAGCCTTGTCAGCGCGCGCGGCCGTGAATGGATCGTCCTTCCCGAGACCGAAGCCGACACGCTACGCCTGCGCCCCCTGGGTGGCGGCGAGCGGGACGAGACGCTTATCTACCTGCCCCTGGAACGTCACCCCGTCCAACCGGCCACATTCCCCTGGCCCTCTGTCGACCAAGCCCGCAATCACTCGGCCAGCCAGATGCTGCTGGATGCGCTACAGCTCAAGTTACGCAGCGGCGCAGGCCCTTTCCGCAGCTTCGGAAACATCGCCGTCGAACCGCGCGCCTACCAGCTTGTGCCCTTGTTGATGGCACTGAAGCAGCCCGTCGTGCGCTTGTTGATTGCCGACGACGTGGGCATCGGCAAGACGATCGAAGGTGCCCTGATCGCACGTGAACTGCTGGACCGGGGTGAAATCCAGCGCCTGGCCGTGCTGTGCCCGCCGCACCTGTGCGAGCAGTGGCAACGTGAACTGAACCAGCGCTTCCACATCCCGGCGGTCGTTGTGCGCTCCAACACAGCGGACCGACTGGAGCGCGACCTGCCGCCCGGCACTTCACTATTCGATGCCCACCCTTTTACCGTGGTGAGTCTCGACTACATCAAGTCCGAGCGCCGGCGCGAGGCCTTCCAGCGCTTCTGCCCCGAGTTCGTCATCGTCGACGAGGCCCACACCTGCACGCAGGCCGGCCAAGGCCGACAGCAGCGCTACCAACTGCTCAAGGGCCTGGCCGCGCAGGCCGAGCGCCACCTGGTGCTGTTGACAGCCACCCCACACAGCGGCGACGAGGAGGCCTTTTTCAACCTGCTGGGCCTGCTGCGCAGCGACTTCACCCAGCTGAAGGACCTGCCCGCCGGCCAACGCAGCGACCTACGCGAGGCCCTTTCGCGCCACTTTGTGCAGCGCCGTCGACCTGACATCGCCGAATGGCAAGACACATCGATGTTCCCCGAGCGCAAGACGGCCGAGATCACCTACCGGCTTACCGGCCCATGGGGCCAGCTCTTCAACGACGTGCTGTCCTACGCCCGAGAACTGGTCGAGCGCTCTGAAGGCCAGGGGCTGCGCGAGCAGCGGATGAACTGGTGGGCCGCGCTGGCGCTGTTGCGCTGCATCTCGTCGTCGCCGGCCGCAGCCGTCAATGCCCTGCGTACGCGATTGCTTGCTGCGCAAGGCGAAGGCAGCTCCGAGATCGCGTCGCTGGAGGAGTTTGAAGCCCAAGCCAGCGACCGTGTGCTGGACGGGACGGACGACGCGCTGTCCACCGATGACATCGAGCCCGGCGCACAGACCGAAGACAGCCAGCGCCTACAGGCCCTGATGGCGAGCGCCGCAGCTCTTTCAGGCCAGCAGCATGACCCCAAGTTGGCCAAGTTGCTGGACCACCTGGCGGTGCTGTTGAAGGAGGGCTTCCAGCCGGTTGTGTTCTGCCGCTACATCGCCACCGCCCACTACCTGGCCGCGGCGCTGCAAGACAAGTTCAAGGCGGTCACCACCAAGGCCGTGACAGGGGAGCTGACGCCCGACGAACGCGAAGCCGCCGTCGAGCAACTGGGCGAGAGCGATGCCCGGATCCTGGTCGCGACCGACTGCCTCTCTGAAGGCATCAACCTTCAAGGGCTGTTCACCGCCGTCGTGCACTACGACCTGAGCTGGAACCCGACCCGGCACGAGCAGCGCGAAGGCCGCGTCGACCGATTTGGCCAGAAGGCCCGCGAAGTGCGCAGCACCATGCTGTTCGGTGAAGACAACCCTGTGGACGGCGCGGTGCTGCAGGTGATCCTGCGCAAGGCCGAGAGCATCCGCAAGGAACTGGGCGTGCTGGTGCCCATGCCCGACAACGAAGGCAAGCTCACTCAGGCGCTACTGAATGCGGTGCTGCTGCGCAAGGGCACTGCTACGTCCTACCAGGCCGAGCTGGACTTGTGGGGCGAGCCGGCCAAGGACATCGAGCTCGCCTGGCAGAGCGCCAAGGAGAAGGCCAAGCAGAACCGCAGCATCTTCGCCCAGCGGCGCCTGAAGCCTGAAGACGTACTGCCCGAATGGCGCAAGTCAGCCGCCGTCCTTGGCGGCGAGGCAGATGTCGAGCGCTTCATCAGCCGTGCCGCCAGCCAACTGGGTGCGCCGCTGCAGCCGGTGAAGCAGCACTTCAAGCTGTTGACCGAACACTTGCCCCTGCCTGTGCAAGAACGCCTGGCCGCCGAGGGCTTGGCGGGCACCTTGCGTATCGACTTCCACCAGCCCGCCGCCCAGGGCACCACCTTCATCCATCGCACGCACCCCTTGGTTTCCGTGCTCTCCGACACGCTGCTGGAACAGGCGCTGGATGCCAGCCCCGCTGCCGATGACGGCACCGCCGTCGCCCGGGCCGGCGTCGCCTTCGTCGGTGCCGTCACCCTGAAGACCACCGTGCTCTTGCTGCGCATTCGCCACCAGCTGACCGTCACGCACGGCACGCAGAGCCGGCTGTTGATGTGCGAAGAAGCCATCGCCGTTGCGGCCTGTGGCTCCGATCCGTTCACTGAACAGACGCCGGACCAGACCCGCGCACTGCTGGGAGCCGAGGCCACGCGCAATCTGCCCGCGGCGTTACGTGACCGGCAGCTCCAGTCGGCGCTGGACGCGCTGGCTGGCTGGCAGCCGCAGCTTGAATCGATCGCCAAAGCACGAGCACAAGCCTTGTTGCAGGACCACCGCCGCGTGCGTGAGGCGGCTGAGGGCCGTGGCAGCTACCAAGTGACTGCCAGCCTGCCGGTGGACGTGATGGGCGTCTACGTGCTGCTGCCTGATGCAGCCACCGTGGCGGCGGGAGCCTGACGCCATGGCCAAACGACCGACCCACCAACTGGCCTACCGCGCCATCCGCATTGAAGGCGGGCTGATTCCCGCTGAGGAACTGACGCGCCTGACCTTGCTGGCGGACCCCAAGGGGACCGAGCAGACCGAGGGCCAGTACCGCATCGCCAAGGGCCTGAAGCTGCGTGACGAGATCGCGCGCGACTTCAAGATCGCTCTCAGCCTGTGGCATGACTTCAAGGCCCTGCGCCAGCGACAGGATGTGCAAGCCCATGACGTGACAGTGCGCGAATGGCTGCTGCCGCTGCTGCGTGACGTGCTGCACTTCCACGATGCGGCCCGTTGCCCTGCCATTGAACACGCGGGCCACCAGTACGCCATTGGCCACGCCGCGCTGTTCAGCGCACCCACCGCTGGACCCACCAGCGGATCGGCACGCGGCCGCGTTCCACTGGTGTTTGCAGGCTTTGACCAACCGCTGGACAGCGCCGCGGAACGCTTTGGCGAAACCAACCCCGACACGGGCAAGACCCGCCGGCGCAGCCCCTTCATGCTGGCGCAGGAGGCGCTCAACGCCACCGACACGTCGCTCTGGGCCATCGTCAGCAACGGCCTGGTGCTGCGCATCCTGCGCGACAACGCCAGCCTCACCCGGCCGGCCTACATCGAGGTCGACCTTGAGACCCTGTTCACCGAAGAACTGCTGGCCGACTTCAGCGCCTTTTGGCTGCTGGCTCACGCCAGCCGCTTTGCAGGCCCGGCCGGGCAAGACGATGCGCCACCCAGTGACTGCTCCTGGGAGCGTTGGCGCGCAGCCGGCCAGCAAGCCGGCGTCACCGTGCGCGGCAAACTGCGCTATCAGGTGGCTGATGCGCTGCGGGCACTGGGCACTGGCTTCGTTTCGCACCCTGCAAACGGCAGCTTGCGCGCCGCTTTGCAGAACCCGGACAGCGGCTACGACCGCCAGGCCTTCTTCGAAGAACTGCTGCGTCTGGTCTACCGCCTGATCTTCCTGGCCACCGTGGAAGACCGGCGTGACCGCGGCACTGGCGAGCGCTTGGTCTTCGACCCCAAGGCCACCGAGGCCGCGAAAGCACGCTATCTGGCAGGCTACTCGCTGACCTGGTTGCGCGAGCGCGCTGTGCGCCGCAGCCAGCACGACCGCCACGCCGACCTGTGGCAAGCCTTGACCATCACCTTTGGCGCACTGGGCCGCGGTGAACCTGCTTTGGGCTTGCCCGCACTGGGCGGCTTGTTCGATGCCGAGCAATGCGCGCATCTGGACAATGCACAGCTCGACAACCGTCACCTGCTGTCAGCAGTCTTCCAACTGGGGTGGTTCAGGGCCGATGGTGGGCTGTCGCGCGTGAACTACCGCGACATGGGCCCAGAGGAACTGGGCAGCGTCTACGAGAGCCTTCTGGAACTGGTGCCTGACCTGCAGGGCCTGGCAACGCCAGCCACGGCGCGCCTGGCCTTCGTGGGCGACGACGCCACCGATGCCAGCACCAAGGGCAATACCCGCAAGCTGACCGGCAGCTACTACACACCTGACAGCCTGGTGCAGGAGCTGATCAAGAGCGCGCTGGAACCCGTCGTCACCCAGACGGTCAAGGCCAACCCCCAGCGCCCAGTTGAGGCGCTGCTGTCGCTCACCATCTGCGATCCCGCCTGCGGCAGCGGTCACTTTCTGCTGTCCGCCGCTCGCAGGTTGGCTGACGAAGTGGCGCTGCACCGTGCTGCCGCTGAGCGGGAGGGCGGCGCCCCCACGCCCATCGACTACCGCCATGCGCTGCGCGATGTGGTCAGCCGTTGCATCTACGGCGTGGACAAGAACCCTATGGCCATCCAACTGGCCAAGACGGCGCTGTGGCTGGAGGCCTACTCGCCCGACCGGCCGCTGAGCTTCATCGACCACCACCTGCGCATCGGCGATGCGCTGCTGGGTGTGTTGGACCCGAAGGTGCTGGAGAAGGGCATTCCTGACGAGGCCTACACCGCGCTCTCGGGCGACGACAAGGACGTGGCCAAGGCGCTGAAGAAGAAGAACAAGGAAGACCTGCAGAGCTGGCGCGCCATTGCCGGCGGCGACCTGCTCACCCAGGCCGGCCTGGCCGAGCAAGCGCTGACGGTGGAAGCGCTGGACGACGGCAGCCCAGAGCACGTGGCCGCCAAGCGTCAGGCGTGGGAAACCGCCTCGCGCCAGGCCGGTGGCAGCATCTTGGCCCGCCTAGCCGACACCTACCTCGCCGCCTTCCTGGCACCCAAAGTGGCAGCGGTCACGTCCTGGGTGCCGCTGTCCGGCTACCTTTGGGGGGTGATCTCGGGGCAACCGGCCCAGTCAGCGGTCGAGGGCCCGGCTCAGGCGCTGTGCCGCCAACACGGCGTCTTCCATTGGTGGCTGGCCTTCCCCCAAGTGGCGGCGCGCGGCGGCTTCGACGTGATGCTGGGCAACCCGCCATGGGAGCGCATCAAGCTGCAGGAGGAAGAGTTCTTCGCTACCCGCAGCCCGTTGGTGGCCGAGGCCAAGCACAAGGCCGAGCGAGGCCAGCGCATCGAGTGGCTGCGAGAAGGCGTGCTGCTGCACCGCGTGAATCCGGACCTCGCGCGGGCAGAGGGGCTCACGCCGCCCAACCGGGCAGAAGTGGCGCTGCACGAAGGCTTCATTGCGGCGCGGCGGGGGGCCGAGGCGGCCAGCCTTTTTGCACACGAGGGACGGCGCTTTCCGCTGACAGGTGTCGGTGACGTGAACACTTACGCGCTGTTCTCCGAGACGTTTCTGCAGGCGGTCCGCGAAAGCGGTCGTGCTGGGTTCATCGTTCCGACGGGCATCGCTACAGACGACTCGACCAAGGCGTACTTCGAGCGCCTTGCGGTGGGTGGCCACCTGCGAAGCCTGCTTTGCCTTGAAAACGAAGAGTTTGTCTTCCCATCCGTTCACCACGCTTTCCGCTTTGCCCTCCTCACACTTGGAGGCTCACCTTCTTCAGCGCCAGCGTCGTTGGTCTTCTTCGCGCGGCAACCCGAGCAGATTCACGACGCAAAGCGGCGGTTCAAACTGACCTCGGAAGAGTTTGCGCTCATAAATCCCAACACTCGCACCTGCCCGGTCTTCCGCAGCGAGCGCGACGCTGAGTTGACCAAGAAGCTCTACCGAGCCGCACCGGTACTGATCGAAGAGGAACCCAGAGACTCCGAAGGCAAGGCGCTGCCTGCTGTCAATCCTTGGGGCATTCGCTTCCAGACGATGTTCCACATGTCGGGCGACAGCGGCTTGTTTCGCGACACGCCGGACGCCACGAATGGCTGGCCAGCACTGCCCTTGTACGAAGCCAAGATGGTCCACCAGTTCGACCACCGGTGGGGCAGCTATAAGCAGGCACTACCGGACGAGGAGCCTGAGCCAGATGACGTGACTCTGGAGCAGAAGGCAGATCCCGAGTTCACGGTCCGCCCCCGTTACTGGGTCGACCAACGCAACGTCCTCGCACGCATCGCCCGCGTGCCTGACGCAGTGCGCAAGCACTGGCTGGTGCTGCACCTTGAGTTAGACCCCGACAAGCGCAGCGCGTCGGCCGGCGGCCTGGAGACGGCCTTGTCGCGGTGGTTGGCTGGTGAACTGTTCCAGCGCGAGTTGGCCGACGCTGATCTGTCCACGCTCAACACTCAGCAACTGCATCGCCTCGTCGAGAGCGTCGAGCGGCAACTCGGGGCCAGCTTCACCACCGCCTGGCGGCTGATCCGGGAGCAGGGCTGGACCACGCGCAAGGGACTGAAGGAGCTTCCCGTCTGGGGCAAGGTGGCGGCAGACGCGAAGCTCAAAAGTGACGATCTGATTGCGATTGAGGCGGCCCTTACCGGTGGGCAGTCGGCACAGATGGCGCTTCTCGACGTGTGGCTCGAACAGCGTAGCCCGCGATGGCTGATGGGCTGGCGCGACATCTGTCGCAGCACAGACGAGCGTACGGTGATCGCATCCGTCGTGCCGCGCGCAGCAGTGGGCCACACCTTGCCAACGCTGTTCTGCGAGCAAGACGCGGCTCACAGTGCTGCGCTATTGGCAAACTGGGTGTCCATGACGTTCGACTACGTGGCACGAACCAAAGTTGGTGGAACGCACTTGACGTATGGATACCTGAAGCAGTTTCCCGTGCTACCTCCAGAGCGGTATGACGCCATCACTCTGGATTTCATCGTTCCGCGCGTCCTCGAGCTGACGTACACCGCCCACGATCTCAAACCCTGGGCCGACGACCTCAAAGCCTACGATCTTCGCCCAGCGGCCGAGCGTGGTCGGCCATTCGCCTGGAACCCCGATCGCCGCGCCCATCTGCGCGCCGAACTCGACGCCTACTACGCCCGCCTCTACGGCCTGGACCGCGACGAGCTGCGCTACATCCTGGACCCTGCCGACGTGATGGGACCGGACTATCCGAGCGAGACCTTCCGCGTTCTCAAGACCAACGAGATGCGGCAGTTCGGTGAGTACCGAACGCGCAGGCTGGTTCTTGAGGCGTGGGACAGGATGAGCCAGTGTGGTCAGGCTGTGCGGTAACCAGAGTCGAACTCGTTTCGTGAAGGGAGTGACATGTACCAGAGCGGTTTAACGATCAAGGATGCCCTTGAGGCAGTGAGCAAGAATCACTACGTGCTGCCTGCGATACAGCGCGAGTTCGTCTGGAAGCCAGAGCAAATCTGCCGCCTCTTCGACAGCCTGATGCAGGGCTACCCCTTCGGAACCTTTCTCTTCTGGAAGGTCGAGCCTGAGAAGAGCGCCGAGTTCAAGTTCTTCGGGTTCGTTCAGAACTTCCACGAGCGCGATGCAGCGCACTGCCCGGAACTGGGAACGCTGCCGAATCGGGAGCTCACCGCCGTGCTTGACGGTCAACAGCGCTTGACAGCACTCAACATCGGCCTGAGAGGTTCAGTATCGATCAAGGAGCCTAACAAGTGGCGAACCAACCCGAACGCCTTCCCGAAGAGGGTGCTGCACCTTGACCTGCTGGCTGCGCGCGGCGACGAGGACGAAGGCGAGGCCTACAAGTTCAGGTTCTTGGAGCCGCAGAAGGCGGCTACGGATTCCGAGGCCCTGTGGTACGCGGTGCCCGACATTCTGGCGGTGTCGAATGTGGCCCGGCTCTCACAATGGCTTTACCAACAGATGAACGCGCGCGGCCTCACAGCGGACGGCGAACTCTTCAACAGGGCCAGCGACACCTTGCACGAACTCCACAAGGTCGTGCACGTGGTGCCCAATCTGACCTTCTATACCGAGAAGAGCCAGGAACTCGATCGGGTGCTGCGCATCTTCATTCGGATGAATTCAGGGGGGACTGTTCTCTCCTATTCCGACCTGTTGCTCAGCATCGCCGTGGCCCAATGGTCGAAGCTCGACGCGCGGCAGGAGATCCACGGCTTGGTCGACGAAGTCAATCGCATCGGCGCTGGCTTCAATTTGTCGAAGGATTTCGTTCTCAAGGCCGGGCTCATGCTCGCAGACATCGCAAGCGTCGGCTTCAAGGTGGAGAACTTCAATCGAGCCAACATGGGCCGATTGGAGAACGTGTGGGCGGAGGTACGCCCTGCCGTGACGCTGACGGTCGAACTGGCGGCGTCCTTCGGCTTGGCGGAGCAGACACTGCGCGCAGACAGTGCATTGCTTCCGATCGCCTACTACCTCTTTAAGCGCAAACCGCCTAGCCACTGGCTTGCGCATCCGTCCTTCGCCGCCGAGCGCGAAACCATCCGGAGTTGGCTGATCCGCTCGCTGCTGAAGTCCTCGGGCATCTGGGGCAGCGGCCTGGACACCTTGCTCACGGCACTGCGCGATGTGATCCGAGCCGATCACGCATCTTTCCCTGGCGGGGCCCTGGAGAAGGTGATGGCAGCGCGCGGCAAGTCGCTCGCCTTCGGGCCCGAGGAGGTCGAAGACCTGCTCGATATGGAGTACGGCGACCGGCGACTCTTCCCGTTGCTGTCAATCCTGTTTCCCTTCATCGATGTGCGGCAATTGCATCACATCGACCACGTGTTCCCCAAGAGCCAATTGCAGCGGAGAAGGCTGGAGAAGGCCGGCTGCGACGCGGACTTCATCGAAGAGGCGCTGGCGGCCCGGGATCGGGTGGCCAACCTACAGTTGCTCGAAGGGCTGCTGAACGTATCGAAGAACGACAGCCTGCCTGCCCCTTGGTTCGAGGCAACCTATCCGGACCCGGCCACACGCCAGGCACTCCTCGAACGGCACGACCTTGGCACGGTTCCAGCGACCCACAAGGACTTCCTGGCCTTCTACCAGTCAAGACGCGAGCGGATCCGGCAGCGGTTGTTGGCATTGCTGGCCGGCGCAAACTGACGCGCTGCGAGGGCCGCCAAGGTGAGAAACGCATTCAGTGGCGCTGGACCGCGGTTCGGTACTGCGCATCCGCAGAATGAGGACATTGTCTGCGCGGAGTCGCCATGAACCAACAAGCGCAGGCTCTGAAGGACCGCGTGCTCGCCGAGCTAAAGCGCAAGCCTGGATTGAAAGCGGCCGAGATAGCGGAGCTGCTTGGGGCAGATCGTCGCGAGGTGAACCGCTGTCTGGCGCACGAACTGACGGGACAAGTTCAACAAGGTTCTGACTATCGCTGGAGGCCCGTTGAAGCGCCGCGGCCCGCAGCAGCAGCGCCCATCGCCACCTCCAGCGAGATCGGCAGGTTGTGCCGCTACTACCTGGAATGCATCGGCCAGGACATGGACGAGGGTGTGAGCGCCTTCGCCAGCAGCAAGTACGGGGAGCCCGACTACGCAGAACTACCCAGCCTGCCCACCGCCCACGCGGCAGCGGATTGGTTCAACGCACCGGGCGTGGGGCGGGTTCTGGGGAAAGTGCGACAGGACCGCGCCAAGCTGGTGGCTTGGCTGGGATACCCGGTGCGCCTTCGCCGGCACCGGACGCCTCGCTGGGAAGGGTTCCTTGTCGAACCCGTGCTGCTCTGGCGCATCGAGCTGGGCAACCAAGGTGGTGAATTGCCGCGCATCGAAGACGACGCTCCGCTGACAAATGCGAAGTTCCTGCGCTCGGTGGCGATGGGCGACGGGCTTCAGCTGGCCGAAGAGATCGCCCGCCTGACGGACGAGCTCGGTCTCAACGTAGCCATCGCAGACCTGCCAGATGCAGAAGAGATCGTCGAGCGCCTGGCCCGCATCCGTCCAGACTGGGATTGGAAGGATGAACTGAACCCCGCCGAATGCCAAGGCAGCACACCACTGGCCGAGATCACCGACGAGGGCATCTACAACCGGGCGATCGTGCTGCCAGGGGAGCGATCGCCGTTCACACAAGGCCTGGAGACCGAGCTGAAGGCCTTGGGCGGCGCGGGAGAGGTTGCCTTGCGCGGTACGGTCCTGGGGCAGTGGCTGTCTGGTGCTGTCGACCCCGGTGACCCGCTGGCCGACAAAGAGCCGCTCATCGAGGTGTTGCCCATGAACACCGAGCAGCGCGAAGCTGTGCGCACGGCGCTGTCAGCATCGCACTCGGTCGTCACAGGCCCGCCGGGCACGGGTAAGTCGCAGGTCGTGACCAATCTGCTCGTCAACGCGGCGTGGCGGGGCATGAAAGTGCTGTTTGCCAGCAAGAACAACAAAGCCGTGGATGTGGTGGAGGCCCGCGTCAACGGCCTGGGCAACAGGCCGGTGTTGCTGAGGCTCGGGTCCAAGGAGTATCAGGCCAGACTCGCGGGCTACCTCACGCAGTTGCTGGCCGGCAACCCGGGCGCCGAAGACAAGCAGCACTACGAAGAGGGCCTCGAGCGACATCGCAGCTTGGCCGCACGTTTGGCTGAGTTGGACAGAACCCAGCAGCTGACCCTGGATGCCAGAAACACGGCCGATCGGCTGGATGCGGAGGCCGATGACGCACGCCAGCTGTTCGGCGCTCGTTTGGCTTCGATTGATGAAGCCTTGGTGCGTCGTGCCACAGGCGATCTTGTGGCACTGGAACAGGCGATTGCAGGTGCTGACCGCGCACGGCAGGGGCTGCTCACGCGGCTGATGTGGACCTTCTCGCTTCCCGGGCGCTTGCGAAGCCTGGAGGCTGCCGTTGCCAGCGCGGCACCGTCAGCCAACGGGTTGGGGATTACCGTGCCGGAATCGGCTACAGAAGCTGCCCTCCCAAGCTTTGTGAAGGCTGCTGGCGAGTGGAGGCAGCGCTTGGAGGCCGCGGGAAAGGTGATCCGCTACAGGCAGGCGCTCCACGTGCTGAAGCGCAGCCCTTCCTTTGAAGACATTGCCAAGCAACGAACCGTTCTCGCCGAGCAGATCGCACAGAACTCTCAGCGGTTATGGCGCGACTGGGTGCAGCTGGCGCCCACGAGGCTGACACCGGCACAGCGCAGGGAGGTGGCGGACTACGCGGCGGTGCTGCAGCTGACCACCGGGCCGGATGCCGAACGTGTGCACTCATCAGTACGCCAGCGTGCGAGAGCGCTGCAAAGCAAGGTGACCGAGCTCTTCGCGTGCTGGGCCGTCACCTCGCTTTCCGCGCGGGGGCGGGTGCCGTTTGAACCCGGCTACTTCGATCTGGTGGTCATCGACGAGGCCAGTCAGTGCGACATCGCGTCGGCGCTGCCCCTGCTCTACCGTGCCAAACGCAGCGTGATCATCGGCGACCCGCAGCAGCTTCGTCACATCAGCGCGCTGAGCAAGCCGCGGGACAGCGAGCTCCAGCACAAGCATGGACTGGTCGACACGCGGGTGGGATGGATGTACTCGGTATCGTCGCTGTATGACGTGGCCGCCAGCGTCGTGCCGCAGCAGAGCATCGTGAATCTGCGCGATCACCATCGGTCGCATGCGGACATCATCGAGTTCTCCAACCGCGCGTTTTATGAAGGGCGCTTGCGGATAGCGACGCGCTACCAACATCTGAAGCGCCCGCGGAACGCTGAACCTGGCGTGGTTTGGCAGGATGTGCGGGGCAAGGTCACGAGACCGCCTTCAGGTGGCGCGCAGAACGCCCAGGAGGCCCGTGCGTTGATGGCGGCGCTTGAAGATCTGATCGTCAAGCGCGCCTACAACGGCACTGTCGGCGTTGTGACACCGTTTCGATCGCAGGCCCAGTTGCTGCAGCAGCTGGTCGAGGCCAACGACGCGGTGACAGCCGTGCGAGAACGGTGCGAGTTGCTCGTGGACACGGTACACCGCTTCCAGGGGGATGAGCGCGATGTGATGTTCTTCTCTCCTGTTGTATCGAGCGACATGCCACCTGGCGGCCTGGGCTTCTTGCGGAGCAACGGCAACCTGTTCAACGTGGCAATCACCCGAGCGCGTGGCCTGCTGCATGTGGTGGGTGACAGGGCGGCAGCTGCTGCGTCAGGGGTCGACTATCTCGCTGACTTCGCAGGCTACGTAGCGGGGTTAGATGGGTCTGCCGGCGGTCAGCTCGACGCACCGAACCCTGCAGCTCTAGGCGCCGACTATCCCCGGGTTGCCCGACCTGAGCGGGTGTCGGACTGGGAGCGCTTGCTGTACCGCGCGCTGTACGCCGCAGGCGTGCGCCCGATACCGCAGTACTCGGTGGAGCAGTACGACCTGGACTTTGCGGTAGTCGTCGGCGACCGCATGCTGAACATTGAGGTCGATGGCGAGCGATACCACCGCAGCTGGACCGGTGAGCTTTGCCTGCGGGACCAACTTCGCAACCAGCGGCTCATCGAGCTGGGATGGGAAGTCAAGCGCTTCTGGGTCTACGAGGTGCGTGACAGTCTGGATGAGTGCGTGGCCAGCGTCGTCCGCTGGGTCCATGGCGCAAAGGAGGCGGCGTGAACCCGCTCGATCGAGTGCGCCTGCAGAAGGCCGCTGCAGACTGCGGCTTCGAGATGATCGCCACGGATCGCGATGACGGACTGGAGTTGCGGTCCGCGCACTTTCCAGAGGTCGTGCATGTGCGGCCTGTCGAGGGCGCCGCCTTTGAGCTGCGCGCGTCGAACGCGTTGTTGCTTGACGAGCCCAGCGAGAGTGGGTTGACCCAGGTGCACGGTTACGGCGCCTTGTATGCCGCGCTCAAGTCAGCGGCAGCTCGTGCGCGGACGATGCCGAACCGGGTAGCCGACGCCTTTCGCCTGGAAATTGCCGACCTTCCGCGCTCGACGGAAGCTGAGCGATTGGTCGTTCAGCGTGTCGGTCAGAACCTGTTCCGAGCAGCGCTCCTGGACTTCTGGCAAGGGCGCTGCTGCGTCACAGGGCTGGACGTGGCCGAGCTGCTTCGCGCGTCGCACATCAAGCCATGGGCGAGTTGCGAAAGTGACGACGAGCGGCTCGACGTGTTCAACGGCTTGCTACTGTCACCCACCATGGACGCGCTCTTCGACGCGGGCTTGATGACGATCGGCGAGGACGGCTCCGTGATGCTGTCGCGCTTGCTGTCAGCAGAGGCCGTTGCGACTCTGCTCACGCGGCCACCGGGCTTGGTCAAGGGACTTCGGCCGCAACACGATCGATATCTGCGCTATCACCGGGACTTCGTATGGCGAACGTAATGCGGCACAGCAAGTCTGAGAGGGAGAACAAGTCTTGAACAGCTGGATGTCCGTCGCAACTCAGTTCCTGAGCAGCAACCCACTCGCGATTTGGTTCGCTTCCGGCGCGATCGCGCTATGCGCGCTGCTGGGCTACTTGACTTGGTTCCGCCCAGCTGCGGCAAGGCTGCAAACACAACTGCAAAGCCTCGCGCGAGCTCTGGAGGCCGGCGCGCATGAGGGCTGGGCCACTGCCAAGGAACAGGCCCGTTCAGCGGTCAAGGGGAAGGCGCATCTCGCTGCAGCATGGCACGAGACCGAAGAACGTGTGATACCGCTGCCGCACGGCCAACGGACGCTGTTCGTCATGTTCGGCGCCCCACGCGACCTTTGGTCGGGAAGTCGGCTGTTGGCGCGGTCGATGAACTTGCCGCTCGCAGAAGCGGTGCCGAACCTGCTTGTCGGCGTGGGCCTGCTGTTCACATTCTTCTTCCTCACACTTGCGCTGACCGAGGCGACTGCTGCTCTGGGGACATCACAAGGCGGGACTGCGACGAACTTGACCGATGCCACGCGCGGACTTCTGAGCGCGGCTGGGGCCAAGTTCCTGACTTCGTTAACCGGGCTTCTGGCCTCAATCGTCTGGACGATTTGCTTCCGCCGAAGGATGGCGAGACTCAACTCCGCTGCAGAAGCAGTGCTCGACCAGATTCGGCGGATCGTTCCATCCGGCGGCGGCGAGATGGCGATGTTCGCCCAGCTGCAAACGTCCCGTGAACTGCATCAAGCGGCCATCGGCCACACGGAGGTGTCCAAGGCGGTCTCCGAGAAGACTGGCCGGCAGGTTGAGCTGTCTGAGGAGCTTCTGAACGAGTCTCGAGAGCAAACCGGTACCTTCAAGCGATTCGAGACCGACTTGGCTGTGTCATTGGCCGGCGCGATCACCACCGCTTTCTCACCTCAGATGGAGGCGATGACCAGCAAGTTGACGGCGGCGATCGACGGACTGAGTTTGAAGATCGGCACGATGAATCAGGAAGCTCTTCAGCACATGATGGACGACTTCGCGGCCATGCTCAAGAAGTCAACTGACTCTGAGATGGCGCAGTTGCGCGAGACCTTGACGACGCTTGCCGATCGCCTGACCGGCGCGGGAAGCGCCATCGGTGAAGGCGCTGGCAAAGCTGCCGAGAAGCTTGACAAGGCAGGTTCCGACCTACTCACGCGGGTGGAGCAAGTTTCGGCCAACCTGGCAAGTGGCGCCACGAACCTGGAGGGCGCGACACAGGGAGTCAAGGAGGCGATGAACGACCTGGACGTGACCATTCGAGAGGCTGCGGAGCTGGGCAAGCAGGGGTCTACCTTCGTTCGAGGAGCCTTGGGGGACGCAGAGCAAGTCTTCGGTCGCTTGAAGTCTGCGGCAGAGGAGCTGAACGCGGCTGGCACATCCCTTGAGCGAGTGGGTGGACGCCTCTCAGAGGCGGTCGATAGCGTTGAAGAGATGACTCGCGAACAGAGATTGGTCGTCAACGCAGTCAGGGACGCGACGCCCAATGCAATGGCCTCGGTTCAGCGTGTTCTCGACCTACTGCAACAGACGGTTCAGGCAACGGCGACGATGATGAACCAGACCCGCGACTCGATGGCCACCACTTCCAAGACGCTTGGAACGACAGTAGCCGAGATCACAGCAGGCATCTCCGAGTACTCAAAGATGGTTGCGGAGCTGCACCGCCGCATGGACCAGGAACTGGCCAAGGCCGTCGGTAGCCTCGACAAGGGTGTCGTCAGCCTGGAAGAGGCCATTGAAGAGCTAGGCGAGGTGGTCAGCAACCGCTTCCCTAAGGGCTGAGCGATGTGGATCCGGAGACAGCAACCCAATGAGGCCGACGATTCGTCCGCCGACGTAGACGGTGGCTATATCGCATCAGCATCGGACCTCATGATCGGTCTGCTGTTCGTCTTCATCATTCTGGTTGTCGTGCTTGCCCTCGAGCAGCGTCGCCAACAGCAAGCCGTCGATGCACAGCGCGCGGGCGTCGTGGGTGCTGGCGACCCCCTGATCGTTGTGACTGGCGCCATCGGCCGCGCACTGAAGAAGGCGCTCCCCAACGTTCGTGTTGACCCAAAGACAGGCGTGATCAGCCTACCGGAGGATGCGCTCTTTGCACGAGGCAGCGCGCAGCTGAGCGAGTCGGGGCGCCAGGTTCTGGCCAGCGCAGCAGAACAGTTGGCCGAGGCCATGCCTTGCTTCGTGGACAACCAGCGAGCCAAGCGCAGCTGCCCTGGCAACCCTTACGGTCACGAGATCGAAACGGTCTTTATCGAAGGGCATACGGACAGCGTGCCGTTCGCCAGCGGTGGGAGAGACAACTTCGACCTCTCGCTTGCCCGGGCGAGGGCTGTGGAGCTTGCGATGGTTCTGAATAGCCCGCTGGTGGAGTTCAGAAACAAGGCGGGTCAGCAGGTCTTTTCATTCAGTGCCTACGCAGACAAGCGGCCACTTCCGAATACAGACCCTACAGACGGCGTGAACCGCCGTGTCGATCTGCGAATCGTGCTGAGCTACAAGCCGATCGAGGAACTGATCCCCGCGTTGAAGGGTTCGGCGGAGGCGGGAAGGCCATGATGTTTGCCCCACTCCCCGAAACCTTCCCGAAGCTCCAGGCATTGGTTCGTTCGATGGACGCCGTCCCGGTAACGAAGCCTCCACCGATGGTGGTGATCGGTCGGCGTCTTCGGAACGCGTATGACAGGGCAAGGGATTCCGGTTACCAGGGTTTGGGTGTCAGCGACTTGCGCAAGATGCCGTACGCCTACTGGCTACCGCCCGAGCCGGCTCTGCACGAGATTCACCGCGCACTGGTTCAGCGCTACTGGTCTGAGGCTCTTCCCAATGCGATAGGAAGCGGGCCACGACGCGCCAAGCGTTGGCTGATGCCGCTCTTCTTTGCGTACTGCGAGAACTTCGCGCCCAAGGACGACTGGTTCTTGGACTTTGCAGGACGTATCGCCTGGCACGTAGAGCGCAGTGACGGGGAGGTCGCCAAGCGCATGCAGGGCCTGCAACGAGAGGTCTCGTTCTTCCAGCCGACGAAGGTACCTCAGCAGTTGGCCGTTGCGCTGATCGCCCAGTCCAGTCGCCTGGATCAAGCGCTGGAGGCCCGTCTGCTCTGGCCGAAGTTTGTAGACACGCCTCTGGGCTCTGCTGTCCTGCAGGCAGCCCTCCAGATGGACGCGGAGAGGTTTCGCGACTGGCCCACGGTGGCACGACTTCTGGATTGGGTGGGTCGGCTGGATGCTCCGGTATCGAAGACATCCCATCGGGTCCACTTCGCCGACGCGTTGCTGAGGCCATGGGCTCGTCATCGGCCGCCCGAGACGATCAAGGCTCGCTTGGTCGAGTTCTTCGTGAAGGTGTACGGCGACCCACGGATGACAGGCAACCGTCAGTACGGCTGGCGAGATGTGTCACCACAGGCACTGACAGTCATCCTGACGTGGCTTGCTGGAGACACGCTACGAGGCTTCATGCGTGTGCTGGAGCAAACAGCCGACGACATCTGGAGCTATAGGCAGAAGTTCTGGATGGCGTACTACAACGCAGGGCACATCCAGGAAGCATGGCTAGCCTTGGGGTATCAGGCTGCGTGGATCGCCAAGCGCTTGCAGGCAGATGCTCAAGGGATGGGATATGGAAGATTGGAGTCGGGAGCTTCGCCGAACCAATCTGTCTTGCTCCTGAAAATCGGACAGTTGGTGTTCACCGAGTGGAGCCACAACGGGGCCCTGCGCGCATACCAAGAAGACGACGCCGCTGCCCCCACGCTGTATGGATCTGCCTACCACGGCTCGGAGCTTCGTGATGCTCTGTCTCTGGATTTCCACGACGGCGCCAACCAGAACCCCGAGCTCAGGCACATGAATTCTGGCGGCGGCACATGGCAGCGCAAAGCTCGTGACTTCATCCGGATCCATACCGGCATTCACCTCTCTGACCAGGAGATCCTGTGACCATTGACCTCGTTCCAGCCGGGGCAATCTGGCACCTCAGCGACATCGATCGCTGGATGACTGGTCTGCCTGTCACAGCCGCAAGCGCGATTGCTAACAGCTTGGAGGATGGCGGCGCCAAGGCGGTCTCAGAGCGCCTTGAGGCGTCGGCGCGGGCTGTTGCGAGCTGGTCGGAGTCGGCAGCCACGGCGCTGGGACTTCCTTCATCGACGCCGCTTGGGTTTGACATTCGGCTATCTGGTGCGATGGGTAAGCCGGGTGCATCCATTGCTGTGCGCTGGCTTCAGCCTGGCAGGACAGTACCAGCCCGCGATGTCCTCCAAGAAGGGCCTTGGCTGAGGTCAGGAGACCGCGTATGGAGGATTCCATCTCCGATCTTCGACGTGCTTGCGCTGATCGACGCGTTCAATGCTGCGCCCAAGGACTCACTGGAGGATCAGTTTCGACTGTGGGCGCAGATTCGCGGCCACCTTGGCGAAGACAACGCTGGTGCATTGACGGATGGGTTTCTGCGATCCTTTCGTGTCGTCACCGCCTCGGCGCTGACCTTCAGCATCACGACAGACGCTCGCGGCGATGTGCAGATCGATCCAGTTTTGCTGACGAGTCGGCGCGCCCCCGATGGCGAAGCCCTGGAACAAGTGCGAGCCTTGACCGAAGTTGACGAGGCGCTCTTCCCCCAAAGGCTCGACCAGTTGCGTGAGGGCGCTCCCGCCTTCCCCATCAGCCAAGGCACGTACGTCGTAGTCGACGAAGCTGTGCAGCAGGCTCTGGCGGCGGTCAAAGCTATCCGCAAAGCGCCGCCTGATCAACGACGGCGCGCGGCGATGTTCCCAGAAGCGGTGATACGCGAGCGCCTTGGGTTGCCGGACGAGACCCCGACCGTGTTTGTGGAGACCGAACGGTTTGCGGACAGGGTCCGGGATATTGGTGAATGGTCGACGCCGATCCTTCCCTGGATCAAGATCGAGTCACAGGATTGGGGGGCGCCCAACACCTGCGGCGTCCGGGTTGCTGGCAAGGATGTTCCTCTGGATCCTGCCGCGTTGTCGACGGCGGTCTCCGACATGCGCGCTGCCATTGCCGCGGGTAAGGACAGGGTGGAAGTTGGTGGGAAGAGTATTCCCGCGACACCGGGCAACCTGAAGGCGCTTGAGCAACTTCAACGGGCGGTTGAGGCCCGAGAAAAGGGCAAGCCGACCGAGGAGCAGCCGGAAGAGCGCAGCACTCAGGTTCTGATCATTGAAGCGAATCTTGACCAGAACGATTTCAGCCGAACCCGAGTTGGGGCTCGTCCAGGCACTGCAGATCCTCCTGAAGGGCTTCGCACCACTCCCAAGTCTCATCAACGTGTGGGGATTCGCTGGCTGCAACGTCACTGGATTGAGGGAAGTCGGGGCGTGTTGCTCTGCGATGACATGGGCCTGGGCAAGACGTTCCAAGCACTTGCGTTCTGCCGCTGGATCCGCGATCTGATCGAGAGCGGGAAGGTCCAGCGGAGACCGATCTTGATCGTTGCGCCAGTGGGCTTGCTGAGGAACTGGGAAGCCGAGATCGAGGAGCACTTGCTCACGCCGGGCCTGGGCTCGCTTGTACGAGCCTATGGAGAGCACCTACGCGGTCTACGACGAGGGCGCCATGTTGACGGCACGGCGGGGCTAGACACTGCGGGCCTTGCGCGAGGGGATGTCGTGCTCGCCAACTACGAGGCGGTATCTGACTACCAACTGAGCTTTGGAGCAGTTCCGTTCGTTGCAGCCATTCTCGACGAGGCACAGAAAATCAAGTCGCCGCAAGCGCGTGTGACCAACGCAACGAAGGCCCTGAACGCTGACTTTGTAGTTGCCATGACGGGCACGCCTGTCGAGAACCGCCTGGCTGATCTCTGGTGCATTGCCGATGCGGTTCAGCCGGGTGCGCTTGCGGATCTCAAGGAGTTCAGCTCCAAGTACGAGGCGGCAGGCGCTGATGTTGGCGAACTGCGCGGGCTTGTGTGGCACGACGAAGACCAGAGCGAAGCGGCTCCACCCAAGATGCTGCTCAGGCGCCTCAAGACTGACAAGCTGGAAGGCTTGCCAAAGAAGCATGAGCATGTAATCTCAACGCCCATGCCGTCGCGGCAGGCCGAAGCGTACGGCCGTGCGCTGGCGATGAAGGAACTCTCGGGGCCGGAAGGCACGCTGGGGATGATCCACGCCTTGCGTCGGATTTCGTTGCACCCGCTCCTTCTAGAGGGCGGCGTCGGCAGCGAGGAGCTCCGTGTCGAGGACTCGGCTCGGATGATGGCGACGCTGGAGGTACTTGATCGAGTCGCTGAAGCTGGGGAAAAGGCGCTGGTGTTCCTGGAGTCACTGGACCTGCAGGACGCCGACCAACTACCGCTGCTGTTGAAGCGAAGGTACGGTCTTGCCAGACTGCCGATGGTGATCAACGGGCAAGTCGCTACGGAGGCGAGACAGGCCCGGGTCAACGACTTTCAGCGCGAGCGGGGCTTCGACGTCATGCTGCTGTCACCCAAGGCCGGTGGTGTCGGCTTGACGCTGACGGCTGCAAACCACGTGGTGCATCTTTCCCGGTGGTGGAACCCGGCTGTAGAGGACCAGTGTTCCGACCGCGTCTACAGAATCGGCCAAACCCGCCCCGTCCACATCTACTACCCGCTGGCCGTCCTGCCTGACGCCCAGGAGTACAGCTTCGACGTCCAGTTGCAGCAACTGATGGATCGCAAGCGCAAGCTCGCTCAGGACTTGCTCGCGCCTCCTGCGTTCACTGCAGAGGACTACAAGGCGCTGGTCGCAGGTACGCTGAGGGCGAAAGTGTGAAGGCGCGCTTCGGCGGGAGCCAGCTCTGGGCTACCTGCAGTGCGGCTTCTGGGCACATGAACCAACGGTCAACTCGGCCCAGGTCCGCAAACCGCTGGGCACAGCCTGGGCACAAAGTGGGCACAGGATGGGCACAAAGCAAAAAGCCACCCGGTTGGGTGGCTTCCGCGTCGCAACTAACTCGTTGATCTAGCTGCTATTTTCGTGGTTGCGGGGGCAAGATTTGAACTTGCGACCTTTGGGTTATGAGCCCAACGAGCTACCAGGCTGCTCCACCCCGCGTCAGAGCCTGCGACTATAGCACGGCCGGCGCGGGCCTCAGAAGCTGAGCGTCGGTTCGGGCCACCACTGGGCAGCGGGTGCAGGCGGGGCGGATGCGGCCGCGGCGGCCGACAGGGCCGTGGCGGCGAGCACGCCGTCGGCCAGGTCGGGCAGGCCGTGGTCGGTGGTGCCGGTCATCACGCGCAGGTACTCCAGCGTCGCGTGGCCCGTGGGTTGAACCCAGGCGGATGCCCAAGCCGATGCCCGGCTGGCCACCCCCGATTGGTCGGGCTCCAGGCGCAGCGCCGACAGCGGCGCCCAGCCTTCGCCCGCGCGCAGCGCGGCC
>VYLG01000031.1_pt1 | contig 61358 bp, 42 predicted proteins | sample 5114351 | NCBI WGS metagenome assembly VYLG01 (sample SAMN12291798, study PRJNA351875) | freshwater metagenome | isolation source: freshwater lake | place: USA: Michigan, Kent Lake | collected 2013-08-15
TAGGGGCCGACCTCGTCGCCGGGCTGCGGGCTGCCGGGGTCGCGGCCGGCCGGGCCGGCGGCCAGGCCGTCGAGCCGGGGCATCGTGGCGAGCAGCTCGTCCGTCTCGACACCGCCGTTTGCGCCGAGCAGCCGCTGCAGCGTGTCGGCGAGCGCGGCGTGTTCAGGCGGCAACGCCTTCAGCCAGCCGTCGCGCTGCTCGGGCGGCAAGGACAGCGCCTCGTCCAGCAGCCCGCTGAGCTGCGGCCACACGCCGGCGAGATCGTCCAGACTCTTCATGCGCTCCATTCGAGGGGGCCTTGCTGCGGCGCCAGACTAGCGCCGCGAGGGCGGAATCGCCAGAGCGGCCCTGACCTGATTACGTCGCGGGCGGCCTGATCCGGACATGGGCGGTGGTGCAGGCATGGCCGTGCTGGTTCCCCCGCTGACGGCGTTCCTCAAGGTCACGACGGCGTCTCCGCGTATGCACTGATCGACTTCTGGAACCGCGAGGCTGAGTCCCAAAGCTCGCTGGCCCTCGCAACGGTGGCCTACGGGGAGGGCTCGCCAGGACGCGTGTTCAAGCTCAAGGAGGAGTTGGTTACCCAACGCCTGATGTGGGCGAGGTACGTCCGCCGGCGCTGAGAACTGGCACAGCAACCGACCGGCCGAACGCAGCGGTTCGTGGGCGCTGTTACTGCTCTGCTAACCTGGCAAGTCGTATGGCACCTGCGACGTCGATCCGGCTACTCCAACGCGCTTGGTACGCTGGATCGTTCGATGTTTTCAGTGCCCAATCCGACGATGAGATCGTTGGCCAGCTCACCCAGCAAAGCAGTCACGCGGTTGATTTGGCACAGCGCGACGCGTGGTTGGCGGAGATTGCACTGCTACGGCGCTGGCTGAAGGGACGCAACGGCACCCTGCTGCTGGAGTTCAACATCCCGCGCATGGGCTTGCGGGCCGATGCGGTGCTGGTGATCGCGGGATGCATCGTCATCCTGGAGTTCAAGGTGGGCGACTCCACCGTGGGCCAGAGCGCGCTGAACCAAGTGTGGCAGTACGCGCTCGACACCAAGAACTTTCATGAAACCAGCCACAGGCTGCCGATCATTCCGGTTCTTGTTCCCACCGGGTTGGCGGTCAGCGAGCCGGCACCGCCAAGCTACGCCAGCGACTGGGTGAGAGACCCCATCGCGCTTGCACCACAGCAGGTGCCCAGCTTGTTGGACGAGCTCTGCGAGCAGTTTGCCAAGCCGATCGACTCGGAGGCTTGGCAGGCTGGGCGCTATCGCCCCACCCCCACCATCATCGAAGCGGCCCAGCACCTGTACGCCCAGCACGAGGTGAGCGACATCGTGCGGACCGAGGCCGATGCCACCAACCTGACCCACACCGCGCACAGGCTTGAAGAGCTGATCCAGCAAGCCCAGCGGCAGGGCGAAAAGCTGATCTGCTTTGTGACCGGCGTGCCGGGTGCCGGAAAGACGTTGGTCGGCCTGAACCTGGCCACCGCGCGGCGCGACATCGGCGACTCACACGCGGTGTTTCTGTCGGGCAACGGGCCGCTGGTTTCGGTGTTGTGCGAGGCCCTGACGCGCGACGACGTGCGGCGGCGCAGACAGGCGGGCGAATCGGTCACGAAGGCCAGCGCATCCAAGCCCATCAAGGCCTTCATCCAGAACGTTCACCACTTTCGAGATGAAGCGCTGCGTGCGCCGCAAGCGCCGGTGGACCGCATCGTGATCTTTGACGAGGCCCAGCGCGCCTGGAACCTGCAGAAGACCACGCTCTTCATGCGCCAGAAGAAGAACCAGCCCGACTTCAACCGCTCGGAGCCTGAGTTTCTGATCGAAACCATGGACCGGCACAAAGGCTGGGCCGTGATCGTGTGCCTGGTGGGCGGCGGCCAAGAGATCCACACCGGCGAAGCCGGCATTGGCGCTTGGATCGACGCGTGCCGAGAGCGCTTTCCGCATTGGCGCCTGTGCCTGTCTGACCAACTGTTGGAGGCCGAGTACGGTGCCGGCGAACCACTCCGGCGCGCCCGCGCTGGCACCCAAACCGAGCTCTATCCGGACCTGCACCTGTCGGTATCGATGCGCTCGTTTCGTGCCGACAGCGTGTCGGCCTTTGTGAAGGCACTGCTGGATGAGGACCAAGATGCCGCGCGGAATGCGCTGAACCACTTCAGCGACCGATACCCCATCGTCATCACCCGCGACCTGAACGCCGCGAAGCAGTGGCTGAAGCGCCAGGCTCGGGCCAACGAGCGCTACGGCCTGCTCAGCTCATCCAAAGCCATGCGCCTGAAGCCGTACGCCGTGGATGTGCGACTGGCGGCTGACCCCATCCACTACTTTCTGGCTGAGCGCGAGGACGTGCGCTCCAGCTTCTACCTGGAAGAGTGCGCCACCGAGTTCCAGGTTCAGGGATTGGAACTGGACTGGGCCTGCACGGCGTGGGATGCGGACTTGCGCATGACGTCCGCTGGCTGGCGCCACTACGACTTTGCTGGGAGCCGGTGGAAGAACATCCACAGCACGGAGAACCAGCGCAACCTAAAGAACGCGTATCGAGTGCTGCTGACTCGGGCGCGGCAGGGCATGGTGATCTTTGTGCCTGCTGGGGATGAAGAGGATGCGACCCGAGCGCCTGGCTACTACGGTCAGACGTTTGATTACCTCCAAGGGCTTGGGCTGCGCGTGATCTAGACCTGGATGGTTGGCGCCACCGCAGCAGAGCGACTCTGGCCAACTCTGATCGGAGCTTGACTGCCTTCCTTCACCGGGACTTTTTGTTCGGCGCCTGGAGGTGCGGGGTGGCCCCAGGGTCGCCTAGGCGTTGTGGCTGAGCACTACGACTTACTGGGCTCGCACTTCCGCAGGTGTTCACCCTTGACCGTGCCTCATCCTGGGCGAATCTGCGAGCCATCCAAATCCCAATCGATCCGCGAGTTCAAGACATCATCGGTGTCTCGAATCTTCTCGAGGAGCGACTTTCGGTGCGCAGCTCCAACAAGGAACGCACCGCGGCGTTGCGCAGTGGCAGCGCAGTACGCACGGATGTTCCTGAGCATCTCTTGATCGCGCCGGTCGTTCCAGTTGCGCACCCGCGCGTACATCTCGCGTAAGCGCGAACTGCGGATGTGCTCGATGGTTTCGTGTTCCTCTCGATAGATGTCGGCCCATGCCTGGACGCACTCGTCGCTATTCAAGTAAGCGAACCCGCTACTGCACACTCGATCTGTGTTGAGATCCACCAGACGACGATACTCGGGACTCGTGCGCGCTACGACCCTACTAAGCTCCTGCCACTCTCGGAAGAACGAGTCTGTGGGCTCTGGCAAGTCAACCGGAACTACATCGATGGAGTGAGTGACGGCGTAGCGAGCCGCGGCGACAGATTCGACGTTGCCGTGGGAACCGTCTCTCCAAGCACCGATGTACGTTGGCGGAATCTCTGCAAAGACGACTTCGGGCTGAATGCGCTCAAGTATCCCGAGTAGCGCTGAAACAGTCACAGCGCCGTGCTCTGCGTGATAGGTCCCAATCAGCGATACGCGCATCGTGTGACAGTCGAGTGCTGGGTTCGTGCAGATTCTCTGTCTGTCGGCTCAGCAGTGGGCCGTCGGTACCTGCTGCGAAGGGGTCCCCGAAAGCTCGCAGACCGGCTCAGACTGGGTACTGCCACTAGCAGAGAGTCCAGCGACCGGCAGCTAACGACCCTGAGCTGAACTTCAATTCAACCGACTCGTCGCCTCAAAGCTGACCGTCGACAGACCAGATTCGCGTTGTCAGCGCGTTGCCGCGGTATCCTGCCCTCTATGAGAGTCTCAGACCGCGTTATCGCGGTGAAGCTCAGCAAGGATCACTCGTGTTTCGGGAACTCCGCCCCTCACCTCCGTTGCGCGACATCGTTGACTGCTTCTGGCAATGTGACGATGCGCCCACCTCCACCTCGGACGATTCGTTCGAGGTGCTCCCTGACGGCTGCGTGGAGGTCGTGTTCGCCCTCGGCGAGGCGCGGGGCACGATGCTGGCCTTCGGCACAGCAACACGAGGCAGGTTGTTTCACACGCACGCAGGCACTGTGTACCTGGGCATGCGCCTGAGGCCGGCGCGCCTGGGCGGCCTGATTGACGCCCAGGCCGATGGCCTGACTGATCAGCACCGTCAGTTGGATTTCTTGGGAGGACGACCTGCCGAGGCCCTTCTGGCGCAGTTGTCCGAGGCGAATTCTGTTGAGGCGCAAGTGGCGGCCCTTGAACAGCACGTCGGGCGGGCCTGGCGCGCGCAGCCTCGGCTTGACGCACTCGATCGAACCGTGGCGGCCATTCAGCGCCACGCAGGTGACATCCGCGTGGAGAAGTTGGTCGAGGAGATCGCGCTCAGCCGGCGGCAACTCGAGCGGCAGTTTCTCGATGCTGTCGGCCTCACGCCGAAGCAGTTCTGCCGGGTCGTGCGCTTCCAGCACGTACTTGCAAGGCTGCGCGATGGGCAGGCTAATCGTGCGGCTCTGGCCGCAGAACTCGGGTTCACCGACCAATCGCACCTGCGACGCGACTTCATCGCGCTGGCCAACCGCGCCTTCGCCGCGGACTAGGGCCACGGCGACGCATTTTTACTAGGCGCAGGCAGAGCCGGTTCGTAGAGTCGTCACCATGGAGGTGAAGCGATGAAACTGAATCCTGGCATCGTCACGCAACGTCTGGCCGAGTCCAAGTCCTTCTACTTGAAGCTGGGTTTTGAAGTCGTCTTCGAGAACGATTGGTACGTGTTGTTGCAGCTGAACGGACAAGAACTGGCTTTCATGCAACCCGGTCTCGACTTCCAGAAGCCCATGTTCCGCCGCGAGTATCCCGGCCACGGCATGTGGCTAACGGTCGAACTGCCCGATATGGACGCGGCTTTGGACAAGGCCAAAGCAAGCGGCATCCCGGTTGAGTTCGGGCCCCTGGATGAACCGTGGGGCGACCGCCACTTCGCGGTGCTGGACCCGAACGGCATCCCCGTCGACTTTGTGCGGCATACCCCGCCGCAGACGTCATGAAGCGGGCAAAGTGGTGAAGTCAGACCTGGCCGCGTTGAGGAACATCGGCCCGACCATCGAGCGGCGCTTGAATGCGATTGGCATCCACTCCCGCGCGGATCTGCTCCGGATCGGGCCGGCTCAGGCCTACTTGAATATGCAGGCGCGGGCGTCGGGCGCTCTGCCCGTGTGCTTCTACCTGTATTCGCTGGAGGGCGCGCTGACGGGCCGCCATTGGGATGACTTGCCGGCTGCAGCCAAGGCATTGCTGTTGAAAGCTGTGGCCCGAGCGTCGATAGGTGCTTGCGGCAACTTGCCCGACTGAAATTGGATGTCTCTGAAGTCTGGCACTAGATTGCTTGGGCTGCAGCAGCCCTGACCGGACAGTCGGGAGCATCCGCTCCTGGCCGGCACTAGACCGTCGATGGGCGGTCTCTGGCTCTATTGCAGGCATGCTGAGTTGCTAGCCGCACTTCGACCGTCACAGCCTACGAGGTTTCAGGGTTCGACTGGGAAGGCCCGCTATAGCTCCCAATCGTCACTTCGCCCTTCGGCCTGTCCTGTGGCGCAGACCTCGTCACATAGACCCAGAAACGCCGAAGCCCGCTCAAGGCGGGCTTCGTGTGTGCCGTGCGGCACTGTGTTTGGTTGCGGGGGCACTTTGGGTTATGAGCCCCTTGTCCCGTTTGACTAAGTCACTCGGCGGATCTTGCCTCGCCACGAGTGACAACCCGTCCTGAAGCTGATTTTCCCTCGTAGCGCCGCCTCTCGGCAAGCAATCTGGCGTGTCACGACACACGCCACCTGACCCCACACGACCTCGCCCCGCCGTGACAGCGTGGCCGACGGCGGGCGCGGGGATCGCGCGACCCGTAGGGGTATCTCTCGTACGATCTTCACCGCTTGGCGCCGTTCGACAGCCAAGGGCCATCGCGCAGCCGGCCGCACGCGAAGGTCAAGGTGCACATCACGCCACGGCGTAGGCCGCGGGGCGCCGCCCGACAGCACATATCGCCAGACCTACTGCTGCCCTGCTGGCAGCTGGTCGCTGCACCTAGCGGTGCAGCATGGCCAGCGACGCCGGACTCTCTCGCTCGCCGCGAACCGAAGCGAGCAGAACCGAGTGACGCGCGCGCCAGCTGGCGCCGGTTGACTTTCCGCCACGAAGCAGACATCTGGTTCAGCCCGCCCCGCCTGCGACTTGTTGTGGCATCGCACGTACCGTGAGGCTGCCCGCTGCCTGGCTCGGAGGCTCTGTGGCGATCGACGTGTAAAATGCCCGCTATGTCTGATGACGCGCCGCCTTCTGCGTCCGGCTCGTCCGGCACCCCTGATAAGGTGCTGCTTCAGGCCATTGCGCTGCTCGCGCCGCTGGTGCGCTTGCTGATGCACCACGGGATCGACCACCCACGCTTCGCGGCGGCGCTCAAGAGGACGTTCGTCGACGCCGCACTGGCCGATCGTGCCCGGCAGGGCGATCTGGAGCCCACGCACACCGCCATCAGCCTCCTGACGGGGCTGCAGCGCCGCGACGTGAAGGCCTTGCGAGAGTCCGATCAGGCGGCCCTACCCCGGAAGGCCTTGTCTCCCACCCTGCCGATGCAGGCCGTCACCCGGTGGGCAAGCGACCCGTTCTTCACCGATGCGCAGGGCCGCCCGCTGCCGCTGCCTCTGCGCAGCGCTGACACCGGCGAACCGAGCTTCGAGCAGCTGACCGACAGCTTGTCGAAGGACATTCACCCCACGGCCTTGCGCGACGAACTGCTTCGCCTGGGTGTTGTGCGCGACGACGCCGGACTGATGACCCTGCTGCAACCCGAGTTCGTGCCGATGCGCGACCAGCTGCAACTACTGGGTGCCATGAGCCGGAACACGCATGACCACCTCGCTTCGGCCGTGGCCAACCTGCTGGCCGGTGAACAGCGCTTCCTGGAGTACAGCCTCTTCGCCGACGAGCTGCGCCCCGAGTCCGCCGAAGCCCTGCACCGCCTCGCGCAGTCGCAGTGGGCGCAGGCGTACCGGCGGGTGGCCCAGGCCGCGAGCGAACACGTGAAGCGCGACCTTGCCAAGGGCTTCGACAGCGATGCCCCCGAGACTCGGGTGCGCTTCGGCGTCTTCTTCTATGCCGAACCCGTGGATCGGCCTCCAACGCCTTCCGACACGCCATGAACCCTCTGCCGAACCCACTTCGCGCGCTCCGGGCGTTCGTGTCCATGGGCTGGACGAGCGGCACCGCCTGGGCTGCGGTCTTGGCTGCGATTTGCCTGGCCGCCTGCGGTGTCGGCGGCGAGGGTACCGGCGGCACCGGCTCCGCCCATGTGTCCAGCGGGCGTATCGAGGGCTTCGGCAGCGTCGTCGTGGCGGGTGAGCGACTCGACGATGCCGGCGCAGAGGTGTTCGAGGTGATCGATCCCCGGTCGCCGACGCCGCGGCCCCTGTCGGACCTCCGGCTGGGTCAGCAGGTGACGGTGGCCGCTGATGGCGGGCGCGCGAGGCGGCTGACGCTCGCACCAGTGCTCGTGGGCACGCTCGATGTCGTCGATGCAGTCGCACGGCAACTCGTCGTCGCCGGGCAGACGGTGGTTCTGGACAGCGCGCCCGCCGAGCCCACGGTGCTCGAAGGGCTTGGAACGCTGACGGGGCTGGAGCCGGGCACGCCGCTCGTGGTTCATGGCCAGCGCGCGGCAGACGGGCGCATCCATGCCTCCCACGTGCAGCGTCGCGAGGTGCTGCCGGGCGTACGGGTGCACGGCCGCGTCGATGCCGTTGACGACACGCTCGGTACCGTGCGCATCGGTGCCCTGACGGTGGACGTGCGTGCTGCACAAAGGCAGCCCGCAGGCTACGCGCCACGGGTGGGCGACCTGGTCGTGGTGTACGGGCCCGTTGCCGCAGCGGCGACCACCTGGCCGGCCGCTGTGATGGATGCCCGTCCGGCCCTCGAGGCATCGGAGGGCGCCGTCCGCCTGCGTGGTTTGCTCGACCGGTGGGATCCTGCCGCGGCGACAGGCACGGTGGCTGGGGCCCTGCTGGACCTCTCGGGCCTGCCTGCCGCCGAGCGTGCTTCGCTGTTGTCGGGCGACCTGCTGCTGGTGCGCGGCCGCGCGGCAGGCGGGCGCATCGTTGCCGAGCAGGTACAACGCCTCGATCCCGGCCAGGCTCTGCGGGCGGAGGTCGACGCGCGGGTGGGTGGCCTGGTCGACGGTCGCCGCTTTGTCTTGCGTGGCGTGGCGGTCGACGCCTCGCTAGCCCGCTTCGAGGCGCTGCTCGACCGCAACGTTGCGCGCGGAGTGCCGTTGCGCGTGAACGGGGTGGTCACGGCTGACGGCATTCGGGCCGACGCCGTGGCGCCAGGCGGCGTCGCGCCGGGTGACGTGGTCGTGCAGGCCGGCGTCGTCGAGTCTTGGGATCCCGTCAGCCGACTGATTCGGCTCCAAGGGCTGTCGGCGCCGGCACGCCTGGCCGGCGATGCCAACCTCGTAGGGGGCGATCTGGGCCTCTTGGTGCCGGGCCGTGCCGTGGCCATGCGAGGGCGGATTCAGGGCAGCGAGTTCGTGGCCAGCCACCTCGACCTGACCGATCCGCAGGCCCAGGTGGAACTGAGCGGCCTGGCCGGCAACGTCGAGGCGGGCTTTGGCGGCAGCGGCGAGTTCGAGATCGGGCCGGTGGACATGGTCTGGACCGCAACGACCCGCTTCCTGGGCACCACGGGCACGCCGGCCGACCTTGTCGATGGCCGCTTCATCCGTGTCATCGGGGTCCGTGGCGGTGCGGTCGTCGTCGCCACCGAGGTCGACGCTCGCACCACGATCCCGGGCACCGTGCGTCTGCGGGGCACGGTGACGGACTTCAACGGCCTGTCCGACTTCCGCATCGACGGCCAGCGGGTGGACGCCTCCTCGGCCGTGTTCGAGCCGACCGGGCTGCGCGCAGCCCTGGCGGGCGCGGAGGTGGAGATCGAGGGCTCGCTCAGCGGCGGAGTGCTGCGGGCGAGCCTGGTGCGCGACCCCTGATCGGCGGCTCGCCGGTCAGCGGCGAGCAAGCGCATTCCCCCTACCTTCCAGCAAGGCAGCGGCCGCCGCTGCCCGAGCGCAGCCGCGTGCGGCGTGACGTGGAAAGTTCACTCGTGGCGCACTTCGCGCCCCCCCGGATCGAGCGGAAGGGACTTGCACTCCGCCCTGAAGCAGCGTGTAATTTCCCCGCTGTCTTTCACGAGCAAGCCCATTGGTCCAGCCGGACCGGCAGCCCCCGACCACTCGCGCGCGACGGCCACACCGCCCACCACGCCCCACCACCCCGGATTACCCATGCACCCCATCAAGCTCTCCCGCCACACGGCCCTTGCGGCCAGAGCGTCTTCTTGCCCTGCCTCGAGCGTGGGCCCACGACGCCGCGGGCTCCTTGCCGCCGCCGCGTTGATCGGGGCTCTGGCGCATGCGCCCGGCCTGGCGCAGGTCCAGCCACCTCTGACGCCCTTGCCCGTGGTGGCCACCGCGGCCTCGAGTGCGCAGCTGGCCTTTCTGGGGCCGCAGAACCTCGTGTCGATGCAAGGGCTGGTCGCCGATCCGGCACAGCCCGGCGTGTTCCGGCTGCAGACCTCCGCCACAACGTTCAACTCAGGCTACGGCACGCCCAACGACGAGACGCCACTGGTCCACTTCGACCTCGGCGCAACGCAGACGCTGGACCGCTTCCACGTCTGGAACGTCAATGCCCACGGCTTCACCTGGCGGGGCTTCCGAGACGTGACCGTGCAGTACTCGGACGACGCGCTGCGCTGGACCACCCTGCCCGATCGCATCGTCTTCGCGCAGGCGCCCGGCCGCGACGACTACACCGGCCAGCGCGTCGTGCTGTCGCGGACGGTGACGGCCCGGTTCATACGCTTCGTGTGCAACACCACCTGGCGCAACGGCGGCAACCCCGACATCGCCTCACTGGGACGCGTGATGTTCTTCGCTGGTGGCAGCCCCGCCGCGGCACCCGCCGAAGACGGGCCCTGGCCCCGTGCGGCTGGCGTGGTGAACGTGAAGGAAGCACCGTACTTTGCCCGTGGCGACGGCCGCACCGACGACACGGCAGCCCTGCAGCAGGCCATCCGCGACCACGAGAGCCGCGGCCGCACCATCTACCTGCCCGAGGGCGTGTACTTGATCTCGGCACCTCTGCGCTTCACCGAGAACTCCTCGAGCAACCGCAACAGCCGCTTCGGCCGCAACACGCTGCGGGGCGAGAACACGGCCGACACCGTGATCCGGCTTCGCGACCAGACCTTCACCGATCCGCTCCGGCCGCAGGCCGTGCTGAACAACGGCTACATCTCCTTCTTCAACGGCCGGTCGGAAGAGACGGTGGCCGACTGGTTCCACAACCACGTCAGCGACCTCACCATCGACATCGGTCGCGGCAACCCCGGCGCCAAGGGGCTGGAGTTCTTCTCCAACAACACGGGCAGCGTGCGCAACGTGCGCATCGTCTCGCGCGACGGCCAGGGGACCATCGGGCTGGACCTCGGTCATCTCGACAAGAACGGACCGCTGCTGGTCAAGGGGCTCACCGTCGTCGGCTTCGATGTCGGCGTGCGCACCGGCAACACCGTCAACAGCCAGACGCTCGAGGACATCAATCTGCAGCAGCAGCGGGTGACGGCGCTCGACAACGACGGCCAGGCTCTGGCCATCCGAAACCTGCGCACGAGCGGCAACGCCATGGCGCTGCGCAACCGCTTCGGACACGTGACGCTGGTGGACGCCGTGCTACAGGGTGGCCCGGCGGCCGCAGCGCTCGCGGCGATGGACAACGGCGAGTTCCTGACGCTGCGCAACGTCGCGGTGAGCGGCTTCAACCTTGCGGTGCGCAACCGCCGGGGCGGCGCCCCCGACCTCGCCGGCTCGGTGGCCGGCGATTGGACGTCGCACGGCACTGCACTGCAACTCTTCCCGGGCAGCGGGCAGTCGCTGCGCTTGCCCGTGGCCGCCACACCGGAGCTGGAAGACCTGCCGGCAGCGCTGTGGGTGAACGCCCGCGATTGGCGCCTGACGACCGAGACCGACGACGCTCTGGCGCTGCAACGCGCCGTCGACAACGGCGCGATGGATGTCTACGTGCCTTCGGACGCGCGCGTCGTGCTGAAGTCGGACGTGATCCTGCGTGGTGCGGTCCGCCAGGTGCACCTGATGCAGTCGCGTGTGGAGTCGGTGGGCGGCGCCCGCCTGCGCGTGGCTGACGGCGGCGCGCCCACGCTGGTGGTTCGCGATGCGTTCATCCAGGGTGGCAGCGGATTCGACCTCGTCAACGAGTCCAGCCGCCGGCTCGTGGTGCTCGACAGCGAACTCGCCGTTCGCGGCAGTGGCCGAGGGCCGGTGTTCCTGGAGAACGTGGTGGGCCGCTTCGAGTTCGGCAGCCATGCCGTGTGGGCCCGGCAACTCAACAGCGAGCCCGAGGGCCTCAAGATCAGCAACCACGGTGGCCGGCTGTGGGTCCTGGGCCTCAAGACCGAACGGGCCGGCACCGCGGTGGCGACCCGCGCAGGCGGCAGCACCGAGGTGCTGGGCGGTCTCGTGTACACGACCACCAGCAGTGTCGATCCGTTGTTCACCGTCGACGACGCGCGCTTGAGCGCGAGCCTCGCCGAGGTGGCCTATGGCCCGCCGCCGTACCAGACGCTGGTGCGCGAGACGCGTCACGGCGCCACGCGCTCGCTGCTGCGCGGCCAGGCGCCGCTGCGCTTCGACTTCATGAACGGCAGCGCGCTGCCGCTGTTCGTGGCCAACCCCTGAGGTCGGGCGGGGGCCGCGCGCGGGCTCCGTCGGAAACCGCTGGTTGCACAGGCTGACGGTCTTGAACCGACCGCTGGCCTACGATGACTTTCAGCGTGTAATTTCCACGTTTCAAGGAAGACCATGACACTCCTCGCTCGCCCGGCACTCGCCTTCTTCGCCTGCTTGGCCGTCTCGGCATGCGGCGGAGGCTCAAGCGACTCCGCGCCGACCCCGACCGGCCCGACCATTCCGCCAGTGGCCGGACCCGGCCCCTCCCCCTCGCCTGGACCCGGCCCTACCCCGGCTCCAGGCCCGGCTCCGGCTCCGGCTCCGGCTCCGGCTCCGGCTCCTGCACCTGCACCTGCACCTGCACCTGCACCTGCACCTGCACCTGCACCTGCACCTGCGCCTGCGCCGAGCCCGAGCCCAAGTCCGGAACCGGGAGCCGGCATGCGCTGGTCCGACCCCGCCACCTGGGGCGGCACCCTGCCGCCCGCGAACGCGGTGGTGGTGATCCCGGCCGGCAAGACCGTGATCCTCGACGGCGCCACGCCGCCGCTGCGCGGCCTGCACGTCCGCGGCGAGCTGATCGCCGGCGACAACGACACAGCCATCACCGCCGACTACGTCTACGTTGATGGCGGTCGCCTGCAGATCGGCACTGCGGCCCGGCCTTACCTGTACAAGGCCACGATCACGCTGACCGGTACAACGACCGGTGACAGCCCAGGCACGCCCGGCTTCGGCAACAAGGTGCTGGCCGTGATGGGCGGCACGCTGGAACTGCACGGGCGGCCGAGCCGGGTGAACTGGACCCGGCTGTACGGAGGCGACGTGGCCGCCGGCGCCCGCAGCATCCGGCTGGAACAGGCACCCGACTGGCGCGCGGGCGACCAGATCGTCATCGCGCCCTCGACGGGCCGCCAGGCCGACCACACGGTGGCGACCATCGAATCGATCAACGGCACCAGCGTCACACTGCGCGAGCCCACCCGCGCTGCCCACATCGGGCGTCGGCACTCCGTCGGCGACCTGAGCTTCGACTTCCGCTCCGAGGTCGGCCTGCTGAGCCAGAACATCGTCGTGCAGGGCGACACGTCATCCACAGGCTCGCGCATCGGCGGCCATGCCATGTTCATGGCCGGCAACAGCGGGGCCACGGTGCAGATCGCCAACACGCTGTTCCAGCGCATGGGCCAGTTCAACCAGTTGGGCCGCTACCCCATCCACTTCCACATCATGGGCGACGGCTGCCGCAGCTGCTACGTGCGCAACGCCACGGTCCGCGACAGCATCCAGCGCGGCATCGTGGTACACGACACCTCGCAGGTGCTGGTCGAGGGCAACGTGGTCTACAACACCGTTGGCCACAACATCGTGGTGGAGACGCCGACCACGGGCAACAACCGCATCGAAAACAACCTGGCGCTCGTCAACGACATGCCCAGGCCCGACTTCACCCAGCCGACGCTGGTGACGCAGAACGACCACCTGCCCGGCAACTACTGGATGAAGTCGGCTCGCAACACCATCCGCGGCAACGTGGCGGCCGGAAGCCTGTCCAACGGCTTCATCTTCGACGCCGTCAACACCGGGCCCGTGGTCTTCAGCGGGAACACGGGCCGCAACAGCCAGGCCGAGGGGCGCGTGGGCGACTTCAACTTCGGCTCGGGCATCCTGATCCTCTTCAACCGGCTCACACACCCCGAGGACGACTGGTCCGACAACCGCGTGTTCCACAACGCGCAGGGCTTCTGGCCCGAGAACGAACCCGACGAAGACGAGCAGGGCCGCCCGCTGCAGCGCGCAGACACCGGCTTCGTCATCCGACGGCTGATCGCAGTGGACAACGAGATGAACGTCGTCAACCGCGGCGTCGGGCAACGCGTCAACTACATCGACACCATCATTGGCGGAGCCATCAGCAGACGCGAAGCGAATCGCGGCTTCCACAACCAATACGGGTCTGACGTCCGCATCACGAACCCGACCTTCGTGAACGCAGCGAGCTTGGTGAGTGGCACCGACATCGCGACACCGTCTCAGTCCAGGTTCTTCCTAGGAGGAGGGAGTCGATTTGTCGGCGCCCGCAGCATGTTCATCGACGACACGAGCATCACGACGTTCGAGGACGACTCAATCCTGCCGCGCGGGACTTACATCGCGGCCGAGCAGAGGTCACTTCTGAGCAGCGATTGCATCCCCGTAGTAGTGGACGAGCATTCGATGGCACGTTGCACCGGCAACCGCACCATCGGCGAACTCGACTTGAGAGCTGGACCCACCTCGACCCGGCGATTGAATGCCGTGCAGCCGATCGTCCGTAGCGATGGCCTGAGCTTCAAAAGTGCCCGCATCGACGGGGCCAACAACATCAACGGCATGCACGGCTACTCGGTGCTTGTGAATCATGGCTTTAGCTACACAGTGCCCGTCACGTCCAGCGCGGGTTATGCACTTCGCTTGGACCTAAGCGGCGAGACCTTCCTCGGGGCCGCCACCGAAGCCACGGCTTCGGTCGACGTGGCAGTGCCGGTGTCGACTCGACCGAGGCAAGTGCTGCGCGGCGGCGATGCCCAGCACCCGGCAACCTCGGGTGCCACGCCGATGCGCCTGGCCGCCGACGTGGCCGACTGGCAGGCCAACCCGCTGACCACCTTCCTGTACGACGCGGCGGCTGGCCAGGTGTGGGTCAAGGCCGCCACCCGGTGGGTCATCGTGCAGCCATGACGCTGATGCGGGTGGCCGCCGCGATGGGCCTGTTGGCGGCCGTCGCAGCGCTGGCGGTGCAGGTCTGGCGCGCTGCACCGCCCGCGCCCGCGGCAGACGATGCCGAGGTTGCCCGGATCGTGGCCGCCTGCACGGAGGACATGGTCCGTCAGACCTGCCGCGTGATGGGCGCCCCCAACGGCGCGAAGGTGGCCGACGGCACCGTCATCTTCGTCGCCGGCATCGGTGCCATTGATGCATCGGTCTACAACGAACTTCGGGCCTCCGGAGATGCCATGTGCCAGACGGTGCGCAGGGCCTGCGTCAGCCAATGGAATGGCGCTGCCTGCCAGACAGCGCGGGCGCTCTACACAGGGTCCTGATGGTCGGCCTGGTGTAACCCGCCCTGGGACTGGGCGTGGCCCCTACCCCCTCTGCGGTTCCTCGTCCGTGACTTGCGTGGCAGCGCGCAGGCGCAAGCTCAAGTGCTCCGCCAGCGGCCGCTCCACGACCAGACACCAGGCCAGAGCGTCTTGCGGCACCACAATGACCGGCACATCGGCCACCCTTGCAACGCCGACCACATGCCCGTTCGCCGAAGCCGGATCAGCATCCATCACGCGCATCATCAGGGGCTCGATGCCGCTCCCCCTGAGCTCGAGCACGCAGTACCCCTCGCTGGTGTCGATCGCCATCACTCCAGGGTGTCGCCCCGGCGCCAGGCGCTGAATCGCGGCGGCGAAAACCGTGGCATCGCGGCCGACGGCCAAGCTGTGACGGGGCGACAGACGCACCATCCAGCCCCCCGGTGACAGCCGAGCCAGCGCCTGTTCGTCAGGCCACGGCAGGCCGGCGCGTTGCAGTGCATGGGCCAGCCATTCATCGTTGTCTGCTCGATGCCTCAGGCTCAGCACCGTCGCGTTCGCGACGGGACAGAGCCGAAGCCGCGGGCCCAGTGCCTGCTCATCCATTCAGGCGCTCCCCTGCCGGATCGAAGAAGGGTGTCCGCACGACCTCCACCTCGATCGACTGGCCCAGGTGCCAGGCCGTGAGCCTCTCGCCCAGACGGCCGGATCCCTCTCGCAGCATGGCCAGTGCGACGGGTTGTGCGAGCGCCGGGCTCCAGCAGCTGCTCGTCACATGCCCTTCGGCCAGCGTGGGTGGCGGGCGTCTGGACAGGTGCGCCCCCACGGGCAGCCGTGTGCGGCGGTCCACGGGCTGCAGCCCCACGAGCTGCAGGCGGCCCGCATCCCTTGAGGCTGCTCGCAGCAGCGACCGCCGCCCGACGAAGTTCGCCGCCTTGCGCTCCACCGCGCGCGCCAGGCCGACATCGCCCGGCAGCGTGGTGCCATCGGTGTCGCCCCCCACGTGCAGGAAGCCCTTCTCGATGCGCAGGATCATCAAGGCCTCGACGCCATAGGCGCAGGCGCCGAGGGCTTCGCCCTTGTGCCAAAGGGTACGCAGCAGAGACTCGGCCGCGCTGGGAGGCAGGTTGACCTCATAGCCCAGCTCGCCACTGAAGCTGGCCCTGAGGACGCGCACCGGGTGACCGCGCCAGGCTGATCGGGTCATCGTCATGTGCCGCGTCGTGCCAGGCGCCAGCCCGGCGTCGAACCCGGCGGCCGACAGGAGCTCCCACGCACGCGGTCCGGCGACGGTGACCTGCGCCCACGACGCGGTCACCGGCTGCACGAACACGCGGTGTTCGGTGTACTCGCACTGGAGCCACTCGTCGAATCCAGCCGCCACGCGGTCGGCACCGCCGGACGTGGTGTTGACCCAGAAGTGCTCGGGCCCGAGGCGCGCCACGATGCCGTCGTCGACCACCACCCCGTTCTCGTTCAGCAGGGCGGCATAACGGGCGCCGCCCACCGGCAGGTTCGACAAGGTGCCGACGTACATGAGGTCGAGGAACGCCGCCGCATCCGGCCCGGCGAGCTCCAGCTTGCCGAGCGGCGAGCCGTCGAAGATGCCGACGCTGGCGCGCACCTGGGCTGCTTCACGCTCGGCAGCCGCGAGCAGTGTCTCGCCTTCTCGCGGGTACGCGGCAGGCCGCTCCCAACCGCCGAACTCCTCGAAGAGCGCACCCCGCTCGACGTGCCAGCCCCGCGCCGGCAGTCGCTTGAGCGGGCGGAACAGCGCTCCACGCCGGGCACCGGCGAGGGCGCCGAGCGTGACTGGCCGCGACGGCGGCCGAAACTTGGTGGTGCCCACCTCGCCCGGCTCGCGCCCCGTGACCGCGCCCAGCAGCACCAGCGCATTGACATTGCTGGTCTTGCCCTGGTCGGTGCCCATCCCGCTGGTGGTGTAGCGCTTGAGGTGTTCGACCGAGCGGTAGTTTTCGCGCGCCGCGAGTTCGACATCGCTGGTGGCCACGTCGTTCTGCAGATCGACGAAGACCTTGGCGTCCTGCCGGGGCCACTGCTCGGCGCTGGGCCGCGTATCGGACAGCACACGGCCCGCCCCTTCCAAAGGGGGCAGCGCGGTCCAGTCGGCTGGCGACGCCGCACCGGTGCGGGCGGCGTGTTCGAGCGAGGCTTCGAGGTCGAACACGCCGGCGCACGCGCCCACCACGGCGACGCCAAGCACCGGGTCGCGCGGCACGAGCATGGCCGATGGGCCGTGCCAGTGAAGACGGCCGCCAGCCTGCGCGTACAGCGAGAGGTCGGGCGTGAAACCGCCGATGCTGGCCACCAGGTCGACATCGAACCGCTCGCGCACGGCACCGTTCACCTCGACACCGCGGACTGCATGCCGACCCGCCACGCCCACGATGGCGCTCGCGGCGTAGGTGCGGATGCCGGTGGGTGCGGGAACGCCAATCTGCGCGCGCTCGCGGCGGTCCACCAAGGCCACCACGTCCAGACCGGCCGCCTGCAGGGCCGCGGCGCCGGCATAGGCCGCGTCGCAGGCCGCGGCCACCACGACCCGCCGGCCACAAGCCACGCCGTGGCGCCCGGCGAACCGCTCCACGGCCCCGGCCAGCATCACCCCGGGGCGGTCGTTGTCGGGAAACAGCATCGGGCGTTCGAAAGCGCCGGTCGCCAGCACGATGCTTTGCGCGCGAATCTTCCAGAGCCGCTCGCGCACCGGTTGGGCCTCGTCCCCAGGCTCGAAGGCCTGCAGCGCGCAGACCAACCGGTGGTCGTACACGCCGAAGGCCGCTGTTCGCATCAGGCGCTGCACACCGGCGGCATCGACGGCACGGACGAGTTCCTCCACGCGCTGGGCGTCCCGCAGCGCGAGCCAGCCGCCGGGGTAGGGGTCAGCCTCCAGCAGAAGCACCTGTCGTCCGGAGCGGGCCGCTGCCAGCGCCGCCTGCAGCCCCGCCGCGCCGGCGCCCACCACCAGCAACTCGGCCTGGACCGAGCACTCGTCGTAACGGTCGGGGTCCGCATCATCTGCAGCATGGCCCAGCCCCGCCAGCCGGCGCACCAGCGGCTCGTACCAGTGCCAGTGCGGCCACTTGAAGGTCTTGTAGTAGAAGCCCGCCGGCAGCAGCCCCGCCAGCCGCGCGTTCAGCGCAGCCAGGTCGACCCGCAGACTGGGCCAAGCGTTGCCGGTGAAGACCTGCAGGCCCTCGCGGACCTCGATCTCCGTGGCCCGGGTGTTGGGCGTGCGCCGGGCACCGACACCCACGTCGAACAGCGCGCAGGGCTCTTCCGGTCCACAGCTGACGATGCCCCGCGGCCGGTGCAGCTTGAAGCTGCGGCCGACGTGAACGATGCCGTGCGCCAGCAACGCCGAAGCCACCGTGTCGCCCTCGAAGGCCGGGATGGTGCGCCCGTTGAACGCGAAACGCAGCGGGCGGCTGCGGTCGATCCACGCACCGTGGGGCTGGGGCAGGCGCCAGCCGCTCATGGTGCTGTCGCCGGGCGCGGCTCGGTCATGCGCCACACGGCCTTGACGTCGTGGCTGACGGTGTCGCGCAGCACGTTGAACCACAGCCCGCAGCCATGGGCATGGCGCCAGCGTTCGGCATGCAAGCCCCGCGGGTTGTCGCGCATGAACAGGTACTCGGCCCAGGCCGCGTCGTCGCAGTCCAGGGGCGGGCGGGCGATGCTGGTGGTGCCGCCGCACTGGAACTCCGACTCCGGGCGAGGGCCGCACCAGGGGCAAGGCAGTTGCATCACGGTCGTTCTCCCGGCCCTTGGGCTCAGTGGGCGATGCCGGCGGCGGCGGCCTCGTCGATCAGCCGGCCGGTGACGAAGCGCTCGAGCTGGAACGGCTCGGCCAGCTCGTGAGGGCACCCTGTGGCCAGCACGTGGGCAAAGGTGAGCCCGCCCACGGGGATGGCCTTGAAGCCCCCGGTGCCCCAGCCGCAGTTGAGGAACAGGCCCGGGATGGGCGAGGGGCCGATGATGGGGCTCGAGTCCTGCACCACGTCGACGATGCCGGCCCATTGCCGCATTAGCCGCAGCCGGGCCAGGCTGGGCAGCAGTTCGACGGTGGCGGCCACCACCTGCTGCGTGACGGCGAAGCTGCCGCGCTGCGCGTAGCTGGGGAAGTGGTCCAGGCCGCCGCCGATGACCACCTCGCCCTTGTCGCTCTGGCTCCAGTAGGCGCCGACGGCCGGGCTCAGCGTGACGGTGTTGAGGACAGGCTTCACCGGTTCGGTCACCATCGCCTGCAGCGCGTAGCTCGTGACCGGCAGCCGGAAGCCCGCCATGGCCGCGATGCGGCTGCTGTGGCCGGCCACCGCGGCGCCCACCACCCTGGCGCGGATCGGGCCGCGCGTGGTGTGCACGCCGACGATGCGCCCGCCTTCGAACACGAAACCCTCGACGCTGCAGTTCTGCACGATGTGCACGCCCAGTGCCGACGCGGCCCGCGCGTAGCCCCAGGCCACGGCATCGTGGCGGATGGTGCCGGCACGCGGCTGCAGGAAACCACCCAGGATGGGGAAGCGGGCCTCGGGGCCGGTGTTGAGGCGAGGCTCCAGCGCGCCGACCTGCCGCGCATCCAGCATCTCGGCATCGATGCCGTTGAAGCGCATGGCGTTGGCCCACCGGGATTGACTGTCCAGGTCGTGCCTGGAGTGGGCCAGCGTGAGGATGCCGCGCTGGCTGAACATGATGTTGAAGTTCAGCTCACGCGCCAGCCCTTCGTAGAGCTTCAGCGAGTGTTCGTACAGGCGGGCGCTCTCGGGGTACAGGTAGTTCGAGCGCGCCACCGTCGTGTTGCGGCCGGTGTTGCCGCCGCCGATCCAGCCGGCCTCCAGCACGGCCACGTCGGTGATGCCGTGGTCGCGCGCAAGGTGGTAGGCCGTCGCCAGGCCGTGGCCGCCGCCGCCGATCACCACCACGTCGTAACGCGCCTTGGGTTCGGCGTCGGTCCACGCGGGTGCCCAATCGGCGTGCGCGGGGGCGGCCGACAGGAGGTTCCAGGCCGAGTAGCGGGTGCGCACGGGACGAGGCTTCTGGGCGTTGAAAAGATTCAGATTTGTTGCGGCCGGGGTGTCCTGTGGGACCCAAGGCCATCCACTGCCGCCAACAGGCTCGGCAGCTGAAGCAACCACTGCAGTCATCTAAATATACACTTCTGTATCTTTTCAATCCATCGCCAGAATCGGCATCCCACCCGGCACAGGAGAGCAACCGATGGCCCAAGACGATCGCGCCGCACGCCTCATCGGCGACTCGGTGGTGTGGGACAACACCTTTCCGTTCATCGCCAGCTGCGGCTCGCAGGTGGCGCACGAACGCACGCTCGATCGGATGCGCTCGGTGGGCTACACCTGCGTGGCCCTGACAACGGCCAGCGACAACGAAGACATGGTCGACACCATGCGCAAGATCGCGGCCGACAACCGCTTCTTCCGCGAGAACGCCGACCGTTTCATGCGTGTCGAGCGCGCCGACGACGTGCTCCAGGCCAAGCGCGACGGCAAGCTCGGAGTCGTCTACAGCTTCCAGGGCACGCTGCCGTTCGACCGCGACGCCGGGTTCGTCGAGATGTACTACCGGCTCGGCGTGCGCATGGCGCTGATGGCCTACAACCAGAAGAACCACGTGGGCGACGGCTGCCACGAGCGCACCGACGCGGGCCTGAGCCGCTTCGGCGTGGAGGTGGTCCGCGAGATGAACCGCGTCGGCATGCTGGTGGACTGCAGCCACACCGGCTACCGCACCTCCATGGACGTGTTCGAGGTGGCCAAGGGGCCCGTCGTGTTCTCGCATTCCAACGCCCGCGCGCTGGTGGACCACGAGCGCAACATCCGGGACGATCAGGCGATCGCCTGCGCGCGCACCGGCGGCGTCGTGGGGCTCAACGCCATCGGCTTCTTCCTGGGCGACAACGACGCCAGCGCCGCCAACCTGTTCCGCCACGTGGACCACTTCGTGCAGTTGATCGGCGCCGGACACGTCGGCCTGGGCATCGACGTGGTCTCCGACATGACGCCGCTGATGGAACTGGTGAACCGCAACAAGGCGAAGTACCCGGACGAGAGCGGCTACGTCAGCGAGCCGGCGGCTGGCGGGCCCGAGCTGGTGCCGCAGCTCACCGAGATGATGCTGGCCCGGGGTTACCGGGAGGACGACGTGCGCGGCATCCTCGGCGCCAACTGGCTGCGCGTGGCCAGCCAGGTCTGGCGGTAGCTGCCGGCGGCTCGGCGGGCCGGGTCAGCGCTTGCGCTGTGGCGAGTCCAGGTGCTCGGCGCCGACCAGGATGCGCGTATACACCGGCTCCAGCCGCTTTCGCTCGGCAGCTGACTGCCGGATGCCGAGCGCGTAATAGCCGATCTGGTGGTAGTAGAACACCCGCGCGCGCACGGTGGCCTCCTCGGCATCGCACCCGAAAGCGGCGAACAGCTGGACCAGGATCTCGAGCCTGCGCGCATCGACCCTCTCGACAGCCCAGGCAGCGCGCTTGTCGTTGCGCGCCCAGTCGCGGACCGCCATGTCGAAGCTCGGATCGAAACCGTCCTCGTCGATCAGGCGGTCGGCGAGCCGCTTCAGTGCCTTGCGGGCGTCGGCCGCGCTCTTGAGCGGAGGCGGGTCGAGCGCGAAGATGTTGGTGGCCTCCCACTCCTGCAGCAGCCGGTCGAGCAGGTCTTCGCGGTCGGTGAAGTGCTTGTAGAAGCCGCCCCGCGTGACGCCCAGGCGCTGCGCGAGTCGGTCCACCTTCACACCCTGGATGCCTTCCTCCACCAGGGTGCGGCGGGCGGCGGCGATCCAGGCGCTGGGCGGTGTCTTGGGAACCAGGTTGGCCATGCGTCATCGTAGCGGCGGGACCACCGGCCTCACCAAGGCTCACCAGACTCAACGGGCCGATCGCATAAAAGTCTCTTCGCCGGGCAGAACGGGCAGCTCTCGGCCCTGCATAGAGTGCCGCCATGCAAGACGAACAGGCCTTCGATTTCATCGTGCTCGGTGCCGGTATGGCCGGCGCCTCCATCGCCGCCGAACTGGCTGCGTCGGCGCGGGTGCTGCTGATCGAGATGGAGGACCAACCCGGGCGTCACACCACGGGCCGCTCGGCCGCGATGTTCTTCGAGAGCTACGGCAACCCCGTCGTGCGCGCACTCACCCGCGCGAGCCGGACCTTCCTGCTGCAGCCGCCCCCCGACATCTCGGCCATCGCGCTGATGCACCCGCGCGATGCGCTGATCGTCGCCACCGAAGAGTCGCTGCCCCGGCTGGACGCCATGGAGCAGGCCATGCGTGCGGAAGCCTGTCTGCGACGCGTGCCGGCAACGCAGGCCCTGGCACGCTGCCCCATCTTGCGCCCCGACCGGATCGTCGCGGCACTGGCCGATGACTCCGGCCACGACATCGACGTCGCGGGCCTGCATCAGGGCTGGCTGCGCCGGTTCCGCCAGCGGGGTGGCGTGCTCGTGCTCGATGCGGGCCCGGCGACCCTGGCGCGAGACGGGGCGGGCTGGAGCGTTCGCGCACGGCAGGGTGCCTGGCACGCACCGTTCGTCGTCAATGCCACGGGCGCCTGGGCCGACGACGTGGCGGCGCAGGCCGGGGCGCCGCGCATCGGGTTGCAGCCCAAGCGCCGAACGGCGGTGATGCTGCCGGCCCCGGATGGGCACGACATCCGCGACTGGCCCCTGGTCTCCGATGTCGACGAGACCTGCTACTTCAAGCCCGATGCCGGGCAGTTGATGCTGTCACCCGCCAACGAGGACGACAGCCCGGCCTGCGATGCGGCCCCTGAGGAGCTGGAGATCGCACTGGCCGCCCACCGCTTCGAGGAGATGACCACCGTGCCAGTGCGCCGAATCACCCACCGCTGGGCTGGGCTGCGCACCTTCGCGCCCGACCGGTCCCCGGTGGTGGGCTTCGACTCCGCTGCCGAGGGCCTGTTCTGGTTCGCCGGCCAGGGCGGCTACGGCATCCAGATGGCGCCCGCCATGGCCCGTGTCGGCGCGGCGCTGGCGCTCGGGCAGGCGCTGCCCGTTGACATCGCGGCCGAAGGGGTGTCGGCGGCGGCCCTGTCGCCGCAGCGTCTGCGGGGGGCCTGACGCATGCGCCGTCGCCCACTGATCGGCGTCACCGCCGACATCGAGTGGCATGCCCATGCCACGCCGCCACGCCTGCACTACGAGCTGGACGCGCACCTCACGCGCTCGCTGTTCGACGCCGGGGCCACCGTGCTGGTGCTGCCTCACGACGAGACGGATGTCGGAGCGCTGTGCGCCCGCCTGGATGCCCTGGTGCTGAGCGGCGGCGCCTGGGTGTTTCCCCGTCCGGACATCGTTGGGGAGCTCCCTGCCGACTCACCCCGCCACAAACACCGGCGTGCAAAGTTCGAGCTTGCGCTGGCCCGCTGGGCGCTGATGCACGACACACCGCTGCTGGGCATCTGCGGCGGCTTCCAGGTGCTCAACGCCGCGGCTGGGGGTTCACTGGACATCGACCTCGCCACCACGGATGCCTCCCGTGCGCTGCACGCGGGCCCCGACCGCTCGCAACCTGTGCACCGGGTGAGCCCGGTACCGGGGACACGGTTCGCCGCGCTCGTGGGCGATCAGTCCTTCGCGGTGAACTCCCAGCACCGACAGGGGCTGGCCACCGTCGGCGAGCGGGCACGGGCCTGCGCGCGGGCGGACGACGGCCTCGTCGAAGCCATCGAGTGCCCGGGCCTGCGCTTCTGCCTGGGCGTGCAATGGCATCCCGAGTTCACGCTCGGCGAGCCGGACCGCGCCTTGCTGCGCGGATTCGTCGCTGCCGCCACCTCCACCGTACCGCCGCCATCACCATGAAACCATCCCTTCGCCATCTGCCCCATCCGTCCGGCCTGCCCCTGTCGCGTGCAGTTGTGGTCGGCTCCATCGCCTACCTGTCCGGCCAGGTGGCCGCCGACGCTCAGGGGCGCCTGGTGGGCACCGACGTGACCACTCAGACCCGCCACGTGCTGGAGTCCATCCAGCAGACGTTGGCCGAACTCGGCGCCGGCATGGCCGACGTGTTCAAGGCCACCGTCTGGCTGGCCGACATGGCCGACTTCGCCGCGTTCAACCAGGAGTACCGGCGCCACTTCGATGCCGCGACGATGCCGGCACGGTCCACGGTGCAGGCCGGCCTGTTCCCGGGCGTGCTCGTGGAGATCGAGGTCCAGGCCGTGGTCGAGGCCCGCTGAGCGGAGCCGTCGCTTCATGGACGAAGCCGGACCCGCGGCCGTCGTGCAGCGTCAGCTCGACGCCTACAACGACCACGACCTCGCTCGCTTCGCGGCCTGCTACGCCGTGGACGTCGAGCTGTTCCGCCCGCCTGGGGCCGAGCCATTCCTGCGAGGTCGCGCCGCGCTCGCCGATCACTACGGCCGTCATCGCTTCAACCGCAGCAACCTGCACGCCGAGCTGGTGGGGCGGCTCGTGGTCGGCAACAAGGTGTTCGACCACGAACGCATCGAAGGCCTGGCCGACCAGGCCGTGGAGGCGCTGGTGGCCTTCGAGGTTCAGGCAGGGCTTATCCGCAGGGTCTGGTTCTTCGACGCCGGCGGCTGAGGGATCTTCGGCTCGCGCGTGATGATGGCGCGCAGGCGGGCTTCGAAGTGCTCCAGCGGCAACGTGGGGTACGCGTCATCGAAGGCCGCCTGGTCCCAGTGCTCGACGAAGCGCTGCGCGGTGTCGAACGCGGGGTGGTCGCGCCAGACGAGGTGTCCGTCGGTGGGCAGCCCGAAGTGCTGGCCGTAGAACTGCATCTGGAACAGGCCATGCACTTCCACCGTCCAGGCGACCTCGGCCCTCACGTACGGCCTCAGGATGGCGGCTGCGAACTCGGCATGGTTGGTCGGTGCCAGGGTGTCGCCGATGTCGTGCAGCAGCGCCGCGATCACCATCTCGTCGTCGGCACCGTCGCGTTCGGCCCGCGTCGCGGTCTGCAGGCAGTGCACCAGGCGCGAGATACGGTAGCCGGTGATGGTGTCGTCATCCAGCGCCCTCAGGGCCGCGAGCAGCCGGTCCGGCAGGCCGCGCGCAAACGCCTCCTCGTGCCGGCGCAGCAGTTGCCAGTCCTCGGCCGTCGCTTCCTTCAAGTGCCGGAAGTTCACCGTTCCGCCGGGGTGGGTCATCGCTCTACTCCTCGTCGCGCCGTGACAGGTGCCGTTGCAGGAATTGCCAGATGCGCTCTTGAACCCAGGGCAGCAGGATCAGCATGTGCCCGGCGCCGGGCACGATGTGCATCTCGAAGTCACGCCCCGCCTGGATGAGCGCGTCGGCCACGCGCAGCGTGTGCGCCGGATGGACGTTGTCGTCCATTTCGCCGTGCATCAGCAGCAGCCGGCCCGTGATGCCGCCGGCCACGGTATGGCTGGCCTGTGTGGCGTAGGCCGCTTCGCTGTACAGGCCCTGGTAGCAGTCGCCCCAGCCGGCCACGTAGTCGGCCTGGTCGTGGTTGCCGCACATCGACACGCCCACGCGGTACACCTCCGGGAAGGCGGCCATCGCGTGCACGACGGCATAACCGCCGCCTGACGCGCCGACGATGCCCACGCGCTGCAGGTCCATCCAGGGCCGCTCGGCGCCCAGCGCGCGCAGCGCCGCCACGTGCTGCGGCAGGCCGCCGCAAGACTCCAGGCGGCCGTGGGAAGCGCACTGGAACGCGTGCGAGCGGTACGGGGTGCCCGGTCCGTCGAGGCAGAAGACCACGAAGCCGAGCGCGGCCAGGTGCTCGGCGACGGTGCTCAAGTGGGAGCCCGACCAGCTCTTGGGCACCACCGCGGTCTGTGGCGCGCCGTAGATCAGCTCCACGACTGGGTAGGTGCGTGCCGGGTCGAATCCGACGGGCTTGTACAGCGCACCCCACAAGGCCACGCCGTCCAGCGTCACGCTGATCGGCTCGGCCAGTGGCAGTTCCGCCGGCCAGCCGTCTTGCGCGGGTGCCGACCAGAGGGCGAGCAATTCCTGGCCGTGCGTGTCGCGCAGAACCGCACGGGGCGCGGTGTCGATGCTCGAGCCCGTGTCGATGAAGCAGCGGCCGTCTGGCGACACGCTGCGCGCCGCGTCCGGCTGCGGGTGCAGCGGCAGCAGATCGTGGTGCAGCGCGTCGGGCGTCAGGCGCACAGGCTCGCCGCCGGCCAGCGGCACACGGTAGGCCTGCACGAGGTAGGGATCCATGCCGGGCTCCCGCCCGCTGGCACTGAACAGGACCTGGCCGGCGTCCTCGTCGACGTGCAGCAGGTTGCGCACCTGCCAGTCGCCCTGCGTGAGCGCGTGCGACGATCCATCGGGTCGGACATGCCACAGGTGCCCCCAGCCACTGCGCTGCGACCACCAGACGACGCTGGCATCGCGCAGTACGTGGAAGACAGCCGGCTCGCCGAGCGAGGGGGACGGCAACACCAGTCTGGCCCCTTGCTCCTGCAGCAGCACGCGGGCGCTGCCGTCGTGGCTGTCCACCCGCCACAGCGTGAGCCGCGTGCGCGCCCGATCGGCATCGACGAGGTGGAAGTGCCGGCCATCGGCGTCCCATCGGCCCCAGCCCATATCGAAGTGAGACAGACCGCCACATTCGAGCCCCTCGATCGCGGTCCGCTGCCGACCTCCGTCGGGGCGCATGAACCACAGCTCGACCGGCGCGCGCTCCCTGTCGGGCGGCGTCGGGTAGCGATAGGCGTGCGTGACGGGCCCCGTCCCGGTCGCGGCGCGCGCCTGCACCAGGTGACGCACCGGCAGCGCGCGGCGGTCGACCCGCAGCACGGCGAAGGCCGAGCCTTCGGGTGCCCACAGCACAAGGGGTGGCGGCGCCTGCGGCGACAGGCGTCGCGGCAACTGCGAGACGAAGTTGGCGAAGTCCCCCCAGCCGTGATCGTTCTCACCGTCTTCGGTCAGGGCCGTGGCCTGCTGTTCGCCGAAGCGGCGCAGCCTCAGGTTGCCCGCGGCGTCCAGCGACACGGCCACGCTGCCGTCGGGGGCCGGGACCTCGTGCGCCCCGAAGGCCTCGCCAAGAGCATGCAGGGCTGCGTCGGCCAGCCAGCGCCAGCGCCGGCCGGCCACCGTGAAGTCCAGCGCTTCCTCGGCCGGGTGCCAGACGACATCGGCGAGGGACTCCGCCGTGGCCTCCGTGCCGGCGTCGTGCAGGGCCGCCCGCAGGCGCTCGGCGCTATAGAGCTCACGCTGGCTGCGAGTGGCCACGTCCACGAGCTGGTGCGAGACACCCTCCGGCCGGCGCAGCAGGTACCAGAAGCAGCGGCCGTCCGCCGACCAGCGCGGCCGCGACACGGCGCCCAAGGGCCGGGCGGCGCGTTGCCCGAAGACCGGTGCAAGGCGAACAGGCGGGTCGCTGCTCATCGCGACGTGCCCAGGCGCGCTCGCGCGAACACGCACTCCAGGAACTGGTGCACGCCTCGCGCCACCGACAGCGTGCGCAGCGAGCGCACGTCGTCGAAACCGTGGAAGCCGCCCTGCACCTCGGCCAGCAGCACCGGCGCGCGCGACACCGCCCGGAGCTTGGTGGCGAACTGGCGCGCCCCTTCCACGATGGCCAGCGCGTCCAGCGTGCCGGTAACGACGAGCACCGGCGGTGCATCCGCACTCAGGTTCTGCACCGGCAGCGTGGCGGTCTGGGCGGCGAGATCGTCGCGCTGCTCGGGCGGCATGACGTTGTCGCGCGTGTGCTGGGCGAACAGGTCGTCTGTGCGGCTGAAGTCGTAGTCCTCCAGCCCGGCGTACACCGGCACCGCCGCCTGGATCCGCGTGTCCGCGTGCTCGAAGCCCGGCTGGTAGCGCGACTGACCGGCCGTGGTGGCCAAGAGCAGGCTCAGGTTGCCCCCGGCCGAGCCGCCGGTGGCGGCGATGAAGCGCGCGTCGCCTCCATGTTCGGAGATGTGCTCGCGAATCCACGCCACGGCGCGCTTGGCATCCACCAGCGGCGCTGGCCAGCGCGCCGCGGGCACGAGCCGGTAGTTGATGGTCACCACCACCCAGCCCGAGCGTGCCAGGCGATGCAGCAGCGGCAGCGCCGAGAGGTTCTTGCGGCCCCAGGCGTAACCGCCACCATGCATGTGCAGCAACACCGGACTGCCAGGCACGATCGGGCCGGCGGGGCGCAGCACATCCAGCGTGTTGCGCTCGCCATGCTCGCCGTAAGCAATGTCGGCCACCGTTGTGATGCCGGACAAATCCTGCTTCAGCGGCCGCATCCACTCCCGCGCGCGCACCGGCGCGGTGGCTGCAGCGCGCCGCTGCGGCGGCAGTTCGTCCAGGAAGCGCGTGCCCAGACCGCTCTGCAGCACGCGATCGACGCGCGCCGCCTCGCCGGCCGCACGTGCCCACACCGCCAGCAGCAAGACCACCGCGATGACCGTGAGCACCGCACCCGCGACGCCAGCGGCTCCTCGGTACGCGCCGGCCGCCGCCAGCCCGACCGACACGAAGGCGGCAATGACCACCATCTGCGGCGTCAGCTCGCTCCCCGGCTGCGCGACCACGTCCCAGTACTTGCGGGCCAAGTCGATGTGCCCGTTCCGGGGCATCCAGCGGAACGACGCCACCGCCGCCAGCAACAACCACAGCAGCCCGAAGCCGAGCCAGAGCCAATCCATCGCCACGGCCCTCGTCAACGCGGCTGCGGCCAGGGCGCGGGCAGCAGGAAGTCGAGCACCTCGTTGAAGCACTCGAACACCATCCCGTTGTGGTCGCGCGGCACGACGATCGTGCGGGCCGAGTAGCCCTCGGCGCCCGGAAGTGCGGCCAGCCGGGCACCCAGCTCGATGCAGCGGTCGAGGTTGCGCGCCTCAACCCAGCGCCGGCTCATCGCCTCGCGCAGTTCGGGCGGGCCGGGGAAGTGCTCGTTGTAGGGCAGCTGGGTCTTCTCGCTCACCGCGATCAGCAGGCGCGGGGCCGCCTGCCGCGAGGCGACCGTACGCTCGAAAGCGGGCAGATCCTGCAGCACCACGCCATCGTCCCAGAACACCGAGGGGTCGGACGCCACCACGGCGGCGAACGCGTCCGGCAGACGGAACAGGGTCTCCAGAGCGAACAGCCCGCCGAGCGAGTGGCCCCACAGCAGCGCCGGCCCGCTGGCCAGCGGCACGGCCTGGCGCACCTGGGGCAGCACCTGCTCGCACAGCGTGCGGCGGAAGTCGTCGGAGCCCGCGAACTCTTTCGTGCGCGAGAGCCACTCGCGCGCCAGCGCCAGGCCGGCCGGCGACGTGGTGCTGGGAATCAGGTCGCGGTTGCGCAGATCCATCGAGGTCTGGATGTCCGCGTCCGGGTAGCTGACACCCACGACGACGGCAGGGGCGATCTCGCGCGCCAGCGAGCGCAGGCGCACGGCCTCGGCAAAGCAGGCGAAGAAGGGGTCGCCATCGAGCACCACCAGCACGGGGTGTCCAGCGGCCAGCGGGGGGATCCAAGGCAGGGCCACGCGCACGCGGTAGCGCCGCCCGTTGAAGGCCGAGTCGAGGTCGAACTGCAGCGAGCCTTGCAGCGTGGCCGGAGGCAGCGTCATGCGGCCCCTGCCTTCGGCTGTTCCTGCCACGGGTCGGCCACGCGCGGCCAGTAGTTGAGCGAGCGCTTGCGGAACGGGATGGCCGTGAAGTCCTGCGAGATCGCACCCGGCGTGGACACGTACACCACCTCGTGGGCCAGCGGCGCGAAAGCGGCATGAAAGTGCTGCGTGCTCTTGACGACGATGAGGCGATGGCCTTCGAGCGGGATGCCGATGCCGGTGAAGGCATCGGTGCCGTAGATCTGGCTGCGCACCGAGCTCAGCAGCAGGTGCACCCCGCCCGGTGCTTCCACCCACACCGACGGGCCCATGGTCCAGCGCATGCCGAAGACGTCCTGGTCGTGCGCCTCCCGGATGGCGCGGACGCGCACGCCGCGCAGGTCTACCGGCTGCCCGGATGAGGGCCCGCACTTGCCGCCCACGCGCAGGTCGACCGTGGCCCCTTCGCCCGCCTCGCGGCAGATGGCGATGGCGCCAAGATCCCAGAACGGGCCCATCACGAATGCGCCGATGCCGCGCTCGAGCAGCCGCGCCAGGATGAAGGTGCTGTCGGCCGGCGCGCCGCCACCGGCGTTGTCGGCCACGTCGGCCCACACCACAGGCCGTGGCGCGCCGGCCGCCGGCAGGCGCGCGATGGCATCGTCGATGCTCGAATGCGGCGCCCGCGTCTGCTCGCGCAGGTCCCAGAACTCGCGCCCGAGCTGCTCGGCCAGGCGCTGGGCCTTGGGCATGTCGTTGTCGGTCACGACCCACAGCTTGCAGCCGTTGTCGGCCACGTCGCCCCAGGCAAAGCCGTGGCCCAGCGACACCGACAGCACGCCGTCACGGCCTTCGAGCGACTGCATGCGCTTCACGAAACCTTTCATGGGCTCGCGAGTGGTGTGCCACAGGCCGACCATGCGGCAGTCGAAGACCGCCGTGGTCGGCCGGATGAGGCCTTGCGCGGTGTCGCGCACCAGGCGGTAGAGCTCCACCGCGCGGTCGGCGCCGTCGACGTGCGGGTACTCCTTGTACGCGACGATGACGTCGGATTGCGTGCGCATCGCCTCGCTGAAGTGGCAGTGCAGGTCGAGTTCGGCGCCGATCGGAACCTGCGGCCCGACGATGCCGCGCACGGCAGCCAGCAGATCGCCTTCGCAATCGTCGTAGCCCTCGGCGATCATGGCGCCGTGCATGAACAGCACCACCGCGTCCACCGGCAGGGCCGCCTTCAGGTCGGCCAGGATCTCGTCGCGGAAACCCTCGTACACGCGCCGCACCGTCGGGCCCGACGGCTGCGCGAAGGTGCACAGGCTCTCCACCACCGTGTGGCCGTCGGCAGCCGCCTGCTCATGCAGGGTGCGCATCAACATGCCCAGGCCATCACCCGCCACCCGGCTGCCGTCGCCGTGGTGGATGCCGAAGGACTCGAAGGCCGCATAGCCCGTGGGTGCGGCGGCGTAGCTGTTGGACTCGGTGCCCAGGGTGGCGGTGAAGATCTTCATCGGGTTTAGGCGGGCTCAGCCCGGCACCCGCTGGAGCCGCAGGCCCCGGGTGCGGAAGGTGTTGATGCGAACGCCGCCGTCGGCATCGACCTTCAGCGAGCCCATGGTCGGCGGCTTCTCGTCGCGCCAGGCCATGCGCAGCAGATCTCCGGCCAGCGGCTGCAGATCGACCGTCGCAAAGCCGTGGCGACCCGCCAGGCGCATCACCAGCTTGTCGGCCTCGAGGGCGATCACGATGTCGGCATCGAGCTCATCGCTGCGGTAGCGGCCCGCCACGCGGGCGGCCAGTGCAGCCACCGCGGGCGCACGCGCCGGAAGTCGCCGCAGCGTCACCGTGCGGCCACAGTCCGTCAGCGTCAGGCGGCGTGGCGCCTTGCCTGTCCCACCGGACCGCAGGTCGGGGACAGCGAACTCGAAGGGGCCGAGGCCCGCGTCCTCCATGGCCACGCGCAGCCTCGGGCCCTCGTCGCGCAGCAGCGGCGCGGGCGGCGAGCACAGGTAGCTGATGCCCAGATGTCCGCCCACGTCGTCGAAGCCGACGACGATGCCGTCGTCGTCACACCAGGCGGTGCCCTTCAGCGGGCCGAAGCGGCGCATGCCGGCGAGCTTGGGCGTGGCAGGGCCGCTCACGTGATCGGCCAGCACGGTATCGATCACCTGCTTGGCCAGCGCCACCGGGCTGACGGGCGCACCGTTGGTGATGACCACGATGTCCAGCGCGTGCGCGGGCACTGTCAGCACCTGGCACGTACCGCCCAGCATGGCGCCGGTGTGATAGACCAGATCCAGCCCTCGGTAGCGCGTGATGAACAAGCCCAGCGCGTACGGCATGACCAAGCCGTTGTCCAGCACGGCGGGGGTCATCATGGCCTGCCAGGTAGCCTCGGCGCCGACACCGCGCGGCGCGGTGCGCAGGTGCGCCAGCCAGGCCAGCATGTCGTCGATGGTGGACACCATGCCGCCTTCGCCACGGACCTCGTCGGAGACGAAGATGCCGCGCCGCCAGCGCCCTGCCACGCCGTCGGGCGAGGGCACGTGCAGCGTGGCCATGCCGGCCCGCAGGTCCATGTCGCTGGGCAGGCACTCGGTGTCGCGCATGCCCAGCGGCAGGAAGATCCGCTCCGCGAGGAAGCGCTCGAAGGGCATGCCCGCCACCCGGTCCACCACCACCGACAGCAGGTGGTAGCCGCTGTTGCAGTAGATCTGTGCGCTGCCCGGCGCGAAGTTGGCCCCGGCCTGCCGCTTCATCGTTGCCATCGCCGTGCCGCGAGGCTGGATCTCCAGGCCGGCTGCCACGGAGGCCAGGTCGATGTGGCATCGCAGGCCACCGGTGTGCGACATCAATTGCCGCAGCGTCGGCACGCCGAGTGGATAGGGCACTTCCGGCACGAATCGATCGACCGGATCGTCCAACTCCAGGCGGCCGTCTTCGGCCAGAAGCGCCACCGCCAGGCAGGCGAACTGCTTGGTGGCCGAGCCGATGCGCATGCGCGTGGCGACCGTGTTGGCGACGCCATGCTCGAGGCTGGCCATGCCCACGCCGCGGCGCATGAGCACACGCCCCTGATGCGACACGCCGATCACGAACCCCGGTGCATCGCTGCGAGCATGGGGAGCGACCAGCGCGTCGAGCGCCTGGCCCACATCGCCCGCGGGCGCTACCTTCGGCTGTGCAGCGGGCGCCTTGCGGCGGAGAGCTTTCTTCGGGGTGGCCATGGTTTTCAGCGGGGCAGGCGGTCGAAACGCAGGCGGCGAGCCCGTACCGAGTCCAGCCGCAGCGTGGTCACCCGACCGCGCTTGCGCTCCGCGGTGAGGCTGTAGAAGCCCGGGCGCTCGGGATCCGTGGAACTCAAGCCCCAGACGTCGGGGCCCAAAGCCTGCATGGCGAAACCGCGGCCGCCGCCTGGCGCAGCAAGGGTCAGCGTCAGGCGCTCGCCTTCGTGCGTCACCTCGCCCCATGCACCCAGGTCATGACTGCGGTAGCGGCCCACCAGCGCGGCCCCGTCAGCCGGGCTGGCGTCGGCGGCGCGCGGCAGCAGCCGGAAGCGCTGCGCATGCCCAGCCTCGCTCACCGTGATCTCGGGCGGTGGCGTGCCGCCCGACCCGGCCACCAGCAACGCCTTGTCGATGAGCAGCGGGCCGAAGCCGGTCTCCTCGACGCGCAAGCCGATGTGCGGGCCGAGGTCTCGCAGCATCGGCATCGGCGGTGAGTTCAGCAGGCGCAGGCCCAGCATGCCGCCGACTTCGTCGAAGCCGAGCAGCATGCCCGATGCGGCGTGGTAGTTCGCGCCGGCCAGGTGCTCCCAGCCGGCGAACGACAGCAAGGGCGGCGCATCGTCCTTCAAGTGCGGGCCCAGCAGCGCATCCACCACCTGCCAACCCATCTGCACCGGGTTCACCGGAGCACCGTTGCTCAGGATGACGATGTCGAGGGCATGGCCGGGCACGCAGACCATCTGGCTGGCCACGCCACCCAGGCTGCCCCCGTGGTGCACGACCTCGACGCCGCGGTACCGGTGGCACAGAAGACCCAGCCCGTACAGGGAAGAGCCGCCGTCGGGCAGGCGCGCCGGCTCGACCATCTGGCGCCACAAGGCATCACCGCCCACCAGCCGAGCAGGCCCGCGGAGATTGGCCAGCCAGCGGAGCATGTCGTCGACGGTGGTCACCACGGCGCCGGCACCGCGGTTGTCATCGATCATCGTCAAGCCGCGGATATAGCCCGTCGGCGTCGCCTGGTGGAACGTGGCCATGCCGGGCTGGATGATGAAGTCGTTGGGCACCGACTCGGTGTCCCGCATGCCCAGGGGCTCGAACAGGCGCTCGCGCAGCACCTGCTCGAAGGGCTTGCCGGCGGCCCGTGTGATGGCCTCGGACAGCAGCTCGTAGCCCCCATTGTTGTAGAGCCAGCCCTGGCCGGGCGAGAAGCTCGTCTCCTGCTGGCGGAACATGGTCTCCAGGCACCAGCGGGCCGGCAGGTGGCGCAGGCCCGCGATCACCGCCAACTCCAGGCAGCAGCGCTGGCCGCTGGCGTGATGCATGAATTGACGCAGCGTCACGCGCCGCGCCACGGGGGGCAGTTCGGGGAGCCAGCGCGAGGCCGGCGCATCCAGATCCAGCAGGCCCTCCTCGGCCAGGAGCGACGCCGCCACGCCGGCCATGTGCTTGGTGACCGACGCCAGCCGCATGCGCGTGCCGGGATGGTTGCTCACGCGGTGCTCGATGCTCGCCAGCCCGAACGCACGGCGGTAGATCGTCCGGCCCTGCAGGGCCACGCCGACCACCAAGCCCGGCCCGTCTGGCGGGCAGGCCGACGCAAACACGGCGTCCAGTTCCTTCATCAGGCTGCTCCTGTGGGTGCAACGGCGGGCGCCGGTGCCGCCGCCTCGGCGGCATCGAGGGCCTCGACGGCAGCCTTGGTTGCGAGGTAGGGCTTCTCGCAGGCCCGCATCAGGATGCCGCCCAGAATGAGGAACGGCACGGCATACAGCGCGCCCGCGACGACGATGCCGTTCTTCAGGTGCGAGAACCACTGATCGGAAATCAGGCCTACGAGCGGCATGGAGACGGATCCACAGCCGGCCAGCAGCATCGTCGTGAGGGCAAACATCCGGGCCCGGACCCTGTTGGGTGCAATGGTCTGGACGATGGTGGGCGACACCATGGTCGAGCCGATCACGAGCGTGACGTAGACGCCGTGGATCACGTACATGTGCCAAGCTGCGGTGGCCAGTGTCATCGCAAGGTAGCAACCTGCGATCACGAAGGCCGTAATGGACAGCAGGCGGACTCCGACTGCCGGCCCGATCCTGGGCGCGAAGTACCTCAAGCCGTAGACACTGATCACGAAACCGAGCAGCGTCGTCCCGATGCCCAGCACACCCAGTACGGCACCGAGTTGTTGGGGAGTCTGCTCGAAGACGCGCTGGTAGATCACGGCCATCCAACCGCCCAGCCCCGATACGCCGAGCGTGATCACCGCCAGCGAGCCGTAGAAGAGCATGTAGGTCCTCTTCTGCGAGCGGATGTAGGGCAAGACCTCCACCACGGTGGCCGCATTGCTCGCCGCAACTTGCTTGAGCGGAATCTGGCTCACGCGCGGAATCGTCAGCAGCAGCAAGGCAATGGCTGGCGCGGGCAACGCCACCATCAGGAAGGAGAGCCGCCAGTCCTCGAGATGGCCCAGCGCTTCGGGCAGATAGGGCCTCGCCAGATGCACGCCGCCAATGATCGCGCCGGTGATGCCGAGCCCCAGTGCGCTCACGAGCGTCGTCGAGACGGCGAAGACGGAGTTCGCGGTCTGCCGATGGCGTGGGGAGAACAGCTGCGGGATCAGCGCGTTGGCGATGGGAACCAGGCCCGCTTCCCCCGCGCCGACGAGGGCGCTGCCGACGAGGATCTGGACGTAGTTCTCGGACAGGCCGGAACCCACCACTGCCAGGCTCCAGAACAGCACGCAGCCCACCAGCACCCAGCGGCGGTCATAGCGGTCGGCGATCCAACCCAGGGGGTAGCTGACCGCTGCCACGACCAACGCCACCGCCGAGCCCTGCAGGAAGCCGAGCTGGAAGTCCGTGAGGCCCAGCTCGCGCTTGATCGTCTCGGCCTGAAGCAGGAGCACGGCGCGATCGAGCACCGCAAACAGCATGGTCACCGTGAGCACGCCCAGCGCCCACCAAGCCGCCTTGTGGGTGACGTCGTGAGCGCCGGTTGTCTCAGCAGGATGTTGTACGGCGCTCATGGACGACAAGTGCCTCAGAACTTGGCGGTCAAGGTGACGCCCACCGTGCGCGGCTCGATCAGCTGCACGTAGGCCGGCTGACCCGGAGTCACGGCGGCGCCGAGCTGGCCGCGGGCGTCGCTCAGGTTGCGCACAAAGGCGTTGAGATCGAAGCGATCGAACCTCACGCCCCCGGAAAGGTCGACCTGCGTGTACGCGGGAAGGCGGTAGAAGTTGCCGGCATTCGGGAAGCCGGTCGTGCGTTCGCCAACGCGAGACACGTTGATCGCTGCGAAGCTCGGCAAGCCGCCGGCTTCGAAGCTGTATCGGCCATTGACCACGGCGGCGGTCTTGGGAGAGTTGGGCAGTCGGTCACCCGCACTCGCCTGCAGCCCCGGCGAATCGCTCAGGAGCTTCGGATCGAGCAGCGACAGCGAGGCCGTGAGTTGCAGCTCGCGCGTGGCCTTCCAGATGGCCCCGGCCTCCAGCCCATCGATACGCGCCTTGCCCAGGTTCGACGTGAAGCCCAGGGAGCCGAGGCCTGCAATCGTGGTGAACTGCTGCAGATCCTTCCAGTCGGTGCGGAACACGGTGGCCTCCACCGCCAGACCAGGGGACAACTGCGCCTTGTAGCCGACTTCATACGTCCAGGCGTCGTCGGTGCCGTAGCTCAGCGGAGCGCCCGGGATCGGGTTGCCCGACGCGTCCTGCGCGGTGTAGTTGGCACCGCCCGGGCGGTAGCCGTTGGCTGCCCGCGCATAGAGGTTGCTCGTCGGCGTCAGCCGCAACCGAGCCGCCAAAAGATAGGTGCTCGCGTTCTCGCTGAAGGCGATCCGGTTGGACTGGGGAGGGGGCGACGACTGCGCCGCGTCGGTCTGCTCGTAGCGGGCGAGCCGCAGCCCGCCCGTCAACGCGAGGTCACGCGTGGCATCCCACGTGAGAGTGCCGTACAGCGAGTTCTCGCTGTAGTCGCGGGTGCCGAGGCGGCTCTGGAACGGCGTCTTGGTGGCGCCGAACTCGATCGTGTCGTTGCTGCTCTGCTCGAGTTCAAACTTGTCGTGGAAGAAGCCGACCAGCCACTGCAGCGGGCCGTCGCCTTGCGAAACGAGGCGGAACTCCTGCGTGGTCTTCTTCTGCTCGATCGTGCTGACGGAGTAGGCCTGGGTTGCGCCCGGGAAGAAAGCCACGAACACCTGGAAATCGGTGACTGCATCGTCGCGCATCTTCTGCTGCGCCGTCACCGACGTGAACCGGGCCCACTGCAGGTCGTATTCCACGGTCAGCGAATAGAGATCCCGCTTGCTCTGGGTGGGCTCGCGCACACCCAGCGGCTGGAACACCAGGTCGCCGTTCGCCGGCTGCCCGGTGGCGGTGTCGTACGGGACACGGCGGCTGCCGTCGCTGTTGGTCGTCTGCGTCATCGCGGTGGCCGTAAGCGACAAACCGCTCATCGGCTTGAGCAGCCCGCTGATGCGCACGCCATGGCTGTCGCCCGAGTTGACTCCCTTGACCGTGGAGGGGCCGTTGGTGTCGACCCAGCCCTTGTCGTCGGTTCGGAACGCCGCGACGCGCAGACCCGCCACGCCGCGCTGAAGAGGCGCGTTCAGCATGCCGCCCACCAGGGTGTTGTTGCCTCCGTTGCGGGTCTGCGAGATGCCCAGGGTGCCACGACCTTCGAAGGCTCCTGCATCGGGCTGCATCGACGTGTACTTGACGATGCCGCCGATGGAAGAGCTGCCATACAGCGTGCCCTGCGGCCCGCGCAGGACCTCGAAGCGAGAGAGGTCCAGCAGGTTCAGGTTGAACGAACTGCCGCGCGCCAGCGGGACATCGTCGAGATAGACGCTGGTGGGAGAGTTGGCGTCCAAGCCCAGCGTCAGACCGCGGATGATGATGTTGCCGGTGCCGTCGATGACCCCGGAGTTCTGCAACACCACCCCAGGAACGGCAGCGAGGTAGTCGTTGACCGAGCGTGCACCGGTCTCCTGCAGCTGCTCGGTGTCGATGCTGGTCACCGCGAGTGGCACCTCCCGGATGAGTTCCTTGCGGCGGGTGGCGGAGATCGTGACAGTCTGCGTTTCCCCGGCGGCGGCTGCGCCCGTCGCCGCTCCAGCGCCTGTGTTCTGACTGGACTGCTGTGCCTGCGCCGTCAACGCCAGAAGACTGGCGGCCGCGATGAGCGTCACGTTGAACAGCTTCTGGTCGCGAGACCGCACCAGGGGGATAAGCAGCTTCATGGGGGGCGTCCTTTCGGCGTTGATCGACCTGCCGCTGCGGGCATGCGCCGCGGTCGCCGGAAAGCGTAAGTCGGGCCCTTGCCGTTGGATTTCGCCCCGTCACCAATTATTTATGCGATCGCATCGCGGCCCCGGTTTCGCGCGGCGCCGGCCTGCTCGGCCTCGCCAAGCGACAGGTGGATGGGTGCGCGGTGGCGCCGGTACTCGCTGGGCGACATGCCGACATGCGCCGAAAAGGCGGCTGTGAAGTTGCTCTGGTGGCCATAGCCCACGCGTTCGGCCACCTGCGCGACGCTGAGCTTGGCCTCCAGCAGCAGTTGCTGGGCCTCGCGCATGCGGCGCTCCAGGCAGTACTCGGCCATCGTGATGCCGAAGACCTCCTTGAAGGCGCGCTTGAGCTTGTTAGGGTTGGTCCCGAGGTCGGCGGCGAGCCGGTCGAACAGCGGTGGATCGCGGTACTGGCGCGACAGACGATCAAGTGCCAGCTGGGCGAGGTCGGCATCGCGCCAGGCGGCGCGCGCACCGCCTGGTGCGACGGCGCGACCGCTGGCCGCGGCAGCTTGCGCCTGCTCGTTGCTGCGGCGCACGGCGTCGATGGTGTAGGCCACCAGCTCGGCCATCCGGCCGGCATACTGCAGCGCACGCATCTCGCCTTCGAGCGGTGTCTCGATGGTGTCGGCAATCAGGCTGGCCACGCGGTGGTCCAGCGGCAGCGACACCAGGCGGCCGAAACGGGCCGTGCCGTTCAGGGCCTCGCGAATCTGCTCGGGCAGATCCTGGGTTTGCAGGCCATAGGCCTTGGCCAGAGCCGACGGCCGGAAGATGCCGTTGACACCCTGCTGGCGGACTCCACCGCGCGCGTCGACCACGATTTGCATGCCTTTGGGCATGCACATCATCGTCAGCTCAGGACGGTTGAACTCGATGGGTGACGACTGGGCTTGCTGGAACACCACGTCGCACGCCAGCGAGGCGCGCAGCAGGATCAGCGACTCGTCGGCCAGGTACACCCGTCGGCGCATGGTGGGCAGCACGAAGTTGTTGACGTCGATCTCCACGCCGTGCTTGAGGCGGATGACGTCGGCGATGCCCGAGCCCCCGATCGCCTGCAGGTACATGCGGATGCCGTTGCGCGCGAATCGCTTGAGCAGGCCGATGTGCTCGCCATGCTCGAAGGCCGCGGCGTCGTGGTCGAGGGGGTGGCGGCTGTCGGACGTGCGCGCGGGCACGTCGTCCTGCATGGTCCACCAGCGGCTACCAGAACTCGTGTCGGCGCCGCGGACGGCGGGGGGCATGCGGTGCACTTTCATAAATCAACGTTGCGCCATCGTATCGACTCCCGCGGACGCCGGCCTACAGTGAATTCGCTGGGCCCGGCGGGTCGCGCCCGCTCGGCGACAACCGGATCGATGCCGTGACCGAAGACACGTCCCCCACCCCCACCAGTTCGCTGGCTCTCCTTCAGCGCCCCGAGAAGGCTCCTCCGCCCGAGCGCATGCCGCTGCCCGACTTGCGCCTTCGGCTTCCGATGCGCGACGGCACGCGCCTGGACACCAACGTCTGGCTGCCCGCCGGCGCCCACCGTACGCCGGCCATCCTGCTGCGCACGCCGTACAAGGAGTCCGTCATGGGCTTCAAGCGCCTGGGCGTGCTGCGCTACGTCGAGGCCGGGTACGCGGTGGTCATTCAGCTGGTACGCGGCATCGGGGCCAGCGAGGGCCGCTTCAGCTTCAACGCTCCCACCGACCCGATGGATGGCCACGACACCGTGGAATGGATAGCCGCGCAGCCCTGGTGCACCGGCGCCGTGGGCATGGACGGCAGCAGCTACGTCGCGATGACGCAGCTCACCACCGCAAGCACGCGCCCGCCCCACCTGCGTTGCATCGTGCCCGCGGTGCCGTCGGTGGACTTCTTCGCCGAGGTGCCCTACCGCGGCGGCGCGTTCACGCGCCTGCACTCGCTGAACTGGAGCCGGCTGCTGCAGATCGACTCGCTGAAGGAGCTGACCGGCGGCTTCATGAGCACGATGCCCCTGCTCTCGCAGCCCGAAATGCTGCAGCGCGTGCTGTCGCGGCCGCTCACCGATGCGGCCGATGGCAGCCTGCACGGCGACTTCCTGCGCCACTACCGCGAGCCGCTGGACCACCCGACATTCGACGCCTGGTGGAGCGAACGCACGCTCGGGTCTGCAGCCTACGCGGCGATGGACCTGCCCGCGCTGGTGGTCAGCGGCAACTTCGACCTCGGCATCGGGGCGCTCACGCTGTGGAAGCGCTTGGAGGCTCACGCGGCGCATGCCGAACGCCGGTCGCTGCTGATCGGCCCTTGGGACCACGGCCAGTGCTACGCCGGCGGCGCGGTGCGCTTCGGCCCCTACGACTTTGGCGGCCAGTCGACAGTCGACCTGCCAGCGCTGCGCCTGGCCTTCTTCGACCACCACCTGAAGGGCGAAGGTCCCGGCCCGGCGCTGCCCGGACGGGTGACCGTGTTCGTGACCGGTGCAAACGAATGGCGCAGCTTCGACAGCTACCCGCCGCGGGAGGTCGAGCGCCAGCGCTGGTTCCTGACCAGCGGCGGCCGGGCGAACAGCCTGCGCGGCGACGGCGCGTTGTCGTTGGAGCCACCGACGGCCGACGGCGAACTGCCGGACCGCTTCGTCGACGACCCCGAGTTGCCCTTCGTCGCCGCGCTGGCCGCCGCGCACGAGGCCGAGAGCCCGCTGGACCTTCGCGAGCGCTGCCGCCACCACGAGACGCTGGTCTACGCCACCCCGGCATTGCCGACTCCGCTCACGCTGCTGGGCGAGCCCGAAGCGCAGCTGTGGGTGGCTGCCGACGCGCCTGACGCCGACGTGGTGCTGTGGCTGGCCGAGCTGCGTGCCGACGGACGCGCGGTGCAGCTGGCACACGGCCAGCTGCGAATGCGCTACCACCGCGGCTTCGACATCGAGACTCTGCTGGTGCCGGGCGAGTCGGTGAAGATCACAGTGCCGCTGACCTACATCGCGCACCGCTTGCCGGCCGGCAGCCGGCTGGCCCTGCTGGTGTCGGGCGGCGACTTCCCGACCAGCGACCCGAACCCGCACACCGGCGAGCCGATCGCCACGGCGGTGCGCTGCCAGCCGGCGGTGCAGACCGTGTTCCACGATCGCGACAAGCCCTCGTCGATCGCGCTGCCGGTGCTGCCTTGAAAGCTCCCGCTGCCGATGTCGCCGAGCCGGTGCGGCTGGACGACCGCTTCGACCACCCGGATCGCCCAGCGCTCGTCAACGGCCACCAGGCGCTGATCCGGGCACTGCTGGCCCAGCAGGCGCGTGACCGCGAGGCCGGGCTGCGCACCGCGGGCTATGTCTCCGGCTACCGCGGCTCGCCGCTCGGCGGGCTGGATCTCGCGCTGATGCAGCAGCGCAGCAGGCTGGATGCGGCCGGTGTCGTGTTCGAGCCCGGCGTCAACGAGGACCTGGCCGCCACGGCGGTCTGGGGCACGCAGCAGTTGGCCGTGGTGGGCGACGGGCACGTCGACGGCGTCTTCGCGCTCTGGTACGGCAAGGGCCCGGGCGTCGACCGCGCGGGCGATCCCATCAAGCACGGCAACTATTCCGGCACCCATCCACACGGCGGCGTGCTACTGGTCTACGGCGACGACCACCCGGGCAAGTCGTCTACCGTGGCCCACCACAGCCAGCAGGCGCTGGCGGCCAACTCGGTGCCCAGCCTCTATCCGGCCGACGTGGGCGAGTTCGTGCGCTACGCGCTGCTGGGCTGGGCGATGTCGCGCTACAGCGGCTCCTGGGTGGGCTTCAAGGTCGTCAACGAGACGGCCGAACAGGCGATGAACGTCGCCTCTCCGGCAGCATCGCTGGTGATCGAGCGGCCCGATCCCGCACCTCTGCTGCCGCCAGAAGGCGTTCACTACCGCGGCGCCTATGCGCCGGTGCGCGAGGAGCAGATCGTGCGCCGTCATCGCCTGCCCTTGGTGCAGCGCTTCGCACGGGCCAACCGCATCGACGACGTGCGCTGCGGGGACGCATCCGCCCGCTTCGGCATCGTCACGGCCGGCAAGTCCTGGCATGACGTGCGGCTGGCGCTGCAGGCGCTGGGCATCGACGATGCCAGGGCGCGCGCGCTGGGCGTCGCGGTCTACAAGGTGGGCATGATCTGGCCGCTCGAGCCCGAGGGCCTGCTGGCGTTCGCCCGCGGCAAGGTCGAGTTGCTGGTGGTCGAGGAGAAGACCTCGTTCATCGAAGCCCAGGCCGCTGCGCTGCTGTACCCGCTGGCCGAGCGCCCTCGGCTGGCCGGAAAGACCGATGGCGCAGGTGCCGCCCTGCTGCCATCGGACATCGCACCCGAGCCGCTGGAGTTGGCACAGGTGATCGCCGCGCGGCTGCAGGCCTGCGGGTTGGCGGACGAAGGACTGTTGGCTCGTGCCGCCTCGCTGCGCGGCACACAGGCTGGCTTGCTCGCCGTGGTGTCGCCCACCGATGCGCGACGCACGCCCTACTTTTGCTCGGGTTGCCCCCACGGCACTTCGACCCAGTTGCCCGAAGGCAGCATCGCGTTTTCCGGTATCGGTTGCCACGGCATGGCGGTGCTCTCGCGCAGTGACACGCGGATGCCCACTCAGATGGGCGGCGAGGGACTCAGCTGGGTGGGCCTGCATCGCTTCACGAACAGGCCGCATGCGTTCCAGAACCTGGGCGATGGCACCTACTTCCACTCGGGCAGCCTGGCGGTCCGTGCGGCGGTGGCCAGCGGCGCCAACATCACCTTCAAGATCCTCTACAACGACGCTGTCGCCATGACAGGCGGGCAGCCGGTGGACGGTCCGCTGTCGGCGCCGCTCATCGTGAAGCAGGTGCTGGCCGAGGGCGTGAAGGCCGTGGTGCTGGTCAGCGACAACCCCACTCGCCACCCGGCCGGCAGCCTTCCCCCAGGGGTGCAGGTGGCGCACCGCGACGAACTGGATGGCGTGCAGCGCCGGCTGCGCGACACGCCGGGCTGCACCGTGATCGTCTATGAGCAGACCTGCGCGGCCGAACTGCGTCGCCGTCGCAAGCGGGGCAAGGCCCCCGATCCGCCGCGCCGGCTCTTCATCTTCGACGAGGTGTGCGAGGGCTGCGGAGACTGTGTCACGCAGTCGGGCTGCATCAGCGTGGAAACCAAGGACACGCCCCTGGGCACCAAGCGCACGATCAACGCCTCTTCGTGCAACAAGGACGAGTCGTGCCTCAAGGGCTTCTGCCCGTCGTTCGTGAGCCTCGAAGGCGCCGAGCCTCGCCGCGCAACACCGGCAGGGCGTACCGCAGTCCTCGACCTGGGCCTGCTGGCCGAACCCGTCGTGGCCGCGCTGGACGAGGGCCGCTTCGGCCTGATGATCACCGGCATCGGCGGCAGCGGCGTCATCACCGTCGGCGCGGTGCTGGCGATGGCTGCGCACCTGGACGGACGCGCCGTCAGCACTTACGACATGACAGGCCTGGCACAGAAGAACGGGGCTGTGTTCTCGCACCTGCAGGTGGCTTCGTCGCCCGCCGAGCTGGGTGCCAATCGGCTGGGGTTGGGAGAGGCATCGCTGGTGCTGGCCTTCGACCTGGTCGCGGCGCTGGCCGACGACGCCTGGCGCACCCTCCATCCCCAGCGTACGCGGCTGTTGGGCAACGATCGTGTGCAACCCACGGCGGCCGCGCTTCGCGACCCCACCGCAAGACCTGACGTGTCGCTGCTGCAGCGGCGCCTGGCTTCAAGGGTTCCGGCCGAACACCTGCGGTTCGTCGACGCGACAGGGCTGGCGACGGAACTGCTGGGCGATGCCATCGCGACCAACTTCTTCCTGGTCGGCGTGGCGCTCCAGTCGGGCTGGCTGCCCGTGTCAAGGGCCTCGCTGGAGCGCGCCATTCGACTCAACGCTGTGCAGGTGGACACGAATCTGCAGGCGCTGGCCCTGGGGCGCCTGTGGGCACATGACCCTTCGCGTGTGACCGCGTTGCTGACCAAGAGTGGAGGGACGCCGCCCGCAGAGCCGAGAACGCTCGATGAGGTGATCGACTTCCACGAACAGCGCTTGGCGGCCTACCAGGACGGCGCCTACGCCCGCCGCTGGCGCACGGCCGTCGAGCGCGTGCGCATCCGTGAGGCTGCCGTGGCGGGCGAGGCGGGCCCCTTGACGGAGGCCGTGGCCGTACAGCTGGCTCGCCTGATGGCCTACAAGGACGAATACGAGGTCGCGCGCCTCTACGCCCAACCCAGTTTCCGCGCCCAGCTGGATGCTCAGTTCGAGGGCATCCGCCGGGTGGAACTGAATCTCGCTCCACCGCTCTTGTCCCGCCCCGATCCGGTCACCGGCCGCGCGCGCAAGCGTGTGTTCGGGGGCTGGCTGCTGCGGCTGATGCCGGTGCTGGCAGCGTGCCGGCGGCTGCGAGGCACCGCGTTGGACCCGTTCGGCCACACGGCCGAGCGTCGCATGGAGCGCGCGCTGGCTGGCGAGTACCTCGCGTTGATCGACGATGTGCTGGCCGGGCTGAGCCGCGACCGGCTGCCCCTGGCCCTGGAGATTGCGCGCAGTGCCGACGCCATCCGCGGCTATGGGCCTGTGAAGGCCGGCCACGTGGCCCAGACGCGGCACCGCTGGGCCGAGCTGATGGTGCGCTGGCGGGCCGACGCCGCCCCAGCAGAACCCGTGGCGGTGGCGCGGGTGGCCTGAAGCGCGCTTTGCGCGAGGCCTAGACCCTGGCTGGCCAGGCAGACGAGTTGCCGGCCAGCGGGCGGGTGGCACGCCGCTTCTTCGACGAGCCGGTCGTGATGTCCCGCGGCACCGATGGCCGCCCCGCTGCACTGGCCGACCGCTGAATCTCGTCGCGCCTAGGCGATCGCCTGGGACGGACGCCTAACAACGTATGCCCGAGCAGCTGCCGCAGTGGCCGCCGTCATCGGCGCACGACTCCACAACGGCTGCAGGCAGTTTGGAGCCGTCTTCATTGAAGCGATCGGAGAGCAGTAGCGCATGGTCATGCCTGCAGTCACGAATCGCGAGGGGCACGCTCAAGGTAGTGCGCTGCGCACTCGAGTCACCCGACGGCGCTAGCGCTTCCCTGAGAAGGTGCGTGCAATTAGTGCAACTGACATTCAAGAATGAACGAATCGCCAACTTGGTAATCCCGCCAACTCCTGAGCAAATATGCAGACTGCATAGTCCAGCGCTATCCGGTTGACATCTCAATAGCTGCAGCTCAGAATTACGTCGCGCCCCCGGTTCTCGGTTTTGTTCGCGACGTTTAGTTCCTTTTTTCGCGTGCGCCCTTGAGCCAGCCCGCCCTGCCTGGGACTGATGTCCTGGGGTCTTCAAACTGAAGAGCACAGGGGAGGCGTCGTACGGCCGGGATTCAGGCACCGGCTGCACGACAAAGACCCACGCATTGGCCAACTGTGCCTTTGCAAGCGCTTGCAGATCAAGCCCGCCACAGTGCAGGTCGATCTGCTTGAATCAGAGCACTGCTGCCTAGCAGAGCCAAACCAACCGCACCACGCGCAATTCCGCGCGATCGGTTGCTCGTGCGCCAGATTGACTGGCTGGCACGAGGGCTCTGACATGGGTTTTTGCTGTGCCTGTCCCTCAAGACGGCACCAACCTCTTGGACAAGGTTGGTGTTTGCGACGCCGAACGTCGCCTGCTCTCTGCCATACGCTGCGTACCGTCCTGCCGCGGCCTGCTTCTTGCGCTCCTCCTCGTCGAGGCGGCGCTCGAAGCCTATTTCAATCTCTCTGCGCTGCCGCGCGTTAAAGCCTGGCTGGCCGTGGTCACAGGGCTCATCGAACGAGTTGAGCAGCTGGATGACGAAGGCGCCGTAGGTCTTCGAACGGCCGGGCAAGGGGCTCAAGGCAGTGTCTACGGCTGGCTTTGTGCCATCTATCCCACTCGGCTCAAGCCACAGTGCCATGAACGAGCCCTCGCCTTGCTCGGCATGCTTGTCATGGATGCCTGCTGCGGTAACCGGCCGCTGCTCGAGAGCCCAATTGCCGGTTGGTACACCCTTATTCAGGGCGGAGGGCGTTCAGCGGACTGGAAAGAGTTCGCGACGGTCGTGCCGGTCTCACTCGAGGGTCTCCATACTGCGCTCACCAATACAAAAGCGCCTGGCCTTTCGGATCTGCTCGCCGCCGTCATTGCAGCACTGGGGCGCGCGTGGCTGGACCCGAATCTCGATCCGCTGGTGCCGGACGAAGCTAAGTCTGCACCACCCGAAGGAGGTCCGTCCGTACCTGATGAACCTGGATCTGCAGCAGATGGTGCGGGGAGTGCAGAAGATCTTGCAGAGGGCGAAGACGACCCCAACGCCAACCGCCAGGATAGGAAGACGCGCGGGCCTCTGAATACAGAGGATTCACGTGAGAACCCGGTTGCCTGGCTGGTCAAGGCGGCCAACTACGCGCCACACCTTCAGCGATTCGATCTCATCGGCTATATCGACCGGCTTCACCCTCTGGTAACGCAGGCCTGCTGGAAGAACTATCGCGAACACTTCAACAGCCAAGGCGCGCAAGAAAAGGTCTGGGTCGCATTCGCTCACGTAACGCAGCGCCTGGCTCAACCCGCACGCATCGGGCTGGCACTCCGGCTCGACGGCAAACGTTCAACACAGCTGGACGTTCCTGGCGGTGCCGTCGTGTGGAACCTGCTGGCAGCGTTGTCGGCGTCCGATGACCCGGCGTTGGATGCTCTCAAGCCCGAACAACGGTCCTACGCGGTGACGCTACCGCTGGACGCCGATGTCGCGGGCTACCTCCGCCAGTGCCGCGCCTTGCGCCCTGATGCATCGACTCTGGCCGAACTCCTCGCGATCGACACCACTGCCGAGTCCTTGAAGGTCTGGCTGCGGCGGTATCGGGCGTTCCTGCAGGACGAGGGAGACAGCAGCGTCCAGGTGGCCTACGACGCCCGGTTCGCCACCAGCCTTGGCGACGCCTACCGCCACATTGGCGCGGGCGAGGCCATGGCCTTCTTACGTGGCCTTGACTTGGACGCCATGCCGTTTGGCATGGCGCACTACATCACCCTCGATCCGGAGTTCACGACATCAATCGAGCGTGAACTCTTCGAGTTCATGGGCTGGAAGATGCCTGCGGGCTGGACTGCCAAGGGGCCCGAAGGTTCGCCCATTTCGATCACCCCCTCGCAGTTTCAAGCCGGGTGGGCGATCGCCCAGCAACGAACAGAGGAAGCACACCGCGACCTGAAGGCATCGAGAACAGCAGAAGAACTCCGAGACGCCTTCAACCGACTCTCGCGTTTGCGCCTGCTTGCGGTCATCACCCTCGCGGCACACCGCGGAACGCTGCTTTCGCGACTGACATGGCGTTCGCTCTATCAGTACCGCGAAGTCATTCATGCTTTCGACAAGAACGTCGGTGACTATCAGAGCGATCGCTGCATCCCTGTGCATGCGCTTCTTGATGACGCGCTTGCTGGCTGGCAGCTCGACCTGTCACTGATGCGAAAGAAGGCCGCCGCGCTCGGAGTCGCACTCTCTGCGGAGGGCCGGCGGGCACTGCCCGCCGGCTTGCCTTCAGACCCCGTGTTCTTCGTCGTGCGGATTGCGAAGGAGGAGAACGCAACCCGTCTTGAGCGCGCTTCGCTCCGTGTTGGTCCAGTCGCGGAAGAGGCCAAAACCACCTTCGATCGACCGCTCAACGTCGGCCGCCACTTTCTGATCTCGCAACTTGTCCAGCGCCGCGTGAGCACTTGGCAGATACGCGTGCTGTCTGGTCATTGCCGGATCCATGCCGAAGTCTTCTCTGATGGCATGCACGTTCCACCGGCACATGCCTTCGCTTCTCTGAGGAACAGCATCGAGCAACTGTTGGGCGAACTCAGATTGGCCCCCGTAGCCAGTCTTGGCAACCGGTGAAGCGGCCGTTAGAAAGCACAGCTTCCGTGGCAGCGCTTACGCGCACGACTGCGAGCGCGTGCCCAACCTGCTGGTGTTCGACCAAGCGTTTATTGAACGCAATGTCTTCGCTGGAGGCGAGGTCCATGCTGACCATCATCAGTCATTGCTGGACTTCGCCCTTGGCACGGCTGCGGTTGCCAAGAAGAAGGAGGTTGACGACGCGTCAGAAGCGATGACGTTGGCGACCAAGGCCCGTAGCACAGCGGAGGGCAAGCTGCAGGGTTATCGCGGCACGATGTCCGTGGCGGCGTTCCTCGCGCTGCCAGAGGAGCCGCTGGCCGACGAGAAGATCGCCGACTACGAGTCGCGGATCGCGAACGCCAACTCGGCGGCTACGCTTAGCCAGCGGGCCGCTCTGAAGGCCCTCACGCTCCCAAAAGTCGAGTTCGTCGACTTCGAGACTGTTCTCAAGAGTTCCTTCAAGCAGATGCACGAGAACGCCGGTGCACTGGTCAAGGCTCACGTTGACGGTCACGGCGGGTCGGACTCGCAACGCTGGATTGGCGACGGTCTGCGGTTCCTAAAGAACGACAGCTGTCCGTTCTGCGGACAGGCGACAAAGGGCATGGAGCTCATCGATGCCTATGCCACGTTCTTCAACGAGCAGTACAACGCGCACAACCGCCGCATCCAGGCTCTCCCGGACATGGCACGTCGCTCGTTGAGCGACGGAACCATCGACTCCTGGGCCAGCGAGTTCCAGGCCAATGCCGACCGCGCACAGGCGTGGGTCGAACAGCTGCATCTCGCCTGCACCACGCCCGACATCGCAGCGCTGAAGGCGCTGGCGAAGCAGATTCGGGATTGCCTAGAAGTAGCCGCGGAAGCGAAGGCGAAGCAGCCGCTGGAGCCTGTGGACACTGCTCTTCTCGAACCTGCCATCGAAGCGCGCGACTCCATCGTGAAGGCGCTCGGGGACTACAACGCTTCCGTGGAGGCGGCCAACACGAAGATCGCTGATTTCAAGAAGACGCTACAAGCAGAGAACAAGCCCCAGCTCGAGGCAAGCCTTGCCAGGGTACGGGCGCAGAAGTCCCGGCACAGCGTTGAAGTGGTAGCAATCGTCAACGAGCGCACGCAAGCCGACGAAGAACGCAATAAGCAGGAGAAGGCCAAGGCGACTGCGCGCGAGGAACTCGACCTGTTGATGTCGACGATGCTGACGGAATACGAGGGCGACATCAACAAATGGTTGACCCATCTGCGAACGCCGTTCAGGGTAAGCAAGCTGAACTACAGCTACGTAGGCGGACCGACACCGCGCACTGAGTACGGCGTGCTGGTGCGGGAAAAGCACGTCGCTGCCGGCAAGGCTTCCGCCAGCGCGCCCTCCTTTAGCACCGTGCTATCAGACGGAGACAAGCGCAGCCTAGCGCTCGCCTTCTTCCTCGCCAAGGCACTGCATGAGAAGAGCTGCGCAGCCAGCATGGTGGTTCTGGATGACGTCTTCGCTTCCTTTGACAGCAATCGTCGTTCTCAGACTATCGCTGCGCTCTGCGAGGTGGCAAAAAAGTGCGCCCAGGTCATCGTCCTCGCTCACGACGCGTACTTCCTCTATGAGCTTGAAAAAGTAATGGCTGAGGAGAAGGTGCCGGAGGTATTGCCGCTGCAGATTCGCCGAGTTAACGAGTTCTCTGAGCTTGCGCCGGCGGACTTCTCACTGATGTGCGAGTCCGACTACTACAAGCGATACCGGACAACCTGGAGCTACCTCTCCGGCGCTGCGCCCGACGACCTGTTGCCCGTGGCGCAAGCTCTGCGTGTCCTGGTCGAGGGCAACCTGCACCGGCGCTTTCCGGGGTTGATCCGAGATGGCGTGACGATGGGCGTCATCATCGGTCTCATCGAAAGCGCACCGGCGGGCAACCCGCTCGAACAGCTCAAGTCGCAGGTAAAGGATCTCCGGTCCTTCAACGAGTTCGCCAGCCTCTTCCATCACGACACGCAAGGCAAGATCCCGCGCACGAGCGTGACCGATGGTGAGTTGCATCCTTTCGCAAAGCAGGCCATGGCGTTCGTACACCTCGGCAAGATGAGCTAAGGCGCCAAGAGCTTGATGGCGACTTCCTGGACGTCCGCTCCCGCTCCCAGCAGACGTTCAACCCGCTGACGTCGAAGGATGCCCGCAGTGTCAAGCCGCCAGCTGCAGTCTGTGGCGGTACAGGGCTGGCGCGAGATGGCGCCATGGCTACCTGTGTAGCGCCCCACTCGTGGGTCGGACCTACTGACCAAGGGCCGTTGGAGGCCCACGCTTGTCACAAGCCCAATGGTCTCAACACAGACGTGCCTGGATCGTCGTAGATCTAGCCTGTCACAGAACCTGTCACAGATCCTGTCACAAAGCAAAAAGCCACCCAGTTGGGTGGCTTCCGCATCGCAGCTAACTCGTTGATCTAGCTGCTGTTTTCGTGGTTGCGGGGGCAAGATTTGAACTTGCGACCTTTGGGTTATGAGACCGCAAACTATCCGTGTAGCCCGCTTGATTTCAAGCGGACCCAGATGGTTTCAAAAGGGCTGTCACACCAAAAACGTCTTGCGCATCAAGTACTTGGGCAATCCGTCGGTCTGTGACGTTCGACACCATCCGCTCCCACTTGCCGCCTACCCCGCGTCACAGCGACGCGTGGTCGGCAGCCCAGACAGGCTGACGGCTGCTCGTGTGAACTACCCCGTAGGGCAAAACCAGCCATCTGAATTCAGTCTACCGCAACCGCACGCTCAGGAGGCTAAGGCAGCGCGCGCTCGTCTACGCCAGTGCGCGGAGCCTGTCAGCAAGCTCGTCATGCTGTAGTGCAAATCTCTTGGCGTTCCTTCGTAGCTTCTCGAGGTTCAGAAGCTTCCACTGCATCGCTGGCAGGTGCTCGATGTGCGGGTACGGGAGCAGTGTCCAATCAGGCTCTGCGCGCGCGATGGACAACAGGAAGTCACGCTGCCGCGGCAGCAGCGCGCGCGGCAACTCTTGAAGCAGGCGCTTGCGCACCGCTTCAAGTGCGCTCAGGTCAACAGCATCAACGGTCATCCCGTCGAACTCATTCTCGAAGATCGCCTCGAGCGGCTTGAGGTTGGGGAACAGGACCTCGTGCATCGGCCGGTTGTGCCCGGCCAAGTAGACGGTGAAGCAGTCCAGCATCTCCTCACTCCACCGATGGCCTGTATCCAGCATCAGTTTCACATCGAAGAGGTCGCGTGGATGCTGCCGGTCCAACGCGGCGACCAGCTTGCTGCCGTACAGCTCGGCGGAAGACAACACTGGTAGCTCGATGCTGGTTGAGAATCTCGTCTCAGCGGTGGGCACCATTTTCTTGATCGCAACCGGCTGGACCGTGCCGCGGAAAACATAGTTCACCTCGACCTTGACCTCAGCGTCGTCCGCCCGGATGAAGAGCTTGGCTTCGTGGCCCTCGGCGGTCTTCGGTGCCACCACCCCGTACCCCATGCGGCTGACCCGTTCACCGACAGCCATCAGCTCTTCACCGATGAGCTGTATCGCAATCTCGCGTGGCAGATCGTGGCGCGTGAACACAACATCGATGTCAACGGACAGTCGCGGCATGTCCTGTAGGAAGAGGTTCAGGGCCGTACCGCCCTTCATGGCAAAGATCGGGTTGGCGAAAACAGCCGGCGCAATGTCTAGTAGCAGGCGCACCGTACGCACGTACGTCTCGTTCATGCGGGCCTCTTGAGGTTCAGGCGCTCGCCGGTACGGGCCTTCCCAACCCATCGTTTCCCGCCACCGAGTCGTTCACTGGCCGCTCTGGCCAAAGACTTCCACGGCAAGTCCAGTTCGTCAGCCAAGGCGTATGCAAGGCGTACGACCTTGATGCGCGTGAGGTGACGAAGCAGCTCTTCAAGGATGTCCAAGCGGAGCAATCGTGCCGCTTCGACCAGATGGCGCGCCTCTTCCAGGCCCTGCTTCTTGCCGACGTCGCTCAACAGTTCGAGGATCGCCCGCTCCGGCCCTGAAACAGGTAGGTCGACCCGGCCCGCCGGCAGCGGGCTCAGACCCAGCTGTGGTGGCAGCGCATCGTTGAACAGGTTTGTTGCCTGGTAGCTGGAGGCATAGGCGGTGGTGAACCATGCAGGGAGCGCACCTGGCCGGTCACCCCACAACACCAGCCTTTCCTTGGCAGCAAGGTTGTGCCGCACCCCTCGCCATGCCAGCGCGCTCTTGCCGGCCACGTGCAGACCCGGTATCTCGGAGGCCAACCACGCCAATGCAGCGTCTCGGTTGAGCTGGTCTCCGGGCAACAGATAGATGCCACGCCCCAGGCGCGTCAGCCACCCGGCCTCGGCCAGGCGGGCCACCTGCTGCGCAGCAAGGCCGCGGTCGCCGAGCCACTTCGTTGTGAGTGGTGTGCCTCGGGGCACCTCGGGCAGGAGGTTGCGGAATAGAAGGCTTGGCGCTGTTCGCACCAGATGTAATTTACGACAATTTTTTCATGCGGTCGATCGGATTCGATGCGGGAGACGTTACCGGGCCACCCCAAGTCTGCATCGAAAAATGCAGACAAGTAGCGTCTGATGAGAATTTTGAGCGGAAAAACATGCCGAGGCAGGCCGGCTACGGCAGTGGTCGTTCTTGCACAGTTCGCGCAATGTGTTCAGGACGAAGCTCCGTCGCGGCCCTGAACCAACCAAGGCCAGACTTCCCGCAGGACACGCTGCATAACCTCGCCCATGGCCGGTGCAGCAATCCGAGCACGCGTCACGAAGGCAGCCCAAACATGCTCCCGGCTGGCATCTGCTGCGAACTCATCACACAGAACAAGGGGAAACGACTTCGGCGCGTTTAGGCCTCGACCAAAGAAAGCATCGGCAATCGCGGCCGGGAGTAAGTTGACCTCGACCTTTCCAGACTCGACCAGCCTGTACAAGTCCCACAAGACTTTCACACCCGCCGGGGACGCACCCAGGGCAACAGCCGCACGTAGCCTGAGCCCCAACAGCGAAGTCGGCGAACATGCCAACACCCTGGCTCCCAGTGACCCCCCAAGCACGGATTTGAGTTGGTAGTCACTGGGCTTCAGGCTGATCCTCTCGTCGAGCCTGACAATGACCGACAGCGGCACCTTGATCCCGCCCAGATGGCCGACCAGGTTCACCACTGTGCACAAACCACCGGCTCTCGAAATCTGCCCGGAGACTCCACCGGCCGGCAGATCTATATCTAGGCCGTCGTCGACATCGACATCGCATGCCTCGCGCAACCGCTGTGCAAGTTTGTCGTTGTCGACCGGCCCGACAGCAAGCAGTTCAGCTTGCCACTCGTGCGGAGCTTCGCCTCCCAGGCAAGCGTGGAGCATCAGGTCACCAGACAGCAGCAGTTGATCTCTGACTACTTTGTGCTGGGCCAGTCTCAGCGCCAGACCCTCCGCGACGAACCAAGCCAGTACCGCGCCAAACTCCTCCCGCCTGGCGTAGGCGCGGCGACGGAGTTGAAGCTGAACTTGCTTGATGCGCTCAGGGGTCACCCTATCGACTCCATGTAGGGGAGCATCACGCCGAGAACTCGACTGGCCCTGGCACAGTCCCAGATGTCGTCTATGGTCGCGGCCCTCCTGCCAAGCGCTGCCTGCAGAGCCTCGATAGCGGTGTCCAGCCCGACCCGCGTGCGGTGCTGAAAGCAGTCAACCACAGTCTGGGCGGGGGAGGTAAACCGTAACGGCACCTCTTCAACCACCCTCGTTTCGACCTCCCAATCAGCCCGTTCGATCTGCGGCCTCACCCTGGCAATAGGAAGTTGCTTGAGGTCAGGGAATCGACTGCGTGCTGGCACGCAAAGCCAGATATCTGGGCAAGGGCCGCGGAGGCCATGCCATCTCAGCGCAGTGAGCAAGCAGAACACGCCCGTTGGCGCATACAGAGCAGCCACCAGCAGGTCGTGATTCACGGAGAGCTCACGCCCGTCGATCCGGTAAACGCCGCGTGCGCCCGGCTCTGGGATCAACGTACCAGATTGCACCAACCGATCGACCGCCGGGCGACTGAAGCCCCGGTCAATCAGCACTGCGGCGCTTGTCAGCGACCCCGTTGGTAGCTTCGAAACAGAGGGGGCACGCATGCGATGTCAAATGTCTACTGCGAGAAGCAACAATAGACATTATTGCCCGTTATGACGGGGTTTGACGCAGACATCTTTCGATACGGGGTCGGATGCACCTCTTTGCAGATATTTCTGGCTTGACAAAGCAGGAAAAGATGGGTGCATGACATCGATCTACTCAGTCTTTAGCGCCATCCACCGCCCCGGCGCCTTGCCGCCCCCGTCCGGCCCGCCCTGACGCCGCGCCGCGCCGCGACGAGCTCACCTGAGCCGCCCACCGACGGATCAGCAAGCGGCGCTCCACAAATGACCTCACCGATGCCCGCCAGTGCTTCTGGCGCAGCGGAAGGGCGGAGCTACGCCCGAAACCAGAACCAAAGCAAGCGATGCAGCGAGACATCAGTACGAACGACGGGGATGCCGTATCGAGGCTCCAGCAAATCCCAATGACCACCGAACAGCAGATCTCATCACCAGAAACGTACGTACTGGCTGACGCCATCGCGGCGACACCGCCACAACGGCGCGTCTTGACCGTGCTGGGCATCCGTCGTAACGGCGCCGGCGCCCTGCCGGCCCTCAGAACCGCCACACGAGCAGTCGCAGCCGCAGCCGTCCAGCACCCCTCTGCGCGGGCTTCAGCCTGGTTGGAAATTCTGCGAGCACTGGTGGACCTCGTGACAGCGGCCTCAGCTAAGGGCCCTTGGCTAGACATCCTGTGCCCAGCCATCGGCCATCGGATGGTCTGTGACGTGTTGGCCGACCCGGCACGCTGCGCCCTGCCCCTGCAAGCGCGGGAACGCCTGGACGCCTGGCTCGGCCTGCACATCTTCCACTCGCTGAGCAGGGGCGGTGTCGTGGCCGTCTCGACGCTGGACGATTGGGAGACGCTGCGTCGTACTGGCACGCCGCGGGCCAACACGTCGGCGCCATGGATCGGTGCAGCCAAGTGCATGCCACTCAATGCCGCGGAGATCGACAAGTTGCTTCTCAGTGTGCGTAACGAGCGCTTGAAGGACGCGCTCCAGTCGACCCTGGCTGCACTGGCTGCCGACATCCCGGATCCTGAGGCGAGCAGCAGCCTCATGGACCCGCCTGCACCGACCAGTCCATCGATTGACCCGGCCAGCAGCTTGGACTGCGAAGAGGGCGATGACGCAGATGGCGAAGCCGAAGAGGGCAAAGGCGAGGACGCCGCGTTCGATGGTGTGGGTGACGCGGCCGGCTCTGAATCGTCATTGCTGACTCTCTTGATGCACCGCGGCATCCACGCCGGATACCGCGGCCAATTCGGAGTGACTTCAATCTACGGCGAATTGCCGCCACCGAATCTGCGCCGTACGTGTCTGTCCTTGGCAGTCACGCTCAAGACAGGCACTCAGGCTGACCGCACAAGGGCAGCGGTGGCGGAGGTGTCGCTCAAGTTGCCCCTGTCGCCAAGGCGAACCCTGAGCGTGCCCTTGACATGCAATGACGACGTATGGCTCGACCTGCCGAGCCGGTCGCTCTACTGGAACTTTGATCGGGTTCTCTCATCCCGCGAGTGCGACCCCGAAGGCTCCGACAAACTGGGCCGCTGCAAGCCCGTCCGCATCAGGCTGAGTGACGCCTGCGCGTTGCGCCTTAACGAACTGCTCGGCGCAAACCCTTCAGCCGCATCGCTGCGTGAACTCGTTGGGGCGGGCTCAGACCACAACGCCACAACCGTATGGCTCACCGCTTACGGGAACTTTCTGCGCAGCCACGGCGACGACAACTACAGGGCGTATTCCGTGCGTTTCGCCAGGTCGTACCGCAGCGTCTACTTAGAGCGTGGACACGGCGCCGTCGCAGCAGCCCTACTCGGGCTCGATTTCGCGACCGTGCCCGCGGGGCTTCTCCACTACATCAGTCTGTCTTCTGAACGCGTCACTCAGTGGCAACTGGATGTTGATCGTTACCTGGGATTCCTCTGGACGCCAGATGCGAAGTTGGGAGCAAGCTTATGATTGGCTCGGCCATCCACATCAGCCCTGAGCAGTACTGCGATGGTTGGGTATCGCTGCAAACCGCCTGCGGCACGGAACGATCACGGTTGGAGTCCGCCAAGTCGGCGGCCGAGATCGCCGACGCCTGGACCAAGCTCAGCGCTGGACGCCTCGCTAGCCTGGTAACCACGACTCTGCACCGTGCCCAGCGCCTGAATCGCCTGACAGCGGCGTCGTTGTTGACGCTGAACGGCTACGGCCTCTTCGGGGACAAGGACGTCGACCCCTACAGGGTCTGGCGGCTCTTTCCATACACCGACCTTGCTCGTCAGGTGCTCAGTGCAGTACGCGCCGACATTGAATTGCTGCGCCAGAGAGCCCTTGAGTTCGGTCTTCACCTGCGCCTGCAGATCGGCGAGCCGGGAAGCCCGCTGCCCCGTCGCTTGTGTCTGTTCTTCGGGCTTGAGGCCGCGAACGTTGGATCAAGCACGCAGCTGCGCCGCGTGCCGTTCAAGCGCAGCAGCGTGCAGGCGCTGACAAAGCTGCACTTCCATGGCAACCCCGCCAACATCGGGCGCCACTTCTTTGTCTCCGAGATGGCGGCCGCTAGCACAGACACGTGGCTCATTGCAGCGGCCACAGGCCACGGTCACGTTGGCGCAGAAGTGTTCAGTGATTCGATGGCAGTGGCACCAGTGCATGCCTTGTCACACCTGAAGGAGGTACTCGAGTCCATCCTCGCACCACTGTCTCTGGCACCCGTTCCTGGTGCCGAGCAAACTGTCGACGCAGCAAAGCTCACCCCCTGCCCAGCCCCGTCGCTGCTCAGTGACAACTACCTGCACCCAAAGCGTGGGCCCAACGGCAGGATCCTGCCGCCCGTTGCCGACCCGCTCACGCCGATCGCTTTGCTTGTCGTCAGCCGCGTCGAGGCGATGCTCTCCACGCGGGCTGTCATCCCCGAACTCGGCGGAGGTGAAGCTCCCCTGTGCCTGGCCACTTTGGAGGGCATTCACCCCGCTGATCTCCTCGAAGCGCAGGCGCAAATGCCAGCCGCATTGGGGACGACGAACAAGGGGCTGACTCTGGTCTGGAAACGCAATGGGTGCGCGGGCGAAATCCCGCAGCCGCTGTGCGCCCGAACAGTACTTGCCATCGATAAGTCGAAGTGTCGGGAGTCCATCTGTTCTGACGCACAGATGCGTGCCGCGGGCGCCTGGGTTCGAACCACCTGCCCTGAGGTGCTGTGGCCGGCAGACGACCGCGATGTCTTCCTCGCCTACTGTGCCCTGGCCCAAAGATGGCACCGCATCCACAACGCACCTGCTGAGTTGGCGGCAGCTTCACGCACCATCTTCTCCGCATCGGTCAATCGCGAGTCCGTGCTCCGGCTTGCCGACTCTCAGCGTCCAAAGCACTTCGAGCAGTTGCCCTTCGTACCGCTGCGTACCGCCCCCTCAAGAGAGAGAGTGCGACTTCGCACAGCTCTGTCTGAGCTCAAGCGCGCGATTGGGACTCAAGGAAACACGAAGGCCAGGCATGGCGAAGAGCAGGCCCGATCGCGTGCGCTGCTCAAGGCAATCGACCCCATCGACACAACGGTTGACCTGCCGGCACTGCGTGGCAAAGAAGTGTTCGGTGCCGAGGCTCACTGCTGGATCGACGATGGGCTGCGGGCCAGCGGCGCCGGGCGCCAGTACAGCTCACTGCGCACCTACAGCACGCAGGTCTTCATAGGCCTTGAGCTGATTTCTGTCAGTGACGACATGTCGATGTGGACGCCTCCCGACTTCGTGGCGTGGCACTCGCGCACGCGGAAGGCCATCTGCAAGGCCGACAACACGACAGATCCCGACATGTCCGGCGTGAGGCGCTTCCTGCTGGTCGGGCGCGATCGTCTGGGCTGGGACGTGCCAGATGAGTTACTTCGGGGGATATCGCCATTCGCCATGGACGGGCAGCGCAAGGCCGCCGCCGCTACCATGGTCTACAGCTTCGACTATGCGAACGCCCGCAAGATCGTCGACTGCCGGCTGGCGGAGTGGCCACTACTCCTCGAGGCAGCCTGCATTGACCTGCGACTGCGCGAAGCTGTTCCCTCGCGAAGTGGCGAGCGCGCCACCCTTGGCTCGAACTGTCTGACGGCGGAGTCCGATCGGGTCATTTTCAGGCCGACTGGCTTCAGTGACACGAAGTCGTCCGCAGGCGTGCGCCTGTGCACGACTCCGCCTGACCTTGCACAAAGCATCCGTCACCGCACTGCGACTGCAGCGCGTGCAAAGAGCAGCTTTCTGTTCCTTGACGAAGACGGCAACGACTGGTCAACAGTTAATGCGATCGATCGAGTCGAGAACGAGGCGCTGACCCTCGTGACCGGAGACCCGTCCTACCGGCCTCACAGCGGACGTGCCGCGGCGGGCTGCAACATCGCTTGGCCGGGCTGGGAGCCTGCAGCATCTGGGCTCTTCAACGGTCGTGCCGTGAGCGCAATGCCCTCTGCACCCAGCACGCTCGACTTCAATCGGGTAGTGCGGGCGACCATGGAGTGCGGGCAGGGGCATGCATCCACCTTTCTGACCTACTACGCCTCGGTCTGGCCGTTCCTACGCGCGATCTCTGCGAACGCCAGGCTCAGGGCTTACGAACCCAATGAGGCCTTCATTACCGAGGCGCTGGGCAACACCGACGCCGTGCGAGCGGCCCGCTCACGAGCCAATCGACAGGGCGACAGCTTCAGTGCCTGGGACGTCGTCGCGCGCGTTGCGGCCCAGCGCTGCGAACTGCCTGCGATGAAGCGTCTGCAGCCCATGCCCGTACTCGCCCCGATCACCAGTTCGGCGCCTACCCAAGACGCGGTCGCGCGATACCTGCTTGCCCGCACAACCGGCACCCCTCGCGATGAAGCCGCACACCTGTACGGCATCGCGATCAGTTTGGCCACCACCCTTGAAACCGAACTCCAAAGGAGGAAACCATGAACCCAGAGCTCTTTCGCCGCCGCGGCGGCCCACGGCGGCAGCGAGGTCGCGATGCAGATCAACGCGCCGGCCAATCGGATCGAGGCACGGCCCTCGTCGTGCACTTCATGCAGCGCGCTGCGGCAGACCTGAACGCGCTCGCGCTGGATCTCGACCCGCGCCGTCGCCATGTCGGCATGCTTGACGAATTGTCTGGCGACGAGTTGGCCGAGCGGCTTCGTCGCAACGCCGCATGCCTGCCAGACGACATGCTGCTCTACGTGCGCTTCAGCGCCAAACACGAGTGCCCGATACAGCCGGCTGCACTTGCTGCACTGCAGCCGCGCGTGAAGTTTGGTGACCCCGATCGCGACGTCGGCCGGTTCCCCCTGATCCAAATCGCCGACCTCGCCGAGCCGGGCAATCGCGTGCGCATTGGGCGGCTGACAGCACTCGTTCGCGCAGCGCTCTTGTCAGCCAAGGTTGCAGGTCAGTTCAGCCAAGGGGAAGCAACATGAAGCAGGAAGAGATCAACCAAGAGGTGCGCAAGGGCGGCCTGGTCGTCGTGGCAACCGCCAAACTGAGGGAAAAGATTGTCGAGCGCACCCGCAGGCTCATCGATGGCGTTCAGTACGTGACGCTCGCCGACCTGCTGCGTGAGGTCAACGAGATCAAGAGCATGCTGTCCCGGTTGCGCCAACGCGGCCAGAAATACGCTGTGGCGGTCGATGCACAGACGGCTCAATCGGTGATGCTGGCCTTGCTGCTGGTCCCCGAGCGTCAGGCTGACCTGGAGAGTGCCGGCAACAAGGCAGGGCAGGCTGGGACTGTCAAGACAGCGGCTGAGTTGGCCAAGGCGGCTGATGACGCTCGCCGCATTGCGGGACAAGTCTGGGGAAAGCCAGACTCTGTGCCGACAATCGAAAGTTGGGATCGAGAACTCTCGAAACTCGGCAAAGAGGGAAAGCTGGCCGGTCAATTGCTAGTGGCCCCTCGCACGGAGGGTGGGAAGGTTCATGACGCGCTGGGGCGTCCTCTCATCGAACTGCCGGCGGCACCTAAAGCGCTTCCCTCGGAGGGCCCCAAAGAGGTGCAGTTGAGCGTCGGGCCAGTGGACCCGGAGACTGGGTTCGCTGTTGTCCGGGTGATGAGTGCCGCTGACCCAGACGGTCCAGCGATGCGCGGGCTGTTCGAGCGTCGGGTGCCACTTGCGTTCGATGATGAAAGGCTGCGTGGGATCGCCAAGCTTCTGGAACTGGCTCAGGTGACAGACACTTTGCTTCGCGTGCGCGTCGGGGTTACCAGAGGCCTCACTGAGGCCAATGCCAAGCTGGACTCGCTTCAGCTCGCAGAGGTTATCGACGAGGCGGAGACTCGCAGACGAATGTCAAGGCGACTGCTCGAAATGGAAGCAGTCACAGAGGATCTGTTCCATGTGAAAGATGCTTGATGCCGAGAAGTAGCTGACGCCACGCAATCACGACCACACGAAAAGAACGCGTCATCGCAAATGAAAACGGGCCGCTATGCTGCGGCCCGCTGATATGGGGAAGCCAAGTGGAACAGCCGTCCAACGCACCGTTATCGACAGCGCTGCCAGCTCAGTGTGGTATTTACTCTGCCTCCAGCGATAGTGCAACCGCAGGCCATTCGCCGCGGCGGGACGGCGAGACCTGGGTGGCTACACATATGTCCGAGCGGCGACTATGCCGCAAGGCATTCAGGGCGGCGGCTGTCGGTGCTAGGTTGCTAGCGGGGAGCGCAGCGACCACTCACGTGGACCGTAGGCTGTCGGACACGCATTGCCTGCCGGCACGTGTGCGATGAGTGACTTTCTCGAGTACTTCGATCCCTCACCCTTCGAAGAGCGTGAGTCAGAAGTGCTGGGAGTCCTCTCTCAGCACATCGCTGCACTCAGCCCACAACAATTGCTCTGCCTGAAGGACAAGGGGGCGGTCCTGATGAATCTCGATGCTCTTGAGGCCTACGAACACTTTGGCCTTCAGGACTTGACGATCGCCTTTGTTGAGCCGTGGGAGTCAGTTGCAGACGTCGAGTTGCGCAAGGGCAAGGTGTGGATTTCGTCGTTCACTTGGCTAAAGGAGGCAGACACGTTCGATGCCCTACATGAGCCTCTATCGGGTGGCCTCTGCCACCAAACTGTGCTGATGCAGGCTATGTCCTACAACTGGTTCGAGTTGGTCCTCTGGTCCGCGGAAGAACGATGGATCAGCGGCTCTGGACCCTGACAGTCACTCAACGGGCACGGCCCGCTTTGCAGCGGTTGCCGCCCTCCACGTTCGGCTGCGGTACTCACGGTAACCGGCATCTAGCAGTCGTTCGCCGAGGCGTAGGACCGCTGGATGAATGCCTTCTTTCTGGCGAACAGCAGCCGGTGGGTCGCGGCGTGCCGCATCATCACCATCCATGAAGCCCGATCCCGAGCCCGAGCCCGAGCCCGTGGCTGTCGCGACCGCGCCCAAGCACCGGGCCGCGAAGAACCCGCTTAGCCCCAAGAAGCTGTTGATGACGAAGTGGACGGCGGTGACGCCGCGCAATCGGGAAAAGCACTTCGTCGTCACGCTCGTCGTCGAACCCGAACCACCTTCGATGCGCGTCGAG
>VYLG01000032.1_pt1 | contig 61067 bp, 45 predicted proteins | sample 5114351 | NCBI WGS metagenome assembly VYLG01 (sample SAMN12291798, study PRJNA351875) | freshwater metagenome | isolation source: freshwater lake | place: USA: Michigan, Kent Lake | collected 2013-08-15
ACGCTTCATCGATTCCGTGCAACCGCCGGAAGCGTTGGAGAAGCGTTATGCCGATAGTGATGTACGCGGATTATGTCTTCGTGTCTATCGATCTGGTGAAAAGCGGTTCGCGGTTAAGTACCGCATGGGCCGTCAACAGAAGCTCTATACTATCGGCACTGTGGGCTCTCCCTGGACAGTTGACGCAGCCAGAGTGCGCGCTCGCGAAGTCCTTGCAGACCTGAGCCAGGGTATCGATCCCCAAGTCCAGAAGGTTGCCAAGCGCGACGATATGACGGTCGACGAGCTCATTGATCTTTATCTCAAAGAAGGTCCAGCCGATAAGCCCAACAAGCGGGAAAGTAGCTGGGAGGGTGACCGGTCGAGCCTTCACTCGCACATCCGCCCGCTGATCGGAAAGCGGATCGCCTCAAGTCTGGTCCCGGCCGACCTCGCTAAGGTTCAGGTTGATATTGCGAACGGCAAGACGGCTCGAAAGACCAAATCCGAGAAGAAGCGCGGTTTGATTACAATCAGGGGAGGGAAGACTACTGCGGCTCTGACGGTGGTCAGCTTCCAAGCGATGATGAACTGGGCTGTAACGCGCGGCCTTTTGGCCAAGCATCCAACCAAGGGTGTGGTGCGCTACAGACTCGAAAGGCGAGAACGCTTTATCAGCATGAACGAGGCACAACGTCTGTTCGACGCGATTGAAGAGCTGGAACGCCGCGGCGAGATCCATTCCCAATACGGCCTTATGGTTAGGCTTTTGATTATGACAGGTGCCCGTCGTGGCGAGATCGAGGGCCTAAAGTGGCGCGAGATCGATATGGACCGACGTCGCATTGTCCTTTCCTCTGAACGTTCCAAGACCGGAGCAAGGCGAATTCCGCTTTCAAACGCCGCCATGGAGACGCTTGCGCAGATCCCGCGAGATAGCCTTTTTGTCTTCCCTGCCCAACGCCCTAACTCGACTTCAGGTCACACTCAGGCATTGCCGCGTGTCTGGGACCGTATACGGATTGAAGCTGATCTGCCGGATCTGCGGCTTCATGACCTCAGACACTCCTTTGCCTCGTTTGCCGCAGAAGCAGGTGCAAGCCTGCAGCTTATCGGAAAGGCGCTCGGCCATACCCAAATAAAGACCACAGAGCGCTATGCCCACCTGCGCGACGATCCCCTGCAAGCAATGGTGGACCTGGTCGGCGAGCGTTTCGAAAACATCGTCAGGAAGAAGGTGGAAGTCCCGCGGCCAACTAGTCCGGTCTTTGACGGGTTCTATGTCGATATAAATTCGGGTTAATGGGGGTGCTGGATGATCGGAAATGAAGTTTACGTGGTCCCTGGTCAGAACGTGTGGTGGCCTACTGCTCGGGCTTGCTCCTGACTAAACTTTTCGGCAGCAACCAGAATCTGCCAGCAGCTGCTCCTATAATTTTCACGCATATATGATGCAAAAATTGACATTAAATGTCATTTCACGCATATATGCTGCAAATGAGGTTATCTCTATGTTGCAGCTTGCAGACATTGCCGAACAAATTCGTCTTGCTCGGAAAGCAAAGAAATTGTCGCAGGCCGTCCTGGCAGCGCGCGCGGGCATTAGTCGTGCGCAAATCGAGCGCTTGGAGAATGATAAGCTGGGCGATATGGGCATCGTATTGATCTTGCGCGTTCTGCGGGTCCTGGACCTTGATCTTACGCTTCAAGCTTTCAACCATGGTCGCCCGACCCTTGATGACCTCGTAAAGGATAATGATGGATGATCCAGGTCTGGACCGAGAGCCATGATGGCCATCAAGCCACCGGTATGTTGGATCGTAATGGAGCAAGCGGGTCGACGTTTGCCTATACACCGCCACTTGATCATAGCCGCGCAGTCTCTCTGACCATGCCCAGTCGGCTACCATCTTGGAACTGGCCCGTAGGCCTCGCACCCATTTTCGAGATGAATTTGCCGGAGGGGGCTCTGCGGGACCGGCTGCAGCGCCAATTTGGTAAAGCAACGGCCCGGTTCGACGATCTGGATCTTCTTTCGATCACCGGGCGCACCCAATTGGGGCGACTACGTTATTCGCCTTTTGGGGAGAGGCTTGATCAGGCGGTCCCGTTTCAATCGGTTGACGAGATTCTGCGGGCCCGCCGGAAGGATGGCCTCTTTGATTATCTCATGGAGCGCTATGCGGCCCAATCGGGAATTGCTGGAGTTCAGCCAAAGGTTCTAATTCGGGATCCAGAAAAGCTATCAGATGCGCAAGCCCGCCAATCTATCAGCCTTCAGTCGACCACCCATATTGTCAAACTTTGGAACAAGAGCGAGTTCCCCCAGCTAGCAGCAAACGAATTCTTTTGCCTGACAGCAGCAGGGAAGTTAGGTCTCAAGGTTCCTGTCTTTGAGCTATCCGACGATGGTCAAGCATTGATCATAGAACGTTTCGATCTGTCTGCCGATCAATGGCTCGGGTTTAAGGACTTCTGTGTGTTGAACGGGAAGGGGGCCATCCGCAAGTATGATGGCAGTATTGAGACCAGCCTTTTCAAGCGCTTGAGCCAATTTGTGGATCCAGAGTTCTCTCTCGAAGACAGTCGCGCACTCTTCAAGTTGATTGTGCTCAATTGCGCGATCGGAAATGGCGATGCACATCTGAAAAACTTCGGGCTTCTCTATGACAGCTTTGCACATAGCCCACGTCTTTCTCCGGTCTATGACCTTGTAACTACCACGGCTTATCTGCCTATGGATCAAATGGCCCTTACGTTAGACGGATCAACACGTTGGCCTACAATTCAGAAACTCAAAGAGTTAGGACAACGGCGTGCGGGCCTTACGGCTAAGCAAGCTACCGAGCAAATTGAGGCGACAGCGTCTACCTTGATGGACCTGCGGGCAGAAGTTATGGCCTGGTTTAATGCCTCACCCAATCCGGAGATTGGCGCGGCGATGGTGGCACGCTGGGAGGGGTGGGCTCACTTGTGCAGATCGCAACTTTAATTCGGTGTAAAGAACCGGGGTCACGCTGTGACTGCCACAGCTGAACAATGCAACGATTAATGCCAATATACTGACTTCACAATCACAGATTCTCGACTAATCTCCTTCGGATTATACAAGGATGAATTTAGAGATGACCGGACGATCAATCGACAGAAGAATTATTGACAGCCTGCTCAGCGGGGAGGTCGGCTCAGGCAATGTGCAGCGTTTCACGCAAGGTGGTGGTGTGGTCAGCGACGTCTGGAACGCGTTTGCCGACAATCTGACAGGGCCACTTCGCGTTCTCCTATCGCCTGCTGAAGGCGTCGCCTCAATAGACATGGCTTTTGAACTCCATCGATGCTTGAAAGCCTATCGATCAAGCCATGATGCACACCAAGGCTTCGAAATGATCGACCGCGTCGAGCGCTCTGATGTTTCCGTGCTCAGCAGTTTTGTCGCGGCTACCATTTATGTCGATGAATTGCTGCGCGTTGTAATGCCGCTGACGAAATGGTGGAGCGAGAAGCGTTTGGGTCGCATGCGCTATAAGACCGAGACTGGCTACCCACTTAGTCAAGTTCTAGGTGAAGAGATATTGCTTCGTATGGAGAAGCCCGTAGACCAATTGCGGGCCACCAGAAGATTGGGTTCTTCCGAAAGTCGCCAAGATAGCCGTGCCAAGCGGGACTTTAGGGTCATCGAAGCAGCACCGATAGCCGCTTTGATTGGATTGATTAAAATCAATATGGGCGACATGGCGAGGTTTGAGTTTGAAGACTGGTCCGCCAAATATGCTGGTGAAATAACCGATGCGGCCGTCGACGAGTTCAGCCGCCCACTTATTGATGAATTGAAAACTGCCACAGTGGGTAATTCTGATGGTCGATCATCAGAAATGGATCCAAGGGATCGGGAAGCACCCGCTCTAATTCAGCGGGTTTTCGTGGATAGAAAGGCTACGATCTCTCAAAATGATGCGCTGAGTACTGTGAAAGCAGACGCGGCGACGCGGCTGTTCGACATATCCTGCGACAAGGTGACTTGGGCCATTATCGATTCAGGCATTGCGGCACACCATCCTGCATTTTTCGACTGGACAGCTATCGGGGCAGCCTCAAACAGCGCACTGGATCCTTATGAGGCTGATCCGGGGTCTTTTCCAAATCGGGTTCGTCGCGTTTATGATTTTACGTTGCTCGACCAGATCAAAAGCTATGAGTTGATTGATGAATCGTCAGCTCAAGAAATGAAACCGACTGCTAGTTCACCCAGATCGCGGCTTCTTCGTCAACTCATTGAGTTACAGCCTGAACATCGTAACAAAGAGTGGGCTTGGAAAGCACGAGTTAATATCAAGCTCATCGCACAACAACTGGCGTCCCGCCTTTCCCCAGACTGGCGACTCATCGAACACCTAATTCGTCTTGAACCCGATAATGGAGCGAATTTAGCGTCCGATCATGGGACTCATGTGGCGGGAACTCTTGGTGCAGACTGGCGTCTGAAAGACCAAGCCCCCCTCCTTCAAGGCATTTGTCCTGATATCAATCTTTATGATCTGCGTGTGATTCCCGGCACAAATGTTGTCACGCAACCGGGTAAGTCACCTTTGGAGGCAACCGAATTTGCGGTAGTCGGAGCCATCGAGTTTGTGCAACACCTAAATCGTGAAGCTGGCGCGAATGGTCCTGTCGTCCACGGTGTTAACATCAGTATGTCCATCCCGCATGAAGTTCGCAATTATGGCTGCGGCTCGACACCGGTTTGTGTGGCAAGCAATGCACTAGTTGCTAGCGGTGTAGTGGTCGTGGCAGCAGCGGGAAATCGGGGTTGGAATGAGCAGGAACACGGTTTTGGCAATTTCACTTTCTGCTCGATCACAGACCCTGGCAATGCTCATGATGTCATCACCGTTGGGTCGACACACAGATCACGGCCCCATACGTATGGGGTAAGTTATTTCAGTTCGCGTGGACCAACCGGTGATGGACGGATAAAGCCGGATCTTGTCGCGCCTGGCGAAAAAATCCGGGGACCGGTACGGGGTTCGGCACTTCAGGAATATGACGGGACCAGTATGGCGGCCCCCTTTGTTAGCGGCGCTGCGGCCATGTTGATGGCACGCAATCGGGAACTTATTGGTGACCCAACCAAGATCAAAAAAATTCTCTGCGACACTGCAACGGACTTAGGTCGCGAGCGATACTTCCAAGGACACGGCATGGTGGATGTGCTGCGCGCACTTCAAAAACTATAACCTTTCGAAGTAGGAGTGGGGACAATGCTATTTGCACTTGAAGTTCTGAAGGCGAAAGAAGGCGATTGCTTGCTTCTGCACTGGGGCACGAACCAAGCACCAAAAATTGGGGTGATTGATGGCGGTCCAGGTAATGTCTACGAGAATTTTTTACGGCCTCGACTGGATGCCATCAGGAATAAACGAGCGCTGAAGGAGTTATTGCTTGATTTTGTCATGGTCAGCCACGTCGACAATGATCATATCACCGGTGTGAAGAAGCTATTTTCCCAGCTAAAGCAAGAAGTTGAAGATAGTGTGCCTCAAAAGCCAATTCGCGCGGAACGGCTTTGGCACAATACATTTGATGACATTATCGGCAACTCGATAAATGCCCATTATCAGAGCTTTTCAGCCTCGTTTACCGCGTCTGCAACAGGTGAGCTGCCCCAAAAATCTATATCGTCATTGGCCGCTGCTATCGTCGCACGCAATGCAGCTAGCAAAGTAGCATCAGCACATTTGGCGGAGGACATTTCTATGGTTCTCGCCGGTCATGGGGAAGGTCGCCAACTCCGGGACTCACATGGCTTTCTCAAAACGAAGGGCTTTACCCGTGCGATCAATAGCCCCTTCGGGCCGAATCTAATTACTGCAGACCTTAAACCAGCTAAGCGCGACTTTTTGGGCGTCGACCTCACGATCGTTGGTCCGCTGCAAGCCGAGATAGTCGCTCTGCAAGCGGCCTTTGACGACTACATCAAGAAAAACAACTTACAGACTGCCGAGGCTGCTCTCGCCGCTTATGCCGATAAGAGCATACCCAATCTATCCAGCATAGTCTGTATTATTGAAGTCGGTAACCGGTCGATGCTGCTTACCGGGGACGCCCGGGGAGACTACATTATCTCTGGCCTAAAGAAGGCCAAACGACTTGGGCGCGGCCGGTCGTCCAAAGTTCACTTCGACATTCTCAAAGTTCCTCATCACGGGAGCGATCGAAACGTTGCGCCTAGCTTCTTCACATCTATTCAGGCTGACACCTATGTTTTCTCTGGTGACGGGAAGCATGGCAATCCCGAGCGGGATACTATTGATTGGTTAATAGCCTCGCGAAACAAGTCTGACACATATGATCTTGTGTTTACATATAAAATCGATGAGATTGATAAAAGGCGTGAAAGCGAAGCCAAACGCTGGGACCCACAGAAACACGCATTGCGCTCACTTTTGGATCAACGCCGAACCGAAGGATACGCATTCCGTATTATCGAGAATGCGCCCCATGTCATAAATCTTGGCGATGAACAGCTTGACATCTAGAAGTGTTGTAGTCGCTGGTTTGTTTAGATATTACGTGGATGCAGGCTAGCTAAAGCCACTTAGAATTTCGGACCAACCTTGAGAATGCCAACTTTTTTGGGAAACTTGTCGTCGGCACCAACAATGCCGGTCACCGATGCAGCGTCGCTTTGGGCAATCAAGCTGTCCAAATCCGCACTGATTTTTAACCGGTCGGCGTGAGTTAGCTTCTTGTAGCTTTTCACTTTTTTATAATACGTCTGATACCAATCACCAAACCCGTCCGACCAGATTTTCTCAATAGCCTCAAGATTCTGGCTTAAGTGCCGATGCAGAACGAGAACGCGGCGCCATTTATGTTCGTCAAAATTGAACTCACCGTCGGCAAATTTGCGCCCGGCCTCGGCACCAAGTGACATGAGTTGTCTGGACACTTCCGGTGCCATCGAAAGATTAAGGCCCCCCTCACTTTTGGAAAGGAAAATCCTAACTATCCGCTCGCGTTGGCCTGTAATCTCAGACAGCAGTTGGTCTTGCCAGTCTTTGGCAGAGTTCAGAATTTGCCAGCCGAAATCAGCAACTGATTTGATAACCTTTATTTGAACCCCCATGCCTTCGCTGGCTGTTAAAGGTAACACAACACGGCTGCTGACTTCATTTGGATCCCAGAGCAATTCTTCCAGGCTGAAGGCAAACGTTGGTCTGGAAGGCAATGGCTGGTCAAACATATGGATCGGAAAATTGCTACTTATACCACCGTCAGAAAAGTGTACTTTCCGAAAACGTTTATACGGTTTCCCACCAAGACTTTTAACGATTGCGGGTAGTTCCTTGTCCTCCATAATGAGGGGGACGGCAGAAAACAAAAGTGGGAAACTCAAACTCATTCTTACACCAACCAATACTGGCAAATTGTCCGCATTGGGAAAGAGCCAAGCGCCCTGATAGCGCGCCCAGCGCTTTGTTCCTTTTGTATATAAGAAATCCATAACAGATTTTGGGAAAAGCCGCTCCCAGTCCTTGGGTATGAAGCCGGCCGCTGCTCCCAAAAATGGCAAGGTATGCGGGCGACGCATCGAAAGATTGGTGGTTACTACCTTCAAATCAATCCCGGGCGCTGTGGCATCGGAGCCTGTCAGGTCGCCAAACGTCAATGGTTTGGGATGGTTCGGATCTCCGAAAGCAATATGTTGCAGGGCACCATGAAGCCAGTCAGTCAAGCCAGGCCCTGACGCCCCCTCTTGTGTGAGGCCAGGGCAAATCCCAAACTGCTCCTTAGGGAGTGATTCAAACGCATTGGAGATCGGATCAAGAACTTTTCGTTTTGCCCAAAAATAGCTCCCCGCCGCTCCACCGACCAAAACACCCAGCAAAATAGCCAGTCCTGTTGCAAAGTGGCTTGATTGAAACAGATATGAAGGCAGTCCAAGGCTAATTCCGCCAATCACTGCTCCCAGGGAGAATTGGGCCCAAACCAGTTTGGGTACCCCTTTCAGGCCGCCGCTTTCGGCCAGAGCTTTGATCAGATCAATTAAAGGCGCGAACTTGGGACTTGGTTGAAACAAAGAGAGCAATTTCTCGGGCAGCTCATCACAATATTGCTTCAAAATCAGGAAACCTTCGGGGCGGCCATTTTGGCGTGCGTACTCCGCAGCTGCAGCAAACGCAGCTGCAATCGCACCTGCTGAAGTTCCACCCAGCGACTTCAGGCGATACTTTGTCGCGATCTCTAGAATGGCATAAGGATAAACAATACCGGACGTGACTCCGCCTTTCATGATCATGTCACATGCCAGCGGGTTCGTCAGAGAGAAATCATCTCTCGAGTAGTTCGGCAATTCTGGATCATTCGAGTTGCCCGCCGTTGCCATAGTGCTTTCCCTACAATTCCAAAGTTAGAGGTCTTTTCATTCACCGCTAAGCCTATCTCGAAAACGTAGCTTGGCAATTCGATGCCGGGCTTTCACTCATTTGATCGCCAAAATCAAAATGCAAATCGGGTTTGGAGCTAGAGCCCTGCTTGTATGCATTAAGACTTGGTTTTGAAAACGACCCAAGGCGGTTGAAATGAAACCGTCGACTAAAGAATAGCTCTCCGAAAGTTCAAAGGGTTCGCATTACCTACCCCAAGCGGTCGATGGGCAATCAATACCGAACACTTCAGCCTGCGGGCCGCTGTATCTGACCAAAAACTTAGTATCCTAGCATCTCGGCTGCAAGAAACTGAATCGCAGATCGGCTTGGAAGAAAAAAGTAGCCGCCACCTACAAGTTGTACATAGGAATCCGGTATCTTCAGTCGAAGGGGACCTGCGCTCGTCGGGATTGAAAAGCTTGTGCTCCCGAGAACCAGTGGATCCACCTCGTCAGCAAGACCATGAAAGGAGGGGGCTGCTAGCCATTGTGACTGTATGAACTCGAACTGGCGTTCAATGTCCGCGCACAATGCAAGGAATGTAAGCCCGGACTGACCGTCTTGGTGCCAAGCCCGACCTCGTCGGATAATACGATGCCGGTTCGAAACAGAGATCGAGTCCGGGGCGTCCGGCATTAGACTATCACGGGGATTGGCCCGACGGACATGGGCCCCAAGTGGGCACCCCTGGCCGCGAGCATCTTCACGTCCAAAGCGAATTTGCGTGTCTGGCTTCTCAATATAGCCGCCTGTTACCTGACTGGGAGGATGCGGACGGCGGCTAAGACCGATACCGTCTTGCCAGCGGCCAACCAACTTTCCAGCCACCCAATCCCCTGTGATCTCTGTGCCAACCACCGTGCTCAGTCCCGGGTAATTTAGGGACAATTCTGCAGCAGCATTATCGCAGAAAGTCTTGAAGTCTGTAACGCGTTGGCGGAATTGACGGAGTACAAGGTAGCTGCCATTGCGGCCCAGATCACGCCATGGGGTTGCCTCGAGTTGTTTGCGGCGAAAGGCTGGCCAAGCCTGGTCTAATTCAACCGTGATGTCTGGTAGTTGGTCGCGTATATCCGCTTGTCGACCTACCTTTGGTCCCGGCGCAACTTGCCCCTGCTGTGAGCGATAGCCCAGAATAAACTCGCCGGGCTCCAGGAGATCGTCGGGCTTGGCAAAAGTCTCAGCTAAGGTCCCCCGCATGACGGGCTGGCTAACGCCGTCCCGGAATCCAAATGGCTCAAACTGAATGCTCTCCTTGCCAGTTTCGGGATGTGCTGTTGGCCCACTGATTTGGGAGAAACAGATTTTGCCGCCATCTCCCGGCCCGAAATTTGACTGAAGTGCGGATAACGCTTTGGTTGCCTCCTCGGCGCTGTTGAATAAATAATGCACCAGGATGTGGGCGGTGTCGTCAACCTCCCATTCAATGCCATTCGGATCCGCCAATTGTCGCCAACGGGCGCGCATGCCCTGTCGGAATGAAAACGGAAAGCCGGACAGGCCATCGGGAGACTCTGAAACGCCCAGCAAAACAAGTCCGGCGGCAGAAAGAGCAATACTCCCAACCGGATCCTTCTTGCTGCCGCCCCAGGGCCGCTCGCCGAAGCTAATTGGTGGCAGATCTGGAGTGGCATTATCCTGTTGCTTGGTCAGACGTCGAAAGGCGTCTTTGGCAGCGAAAGGGTCAGGCGGGAGCATTAATCCGGCAGTTAACCCCCACTTATGATTTCCCATGCCGCGGAAAACAATCGTTTGTACTTCCTCGCTTTCAATTGTCGCCTGAGGTCGCTGCTGACTGCCAAAGAGCGCCAACCACTCCCGGGCCACGCTATCGGATGCAGCACGCGCCAGCCCCTCATGTATCAGGGCATTCACTCGCATTCTGTCTAGACTCAGACCAGGCGTCGCCGACCACCAGCATTGGGTCACGTGTTGCTGCCGGCGGGTCCAGCGCTTAAATCTTGGCCCGTCCTCAGCACCGCGAAAAAAAAGCGACTCGCTTCGTGGAAACCCTTCGCCGTGCGACCATGCAGCGGTTTGTCCAATATGGGCCTTCATCACGAAATCCTCGAGGTAGGACTCCCAATTGCCATCATAGTTGGAGTGGAACATAAGCTTCGCGCCTGATCGTCCTGGTAAACGATACCACCGCGCAAAGTGGATAGTGCCCATGGACAAAATAAAGCCTGGTCGCGCAAGCCACCGACAGTAGACACCAATCCCCCACATGGCAAAGGCGAAGCTGAGACGCCTGAGCCATCCCGGCTTGAATTGGGACATTGATAAAACATGATTTTGCTGGAATCCGGGTGCGTCCTCGCGCTCCACTAGCGCCTTTACATGTACCGGATCCGCATCACGATCATCAGGCCTATCGGATTGTTCCGCGGCCCGGAGTTTGTTGAACAAGATGACACCAGTTATCGATGCGATGACAAGCGACAAGATGGTCCCGATCATGGCGGCTGCAGCTGCGCGTAATACCCAAATCGCGCCGGTCCCGACCAGAACTGCAGAAAGCAACGCCGTGCTTGCCACGACGAGAAGGAGGCCGGCGAGCCAAAACGGTCGCGCATCCGGCGAGCGTAGAAAGCGCATGAAGTGTCGGCCGCGCGATTGAGCCAAATATTCTACAAAAGGAAGCCTGCGTCCTGAAGGCATGAAAAGCATGCTTCGGAACCGCGCTCCTTCTTCAATGAGTTCCTTGAGTTCATTCCTAAGCGCGGACGTCCCTTTCTGACTTGGATCGCTTTTTTCGCTCTCTTGTAGGATGAATTCGAGCGCTAATTCATCGCCGCGGATTATGGCGCGAATAGCTTCGAGGCGTGCCAATGGCCGCCCACCCTTTCCGAAGCGCCCACGCTGCACCCAGTCCAGCGCATTGGCTGCAAAACGGGCCAGATCGCGTTGCCCGACCTTGTCCGCCAAACTGAATCCATCGGTTCCATTGTAGTCCAACCCGGTTAGCCCAAACGGCATTCGAGATGTCGAGCGGATTCGGTCTTCAAAGAATTTCCCAAGCGGCGTATTGTTCGCATCCCAACCCGCTGCAGCGAATATCGGACCGAGTAGCCCGCCCGCCGCTTTGGCGATCTGCTCAAGTGCCTCGCTTCGCCCGCCATCTGCGTTAAGCTCCATCAGCAAGGCGTGATCCGGGGTTCCTTCATTGCCAAGGTCAACCAGGTTAAGAGACAGAAAATGAATACCCTTTGCACCGGAGAGAGCAGAAGCTAGCGCCTCGCCAGCAGGATTGCCAAGTGCTTCAATGCTTTCACGGACAGCCTTGGCATCACTAGTCGGGAGCAGCGGTGCGATCACCATCTCCATAGCGTGCTTACCTGGTCGATCTGGGTTCTTGAAACGAAGGTTTAAGTGGCGCGGGAATGCCTGCACTCGAGCCAACCGGCCTTCCTTGCCAGGTGCCGGCGCAAGATTCTCTTGACGGAGAAGACTTCCGAACATCTCGACTAGCTGAGCGATAGCCAGCTGCCTTCCTAGGCAAGCATGTGGTTCCATCCCGAAAGTCAGGTTAATATTGTCACCATCTAGATCACGTCCCAAAGAAAAATGGTTTGGGTTCTTGAAGTGGCGCGGGTCCCGTAGAGCACTTGCTGTTGCCACCAGGACAACTTGATTGGGACCAAGCTTCTGGCGGTTCGGCAACACCACTTCATGGTTCAATAGTCTAAATTGTCCGGGCCAAAGGGCAGGACGCAAACGGCCAACCTCCAGAAGGATTGCACGCAGGGTCTTCTGATCATTTGTCTCTGCTGCCTTTTGCGCCTGACGCATCACAGCTGGATGTTCAAGCAGCCAGCTCAAAATATTCCCTGCCATTAGCGTAACTGTTGGTACAAGGCCGATGGCCACTCCCATAACAAGTGCTCTGATTTCCGCATTGCTCCAGGCTCTTTCGCCTTCCGGGAGCGCAGCACGATGATCCAGACAAGCCCCTATCAGTCCGGTAGAGGGCAATTTCCAGTCTGACTGCTGCAGGATCGCGCGATCAACTTGCCCTCGCATTTGCCACGCAGCATGGCTGGCAAGTTCACGTACAACCGGGCTTCCGGTTGGGTCCCCGAATACCATTGCTGAAAGGGCAATTGTCCAAGCACCAAAAGCTTCCGGGTCATCAATGGGAAGGCCAAGCAGGCGTACGCTCGCCTCGGTGCTGACCCTGGTGAAATAATCCTGCATCACATCGATCTCGCCTGGTGCCGCCTTCAGCAGCGCGTCGGACGCTTCACGACAATCTCTCGTAAAATCTGCAAGAACTTGGCGGTTATTCTGTCCAAGCCAATTCTGGACGAACTTTCGTTGGCGCAAATGCTCCGGCCCATCCAACCCGAGCATAAAGGTTGCGCCACCAGCTAGCGCGGTCATTTCTGGATTAAAAGGTGTATTAAATTCAGTTGATCTATTTAAAACATACTCGACGTCTTCATGACGGGTGACGATCAGCCATCGTCCAATCTTGAGCCACGGCGCGAAGCGCTGGCCATACCAGAGAATTAGTTTGATCAGGATGCTCGCCACTAACGCCCTCAACTTGGCCAGGAGCCCATCAGGGTTCATGCGTTCCAGCCTGAAATCGACAAACGCGGCCTCGCTGTCGGGCAGAAGCGCCGGATCAGCGCCTAGAAACTCGGACTTGTATTTAGGCTCAGGCAGGAACGACATGTTTATCCCTCATCAAGCGGCCTCAACCGCAGACCTTAAAAAGTCGGTATGGCGCCGGTCTGTGAATGGTATCCATTCGATGTAATCCGCCCGGAAGTTGGGCCGGCTTTGCTGTAGACGGTGACGTTCGGTTCTGGCCTTTTCGGATTGGCCAGACTCTCTTAGGGCTGCAATCAGGATGACATGTGCATGCCAATAGCTCGGCCTGAGGCTGAGCGATTGACGCGCATAATGTGCCGCCTCTTCAAGCTTCCCGCAAAACAAATGTGCCAAGGCAAGTTCGCCTTGCTTGTAGAACAACCGAAACTCGGATGGCGACAGACGCATTGAAAGCTCTAATGGTTCAATCGCTTGTGCGCTTCTTCCGGTCAGATTGAATAATGTGGCCAATTGGTCCAGCGTCATCGGTAGGCTCGGATTGAGCGTGAGTGACCGGCGGAGCATCAGCTCTGCGGTATCAGGACGACGTAACCAGGTCTCCGCCATGCCGGCCAACATATGCCCGCGCGGATCATGCGGGTCGATCACTGTGGCCCTTTGGGCATGGTAGCGTATCCGTGCGATTGCTTCATCATCGGCGCGGGAATTCCAAACCTTATAGCCTAGATGCTGCGCCCATTCGATCTGAGTGAGTGCGGAGTCAGGCGCCTGGTCCAGCGCCGCCTGGAAATAGTGCTCTGCAAGCTTCATGTCGGCGGTGGTCAGTCTGTTCTGGTGCCATCTACCTCGCCAAATAAGTTCTCGCAGGCCCAATCCTTGATCGGGGATAGTTCTGGCGCGCTGTTGCTCCGCATCATCGACTCTCCAGTCGATCATGCTCGCAAGTTCAAACTGAAAGGAACCGGGTAGACCGGATGACTGGGGCGCGGCCAGCTCCAATCGAGGGCTCCAGAGAACACGTCCTGCACTGACATCCTGCAAGCGACATGAAAACCAGTAACTTCCGTCTTGCTGGCTTAATCGCCCGTCGAGTACGTAGCTTGCGCCAAGTTGACGGCCGCTCACCAGTGGATCATTTGCATCCCGTGTGCTCACAACTGGCAGCCAGCGCAATCTGGAAATGCTTTCCACAACTTCATCAAACAGACCTTCTGCCATCCATCGCAAATCCGGATCAGAACCGATGGCGGCAATAGGCAGGACCGCCAAGGCAGGGCGGTCAGCAAAGGCATGCGGTAAGGGAAGCGGTGCCGCAGGCGGATTTGGGGGAGCCGCCACTCTTTCCATTCGCAACCAGTCTTCGAAATCTTCCTCGCCCGGGATATCTACACCTTCTAGGAACTCACAATTATCAGCCGGGGGCAGGATCGTGATACGCTCCAAGAATAGCCATACGCGGTTTGTGTCAGCGCCCAACAAGTCGAGTCCCGAGACCGCCAAACTCCGTCGAAGCTCAGAAAGTTCGCGACGTAGCCCGTTAAGTTGGGCTTCGCGGTCATGGCGGCTCCATAAACGATCCAGTAGCCAAGCCCGACTGCGAGTTCCGCCCGGGGTGCGGGCCAAGATTGCAAGTATGGCCTTCGCCTTTCGGCTGGACAATTTCACAAGCTGACCGGAGCCGTTTTCGAGCCGAAAGGGACCATAAAGTGTCATTCGTGCGCGGCAGTCCGCTTGCATCAATGTTTACCTCAATTCATTAGCCACAACAGTAAAGCAGGCCAAATCATACATCACATACTTTTTTTGCAGTTTTGTACTTTAGGTGAATGTTTGGCGAATGATTGGCGAATGATCAACCCTCAAAGTGGTTTCGAGAAACAATTTGGAATCACTACATGTCTCAAGTCAGATTAGTTGCCGCCTCGCGCGAAACCCTATCCGGAGCATTTCATTTGGCACGCGCAGTCTGTGGCCACGAGAGCCACGGGGATGATGAGGCTAAACTGATCTGTGCAGGTTCACTGACGAGCGAGGATGTCTGCCACAGTCAGCAAGAACATGGCGAAGCCTTCGGTCTGAATCTGCCGCCTTCTCGCCCATAGATACAAATACGCCTCATCAAAACACCAGTCATCAATTGAAGGAGATAGACCATGCTTAGACCAGCAGTTGTAGCGGCCGCGCTGATAGCGCTTACAGGCTGCGCGCCAACTATTACAAGTGTTGGACAGGTTAGAAGTACCGCGCATGCCGGCTCGGCCTACTATCTGCCTTCATCGCTTACCCGGATTGCTCTGGTAGCGACAGATCGCGGCATCTTTTTACAGATTGGCGAACCTGTAATCGTGGCGGACCTTCGCCAGCCATTATTTCTGCTGCACAACCCGAGCGATCTGCATAATGACCTCCTGAAGATCAGTGTGGAAAATGGATTGTTACAAACTGTAGAGAGCGAGACCGAGCAACAGTTGGAGAAGATCGCAAAGGGCCTTGGAACAGGGCTTGGAGGCCTGCGCACCATGGAAGGTGGGACCCCCGGTGATTTGGTATTGTTCGAGCGCTTCGTGGACATTACCGATAAGACAAGTCTTGATGCAGTTGCGGCCGAATTGACTAGCCAGCTCGGCTCCAACGGTAGGGCTCGAAAGATTGCTCGCGAACGCAAAATTCTCACAGACGAAAAGATTTCTGCAACGCCTAAAGTTGAGTTGATCATTCCGGGGGGCGTGAATTTCAAATCTGGCGAGACATTGACCCTGGCCGGCTGCCGCGTGGGGATTTGCGCGCGACCACTGGTCGCCGTCACTGTCCGGACCGAGCTTTTTGGCCAGACATTCGATCGGGTTGTCAAAGTGCCTGATACTTCGGTTATCTCGGCGATCCCAATCCCGCGCCGCGAGCTGTCCAACGTGAAAACCAAGTTAACGCTCCGAGACGGTATCCTCAAAGACTACAGCATCGACAGCAAGTCAGTTGTTGCTGAATTGATGGAGTTGCCGGCCGATCTGATCGGTTCCTATCTCTCTGCTGCCAATACTGCTCTCACAAATCGCACCAGTCTTGTTAAGGCCGAAACCGAAGCACTCAAGGCAAAAGCCGAACTAGAGAAAGCTCGCGATACGCAGCAGTCCAAGACGGAAAGCGCGGTCGGAATGGTTGGAATCCCTGTTCCTGGCTTCACATTGGTCTCCACGATATCGTCGGCTGCGTCAACGCCCGGTGACGCAGCCGGTGCCGGTGGCAGTGCTGTAGCACCCGGCAACAACCCAACTGACGCCAGCACCGTAACACCACCAGTAGATCCAAAACCACCCGGAAAGGCTGGACAATGAATGATCTCGCCGCTCCGCCGAAGAACAACTCCCTGAAATCCCATCGTTCTGCGGTTTGCGAAGGCGGACCCGCTTTTGACGGCCGGGACCTTCCTAGTCTTCCAGTTGCAGCTCTACAGACGAAACGTCGGCACGGCTTTCGTCAGCTTGCCAGCCCCCTCATGGATGAAACCAATGGTGGTAGCCGCTTCGAGGCAGTTGCCTGGGAGGGACGGTCCAGTTTCGAGACGCTTCGGCTTGCTGCACCTGTAATCCCTCAAGTACGACACTATCGCCCAGACGACCGGAAACTCGAGACCAAGATCGGACAGGAAGACCGTATCCGCATAGTGCAGACTGTTCGTCCACCCTATTCGGCAATTGCCCACCTATCGATTAGCTATGCAAACGGCCGCACCGCAGTCGGAACAGCATGGTTTACGGGTTACCGTAGCCTTGCCACAGCCGCCCATAATGTCAGGCACCGCGACCATGGAAAGGCGGTCAGTATACTGGTGGCTCCCGGATTTGATGGAGTACGTTACCCGTTTGGTTTGCATCCTGCAGCCGCTTGGCATTGGCCGGAATCTTGGGAAAAAAGGGGCTTTGAAGCCGAGGATGATTATGGGGTAATTCTACTTGCGCCGGAAAATGGCATTGGGCAGAAAGTTGGGGCTTTCGGATTTGGAACGCTGCCCGACCGCAATCTTCAGGGTTTGGCAGTCAATCTTGCCGGATACCCGGCAGACTATCAGTTTGTGGGCATGTACTACCATGGGGAACGGTTGGTCCGTTTCGATAATACAAAGATTTCCTACACCATTGATACTTCCGAAGGGATGAGCGGGTCGCCAGTCTATGGTATTTATGGAGATCATGATCGTGTCGCGATCGGTATTCATACGACCGGTGCCGATGCCGAGAACAGTGGCCGGCGCATCGATGCCGATGTCTATGATTTCCTCCTTCGTTTACGGCGTTAGCGGCTCCTATTACACTAGCTTAGGAACCGCGCCGGACAGATCTAAGGGGTTGAAAACTCGTCTTGTGGCGAAAGACCGGTCATACATTTCAGCGTAAGCCAAGTAGCAAATTCAGCTGGATTTTAAAGGGCTGGGTCATCCCGCGTATACGAACGCCGCGTGCTTGGGTGGGTAAGAGAATGTCGAGCAGCATGCCCCGCGCTTTTAGTCCAAAGGTCGCAGTCACTTTCTCGTCGTTAGGTCGGATGCATTTGGTGTCTGTTTGAACATTGGGAATCACCCTTAAAGTTGTGGGACAATATCGCTTACGCTCCATAGCGGTGACTTTTGTTGAAATCTTCAATTTTCAACTTGCAAGGTAGCGATGTTCCATTTTAGACACGCCAAACTTAAAGGGCATCGGATTGACAAACATTGCTACGCCTGAGAATTTTGTGCTCTCAAACGCTGCTATTGCCTTTGCGGGAGTTGTTGTCGGTACCGTGATTTCTACTTTGAATGAGCACTTCAAAGCACGATCAACAAGGCACTTGAAAATTGACGAGCTATTGATTGAAACCATTTCAACCTTGGTGTCCGAAAAGGATTTTGATTCAGAAAACGACGAAGTTGTTAGGCTGATATCCAAAGCCCAAATACTAATTTCTATAAAAAGAAATGGCGGCCAAGAACTCCTTAAACATTTGGAGGCTCCAGAATGTACCACTACTACGCAATCTAGTCAGTGGTTGGACAAATTATCCGAATTAACTAGGAATTACATCAACTCTTGAGGCCCTCATTATAAGCAGCGTCGGACAGGATTGGAACAATGACTAATGCGGTAGAGGAAACAGTGAGCGCCTTTCGGGCACTTGTAGAATCGAAGACTTTCATGATCGCGAATGAAAGACGACGAGTCTTCCTAAGACCACTAGACTACTTTCAGAACAAAGATGAGAGTTTTTCCACTGTTGCTTCAATAAACTGTGTTGGGCCAGACTTGAATGCAGCAGTAACCCTGCTGTTGACTGCTGCAGGGTGGAAACCCAGTAATCCAAACAACCCAAATACTACTCAAGCGGTCATCGAAACATACGTTCACAGGGTACTTGTTGAAAATTCAGTAGGGCTTCGCCTTGCAAACCAATATGATAATGATGGGAAATGTGCGTTTGACTATGCATTAGAGTCTTTCAAGCACATCCGAGTAGTCGGATCTCGTGGGGCGGGCAAGACAGCCTTTCTCAATTATTGGTTGACCGTTAACACAAAATCTCTCGAACTAAATGGCACTACTTGGTTTCGAATAGACGCTGCAAAAATTTATCAGATTCATTCATCTATAAACACCTTTGACCCTGTCGAACTTTTTGGCATTTATTACTCGGTTCATTCACTTTATGTAATTGGGCTATACGGCGGTGCTATGTCCAGTAACTTGCGAGACCTGATAAACGACGGTATCAAACTTAGTTCCAGCCCGCTTCTCGAAAATACAAGACAGCAGGCCCGGATGCATCAGGCTTACGGTAAAACTTTCGAAGCGTTCTATAGATCGTTGGAAGCATTCTGTACAAAGAGACGTGCAACAATTCGACAGCAAGAGGATAAGAGTGCTTATATTATCTTTGAGTATGTTAAAGAGCTTGTTATTAATAAGAAAATGCAAACTCAGGCAGACAATGCAATAAGAGCAGTGCAAGAGGCGTTAGCAGAATTTGAGGTAAAGTGTATTCTTATTATCGACGGTATAGATAATATTGCTTGGACTAAGGAAGACTCATTTTACACTAACACAACGAAAAATTTCTCGAGAATTATTGATCGAATAAAGTCCAGAATGCCCTACAACACTGTTGTCGTTTTCTGTGCGAGACCGGAAACCATTTCAGAGATAGAGCTTGGACCCACCGGAAGTAACCCAGCGGGGATTCCTGGATTTAGTCAGAGATATGAGAACTTACTGCAAAGTCCGGCAGAGCTCAGAATTGGTGCTCCCGATTTGCTTAAAATTGTAAATAAGAAGCTGGAGGTGGCTCGCTTTGGTAAATCAGTAGAACGCCAACGAAGCCTTCTTTTCTCCAAGCATGTCGATGCCGAGAATGCAATTCAAGAATTGATTGAATTATCGTCTAACTTGTATTCCCAAGATGGATTTAGAGTGCGTCGTCACATAGCGCGAGCGATACACGTTCAACGTGAAGCTAAAGACCTTACATCGGTTCAAAGTAATTTAGAGCTGAATATCGACGAGAAGGATTTTTTAGCGTGGGCGTTCGACGGTGACCTTCGGACCTTTCTTACAAATTTTATAAAGATAAATCTTACCAGGCAAAGGTTTAAGCGAGCCAAGACCTCAAGATTTGATGAGACTGACCGAATTGTTGAGTACATGTTTCTAAATGGCGAGGCCTACATGGATACACATAGCGCTTTGAGAAATGGCAAAAGGCGCGATTCTGTACCCTTGGGGAGTTTGTTTCCAAACCCATTTTGGTTCGACATAAAGTCAATACGGATGCCGAACTCGCGGTGGCATGGTTTGGCTGGCTTGAGGACGCTGCAGCTCCTCGGAAAGTGCCGAGTAATGGCCGGACAGGAACTTTTGCAGTTGATCCATTCGTTGTTTGGATATGAAATTTCTGTCTTGCGGGAACTATTGGAGACATTTGTTGCATATTCTCTAATAGACGTGATGCCGCTATCAGAAGATTCCGAACGCCATTTATCCAGAATGACGTTGGATCCGGCGGTGTCTGCTTACCAGAATCCCTTATTTGTCACCGAAAAGGGCAAAGTCTTTATCAATTATCTGCTTACTCGGCCGGATATTTTGTATTTTTATGCGCTGGATACGCCGATGATTGATTTTCTTGTAAAGGACGCAACGCTTGTAAGGGCGTGCCGTGATCCGCGAACGTTAGCAGCAAATGGTGATTTTTATGCATCAGCGATTCCCGCGCTTGTGATTTTCAAATCACACATAAGCGAGGCTCAAAGTTTGGATTTAAAGCTATTGTCGAGAAGAAGGGATGGTATAACTTCGGAGTTACTTTTGGCTGCTGGCCTAACAAAATCATCTCTCGAGCAGGCTATAAGGCTTCCAAGGGGCTTGGAGGAATCCATGATTTCTTTCGTAAGGGAAGGAGCCAGCCGGACCGATGTTAATGGTTCTTATACTTTGATGGCTGAATCTATTCAGGAACTAGTATCCTCTTTCATTGTTTGACCTGAGCAGAGGGAGGTGACCCAGCCCCCTGATCCGGCCACCTACAATTGGCCGCCTTTTCCAAATTTCGCCTATCTTGGATGCCGTGTTAGCCATCTTGTGTCCACGTCGAAACCCGGCGCCGTTTGGAAAGCCATTCCATGACCTCATCTTGTCGATACCCGACCGTCTGATTGGTCAGCTTATAAAATGGCGGCCCCTTGCCGGAGCATCTTAGTTTAGCAAGAGTTGAAATGGTCAGGCCCAGAAGTTCCGCCAGTTCCGGCGCACGCAACAATGCTCTGGCGTCCAGATCTCCTAGTGCGCGTCCATGGTGGACGATCTCGCGCCGGTGCGCCGATGGCCGTCCCGGACGGCGAGGCGGCTCAGATTTCTCTGGCGCATTTAGATCATTGGCGGGCAGGCTTTGGCTTACCGCGTCGATTTGCGCAACAAGGTCTGAGTTTGCTGGCTTCATGCTGATGCTGGGTGGCGGCTCACTTATCGCGACCGTGTTCTGAAGCGGCGGCTTAGGTGCTTGCCAATCGCCAAACATATCGAGTTGGCCAGCAAGACTTGCATCGGGCTTTCGTTTTGCCATGGTTTATCTCCTTTTGCCCGTTCGACATTGGTTGCGATTGCGGATCCCGCGTCCTGCTGTCAGGGCGAGATAGCAATCTATGCCGTCGCGGACATAGTTTTGGGTTTCGTTGAGATCGGGCACACGGCCCAACCGGGCCACACGATTAGGGCCCGAATTATAAGCCGCCAGTGCCAATCTTATGTCGCTGAACCGGCCAATCTGGATGGCAAGATAGCGCGCGCCTGCACGCAGGTTTTCTTCGCTATCAAACGCATCGCGCACGCCAAGCTCCGCAGCAGTTCCAGGCATCAGTTGCGTCAGCCCTTGAGCGCCAACTGGGCTAATGGCGCGGCTATCATAGGCGCTTTCAATGATGACGAGCGCATGAAGTAGTTTCGGGTCCAGACCTGTCTCGTTTGCGATCCTAGTGATCTGTTGATCGAAGGGTTGATTGGATGGCAAAAGGCGCACATCTCGACAATAATCTGTAGGCGGACTATTAGAGGCTTTTGGATCATTTCGAGGGCGCGATAAGGCGGCAGCCGGTTTTGATACAGCGGCGCTTGGGTCTGTCAGGTCGATCAATAGCGGCCCTTTTTCCAGACCCGAACTCGCGAAAAGTGTTCCGCCAGATGTCGCCCAATCGACAGGCTCGGCCAACGCTAAGTTTGGCACCAGCGTACCCAGAGTCAAGCTGCCCGCCAGAATAAGTGGAACCGAGAAGTGGCCTACCATGTGATAGCCGCCCGATAGATGCCCACCAACTCATTCCGCAAGACAGGACCGAAATAGCGGCTGTCAAAGCTTGAGGGATGGTCGCCGAGGAGGAAGACCTCGCCGGTTGATAAGCTCCGACAGCCATTCCAGGCTGGAAGAAGATTGCCTTGCCGATCCGAACGGGCAGCAACCAGGGTTCTTTTGTTGATTGTAACCACGCTGTCCTGACGACACACAAGATCACCAGAGAGCCCTGTCACCCGCTTGATCAGCATCGTATCTTTGGGATAGCCGAGTTTATTGACCAGATAGATCCGGGCAGCGCTATTCATTGGCATCGCGATGATGTCGCCTCGTTTGACATCAGCGACTGCGCCCACACGCACATAGGCACCTTCGGCCATCGAGGGGGTCTCGTTTATGATCACGGGCGGTTTCGTCTTGAGCTCGGGCCAAGCCGTGTTCGCAACGAAGAAGCCTTGGACGAGCGCAATCATGAGGAGGGGACTTGCGTTCATTGCGCGGGCTCCAAAATCAGATCCTGGGTCAGGAGCACCTGAACTCTGGATCCTTGGGCAATGCGAATGGTCGGTTTGACTTCGAGCTCACGGTCAATCAGGCGACCACCAACCCGGGCAGCCTCAATCGAGGCAGCATCGCCTGCATCACCCATGAAGGAGCTGGACTTGCCATCACTATCACGCCTTGCCGCTTCCCCCAATGTGGTGATCGCACCGGAAAAGAGCGAAGCAATCACCAATTGACCCAAACGCCGATCAACTCGTCCTGTTACACCGCCAGCCCCAGCGCTATCCACGCCCGGTTCCTTGTTAAGGCTTACGGAGCGGCCATCGGAGAAGATAATCCGTTCCCAGACCAAATAGGCACGGCGCTCGCCATAGGTCTGATCTCCATCAAACCGGCCCAGCAGTCGCGCACCTTGCGGGATAAGCAAATATTGGCCTGAAACCGTATCAAATACGTTCTCGGTCACAAGGGCGACAACGCGGCCTTCACGCTGTGTATCTATGGCCGTCAAAAGGGCTGCTGGAATAACTGTCCCGGCTTTCAATTCGTAGGGCGATAAGGGAGTGAGTATGGCACGATCGCCATAGACTTCTTGATAATCCGACTTTAGTGCAACGCTTGGCTGATCAGCTTGGGCTGGAGGCATTGGCGTAGGAGCTGTGCCGACAGATGTACGAGAAACCGTCTCGGCAAAGAACAGACCTGACTTTCGCGCGAGGTCAACTTCATTTGATCCGGACATGGACGGCGAGCTTGGTCGGGATGGTCCATTTGATGGACGATAACGTGTCTCGGATGGGGCTCGATCAGCAACAACTCGCGATGGATGGGCAGGACCTGCATCGGCGATCGGATGAATGTCTGGCACTATATCAGCATCCTCAATTGGCGGGCTGCTATCCGCCTTGGTCAGATCGGCATAGGTGACGGGATGATTGCTCAGCACATCGGCGGGCTTAACCGAGCCAGTGGGTGTCTGTTTGCTTTCTTCTCGGGCCTTGGCACGCGCATCCACCTTCAAGAAGGGATCAAGGACAAAGACAAAGATGACCGCCCCACACATGATCGTCGCCGCACCGCCCAAAATAGACATGACGGCAGCAAGTCTAATCTTGACGGGTTTGGGCTCGTCCACACGCGTATTGAGCGGCGCTTGACCACCCAGCAGGGGAGGCGTCGCCGCCGCCCGGTCGACGGGGTCAACGAATGGAAGCTCTAGATTTTCGCTCATGGCAGATCTCCTCTGCGCTCGATCTTCACAATCTGGGGACGCTCGCCACCAAGGCGCAGTTCGGCCTTTTGAAAGAGACGATCGATGACGTAAGAATTGCCTTGCTTGCGCCAATTAGTGAGTTGAGCCTCACCTTGCTCATTCATGACAAACAGAGGTGGAGCTTCAGTCGTACCCAAGGTTTCAGGAAAGGTAATGAAGGTCTGCCGGCCATCATCATGGACTGACACTGGAGTCCATTCGGGCTTCCGCCATCCTGTCCGGATCCGATAAGCTTCTGGACCATGGACTTTGAGGATGGGTGCAGGTGTTGCGGGCTTTGGATCTGTCTGGACAGGCCCCACTGCCACCTGGCTCGTGGGGGCCTGTGGCAGTGGGTGTGTCCAGGACACCGCCGCATTAAAAGCTTCGCTCTCGCCAGAGGCTTTGAGCGCGAGCAAGTAGACACGCCGGTTGGTGGTCACCACCATATTGGTGGCAAGACCTGCCCGATAAGGCTTGATTAGGAGATGGGTCTGGACGGTCTCGGCTTCGCCTGAGGTCGTATCACCAATCATCCAGCGCTCAGTATCGCCCGCAGCCTTGCTGATGATCTTTTCGCCGGGTTCCAGACTAAGCGCGGTTATCCGCATCGGTGCGGTCCAGATTTCATAGACGCGGCCTTGCTCATAACCAAAGACTTGCGCAGCATTGACAAAGCCATCGGCGCGTGAGGGCGCTAGGGCTTCAGCATTGGCTGCCCGAATGGCCGCTGGACCGACTTTGGGCGTGCGGGCTACTTGAGTTTGAACTGTGGCTTGAGCTGTCCGGGCTTGTGGCCGACGCTTTGTGCTCTTGGACTTCTTGGGATTATGGGCGCGGACATGATTATGAGCCTCGCTCGAGCGTCCTTTGGCACCTGCTTCACTTGGCATCGCCAACGGCAAGGACAGGGTCAAAAGCAAGGCCAAGCCTGTGGCGTAAGCCGTGGCCCTGACCGGGATTATTGAGCGTCGAGTGTCCATGAGATGTCCTCGATTTTGATGCCAAGTGGATTTTTCATAAGCTCGGCTTCCGAGCGCGGTGGCTCGAAGCGCACGGTGACGAGAGCTCGCCAGCGTTCAGCCCCGCCGCTCATGCCATTGGTGAATTTCTCTTCCCGCCACTGGATGTCGAAGGTCTTCTCGGAGCGTGCGACTACATTGAGAATGTTGACTGCGATCGCCTCGCGTCCCGCGTTGGCGAACGGATCATTTTCTTGCGCCCAGGCATTCAAATAGGCCGCAGATTTTGGCGTGGTAAAATCATAGGCCCGCATGAAGTTCTGACGGATCAGGACCGGATCGACACTTCGTCCGCGTACGTCGGCGATCCAGCGCGACAAGGCAAAAGAGACTTGAGCTTCATTGGGTCGATAAGTCTGATCGAGTGCCGTGATCTTTTGGGTTTGGCCCCAGCTTGAAACCTCGACGATGAAAGGTTTGACCACAGACCTTTGGGCCTGAACCCACCAGCCAGCTCCTAGGAAGCCCGCAAAGATAAGTGTTCCAAACGCCATGTTCCGCCAATTGCGCGCATGAGAAAGTGTGAGACCCATGCGGTCATCCCAGACCTGGCCTGCCCGCTGATAGGGCGTGGCGATGGGCGTTGCGGACAAGGCCTGATTGCCGACGGGCTTTGGCTTGAAGAAAGGATGCATGATTAGTCCTCCTCACGGATGGAAGGGCTTAAAGAGCCCGAGTTTTCATTGGCAGGTAGAAGTTGGCGCGCCGTATTGGCGGCAAAATAGGCGCTCAATGCCTTGGACCTTCCCGCATGACTTTGCGGATTATGGGCTGGAAAGCGATGATAACGTGTTGGGCTACTGGCCGACTGAGGGCTTGAAGCTGCTCCAGTAGCCCCAGATTGGGCTGTTTGAGACGCGGAGTTTGATGAGGATGGCTGCGAGTTGGAGCCTTGATCGGTACTTGCCGCGCCTTCGGGTGAAGGAGGTGCTTTCGCCCTAGCTTCAGATGCTCCGAGCGAACCGGTTGGTAAATTTTTACCCCTTTTGGGGTATGCCGCGTCGCCATTGCCGGAAATTGGCGCTTCTTGACCTGAATTTTTACCCCTAAAGGATGAAGTCGAGCCGCCAATACCTGAACTCGCAGATCCCGCGCTTGCCGAATTACCTGAGCTGTTGGATGCGCCGCTCTTAGGACCAGATCGGGCAGGACTAGAACCATTTGAGCTACCGCTCGGGCCACCGCCTGGACTTTGGGGGGGTCGGCCAGTACCCGCGCCAGCTGCAGCCCGCGCGGATGAGGCGATTTGTGATCCCGCGCCGCTCGCTGCACCCGCGGCTGCGGCACCAGCACCTGCAACTCCTGCCGCTGCCATACCTGCAGCACCGCCAACAGCCAGCGCTCCAACCGCGAGTGCGCCAGCTCCAAGGGCAGGACCACCCGACACAAGGGCTGCGGCGAGATTGGGGGCAAAGAGCGACAACATGGCAAGGATGATTGCTGCCGTCAGGATCGTCATCGCTTCATAAATGTCAGGCTCGGGACTCGGGGTGAGTTGGGCAAACACGGCCTGTGCACCGGATATGACGATGGCGAGCGCGAGGACCTTGAGGCCCGACGAGACCACATAGCCCAGCGGCCGCTCGGCCATGAAGGCTGTCTTCGACAGGATGCCAAAGGGCAAAAGGATGAAGCCACCAAGCGTGACGATCTTGAACTCGAGGAGCGTCACGATGATCTGGAGGGCAAGGACCGCAAAGGCGATCATGATCCCCAGCATCGAGATGCCGATAATGATCGCATCGATCAGATTGCCGATCACATCGAGCGGGTCCTCGGTTGTTGTCGGTGCCTCGCCTAAGGCTTTGACAATCTGCCAACCCGTTTCGATCACAGCTCCAGGGTTTAAAAAGTCCGCTGAGGATATCGAGCCGCCACCTGCCGTCAGGCCCAATTGGAGGAAGCCAGCAAAGATCGTTTCGGACAAGCCTTGCCAGTCATTGATGATGTAAGCGAAGGTGCCGATTAGCAGAATCTTGGAGAAGGCCCCGGCCAGCGCATCGCGGTTGGATGATACCGCCCACTGAATGCCGGTCAGGGCCACAACCAAAGCAATCATCAGCCCGAAAATGCCATTGACCGGACCGGCCAAAGCCGCAAACCCCGATGTCACCGTGTTCGAGAATACGGCCATCAGATCATTGGTGGTTTCAGACGATACGGCCACGGGAAGCTCCAATCACAATTCTGCTTGCTTGTGCCGGCTAGTTGCGGGCATTGGGCAAAGGGTTGAATTTGGGCGGGGCGGGTTTGGCGGCAGGCCGCGTCCAATTGCGGCGATGTCCGTCGATGGCTTGTTGGCGTTCGGCCGCTCTAGTAGCCGCCTCTTGGGCCGCTAAGCGCGATTGGGCCGCCATCAAGGCCTGCAAGCCTTCCAGTTGCTCGGACAAAACCCCAAGCGCTTGGACAGATGATTGAATGGCCCCGGTTTCGCCTTCGGCGGCGCGCGAGGCGGAAATTGCGCCAGCCATTCTTTGGCTTCTGGCTCCTCGACCTTCTTCCAGCGAGGCAGCCGTACGCGCCAGATCCTGGGCGGTTTGGCGGGAGATTTCGATCCTACGCGAAGCCGCTTCCAATCGCTCCATGGCGGTTCGGGCTGCCTGATTGCTTGGATACAAATCCTCAAACTGTCGATCGAGGCCGCGCACGGTTGATGCCAAGCCACGCGCCTTCGTGTTGAGTTCGTTCAAAGCCCGCATTGCTTCGCCGATCTCGGCTGAATGGTCATAGGGGCTTTTGGCAAGTGAACGGATTTGGGCAGTCAATTGCTCGGTCTGGACCCGTATTTGTTCAAGCGCGCGAGCAGCGTTTAGCACATTTTGGATATGATTGGTCGGATCATAAACCACCATCGCGGCGACAGGAGCTGGCGCTATGAAAGAAGCGCCGGTCACGAGGAAGGCAAACGCTGTGGCAGCCCCAAAAAGGCGTGCTTTAAACTTACGATGCGGCATGGATTATTCCTCCTGACTGATTGGCGGCAAAGTCCTTGGATAGAGGCAGGCTCTGGTCATTGGCCGGAGGGGGCTCGTCCATGAGAGCATCAAAGAGCGGATCGACCCCGTTCAGGCCCTTCGCGGCGAGAAACGCGCGCACAAAGGCGGTCTCGTCTGAAGTGACTGGCAAGCTCGCGAGGATTTGCTCGATTAGTTGCTGGTCCTCGGGGCTCGAAGCCCCGCAGACTGCCAATGCGGCCCCCGATAGTTTTAGATCAAACATGCGCCGGCCACGGGGTTGACGCACATAATAGGAGCGCTTTGGCGCGGCGTAGGCCAGGAGTTCGAGCTGGCGTTTATTGAGGCCGAATAGCCGGTACAAGTCAGCGCTCGCGGGCTCCAAAGCACGCGGATTGGGCAGGAAGATCTGGGTAGGGCAGCTTTCAATCAAAGTGGTCGCGATGGGTGAACGCACGATGTCATCGAGGCTTTGGGTTGCGAAGACGACCGCGACATTTTTCTTGCGCAACGTCTTGAGCCATTCCCGGATCTTGGCGGCAAAGCCTGTTTCGCCCAGAAATAGCCAGGCCTCATCAAGGACAAGCAGAGTTGGGCTTGCCTCAAAGCTGTGCTCGATTTCATGGAAGAGGGCGGTGAGGACTGGACCGACCGCCGAAGGTGTCGCCATCAAATCTTCGGTTTCAAAGGTCTCGAAGAAGCTCAAATCAGCTGGGGCTTGGTCTGCATCAAGGAGTGCCCCATGCGGGCCTTTGAGTGTGAAGTGCTCAAGGGCAGCGCTCACATCGCGCATTTGGCAAAGTGCTTGAAAGATCGACAAGGTGCGCTGTGACTTGGGCGATCCGGCCAGCGATCCAAGTGCGGCCCAAATTTCTTCCCGGTGCTTTGGTGTGATCAGAATGCCAGCAGCGGCAACAGTCTCAGCGATCCACTCAGCAGCCCATGCCCGCTCCCCAGTCTCATCAATGCGGGCGAGGGGCTGAAGGGCAAATTGGCTATCAGGACCAAGGCCATGCCAGCGACCCCCGGCCGCATGCGTGACAGCGCGTGCTGACCGGCCCTTGTCAAAGAAGATGACTTTGGCTTGCGGGTAGCGGAGCCATTGTAGCGTCATGAAGGAAAGGAGCGCTGATTTACCAGCTCCAGTTGGACCAACAATCATTGTATGGCCAACATCACCTACATGGAGGCTCAGTCTGAACGGCGTGGCCCCCGAGGTCTCCGCGATCAATAAAGGTGGTGCGGCGAGATGGCTATCTTCTGAAGGCCCCGCCCAAACTGCCGAGATGGGCAAAAGGTCACAAAGGTTGAGCGTCGAGATCATGGGCCGGCGCACATCGGCATAAGGTTCGCCGGGCAAGCTCCCCAACCAGGCTTCAACCGCATTGAGATCCTCTGTTTTGGCGACAAAGCCTTGCGCATTGAGGCTGGCTTCAATCGCGCGTGATTTATCGATCGCCCGGCTTTCATGGGGATCCATCACGGTAACGGTCAGGGTCAAATAACCAAAGGCACAGACTTCCGCGCCAAGTGCTTCCAGCGCCCCATCGCATTCGTCCGTCTTGGCAGCCGCATCAGTATCAACCAGCGGCACATCTTCTTTTGTGATGGCTTCCCGCATCAGCGTGCCAATGCCTTTGCGCTTGGCAAACCAGCGCTTGCGTAATCGCAAGAGCTCGGTCTCAGCCCCGGCCTTATCGAGTGCAATCCAGCGGGAGACCCAGCGATAGGCAAACGGCAATTGGCCTAGCGCGTCGAGTAGGCCCGGTAATGTCTTGGCTGGAAACGAGCGCACGCCAACGACGCGCAGATGTTGGTTGCCGAGCTTGGGAGCAATGCCACCTTGAAGGGCGGTATCGGCCAATTGTGCATCCAGAAAGACTGGGGTTTCAGGAACCGCGATAGAATGGTCTTTGGTGGAAATTGTTGAATGCAGATAGGTGAGTGTCTCTTCATCCGACATCAGGTGTGCTTCAGGCAGCGTATCGGCCATCAGATCCACAAGAATGCCGATCTCGCGCTCGAATAAGGCGAGAGTCTCGCGCCAATCGCGCGTGGCATTAGTGGTGCGGTTCTCGAAGAGAAAGCTCTGAGCGCGGCGCGCTTCATCGGGTGGCGGCAGCCAAGTCAGGGTCGCGACATGATCGGTCTCGAACGAATTGCCAGCTTCATCAAATAGTGCCCGTCGCTCCTGATCAACCAACCAGGCAATCGGTGTGGCAATCTCTGAATGCGGATAGGGGTCTGCGACCCGTCGACGGGCTTCCAAATGAAGACACCAGCCAGTGCCTAGGCGCTTGAGCATATTATTCAGGCGCGCTCGAACCGCCATCAGCTCTTCTGGCGTCGAGCTTTCAAGATCGGGGCCGCGAAAGCGTACGCAAGCACTGAAGCTGCCATCCTTGTTCAGGATCACGCCAGGAGCCACGAGTGCTGCCCATGGCAAATGGTCAGCCAGGCTGATGGGCTTTTTCCGATATTCATCCAGAAAGCGCATGACTTCTCACTCCCGGGCGGCTTGGGCCCCCAGCTTTGGTTAGAATTGCAGGTTAGGAATTGGGTTTGAGGTGACCGGGCTTGATGCTGACTAATCAGGCTCCAAAATACCCGGGCAGGGACAGGTGACGCCTCAAGACATCCAGAAATCTGGGATCAGTCTTTGCGCACCAAAGTCCTATGGCGTGCGCGACACCCCACCAGATCAGGCCAAGCCACCAAAGTTTGAGTGCCAGCCCCAGGACGAGAGCCAATGTTCCCATGAGGATCGCATATTCGCGCGGTAGGCCTGCAAGCAGGATCGGCTGGGTCAAAGATCCCGCTAGAGGCAACTCATAGCCTTCGGGACGATCTGGATGAAATGCACGCATGGGAGCGACCTTTCAAAACGGGTTTGGGGTCGCTTGGTCAGCCGATCACTGCCCCGCCACCAAAGCCGAAGAAGCCCATGAAGAAGCTTGCTGCTGCAAAGGCAATCGCCACACCAAACAGGATCGAGACGCCGCGCCGGAGACCAGAGCCGGACTCGGAGAAGGCAACGCCGAGACCAAATATGGTCACAGCAATTACGCCACCAGCCTGAGCTACCGGACCCGTAAAGCTTCCGACGACTTGTTGAAGGGGACCTTCCCAAGGCATGCCGGTTCCACCAGCCAACGCTGGGGTCGCGAGAGCTGCAGCAAGTACTGCCAAGAATGCCAGACGGGCGACTTTTCCAATATTATTCTTTGAGGAGTTCATCTTCTTGCTCCAAATCGGGACGGATACTGTCCTATATTTAGCTATGCATAAGTTGTGCCAATTTCACCAATAAATTTTAAATTATATAATGACTTAGATGGTAAATCCGGGTAGCTCAAATGGCCGTATCGGGCCCATGCGTGCATAGGTCCGGTAGGTAAAGTTCGGGGGATCGCGGACGCGATTTTGGGCTTGCCAATCGGGTTCACTCACCCAATCTGGCGCATTTGATAAATACCGTTCTCCTCTCCTGAAATTTCAAGCAAGCCCTCCACACGTCGCCCCTCACGGGTGCGCGCAATATGGATGACAAAATCAATCGCCTGACCAATTGCGCGGCGCGGAACATTCGTCGCGACTTCGCTCGTAAGGTCTTCAAGGCGTAGTAAGGCTTCAGCGGCACTATTGGCATGGATGGTCGAAAGCCCGCCTGGATGTCCGGTGTTCCAGGCTTTCAAGGTTTCTAGCGCTGCAGCACCGTCTCGCATTTCGCCAACGACAATGCGGTCAGGGCGCAAGCGCAAACTATCTCGTACTAGATCAACCACGCCAATCAGTTTGGGGGTGCGACGGGTAAGGAGCGCAACTTGATCCCAAGCCGAACATTGGAGTTCGGGCGTATCCTCGATCAGAATGACCCGTGTATCCCTAAAGGCGGGTAGGGCGAGGATGGCATTTGCGAAAGTGGTTTTGCCTGAAGAAGTACCCCCGGCAATGAGGATATTTTTGCGCTGAATGGCGGCTCTCTCGATCAGGGCTTTCTGAGCGGGGCTTAGACTGCCGTCGGCCACATAATCATCGAACGTAAAGATACGCGCCGGGCGCTTGCGGATTGAGAAAGCGGGAGCCCGGCTAACCGGCGGCAAAGCCCCCTGAAAACGTTCGCCTGTTTCTGGCAGGACACCCGATAGGCGCGGATCTTCGGGCAAGACGGGCTCGCCCACATAATCGGCAATCAAGCGAATGACACGGTCCCGGGCTTCAGGGGCAAGAGTGGTGCCGGTAGCTTCCCGGCCGGTCCCGATTTTATCAAGGATCAATTGGCCATCTGGATTGGCCAGGATTTCGACGACATCGGGATCAATAAGGGCGGCCAAAGCGACCGGACCCAGAGCGTGGCGAAGGGCCTCAAGGCGACGCTCGGCTATGATAGGATGATCACCGAGTTTCGCCATGTTATTTAAGCCTCACTGGACCAAGCAGCTGGAAGGCCTTCATCGGCTGGATCATTGGCAGGCTCTGGCGCTGTCCTTGCCTCATTTTGGTTTGGTACGGGCTTGCTTGGGCTCGCACGTCTTACCCGTTCAGCCACCTCGCCCATCAAGACTTGTAGGCTATTCTCGACACTAGCCCGATAGGGGGCAGAGCGTTCCTCATCGGCCTCAGGAAAACGGGACACGAGGATCTTGAGTGTTACAAACAGCATCTCTTCGATGATGATGAAGTCGCGCGAGCTTAATCGCATATGCTCGGAAAGCCTGCGCTCAAGGGCTAAAAGTCGGTCATGGGGATCGGCGCTAATCCGGCTTTTGAGACCCTTTGCGATCATCAGAGCCGCGGCCTGGCTCAAGCTGATCCGATTGACCTTGGCCTCGCGTTCAAGTGCGGCACCCATATTCTCATCGCCCAGATAGACTTGTAGACGCGAGGGCGGGACTTTGGATCTGACTTTATTCGAGGCGGTTGCGCGTGCAGCCATGGGCTTTATCCTTCTCGTAGACCTGCCAACTGCTCGCTCGCAGAGGGGAGGTTGTCATTGTGAATGGGCGCGACGGGTTCTTGATAGTCAGCGTTCGCGGCCGCTTTCGGCTTGGCGGTTTCGGCTCGCGGCGTAAACTCGCTCGGCGTGGGTTTGGCGTCTGCTTTGCTTTCGGCGAGATCGGTCTGTTGGCGCTCGCGGGCCACATCTTCGCTAAACTTGACCTTGGACGGATCGCCATAGCCAAATGGCTTATGGCTTGCCCAAGGATGGGCTGGCGCTTCTGGGGTATCCAGTTTCGCTGCCTGATCATGGGCTGGAATCATTGCGCGCTTCTTCATCCAGCCGATCTGGTCGTACCGGACTTTAGTGAGCAGGTAAGGTCGATGGCCCGCAATGAACACAAGTTCATTCCTGTCTGGCAATGAACCAACTTCGCTTGGATCCAGGAGAGGCCGCTCATACTCACCAATGCTGATTGAGCCGCCATTCTCGGCGTAGTTATGCGGGAGGTTGGAGCTCGACCTCGTCGCGGTCGTCATGCCGGTGAGCTTCGATACTTTTTCTCGCGTCAACGGATCGAGTGCTGCAAAGGCAACATAGATATGCGCATTGTCGATGAAGCCATTATGGGTGCCATAGACACGTGAGATATCATTCAGACTTTGGGCGATGAACAGGCACTTGATGCCATAGCCCGACGCGAGGCGCACAACATCTTCAAAGAAATCCACTTTGCCGAGAAGCGGAAACTCATCAAGCGCCAACAACAAATTATGCTTCTTAAGCAGTCCGTCGCTGTCGGCCTCGATGTGGGTTGTGAAAGCCGTCGCAGCTAACTGAAAGAACATTCGGACAAGAGGCTGAAGGGTTTTGAGATCACCCGGCGCGATTTGTACATAGAGGCTCATGGGCGCTCCCGCGCACATCAAATCGCCTAGTCGAAAGTCGCTGGTGGAGACAGCGTTTTCAACGTCTTCTCCAACGAGCCACGTCAGATAGGAACGCACCGTCATTTGGACGCTCTTGCGGCCCTTTTCATGGGTGAAGGCATAAGCGGTTGCAATATCGTGTACGAAAGGATGGACTTCGCCCCGACCGGATCCGCCTTTAACATGCCAAGTTGACAGCATGGCGCGCACGGTCTCGTCGAGATTAGCGGTGAGGCGCTTGACCTCAATTAACGTCTTTGGTCCGTCACAATGAAGAACGTGGACGATCAATGCTGAAAGCATTTCCCCGGCCTGCCTGTCCCAGAAGTCTTGGCTAGCGGAATTGCCCTCATGATTGACAAGGATCTTCACCAAGCGCTGAACTTGGGCCAGACAGTCGCGGCCCGGACTGATCTCTGCCAATGGGTTGAAGCGTGCTGTCGCTCCATTACGGGGATTGAAGAAAAGGACAGGGCCTTTCCGGTGGCGATAACCGCTTGTTATGTCCCAAAGCTCGCCCTTGGGATCAAAGACAAGGGTCGAGGCGTTCCAATTGAGCAAGGTGGGCACAACAATCCCGCGTCCCTTGCCAGACCTTGTGCCGCCAGTGACCAAAGCAGGTCGTAAATCAGCGCTCACCAAAAGCCGTGGCCACATGAACCAGTCCGTTGTGAAGCTTGGTGGCTCGATCCGTCCAAGGATAACACCGTCATCACCACCGAGGCCCGCCTTGATCAAATCCTTTGGATTACCCCAGCCTCTGGTCCGCCGTCGGGAAATTTGGCCGCCATTCAGGCTTGTTCCAGAAGCGCTGGTGGGCGCATCGAAAAGGCGAACGAATAAGCCGCCCAAGGCAATGCCCAGTATGATTGCCGGGACGCCAAGTTTCAGAATTGATTGATGGGCTGGCCTATCGCCCCACTTTTTTTGCCAGAGCAAAATGTTCCATGGCGGGTAGAATTTCGGAGTGGCTTTGGCTTGATCACGCTCGCCAATCGCAATGCCTCTGCCCAATGCCGGCTGATATTGATAGCGCCAGGCAACAATCTGGGTGGCGGCTGAAAGCCCGATAAGGGCTCCAACTCCAAGACAAGCGATCCGCGTACGAACTCCCATCCCTGTCTCCCCCATTAAGGACACAAAGGAAGGTCTTGCGTCCCATGGTTGACGCGGCTTGGCCGCACAGGCGGTCTCGCCGCAGGGACTTCTCCCAGCATAGATCGTGCCAATTCAAATATTGGCTCACACCCTCAGATAGGTGGGGCAAGATTAGTATATTTAATGTTTAATTACAATGGGTTAGCGGGGTCAGCGAATATTGGAGCTTTGGCTCTCTGTCCTGAAATGAATGCCTAGAAATCCTGATTTGGCACAGCAGGCGTGCCCCGAGATCCTGTCAGAATGGCTGATTAACCAAGGTGTAGTTGATACCCCATGCGAGCGAATGTGGGGCATGGGTGCCAGACCCGGTTTGCCGTCAAGCCGCCAAGACGCTCCGGGCTTCGCGGAGGTTCTGGCGCGCACAATTCTTGTGCGTCGGCATGGTGCGCAGCGGCCTTAAGGAAGAGGGTCACATGCCCCAATCGGCATCCAATGAAGGCTCTAACTCGCAACTCCGGAACTCACCCAGTTTGTTGATATCAGCGCATGCTTCCGCTATCCGATCGGTTGAGTTATTGGATGTTCTAGGGGACCGCGGAGCTTTTGATCAGAGACACTTCTGACATAGCATTACCAATACAGAATGAGCCTATAGGTGATCCAAACCGGGACCAGTCGAAGTTCATATCCCGGACAATTATGCTAGATGGCGTTAAGGGTCACGAGGGAACGCTTGTTCTTGTAGATCCCAACCCAGAAGACCTCTCTGATTCTCTAACTGACTTGACCCCAATAAACATTGTGGCAGGTCGTCAGGTAGTGGTGGAATATGGTCGAGATGTGTTGGCGTTCGATCGGTCTTTTTAGTTTAAGGCCAACGGCCAGTTCTATTGACAAGGGAGCATCTTCCTAATTGTTGCCGGACTGGCAACGGTGGCGGCCTCTTTTCAATACTGTCGGTCCTGTATCAGCAGCCTTTCCGCTGTAAAGGCCTAGCAGGAAATCGGTGGGGAGAGCTGAGCCATACCAGGCCGTAGACGTAAAACGGTCCTGCGTACTAGGCTTCGATTTCGAGGGATTGAACCTGGCCTGAGGAAACTCTAAAAATGCTGAGTCCATCACTGACTGCAAAAAACCGCAATTGTTGAAGATTGATGCGGACGATGATAAACTGTGTCTAGTATGCATTCTAGTATAATCGATTCCGCATTGGAGATGATTTGGCTAAAGTTCCGAAGTCTGGGGTCCGATTACATTCCGGCTCTCCTGCGGTTCATACCTCGCGCACTGAGCGTACAATAACAAAGTCCCAAGCTTTGATGTTCCCCGGCGAGCCAGAAAACCTCGAGCCTGAACAAGTTTACATTGTTGAAATCAATGAACGGAAAAGTGCGTTTGCTCGTACGAGGCAGGTTCGGCGAGTTAAGTTCAGTTCCGGCTATGCCGCATTTATGGCTGTGTCTGGCGTCACTATAATTAGGGGGAGAAGGGGCAAAGACGGCTGGCATACAGCTCTATCGTTGGGAGAGTTGAGAAGGTTAAAAGAATTAGAATATCATCGCACACACTTACAAAAAGCGGCTGACATTGAACCTGACGAGTCTGAAATCGCTGCGCAAACTCTTGAGCCGGAGACCTACAAACTAGCGCTTGAAATATTTGGCTCTGACGAAGAAATATGGATTTGGCTAAAAGAGCCCAACGTTTTTCTAGGTAATAAGTGTCCTGTAGATATCCTTAAGACAGAGAACGGCGTTCGGCGTGTACTAACTTATCTCTCCAAAATCGAGTCCGGAACTTATGTTTAATGATCTTAATGACCCCTATTTATCCTTGCGAGCCAACGCGACCGATGACCGCTTGGCGATTGGATAAGGAAATATACGCGACTACATGGGACAGCGGCCTTGGGGCCTTTAAAACTGGCGGACGTTGGAACAGGCCGAAAAGGCACGTCGTCTACGCATCACTCGATCCATCTACTATCACATTAGAGGTGGCAGTTCATACTAAAGTGCGAATGCTGGACCGTGTGCCTCATGTAGTGACAGCTTTTGAGATATCAGATCCTGGCCAAATCCATATTGTAAGGCCCCAGGACATTCCGAATCCAAGATGGCTTCATGTTGGCGAAACATCGAAAGCGATGTTAGATTTCGGGCACGATTTACTTGACCAGTTTCCATTTGTCGCGCTTCCCAGCGCCGTAACACCTAACAGTTGGAATCTTATCTTTGACCCAGTATCGCACCATTTTAAAGCCGGCCCAACATGGCGGCTTGTTCACCAAGGTCGATTTGGACTTGATACAAGATTGACGAGGCCATGATTTTTGGTAAGCGACTAGCTTCACTTGTGTTGGCCGATCAAGCTGGATTTACTTAGGCAACTACGCCGTATTGACCCGCAATGCGTCTGGGACCAGACGCTTATGTCAGCGACCAATTTGGAACTGACTCTTTCAATATGTTCAAATCGGCGTTTGCCTACAAATCGGCATCCTTTTTGCGCTTAAGCGGCTATCGTGTGGAAGGCCAAACACCAAATCGTGCTAGGTTGTTGCTACTTCGGCGACGCGACTTGGAATATATCAACCTTGGTCTCGAGGCACTTTCGAAGGGTCAAATCGTTAGCGCCGATCTCAAACCAGCTTGCAGGCCTCTGATAAAAATCCAGGCCCCGCCCAATCTTAATATGCCAGCCATTATCAAGGCGAATTTCACGGTCGTGCATATTTGGGTTTAGCGCGATATTCAAAACGATATCGGACTCAAGCAGACTTTGTTTTAGATCTTCGAGCTTTTCCGAAATGTCAGCAAACTCCGTCCGATCGTCATCACACCGATAGGAATTCAATAAGCGTCTGCTCCGTTTTGTGCCGTTCTTTTTAGACAGCATGTCTTCATAGTAAGCTGACGGGCTAGGTTGAAAAGAAGACTCACTGTCCCCCAACGCATGCGATCAACCGCAAGCTTTGGTTGTCAGATTCATGGCTATGTGGGAGAGTCCGCGAAAGCTTGTGATTTTTACGAAAACCCACCTAAGTTAGAATGTAAGAATGGCTGAAAACAGCAATATCTTGAACTCCGGCATACGGGACAATCATTCCAGAGGGACTGTTGCGTCATTTCTGGAGCAGAAAATCGTCGAGGGAAGTCAGCTTTCAATTGTCTCGGCTTACTTCACAATTTTCGCTTATCAGGCCTTACGTACAAACTTAGATTGTGTTGAGCGGGTCCAGTTTCTATTTGGCGAACCGACCTTCATAAAATCAATTGATCCAGAGAAATCAGAGCAAAAGAGATTTGCGATTGACGACGATGGCCTCGGGCTTGTGAACCGATTACGACAGCGGCAAATTGCTCATGATTGCGCGAATTGGTTGGAAGCGAAAGTTGACATTCGATCAGTAAAAGAAACAAATTTTCTCCATGGAAAAATGTTTCATGTAAACGATGGCAAGAGAGAGCATGCAATTACGGGCAGCTCGAACTTTACATGTAGCGGTCTTGGCTATGGGCGGAAACCGAACCTTGAGCTTAACTTGATCGTCGATAGTGACCGAGATCGAGCAGATTTGAAAGCTTGGTTTGATGGGATTTGGGAAGACGCATCACTCGTAACCGATGTGAAAGGTGAAGTGCTCCAGTACCTGGAGCAACTTTACATCAACCACCCACCCCAGTTCATTTATTTCAAAACCCTTTTCCACGTCTTCGAACGGTTTATCTCAGGCCAAGATGCTGATGCTGCGCTGTTTGAGCAAACTGCGATCGTGGACACCGAGATTTGGAATGCGCTTTTTGACTTCCAAAAGGATGGCGTAAAAGGTGCGATTCACAAAATCAATGCTCATAACGGCTGCATTCTCGCGGACAGCGTCGGCCTTGGAAAGACTTACTCGGCCCTCGCCGTAATAAAGTATTTTGAGCTGCGGAATCATAGAGTTCTCGTCCTATGCCCTAAGAAACTCCGGGACAATTGGACCGTATTCCTAGCCCAGAATAATAGTGAGCTGAACCCGTTTCTAAAGGATCGCTTCAGCTATACCGTCCTCTCTCATACCGATTTGTCCCGTGATACAGGGCGGGTCGACGGCATTGATTTGGCCGCAATTAACTGGAGTAACTTTGACTTAGTGGTAATCGATGAATCTCATAATTTCCGGAATGACACGCGCGGAAAGCGAGACGAAGACGGCAATGTGATACGCGAGAGTCGGTATGAGCGGCTCATGGGTGATGTGATCAAAAAGGGTGTTAAAACCAAGATCTTGCTGCTATCAGCAACGCCTGTGAATAACGACCTTAGGGACCTCAGAAACCAGATCTATCTCGTAACCGAAGGCAAAGACTCTGCGTTGGCTGCCGACTTGGGCATTAACAGCATCAAGGACACGCTTTCCACCGCGCAAAAGACCTTCATGGAATGGGCAAAGCGTGCCACGGACCGAGATGCACGCGACCTTTTAGACCGTTTACCTGCCTCTTTCTTTACGCTCCTCGACGAATTGACGATCGCGCGATCTCGGAACCATATCAAAAAGTACTATCATGCATCGCTTGAGCAAATAGGCCGCTTCCCTAGGCGGAAGAAGCCAGGGTCAATCTTCACCGAGATAGATCTGAAGGGGCGGTTTATGTCGTATGATCGGCTGAACGATGAAATCTCAAAATATGAGCTCTCACTCTTCAATCCATCGAGATATGTATTGGCTGCTCACACAGCTCAATATGAAGAACGAAAGATTGCCAATTTTTCGCAGGCCAATCGGGAGCGTTTCCTGATTGGTATGATCAAAGTGAATTTCTTGAAGCGGCTTGAAAGTTCAGTTCATGCCTTCGCGATAACGATGGAACGGACAGTCGCGAAAATTGAAGCCTTAGAAAAGCGACTCAAGGACTTCAAGCTCCATACAAGTGCTGCAGATGCTTCAATTCAACCTGATTTGTTTGCCTCTGATGACGAGGAAGACGACGATCTCAATCAAGCCTTCTTAGTTGGCTCAAAGCTCAAATTTGAGATGGCTCACCTTGATGTTGATCGCTGGCTAGAAGATCTTGCAACCGACAAGCAGCAACTATCCCTCCTTTCCGAGACCGCGAAAGCTGTTGGCGTTGACCGGGATGCAAAGTTGGCCAAGCTGAAGGAGCTAATTGAGCAAAAGGTTCGAAACCCCGCAAAAAATAGTGACGGGGAAGAAAACCGAAAGGTCATCGTTTTTTGCGCATTCGCCGACACAGCGACTTATTTGTACGAAGCGCTTGAAGAATGGAGCCAAAAAACACTTGGCCTAAACATCGCATTGGTTTCGGGCGGATCACGACCCAACCGGACAACGTTTGGCAAGGCAGAATTCTCGCAGATTTTGACCAATTTTTCGCCGCGCGCAAAGCGGCGCGCGAAAATGACATCCATGCCTCAGGATGGTGAAATTGATATCTTGATCGCTACGGACTGCATTGCCGAAGGACAGAACCTTCAAGACTGTGATTACCTTATAAATTATGATATTCACTGGAACCCGGTCAGGATCATTCAGCGGTTTGGGCGTATCGACCGCATCGGCAGCTTGAACGAAGAGATTCAGCTTGTGAATTTTTGGCCAACGCCAGACCTAAACAAGTACATAAATTTGAAGAACCGGGTCGAGGCCCGAATGGCATTGGTTGATATTGCCGCCACAAATGAAGACAATGTGTTGAATGCGAAAGACCTAGAGGAGCTACTTCACAACGATCTAAAGTACCGGGACAAGCAACTGCTTCGGCTGAAAGACGAAGTGCTCGATCTAGAGGACTTTAATGAAACTGTGGCACTCAATGAATTTACTCTAGATGACTTCCGAGCAGAGCTTATAGGTGTGATCCAAGCTAACCGTGAGCAATTAGACGCCGCTCCGCTGGGGCTTTATGCCGTGGTTCCAACGAAGGCCGACTACCCAGTCATTCAGCCAGGGACGATTTATTGCCTTAAACAGAAGTCGTCTGTGGCAGGTGTTGAAACGGTAAACCCCTTACAACCGTACTTTCTTGTTTATGTCCAAGACAACGGAACGGTTCGATACAACTTCACAGCACCCAAGCAAGTGCTGGAAATTTTTCGAGCCCTTTGCCAGGGCAAAACTGAGCCATATCAAGATTTATGTGACCTATTCGACGCCCAAACAAGCGATGGTCACGACATGACACGCTATAGCGCGCTTCTAGAGGCAGCGATCAGCGCCATCGCATCTCAATCTGACAGAAAGAACCTGAGCAACTTATTCGCCGGCAGGGGCGGTAAACTCGTCGATAACGCAAAACTTCCAAAGACGGCGGCTGACTTTGACCTAATAACTTGGCTAGTTATCATGAACTCTGAGGAGTCGGGTCATGCTTGACAGGCGGGCAAAAGTACAGGCTGCGCTGAAGGCGCTTGCGGGCGAGGACCTAAAGCAGGCGTCGATTGACCTGTTCGCTGCCCTTGATTACGCGAGTGACAAGAAAATTGACCTGGATGGTGACCCGAAATCATTTCTAGAATTTGCAGACCCAGAAGGGAAGCTAGCGCGTAAAGATGACGCGAGCTTGAATAAATGGCGACGCGCCGACCTCTTATTCCAATTGACCAATGATGAGATACCTCGACTGGCTCAAGGGTATGAAGACCCCTTCAGCACGCCTCAAGCATACCGAACATCGATCATTGAGTCCTTCGTTTTTCTCGCAATAGAATTGAAGGATGAGGAATGGAGTCGGGTGGCTCTTGCGGGGATTGTGCGGGAGGTTAATCGGGTCTTCCCAATGCCAGCGGTAATTCTGTTTAGGCACGGGCAAAAGGCTTCGTTGGCCGTCATCGACCGTCGGCAAAACAAAAAGGACGGGTCGCGGGACGTGATCGAGAAGCGCATCTCGATCGTAAAGGATATCGATCTGAAATCTCCGCACCGCGCCCATATCGACATCCTATGCGATATGGCCCTAACCGCTATCAAGGTACGTGGTCGCGGTACCCCTACAAACTTTCGGGATCTTTATGATGGCTGGATGGAGGCTCTCTCCGCCCAAGCACTTAATTCACGTTTCTATCGTGAGCTTTCAAACTGGTATCTTTGGGCAACTAAGAAGGTTGAATTTCCTTCAGCCATTCGTGCACGCGAAAATGAAACGACGGATAAAGCCAAGACCGAGGTGTTTGAGGCCCAGAACCAAATAGCCGTTATCCGTTTGCTCACTCGCTTGATTTTCGTTTGGTTCATCAAGGAAAAAGGCTTGGTTCCAGCCTTGCTGTTCGATCCCGTGGAGCTTAAAGCGCTACTTGTTGAAGATCCTATCCAGTCAAGAGAATCCAGCACCTATTATAAAGCCGTTCTCCAAAATCTCTTCTTTGCCACCTTGAATACCGAAATGGGCGAAGGTCGCAAATGGCGAAAGAAGGGAGATGGGGGCGGACTTGATAGCCAATACCTAATTCATTCGGCATTTCGTTATCAAAGCGCCTTCAGCAATCCTGATGCCGCCTTAGAAGCTTTTAGATCCGTGCCATTTCTAAATGGTGGCTTATTTGAATGCTTAGACCGGGAAATCTTCCCCAAAGACCTAGAGCGCGACCCTGATTTGAAGAAGCGGTTGGTCAAAGAAGGAAGCCGAAGTGTTTTGCGTATTGATGGCTTCTCAGAACGGCCGGAGAACCCGCTCAAAGTACCAAATGAGATTTTCTTCGCCAGCAAAGAAACTGTTGATCTGAACGCCGAGTACGGCACGAAAGGCAAGGTTTACGAGACAGATGGCCTTATCGAGCTCTTCTCGCGGTACAAATTTACGGTAGAAGAAAACACCCCTGTTGAAGAGGAAGTCGCTCTTGACCCCGAACTCTTAGGCAAAGTCTTTGAGAATCTGCTGGCCAGCTACAATACGGACACGCGAACCACTGCACGAAAGAAGTCAGGCTCATTCTATACGCCGCGCGAAGTGGTCGACTACATGGTGGACGAGGCTCTAATTGCCTTTTTCAAGCGCGACGTTTCTGAAATTGCGGCCGACTTTGACTCAAAGCTTCGGTCACTTTTGTCTTTCCAAGAAAGTGGCAATCCGTTTGCCTCGGAAGACGTTGACCGGCTGATCGCGGCCATCGACAATCTGAAGGCTCTGGACCCCGCTTGTGGTTCGGGCGCGTTCCCCATGGGCTTGTTGCAGAAGCTGATCCGTGTGCTTCATCGCCTTGATCCGGATAATTCTCGCTGGAAGGCCCAGAATCGACGACCATATGAAGCGCGGTTGCTCGCCGCGCGAGAAATCCCGGATCCATCTCGTCGGGAAGCCGAGATTGAAGAAGCAGAATCTCAATTGGCGAAGCTGGATCGCGATTTCTCTGACGCCAACAAGCCGGAATATGCTCGCAAACTTTACTTGATTGATAAATGTCTGTTCGGCGTGGATATCCAACCGATCGCCGTCCAGATCGCCAAATTACGATTCTTCATTTCACTGGTTGTGAGTCAAAAAATCGATGAAAATGAGCCCAACAAAAACATCACGCCGTTGCCAAACCTTGAGACAAAGTTGGTTGCCGCAAACAGCCTGATCCCGATTGAGCGGCCTGTGGATGTCAACTTGTTCCGCAATCCAGCAATTGAAGAGAAGGAAGCGGAGCTCGCAAGCCAGAACGCACGTCATTTCAGCGCAAGGACGGCGAAAACCAAGCGTGCGCGGCGAGAGGCGATTGCCCAGCTCCGCGATGAACTCAGCGACCTTCTGAAAAGCGAACATAGTTTAGATGAAGCCGACGCGCGGATGATGGCGGCTTGGGACCCGTTTGATCAGAATAGTTCAGCGCCGTTCTTTGATCCCGAATGGATGTTCAGTCTGGCAACACCCAAAACCGATTACACCGATAAGACTTACAGGGTTGGGCCATTTGATCTGGTCATAGGAAACCCGCCCTATGTGCGTCATGAAGAATTCAAAGATCAAAAACCGATCCTGCAAAAAGTTTATGGCGGTAAGGATACAAATGGAAATCCGCTTGGAACCTATGCGGGGACGGCCGACCTATTAGTTTACTTTATTCAACGTGGCTTTGAATTGTTAAAGCCTGGCGGCGCGTTTGCCTATATCACGTCAAATAAATGGTACCGCGCGAAATATGGTCAAGATCTAAGGCGCTGGGTCAACAAGCAGGCAACCCTTTTGAAGGTGGTTGATTTTGGTGACGCGGATGTCTTTGATGCCGCCGCTTATCCGACCATTCTGGTTGCCACCCGCCGGGAAGATTTATTCTCCAGCGATCATGGAAACAACAGCGTACGAGTCATGAATTGGCCGCAAGAGTTCGGCCGAGAAGATATTCCGGGCTTCCCAAAACTGGTTGATGAAATCGGCTTTGACATGCCTCAGAAGGCCCTCGCGATCGAAGGTTGGCAGTTGGAGCCACAAGCTAAGCGTTTGCTGTTGGAGCGAATTCGAGCTGCGGGCATGTCACTTGGACAATATGTTGAAGGCAGAATTCTTTACGGAATTAAGACGGGTCTTAATCGGGCGTTTGTGATCAGCACACAGGAGAAAAACGAGCTGATCACGGAGCATCCTTCTTCGCAACAAGTCCTCAAGCCGTTGCTGATGGGTCGCGACATCAAGAAATGGAAGATAGAGCCCGACGATAAGTGGTTGATACAAATTGAGTCTTCTGAGAATAAGCGTCATGCGTGGAGCGACGTGACAGGGCACGATGCAGAGGAAGTCTTTTTAAGAGAATATCCTGCCGTAGCAAGACATCTCTTCCAATTCAAAGATGAGTTACAGTTGCGAACTGACAAGGGTCGATTCTATTGGGAGCTGAGGTCGTGTGACTATTGGGAGAACTTCGACAAGCCGAAGATTTTTGCTCCGGAGATTCAGAACAACGTTCAATACGCGCCTGATGAGGCGGGATTTCGGTGCATTAATAAAGCGTGCATCATAGTGCACCCGGACTGGAAATATTTGCTTTCAGTACTGAATTCTACAGTCTCATGGTGGTTTTCCCAGCAAGTATTCACGTCGAAGCAAGGGGGTTTCTACGAGTTTACTAGGCAATTTTTATTTCAAATACCAATTCCAAAAGCCACAACAATCCAAAGGGCAGCGATCGAGTGGCTCGTTGACGTTATAAGGGAAGACAGGGGCAGTAGTCGCGCAGAACAACTACTCAATGGCTTCGTTTACGAACTCTTTTTCCCTGATGACTTGCATGCACGCGGCCTGACACTGTTCGAAGAGGCAGAACGCGCGGGCCTTGCAAGGCTAGCGCGCCTTGAAGGCGTGGAACTGACTGCGGCAGCTACGGATTTTGCCAACACACACCTAGTACCGGGTGCTAGGCTACGCACCATGCTGTCTGACCTTGCCACCCTCGACGTTGTGCGGATTATTGAGGGCCGGGAATGATCGTCGTATCGCTCTTTGATGGTGATCAAGCAGATGTTGGTTGGCAGCAGCACGACGTTTATAATCGCGCACTGGACATTATTGTTAATGAGTGCCGAGGGGCGGTTGTGCCCGCGGCAACAATTCTGGCTTTAAAGCCCCCGTCCATCGCCACAGCTTTGGTGACATTTGATCATCGCGACCTTCAGATGGCCCATGACATCATGGCCGCAACTTGGCGCTTCAGAAGCCATGCAATCCAAGCTGAATTACCTTTATCAGGCGCACAAACAGATTTGATGACCGATTGGCTAAACTGGCTCCGCGCCGAAGTCATTTCTTGGCAGGAGACGCCCAAACTCATCCAACTGGTGACCGCGATCCTAGACCAAGCGGACAGCGTTGGTGAGGCCGATGGTGTCAATAGCGTCGACCAGCTGACCTATAGTCTGCTGCAGCGCTATGTCGATGTGCCATGGTCCAAGTCAATCCAAGAGCTTTTTTCCAAGATTGAATTCAAAACAGAGAAGAGATTATAGCGATGGAAGAAGCTGAACCACCAGCCGTCGATCCGGCGGCTGAACAAAACGCTCCAGCTGCGGTAGTGGCTGCTCCGGCTGCAAAACCCCTGCGCATCAAATCATTTACCCTCTGCGATTTTAGAGCCTTTGCGGGACCAGAACCTGTCACATTCAAGCTAGACGGTAAGAACCTCCTAATTTACGGCGAGAACGGTGCAGGCAAGTCATCGGTGTTCCATGCTCTGGATGAATTCTTCTCGGTTGCTCGCCGAGGACCCCAACAGCGTAAATCTCGGTTGCTCGAGTTAAAGAACGTCTTCTCCGGACAGTCCGATACAGCGGTGAAAGTCAGCGTCGAGTTCGATGACGGCAAGCCCCCCGCCGAATGGACGATTGCCCGCCACCCGGTCGACATAGCACCTACCGCCGACGATCGGGTCAAAAACGCTGCCTACCGCAAGGCCATTCTTGACTACCGTTCACTTCTCGAAACAAACTATCGCCACGGCAATGGTCAAGTGAACCTTTTCGATGTCTGCATCAATGTTTTGTTGCGCGACTTCGAGGTGCTACACGATGGAAAGCAACGGCCTATTTTCGATCTTTGGATGGAATTGCTCGAACTCGCCGATGTCGAGTCACGCGGTCGCCAGCGTCTCGGCAAAACCGAAAAGCCAAAGGTTCTAGAATTGCTACCGTCAATAAATCAGGGACTTCGCAATGCAATAGCGGCTGTTCAACCACAGATTGAGCCCCTTTTGAAGGCTCTTGGGTGGGCGGACCTAGATGGGATAGTCCTCGACGTGCCCGGTCTAACATACAACGATGATGTGACGATCCCGCCATTGGGGCGAATTCAAACCCGAGAAATCAGCATCACACTGAATTTCCGAAATCAGCCGATTGACCGACCGCAGCTCTTCTTGAACGAGGCACGGCTATCAGCCTTGGCGCTTGCTATATATCTCGCTGGCCGAAAAGTTTGTGCCGCCACGCTGCAGGCCGATACGCCTCGCCTGATAGTATTGGACGATGTCTTGATCGGACTGGATCAATCCAACCGCCTGCCGGTCATTGATGTGCTAGCAGATCACTACCAAGACTGGCAGATCATTCTCTTAACCCATGATAGGACGTGGTTCGAAATGGCGCGCGCCTATCAGCGCCAGCACAAGGCCGATTTATATTGGAACTATGCCAAAATCCACTCTGATGATGACCCAACAAAAGCGCCATTTGTTGCGCTGGCAACATCAAGTGCGGCTGCCGATATTATAGCTGATGGCCGCAACTTCCTCAAAAAGGGTCACGTCAACGCTGCTGGAAACTACGCTCGCATAGCCGTCGAACTGGCTCTTCGTGAGTTCTGTGAAACCAAAAAAATCTTGGTTGCTTATCAGCAAGCTCCTGACAAAACCCCATCAAGCGATTTGCTGACAGCTGCTAAGGACTTCAGCACAACCAAGGTGAACGGAACTTACGACAGGCCGCTCGCCGCGATTGATATGTACACTTCGATTCTCTTCAACAAGCTCTCTCACGGCGGTGTCCCGGCCGTGACCAGTCACGAGGTTCAAGGTGCTCTTAACGCAGTTGATGGGCTTCTTTTTGCACTGAAAGTTGTCCCGACAACGACAAAGACACCTGTTTCGTGAGGTCCACCAATGTCTGACATTAAACTCTTTCGCATCGGCAAAAGTGGCGTAACCGAGCTTTCGGGTACCACCGACACTATTGAAAAATCCCTTCAGACATTGTTTGAGCGCCATCTAGACGAGCTTCTTGGCGTCCGCTTCTTGGCAACCGAATTCTCCACTACGCATGGCGGTCGAATTGATACTTTGGGCCTGGACGAGAATGGCTGCCCTGTGATTATCGAGTACAAGCGCTCGATAAATGAGAATGTCATCAACCAAGGCTTGTTCTACCTTGATTGGCTGATGGATCATCGAAAGGATTTCCAATGGCTGGTGCTTGAGAAGCTTGGCAAGCAGCACGCCGAAGCCGTTGATTGGTCTGCACCGCGCCTCATCTGTATCGCGGGTGACTTCAACCGTTATGATGATCATGCAGTGAAGCAGATTCAGCGCAATATCGAGCTCATCCGCTATCGCAGGTTTGGCGACGATCTCTTGATGCTTGATCTTGTCGCAGCAACCTCAGTGAAGAGCACGCAAGCCACTTTGAAGTCAAACACCACCTTTGACGTAGCCGGGAACTCAAAAAGGCAAAAAACCATTGGCGAAGTGATCGCGGAACTTGACCCGGAATTGCGTGACCGATTTGAAGCCTTGCGAGATTATCTATTGGCGCTCGGAGACGATGTACAGGAGACTACGCTCCGCCTCTATATAGCCTTTAAGCGTATAAAGAATTTCGTCTGTATAGAGTTCAAGCCGCAAACCAGCCGGATTATGCTGTTTGTAAAAGTTGATCCCACCACTGTCACGCTTGAGCAGGGATTTACACGAGATGTGTCGAAAATAGGTCATTATGGAACCGGTGATCTCGAGATTACGCTTTCCACCGCCGAAGATCTTGAGAAAGCGATGCCACTAATAAAACGCAGCTACGAAAGCGCGTAATGGGGTTTAATAGCTCATGACAATTCGGTTGGTTGACAGTGGCTGGACAAATGAAATCAGAAGTGCGGTAGCCGAAGACCACGGGAACCTTCGATTGATATCTCCTTTCATAAAGGCAGAGACAATCAAGAGATTTCTCTCTCCAAGGCCGAACGCCTTGAAGGTGATAACACGTTTCAATATAAATGACTTTGCCGAGGGTGTCAGTGACATCGCGGCGCTTCGAACTTTGCTAAAGGCAGGAGCAACCGTTCGCGGAATCAAGTATCTTCATTCCAAACTATATTTGTTCGGAGATAAGCGAGCGATCTTAACCTCTGCCAACCTGACCGAAGCGGCCTTAAGGCGAAATCATGAGTTTGGGTTTGTTTCGGAGGACGCTGCGGTCATAGCCGCTTGTAACAATTACTTCGTGGATTTGTGGGCAAAAGGTGGCTCTGATCTTACCGAGGATATGCTCGATAAATGGGATGAGAAAGTAGCACGACACCTCATCACAGGCAGACGGCAGCACCCATATCCTCAGCTTGGCGACTATGGAGCCAACGCTGGCTTTACACCGCTTTCACCCTATCTTGGGCCGCCGATTTATGCGGAAGCACCCCAAGCATTTGTAAAATTTCTCGGCGAGAGTAAAGATCGCGTCCCCCTTTCATGCACCACCTATGATGAAATTGTGCGCTCCGGCTGCCACAAACTGCTAGCGTATCCCAGCACAAAGCGACCGAGGAACGTCAAGGACGGCGCAATCATGTTTGTCGGGCGATTGACTCAAAATCCGGCGGATATTCGTGTTTTTGGCCGTGCGATCGGTATGAGCCATGTGCCTGAAAGAGATAATGCGACACAAGAAGACAAGGATAGGCGAAAATGGATGGGGACTTGGGATAAATTTGTCCGTGTACACCACGCCGAGTTCGTTGCGGGGACTATGAACAATGGCATTTCATTGAACCAACTCATGGATGAGCTCAAAAGCTCTTGCTTTATGGCAACACAGCGCAATGAAAGAAAGGGTGAGGGGAATACAGATCCACGTCGTGCTTACTCACAACAAGCGGCGGTTCAACTGTCCACCGAAGGTCAAATGTGGCTCGCGGAGAAACTGCAGTCGGCATTTGATATGAATGGCACGATCCATGAGAGCGAGCTGGGAAATCTAGAGTAGCCAAGATTCAACGCCTAGATATGGTTGTAGTGCCTCACCCCCGCACCCCACGCGCGACCTCATCAAGAAACGCATCAACCTGCATGACCCAGCCCTGAAGTTTCCGCCATCTATTCGGAGGGTTTGTTCGCCTTTTGAAGTGCACCCATGGTAAGCCTCAATGTCGAGCCTTAAGCGTTACCCTACTAAGGATATATGATACATTTTCTAAGGATCTCTGTGCTTTTGGCCCGGCTTGCCGAAATGCCCTCAGATAGAAGTGTTAGCCTAGCTTTGACGACGCAGCTTTGAACAGGGACTCCCGTTGGTACTTTCTGAAAGTACCATGCATAATAGACCCGGCAGCGGAGGAATTGGGCTTGGTTTCGAATGGTCATTTTTTCGGCTGAGAAGCGCTAGGGGCTCCATCAAGGCGACAATTAACAAGGTCACGATGCGAGAGAAGCAAGTGTGGATCAGGCCGTCAAGGCGAAATCAAACTGGCCAGGGATTGTACTTCAAAATGGACCGCATCAAATGAGATAGCGCTACAGAGCAACTTGAGCGGCTTTAGGGATATGGTTTTTTGGATCGGTAGCCTGCGTGCTTCGACAACGTAGAACTCCCACTGATAAGGGTCGCGGTGATCTGCTGTTTCATCCCAGATTAGATGACGACTGAACACATAGATTTGTGCTGCGCGGCCGACTTCAGGCACCCATGTCTGATTCTGCCAATAACCTGTCCTAGGCGCGATGTCGAAGGAAGCTTTGCTCTCTACATTCGCTCCGTGGAATGCTTTTGACCAGCTTTGCAATGCCGCGGATTGCTTTACCTCAAGCTTTATGCCGTCGGCTCGTTCAAAGTCCCAAGACGAATAATCGGCACTGACCCATTGCCAGTCTGGCTCGAGTGCCAGCGCCACAATAGCCTCGGCTACTAAGCCACGATTGATATTTGTAATTAGGCGGTTTCCAAATGCTGCATTGGAGGCCTTTTCAAAAACGCTCCGAACCAATTCACTGCGCCGGCTTGAGTAATCCTGCATCTTTGAGAATCTCCTTCCAGACTGGCCAAGAATTTTTGTCACATAGGCTTTTAAAATGCATTGGTCTGTTGCGTCCTTAACAGGCTTTGCTACCTTCACCACATTGCGGCCATCTGATAGCTCTCGGATTTTCCAATTTTTTCATGAAATTCTGGGCCGTCGAGTAACGCGATATGCCATGGGTTCAAGATCCCATTGTTCTATATCCCAGCCAATATCCGCAGTAACTATGCCGCCTGTGGCTACCTTATGGCCTTCCGAACTGTCGATTCGGATGCTTGACACAAGGATAAGGCCAGTCTGCCCTGTCTCGGCCCGGTGGATGTCTACTTCGTTTCTGGTCATAAAAATCGCGTCTGCTTCGTCGCTCGTTGTGCCCTTAACCTCAATTTTGATCTTTTGGTCATGCAAGCTTGCCTCAAAGTCGTAGGAGGCGGTCTGGGATGTGTCCTTTACTGAATAGCCGTTGTCCTCAAGCCATTCTCGGGCCAGATCCATCGCCCGCATTTCAATCAGTTTACGATCCTCCGCGGATATTCTTATTCCCTGGCCTCGCCGTAAAGCTTTTGTAGGGCTCGAAAGACCTTGCAAGACCAATGCATCCGCATCCGGTTGCCTCACATCCCTTCCTGTAGTTTGCGCGTCATAAATCACGCGTAACCATTCAACTGACTGGATCAAGCAATCTGCCAATTGGGTCTCATTGAGTTCACCTACCGGAAACCGCTTGGCTACAATGGTAGCCTTCTCAAATGTTCTGGGCAGTTTTGCCTTTGCGCCAAGTTGTATCACATCAGTAAATGGCTGGAGGGTTCCGAATTGCTCGATCAATACTTGTCGCGCCCAGTCTGTTTTCCGAGCAAGCGCCTCGTCAGAAATTGGGATTAGGTCCCCATTTTGACTCCAGACCGTGGATCCACACCCTAGTGTCAGGAAAACTGCGGAGCCATCACGAGCAAAATGAACAACCGAGTAATACCCTTCTGTGGGGGAAGGTGACATGACTTTTGAACAAATACGCACCCATGGGGCTTCTGTCTTTCTACCGATCCCATCTGAGGCTCCTACCTCTAAATCATCGGAATATTTCTCCAGGGCATCCCGTAATCTAGTGTCGAGTAGTCGAAACTCTGATGGCAGAGTTTGTCTAATGAGTTGCCCGCGTTCTTGCATTTCTGGCGTATTGGAAGATGAGTATAACCGCTGGAGTTCACATATTCTGATCAAGGTGGTCTTCATACTACTCACTTCCTTCCTTCCCCGGGTCGCTGGTCGAATTACGCTACTTCTGTGGTTCGAGTGCGCGCGCCGTAGATGTGTAATCAATTTTGGAAGCTCAAGGCCTTACAAGAACATGTGAGTGCATTCTGGTCCAGTGCTTTAACGGCTTCTAGCATTTGTCGCGCGCGCCCCATCGGCCCAAAAACCCTGCACCCCAGCCAGCCTGCCTGCAACCATTCGGTCGGGCGCTTCGCTTCCGCCCCGGTCTGGACAAGGCGAAGGTGCCGGGGTGCAGGCAGCCTTGCAGGGGTGCGGTTTGTTGATCCCGGCCGATGGGGGCGGCGCGAGCTCATGGTGAGTATCGCGTAACGCAAAATCCCATCGGCGGAGGTCTCCGCCATGTCACTTTCAATCATTACAACTCGTCATTCCCGCTATTCATCAGCGGCAGATCAAGTTCGTCTGACACCCCATGAGCGTGTTACCGCTCAAATCAGTTCTCTTCTCGAACGCGGTGTTCGCCCCTGGATCAAACCATGGAATGATATTGCTCCACCTGATGCTTTGGTCTTGCCATTGCGCTCGTGTGGAACGCCCTATCGCGGGATGAATATCATCGCCCTTTGGGCTGCCTCTTTGGAAAGTGGCTTTAGGTCACGCTATTGGTTCACCTTCAAACAAGCCTTAGCCATGAAGGCTTGCGTCCGCAAAGGTGAGCGCGGGTCCTTTGTCGTCTACTATGCCGAAGTGGGCGATAAGTCAGAACGTGACGGTATGCCTTCGCGGGTTCCCAAGTCCACGGGTGCCAATGGCGATGAGATTGGTGAAACCCGGCGTATTCTGCGCGGCTATACTGTCTTCAATGCTGAGCAAATCGAAGGTCTACCGGAAAACTTCTATGCGGCTTCTGAAACTCCTGTTCTTCCGCGCACCCTAAGCGGAGTCAGCGAAGATGAGGCCCGTTGGGCTTCTCTATTCGCGCGCATCCCCGTCAGCCTTCGCCATGGTGGCAATCGGGCCTTCTATTCCAAAGCTGCTGACTACATCCAAATGCCCCCTCGCGAAGCTTTTCGAGATGGCAGCCAATATTGGGCGACACTTGCCCACGAGACCGCCCACGCCTCCCGTCATGACACACGACTTAACCGTGATTTCGGTCAGACCCGCTTTGGCGATGCCGGCTATGCGCTAGAAGAGCTTGTGGCAGAACTTGCTAGCGCCTTTATCGGAGCACAACTCGGACTTCCAGCTGATCACCTTGAAGATCATGCAGCCTATATTGATGGCTGGCTCAAAGCCCTTGGCGATAACCCATCGTCGTTCCTGACTGCCGCCAGCAAAGCCCAGGCTGCCGCTGATTGGGTGTTGCAGGAGATGAGATTAGTCTAATCAATACGCTCCGCTCGTATAAATGGTTTCAGCGGTCTGCAATGAGGCGACTATACTTAGTTCATTGTTAGATCGGGCTTACAGTAGACGGTTCCATGGATAAAGCGTGGATGATGCTGTGCGGTTGTCGACATTTAATGTCGCATGACAGACATTTATTGCATCCAAACATACCTTGAAGACCGATCGTGGTTTTACGCCGAGCAAGGCGATATAACTTAGTCGAAAGTAGTTGGACCCGAATTCATTCTATGTACTTTTCCGTTATGAAAGTTGCAGACTATGGTTGGATATCCAGGTATCAAAATTCTGTCCGGGGATAAACGGAAAAGCGAAGCTCAACACTGGGCTTATTGGCTTAGTAAGGTACCACGTATGAGGCGCGAATTCGGCCGCTGGGGCACGGGTTTTGATCCATTTGAGTGGAACGAAGCGGCAAGCGTAGCTGCTTTAGCAAACGCTGCAGTCAAAGCAGGTTATTTAGCGCACACTGAATATATCTCGCTAAAGCGCCGTAAGTCGCGCGGCAGACCTTATAGGCACGGTCGGTGCGACTTATGGCTCGCTGATGTCGACAGCAAGCGGTCTTGGGCCTTTGAGGTTAAACAGCACTTTGCTGCAGCCAGGATCCGTCAATCGACCTTTGATACACATCTTGAAAGAGCACGCATGGACGCGAAGGATTTAGATCACCGCGAGGCGGACGACCGAGTAGGCTGCCTAATCTTAGTCCCTAAGTGTCCTCTGGAGAAGGACCCCCATCACATTGAGCGTTACGATAACCTTTGCATGAGTTCGGATATTGCATTTCGAATCAACGGCGGTATCGAGCCAATATGGATTGCATTCGTTATTGTGTAATTCACGTGATCCAGGTCGCCGTTAGCAGCAAATTTTGATTCTCTATTGATTGCATCACGTTAATAAATTATCAGAGGTGGAGGGCACTGCTCTGCAAAACTTTTTTGCCGTAGAAGTCAAATTTTAGTCGTTGTCGAGGCTAGTTCAACTTTAGGCGTTTCTCATTAAGTGGTGCTAAGAGTCAAATTCAATTTTAGGCTGAGCGTGGTGCATGGTAAACATATCTGTGGGAGCGATGAAAGATACCGATGCGCTTAACGGCCAGACCATATCTGCCGTAGGGGAGTTGTTGGGCATCAAGCTACCTAGAGAAGGCATGACGCGCTGTCCACTTCCGGGGCATAAAGACGACACACCCTCGTTTCAGGTAAAGAGCAGTGGTCGTCGTTGGATTTGCTATGGTTGCAACCAATCGGGTGGTTCAATTGACTTAGTTAAATCTTACTTCGGAATGACTTTTCTTGAAGCAAAAGCGTGGCTTTCTGAAAGGAGTGGGCTCGTCACGACCCGGTGGAATCGCCTGCGCCGCCCTATTGTCTCTAAGAGTAGCAGCCGTCCAAAAGTTTTTGATGCTAAGCCACAGGCGGAGATAGAGGTGCCGCCCGATCATGTCCTTTATGCTGCCTTGCTAACTAAGGCTCCCCTATTGCAGTCGGGTTTAAAATATCTTCGGGGCCGCGGCTTTGATGTCAACATCGTCGAAAAATTTGGAATTGGCCAAATGCCCAGCAGAGTAATTGTTAGATCTCTCCTAGAGGAGTTCGGGTTCGAAAGAGTAGTCGCCTCAGGGCTTTTGACCAAGAGCTCCTCACAAGTTAACTGGTGGCCTATTTTCCCTGAGGGAGCACTTTTGTTGCCTTATTTTGAAGCAGGAAAGATCGCTTATTTTCAGGCACGATTAATCGAAGAACGCGCAAAAGGGGACCGCTGGCGTAACCTCAATAACCGCCGCCGGCGCATCTATAACGTTGACGTGCTCTACGATCTTAGCATCAAACATCTCGCCATCTGTGAGGGGGCTCTAGATGTAATCTCAGCTAACCAGCTTGGCCGGCAAGCCATTGGACTAATAGGGACAACCGCGGGATTGTCGCCTGCTGAGATCGTTTTGCTGCGTGGGCGGCAAGTCGATTTACTGCTTGACTGGGATCCACCCGGCGAACAGCGTGCAGCGACGTTGCGCAAGGAACTTAGAAGCTATGGCGTTGCTGCAACGCGCAAGACAGCACCTAAGACTGGCGCGAAAGATATAAATGATTACCTCCGTCATGGGAATGGCAGACTATGAACGCCTATGAGCGATTACTCCTACCGGAAAACCTTAACTACGCTTGGATAAAGGCGAAGAATCTCTACCGTACCGCTGACGGATACATAGATGCTTGCGAAATTGCTGAGTTCGAGCTCGACTTAGAACAGCGGCTGCAAGACATTCGCGGGCAGTTCAAAAGTGGTAGTTACAGACTGAAAAAGCTTCGGCCGCTTCCCCGCCCAAAGAAAATTTCTGACGACCGGGCGATTGATCGTCAGTATTATCACGTTGCAATCGAGGACCAGGTAGCTTGGATTGCATTGGTCAACGCTCTGGGCCCAGAACTTGACCAGCAGATGGAAGCTTGGAACTACGGCAACCGCCTCTACCGGCCAGCTTGGTACGAACCTGACGAAGCCAGCCATTCGCGGCTTGAGATCGGTCCCTATCGTCATGCCACCGGCCATCTCTATCGCAAATTTCAGCATAGCTGGCCTCTCTTTCGACGCCACATAACATTGACCGCGCGTACGATGGTGGTGGGGCGCAGATTACTCCCTGATGAATTGGACGAACCAGATCGATTGGCCGCAACGTCTGCCGAACGCGCAAAGTTAATCTATTGCACGCCAAATTTCTGGCGAGGACAAGGCAGTGAAGGAGCTAAAGGCGATCTCTACCATGCTTCAATTGACCTGAAACAATTTTATCCTGCGCTCAAGATTGATGCAGTTTTGAAGGGATTAAAAGCGGGCGGTGGATTGGCTGATCCCCGGTTGGCTAGAATTTTGAAATCCATGCTGAACTTTCAGATCGATATGTCGGATATGCCTGAAACAGCAATGGAGAATGTCGATCCTCCCTTTTTGCGGTCTAAAGTAAATGGTATACCAACGGGCCTTTTCGTGGCGGGCTTTCTTGCTAATGCCGCTATGTTTCCGATTGATCGCCTCGTAGCGAAACGACTGGAGGCGCAACGTGACGTCGCTCATTTTCGCTTCGTCGACGACCATACCCTTATCGCTTACGACTTCGATACTTTATGCGAGTGGATTCTCTGGTATGAGCAAATTCTCGCGGATTTTGATATCGGCCCAAGCATAAACTCTGAAAAATATGATCCCGCGAGCCTCGGGAGCTGGCTAGAGCACCGCAAATCGGTTAAATCAGCTGTTGGAGATCGTGAGAAGTATGCTGAGCTGCGAGCTAATGCGAAGCGCGACACCCGGCTGGATGGAAAAAATCCGACAAAGCTAATGACCAAAACGCTAACGCAGGTCTCAGCAATAGCGGCCATAGATATCAACATTCTGGATGATGAGGACCTCGGCGAACGACTAAGGATGCTCGAATGGTTGCTCCTTGCGGACATTCCGGAACGAGAGATCCGCCCGGATACAAGAGCCGCTTTTGCCGCTGGGCAGATTGCGTCGCTTGTTCCGTTGTTGATCCAGGAAACAGATGGACTCGTTGACGCGGCTCGCGACCTCGCCGCATACAAACTGCGCCAGCCAAAGTCTGATCGATCACAAGAAACTGAGCTGCAGCGCTATAGAGAAGAATTGTTAGAGCTCGAAACTTCGCTCAACGCCCTAATTGCAAGGCATGAGAAATCAGAACGTACCCTTCTTGACCGCAGTTTCAAGCTGCTACTTTTATCTCTTCGCGAGTACCCAGGCAAGGCGCGCTTGTTTTATCGGGTCCACCAGTTTTGCCGTGTGACGGGCCATAGGGGCCTTGCAACGATCGGGGAATGGTTGGCAGAAACACGCGCTGCAGGACATGAAAGCTGGGCAGATTATTATGTCGCGCTCTCTTTCCAGGTAATGGCAGGCGGCCTTTACACGACCGCGCGTCTCCTTCGCTCCCTTGATGCGCTCCAGTCAGAGGTAAAAGCTGCCCAAAACCATCTCCAAGACATTGCAAATCTTGATCTTAGAGTATTCTGGGTGCGTCGCGAGCGGGAAACTTGGTATCACGCTGGGAGCCGTCGCGAGTTCGCAGTTGCGCTCCTTCAAGTTGCCGAAGTACTCCGGCGATTGCCTGGGCACGACGAACTAGCGCACCGTCTGATGAGGCTGGCACAAGAATTTGCTTCGATCTCTTCCAAAGCTCCAGCCAAAGTCTGGCTAAGTGAGACTGGTCACACCACGGGTGTATGGGCGCATTTAGCAGAAAATCTCTTGTCGGTTGATATGCATCCTTCGGCCGCATGGTCTGCATTGTCCCCTTATTTCGCAGTTGACCAACGAAACGATTTGCTTGCAGTCCGGCGCTACCCTGAGCATCTGTCTGATGCTGCTTGGGTGCAGGTTCTCAATCCGTCAATCACTTTACCAGAAACTGACTCGGGATGGCTTTTTGAGGCCATTGGCTCTAACAAAAGTAGAATTGAGCAAGCACAAGTTATAGGCAAGAGTGCCTTCAAGCGGGCAGCAAGAGCATTAACTGAATTGCCTGATGCTTGGATTACCGTCCACGAGTGGACAAAAAAAGTTCTATCTTGCAACGTCTTCGATCCACGTCGAGGGGAGTGGACCGCATTAGAAATTATCGAGCAACTGCTCGTTACCGCAACAGCTACTGGACAAAGCGAGTCCGTCCTCGACCGGCTTAATCCAAACAATGTATTGCTGCCATCCCGTTGGGTAGCTTGCTCCCCATGCCTACGCGAACAAACCCAACTCAGCTGGGAGGAATGGAAGGAAGTAGTGCGCCGCCATGGCAAGACAGTTCAGGTGCGCAAGAGCGAGACATCACTATTAGATTATCGTTATGCTCCTGCAACCAAACTCGGATCTCCTATTCCCTCTTCTGAGCGCCGGCTTGCCGCAGTTGGCCGTCTCCTTTTGGGGTTGTTAAGAAACAACCATTCTGCTCCACGCATTTGGAATCTTAGGGGAAATGAGTTGACCGTGCCACTGCCCAGAGGTCGTTGGCTAGAGGCACTTGCGATTTCCTCGCGAACGACCCAGCTGCTTGAAGCCTGCCTCGGTGTGCGATCCGCAGAGACCCGCGCCATAACGCGCACGCCGAGCCTATTCGGTTTGCATGATGGTGAAAAAGTCAATGATACTGAATTTGAGGGACCAGAGATATATGGATCGACAGACCTTTTAGAAGAAATTCGACAGGCAAAGAAGATTCTGGAAGATAATCAGCTTGCCGTGGCTCGGAACCAGCCCCGTCAGCTAATTCCTTTTCGTATCTTGGACTTCGCTACAAGCTCGGACCCTGTCGATACTATTGGCGAAAGAGGCGACGATGCTTAGTGACCGGCTTTATATCGGAATAGTCCAGACCTCACTGAATGCGGAGGCCGCTTGGATTGATGACAAGACCGGGCATTGGGAAAACTGCGTTCGAATGTCTGCGATCGAGGAGCAGAGGGCTAAGAAGGAAATCCGTCACTTCCTAGCATCACTGCGCGGCTTAGGGCGGCGACCTGACATAATTTTACTCCCTGAGTTGTCTGTGCCGATTGGCTTTGAACCAAAACTCAGGAAGGCCGCGGAAAAACTGGAGGCAATAATAATAGCCGGCCTTGATTACCGGATCGAGGCGAACGAGCCAGTGCCAACGGTGTCGAATGAAGCTGTCGTCATCGTTCCGAAGCGCCTTAAGGGCCGCAAGATTGCACGGCGCACAGAAGTTAGACGGGTAGGGAAGACATATCCTGCCCCAGCAGAAAAAAAGAAGCTTGAGAACATCACGGGATCAGGCGTTGCATTTCTTGGCCATCCAACAGTTTGGATTTTTGAAAGTCCCGACATCGGCAAATTTGCAGTTGCAATTTGCTACGACTTTATGGATCTCGACCGGATTGTCATGTACCGAAACAAAATCCAGACATTGTTCATACTGGCGTATAATCGCGATACAACATCGTTCGATCATCTAGCGGAAGCGTTGTCACGCATGTTGTTCTGTAATGTGGTCGTGTGCAACTGCGGGCAGTTTGGCGGGTCGCTTGCTGTCAGCCCATTCCGGGAACCGTTCCATCGCGCGGTCTACCGCCATACGGGGCAAAGACTTCCGAATGCTCAGATCGTCGAGCTTCCACTCGCGAAGCTCGCACTCCATCAGACGGGCAATGCCGACCCCAATTTCAAAAGTCTCCCCCCAGGATTTGAAGGTCTTCTTCCATCTCTCACTACGGTTGTCGATCAGATATGATAGACTACCAAGCTAGCCATTCCAGACGAGCCGGTGCCACCAAGTGAGCAATTTCATTTTTTACGACATTGAGACTACTGGTATAAACATCGTCTACGATCAAATTCTGCAGTTCGGTGCGATTTTGACTGACAAGAATCTGGTCGAGCTCGACCGCTTTGAGATTCGGTGCCGCCGTCTTCCATGGATTGTCCCGTCGCCGTCTGCCTTAAATGTTACCGCGACTAATGTTGATAGACTTGATGATCCTAACTTACCAGACTTCTTTACGATGATGTCCAGGATATCTGTTCGCCTTGCCACCTGGGGCTCTGCAACGTTTCTAGGTTACAACTCGATGTCCTTCGACGAGCCACTTCTCCAGCGTGCGTTGTGGCAAGCATTGCTTCCACCTTATGTAACTGTGACAGATCGTAATGCCCGGCTAGATCTCCTGCCGCTTCTGCGTGTCTCCACTTTGTTACGCCCTGACCTATTGGCTGTGCCGCGCCGCGCCGATGGGGCACCGTCTTACCGCTTGGATGCAATGGCCCCAGCAAATGGCCTAAACTTACACAATGCCCATGATGCTATGGGAGATGTGGAAGCAACGCTCTATTTGGCTCGCAAGCTCAAAGTTGGCTTCCCGGAACTATGGAGTAGGCTAAGTAGCCGAGCGCCCAAAGCTGCGCTCGCAGAGCTGCTTGCTTGCGGGAAGCCAATCTATCTTTTTCAACAAAACGCAAATCCGCAGTTGGCTTGTTACTTTCCTGTTGATCGACCAGCTAAATCACATTCTCACGCGACGCTGGCCCAGTTATCATTTGGATGGACCGACGAGATATCACGGTCGAAAATTTCTCATGAGCCCATGCATTGGTCACTCCGCCGCATTTCGCTAAACAAGGCTCCGGTAGTCCTAACGCTCGAAGAAGCGGAAGCAATTGCGGGCCTAGTGCCGACTGACCAGGAACTTAGGCAGGCTGCCTTTCTCAAAGAAAACCTCGCTGCTAGGAACCAAATCGCCGAAATGATCGCCCCCTATAGTGCTTCTTCATCGGTGAAAGGTGCACAAGTGGAAGAAACGATTTTTGACGGATTCGCCAACTATTCCGACTCGGAACTAATGGCTAAGTTCCATCGTGCAGAACCTGTCGGTCAGCTGGAAGTCGCACGAGCGTTCACCGACCCGCGCTTCCGTAGGCTCGCTATGCGCATCCTTTACGTTAAAGCGCCTGAGATATTGTCACCGCGGGAGACTGCGCAGATTGAAGCGGCCATCTCACGACGTTTAAGAGGAGAGCCGGAAGGTCAGCCCTGGCGATCCCTTAACGACGCACTTGCTGAGCTCGAATCGCGATTCGACGAGATGCCTGTCAAGGTCGCGCGCGGCATTTCGGACTGGCTAAAGAAGCGCCTCTCTGAGATTGCATAAATGGTTGCACGCTTTCTATTTCAACTTTGGCAAAGCGAAGTGGTTTGCAAGTTGAGCAGCCCAAACGCAGCCCACCAGAGACAGTTTTCGAGTGAACTCGGTCACAAACTAGTCGATCGATGTGTTCGCTTTATCCTATTGAACTGGTTTCCCCAGAGGAATCCACGATTAGTCTTGGTCTTCCAACGTGGAGGTTTTAGTTCTTGCTAGACAAAGCGCCTGCGTTGCTGCGCGACTTTCCATCATGCTCGCGGTTTGACCTGCCTAGTAAAGACGATCGAGCTCACACTGGCCTAATCCAAGCTGGTCCTTGATCTCCGTTTGGTCTGACTTGCCCGTCTGACCTTGTTGCCCGTCTCGGGAGACGCGTTGCCGTGGCTTGAAAACTGCCTCCGGCGGCGTGTCCCACCATTCTTCGAATTCAAGGGCCCGAGTTGTCGCTACGCTCCTGCCCGCGCCAAGCCCTTGTGTGCCACCAGGTCGGTTTCCGCCCCTCGCCTTGTTCCGGATGCTGTTACGCCCCGTCGCCACCGCGACCCCCGGACCGGGACACCAACGGACGGGACAGCTTCAGACCAAACGGAGAAACCA